>Ga0209791_1000016_pt1 | contig 154085 bp, 139 predicted proteins | sample WorMetTyACAVOLI1_FD_187422 | JGI IMG/M metagenome (GOLD analysis project Ga0209791, IMG submission 187422) | Marine gutless worms symbiont microbial communities from Max Planck institute for Marine Microbiology, Germany - Olavius algarvensis... ... | reverse complement strand
AGCTATTCTACCATGATACGCTCAATTGCTTTGCCTGATCCTGGTGTGACAGGCGTTGTAATTGACATATTTGTCTAATATTATTATATTATCTTATGTATTAAATAAAAAAGAGGACAATTTTAAACTAATTTAGGTGACAATGTTAGAAACACAGATGCTGTCTGAACAAATAGTGATTTTAAGCGTCCTCATTTTGCTCTCCGGGTTTTTCTCTTCAGCCGAAACCGCATTATTTTCCATCAGCAAAGCGAAAGCGATACACCTCGCAAAAGAAAAGGGAATCACAAATTCACTTATCAAAAAAATGAAAGACGACCCTCACCGTCTGCTGTCCACCATCCTTATTGGCAACAATGTCGTTAATGTTGGCGCTTCGGCGCTGGCGACTGCCATCACCATCAACCTGGTAACCAGCAACGCCGTGGGAATTGCCACCGGCGTCATGACATTTCTCATTCTGATTTTTGGTGAAATTTTTCCCAAATCGATTGCCACCAGAAACAATGTCCTGATTGCCCGACTGGTTATCCTTCCATTGTACTGGCTCTCGGTTCTGTTTGCCCCTGTTATTTTCATGCTGAATTTCATCCCAAAGCTCACCGGCAAAATGCAAAAAAAGCCGCATGTCACAGAGGAAGAGCTAATGACGTTCGTTGAAGTGGTTGAAGAAGAGGGCGGCATCGAAGAAGAAGAAAAAGAACTGATTGAGAATATTTTCGAATTTGATGATACCAGTGCATCGGAAATCATGACGCCCCGGGCGGACATGTATGTTATCAATGTCGATGAAGATTTAAATCTTGAAGATGTCATACGCTCCGGTTATACCCGTATTCCGGTCATCGAAGAGGATATTGATCACGTCATCGGAATTTTAAATATCAAAGATCTATTCATGCACCAGGTGACTTCTTCCGAAGCAACCGATGTTCGTAAAATTATGAGCGAACCCTATTATGTGCCGGAAAATTTAAAGCTGGACAATTTGCTGCAACAATTTAAAAAAAGAAAGCAACATATCGCCATTATCGTGGATGAGCATGGCGGCGTTTCCGGATTGATCACCCTGGAGGATGCACTTGAAGAAATCGTCGGTGAAATCATTGATGAGACCGACAAATTCGAACCCCATATTGTCAAACTGAAAAAAGACGAGTGGCGGGTGCTGGGCAAATCGGAAATTGATGAAGTCAATGATAAGTTACAGATGAGCATCCCTGATTCAAGAGAATACGACACTTTTTCCGGCTACATATTGGATCAAATCGGCAGGATTCCCCAGGAAAAAGAAAAATTCCCCCTGGGAGATTACATGGTGACGGTTAACGAAATGGACGGAAATAGGATTAACGAATATATCGTCAAAAAGCAAGAAGATCTACCCCAGGAAGTCTAACCCCAATTAGTCCGTCCTGTAAAATATCACTATCAGGGTTGTAAATTATTGCTAGAAAAAGGCAGAGCGACATCGCTCTGCCTTTTCTTATTCAATCCTTTATACTCTATTCATCGCTTTGAAGGCGGTCGAACGTAACACCGAATCCATCTGATCCGACCCAGACGATTTTGCTGTTAGACCGAATGGGAATTTCAAAGTTTGGGAAAAAAAAGCTCTGGAAAATCACCTGGTTTACCGGAAACAGATGTCGGCTTGCAATATAGGCACCGTAGGGGCTGATATCTCGCATAATGCCTTTGTAATTGTGGTTGTCGACGATGTAGTCGGTAATTATGGAACATTTTTCCCGGGGATGTTTTCTTTGATCTCTTTTTTCCCAGCTGTTGAGAAGCCGCGAAAGTGTTCGCTGGTCGTCAAGGGTCAGATTATCGATGAATTGGGATAACCGCTGATCCTCAGTTCGAGTAGCGGGATTATCTTCGGAAAGTGCCATAAGAAAAACCTCCTGATTGAGATTATTCTGGGCTGAATTGATTCATGCAGGCAGATATTATCGGATGGTGGATGAAGTTTGTTCAGGCAGCATGCATGTCCAATTGGGTTTCAAGCTGTGAACGTAAGCATTTTTCATAAGGCGTCAAGATAAATAGCCGCTAAGTTCAAATTCTGATTCCCTATTCATCGATGCCCATAAATTTAGTCAGCAGCGTGTTCAACCCCCTGCGCAGCACGACGTACGAGCAGCGCAGTCCGTCGGTTTCATAATTGGTGCTAACTCATAATTAATTGCTCCCTTTGCAGGAGGGGCAATATTTTCTCGGTGTTCCCCGGCCGATCCAGTGAAAACTCATTTTATGTTTCTGGTCACATTTTGGGCAGATGCACTCGACCTTCATTTTGGCATTGAAGCTAATTTCATCGAAATCATGGCCGTCAGTTTTATCACTGGAAGACAGCCGCTCTTTGTTAAAGTCCTTGTTAAGTTGATTTAATGGCATTTTGCGATCTCCGCGTTCTGATTTTTTGCGGGCAACTGAGGCAAACGGGTTAACTCCATTTAGATACCGATCAATTTTTCGACAGGGACTAGCTCAAAGTGAGAACTTGGGTTGCCGATAGAACTGCACGCTTGCTGAAATGAGATATCAGTCAGACCGTAGTTTCTTGAAAAGCGTGAATAAGAATTTACCACGATTGGCAAGTTGGGCTAATAATCAATCCACAATTCCCCATCCCATTCATCCATCTCGATGGTGTCCGGATCAGGAATTATGTCCTTTCCGAAATCATAATCCAATTCTTGGTAGCTGTCAAAATTATTATCGATTTGTATTTTCGGATGCCAGCTTAATTTCCCCTGTATCGAAAAGATAGATTCGTACTTGACGCGAGGCTCCTTATATTTATATCAAGACTTTCTCCGAACCACAATTGAAAAGAGAAACTTATGGATGTATTCGGCATCATAATATCAGGCGAAATTTAAATACCGCTGCAAAGCTTTACTACCGGCTAAAGTATCGTTATGATCTGATCTATATCTGAATTTTGCACGCAAATAATCCCTAGTAAAGTTTGGGGTCAAGTTACCGCAATCATCTTCATGCAAAGCTGGAGAAGAAAAATATGGAAAAATTGCGCAAAAAAATAATTATTGGCATTTGGTTTATTACTGTCCTGCTGGCGATACCCGGTATATCGATATCGCAAAGCTCGAATCAGAATTCTGTCGATCAGCGCGATTCGATGGGCGGCACCCCGGCCCCCGGGACAATCAATACGGAAGCTCTGGGGAAAATCCGCGAGGAGGCTGAAAACAGAACTGATCTGAGCGAATCGGATAAGAAAAATGTCCTGAGTTCTCTGGATCGGGCGATCACTTTAGATCAAAGCGAATCTCAATTGCGAAAGGACATCGAGTCTCTCAAGCAACAGGTCCAAAAAGCTCCCGAACGTATTAAGGAGATTGAAGCCGAATTGAGTCGTTCTCTGGTGCCGCCGGATCATGTCGCCACCACCGCATCCAATATGAAACCCGATCAACGCGAGAATCAACTCAGGAGGCTGGAGGCGGAATTAACTGAAGCAGCAACAATTTTAAATAGATTCACCGATCAACTAAATGCTCTCAAGGATCGGCCCGCCGGATTGCAGCAGGAAATTGCAGCGGCCAAACAGCGATTGCTGGATCTTGCCGTTGAGTCGAAAGCAAGCCCCCCGCCCGATGACCACGTCCTGTTAGGCCGGGCGCGTCAAGCTGCCATGCTTGCCGAACAGACTAAAATTCAGACAGAATTAGAATTGTTTCAACTTCAACTGGTAAATCATGAAACCTTCACGGCCCTGCTTACCGCCGAACGCGATTTTGCCGCGCGGCAAGTTGCCCGCGTGAAAATGCTGGTTAAAGGCTGGCAGGCCGAAGTCCAGCGGTTGCGTGAATTTGAAGCTAAAAAAGAGCGTGTGGTCGCTGAACAGGCTAAAAATCTGGCCGCCGACCTGCCTCCGGTCATACAAATGCAGTACGATATAACGATCGATCTGGGGAAAATGCTTGAAAAGGTCACCGCCGATGAAGCGCGGATTCTCGAAGAGCTGGAGCTCAGCCAAGCCCAGCTAAAGCAACTGGAAGAAGATTTTGCCATGGCGCGCGAGCAGGTTGCGTACCCGTTGCACTCTGAAACCATCGGCCTGGCATTGCGTGAGCAGCGTCGAACTTTACCCGGTATTGAAAAATTCCGCCGGGATTCAGCTCAGCGGCGACTGCAAATGGGTGAAATTCGCGCCATTTTGCTGGATCTCGACCGTCAGCGCCGTGAGCTGGCTGATCTTGATAAAATTGTGGATCTAATCCTGCAAGAGGAACCGGATCTCCAGGAAGCTGATCTCAATCTGCTGAAAACAGAACTGCGGCGGTTGCTTGGCGAGCGGCGCCCAATCGTGAAAAAATTGCAGGCCAGCCTGCAACGGTCGTTTAAAAATATTCAGCGTCTCGAATTCATTCACCAGCAAATCGCTTCCCAAGCCCAGGAAGAAGCCCGGTTTTTGGATGAACATTTACTCTGGATTCGAAGTGCCAAAAGCATCGGAATCCAGGACCTAAAAAGCCTGCTGCCGGCAGTGACGTGGCTTTTTTCTCCTAATAACTGGTGGCCCGTTGCTCAACACCTGATGCTGTCCGTGACGCGCCATCCCATTTTATGGTTTCTGGGCCTGCTGATTCCCGGTGTTTTGGTCGGCCTTCGCCGCCGGGCTCACCGGGGTTTGTCGCGTATTGCCCAAAATGTTTACTCTGTCAAAACAGATTCATTTTACCTGACCTTGCAGGCCCTGGCGCTAACTTCGCGTGCGTCTTTCGGCTGGCCGTTATTTTTGGGTTTTACGGGTTGGCAATTGGGTCGACTGGCGCCATCCCAGGATTTCGCCATGGCAGCGGGCAGCGGCCTGGCATCTGCGGCGCTAATTCTGGCCGGCAGCCTGTTTCTTTATGAAATGTGCTGCAAAGCGGGTATTGCCAAAGTGCATTTCAAATGGCCGGAAAGCGTGAGGCGGGCCATGCAGCGCAGCCTGCGGTGGTTTATTCCGATACTTGTGTTGATGACCTTTATATTCACGGCAGTTCAAACCCGAAACCATGCGGCTTACACCGATTCGCTGGGGCGTCTGGCCATGACAATCCTCATGTTGAGCTTTGTTGCGTGGGCCGCATATGTGTTGCGATTTTCCGGCGAGGTTGTTTCAATGCTTAAGCACCGCAAACAAGATGGCTGGCTGGTGCGATTGAGATTCGTCTGGTATCCGCTGATCATGGGCCTTCCGCTGCTGCTGATCGTACTGGCAGGGATGGGTTACTATTATTCGGCTTATGCTTTATATATACGGATGGGTGAAACCATCGCGTTTTTTCTGGGCTTGATCATGGTAAAAGATCTGGTACTGCGATGGTTTTCGATCATCCAGCGTCGTTTGGTGTTCGAGGAAATCAAACGTAAAAAGGAAGCCACCGGTCAGAAGCAAAACCTTGAGACCATGTCCGGAGCCGTTGAGGGTGAAGCGGTCGGCGTTGAGGAACCGGAAATAAACCTGGCTCAAATATACGAGAAAAATCAGGTGTTGCTGCGAACGATAACTTTCTTTACGGCTCTGGTCGGAATTTGGCTGGTCTGGGCGAATGTACTGCCGGCCCTCAGCTTTTTGGAAAATGTGAAACTGTGGACCTACAGCGTCGAGGTTGAAGGTGTTCGAACCGCGATGCCGATCACTCTCGCTGATCTGATGATCGCCATCATTGTCACGATCGTGACCATTGTGGCTGCAAAAAATCTGCCCGGACTGCTGGAAATTATTCTGCTCAACCGGTTTTCGATGGATTCCGGGGCGCGCCATGCATTTACCACAATCTTCAGCTATGCCATAACCGCATTGGGCGTGGTGATCGCCTTCACGACGATCGGCATAAGATGGGCGAATTTACAGTGGCTGATTGCGGCCTTGAGTGTCGGACTTGGTTTCGGTTTGCAGGAGGTCGTGGCCAACTTTATTTGCGGTCTGATCGTACATTTTGAACGACCCTTTAGACTCGGTGATACCGTCACCATCGCCGACATCAGCGGAACCGTCACCCGCATTCAAATGCGAGCCACCCACATTCAGGATTGGGACCGCAAAGTACTGATTGTGCCCAACAAAGAGTTTATCACCGGCAGATTGGTCAACTGGTCACTGACCGATAATATCGCCCGAATTAAAGTTCCCGTCGGTATCGCTTATGGATCCGATACTGAGCTCGCCGAAAAATTGCTGCTCAAGGCTGCTAAAAATAACAATCTGGTCATGGTCAATCCGGAACCCCAGGCCGTTTTTCTCGGATTTGGTGACAACAGCCTCAAATTTGAATTACGGGTCTTTATTAACGGTCTCAATGACTGGATACCGATGCTGCACAAGCTGAACCAGTCTATTGACCGCGAATTTCGTAAGGCCAAAGTGACCATTTCCTTCCCGCAGCGCGATGTGCACCTTGACCAGGTTGGACCGTTGGAGGTCCGGGTGGTACCGGATGGTTAACGGTTCTCCATTTCGGCATCAGCCCTGAATCGTCCAGATTAAAGCCATATTTGAGCCTGGTAGATATTACCTGACGTTTAGGTGCTGAGGGGCGCTTTGTGATTGAAATAATCTCGAAACATGTTATCTAAGGGACAGTTTAATTTTATTTTGCATACCTTGCCTAATCGGAGATGATTATTGGTCAGCAGATCGGATAAGCAATTAGAAATAGAAACGGTTCGGAAAGAAAACCTGTCCAGTATTATTGGCAGACTTTATGAAAGATTTATAATGATAAGGGGTGAACCCCGGGAAGTTGCCCTGGGATTCGCCCTGGGTATCTTTGTCGGAATGACGCCAACCGTTGGTGTCCAGACACCCATTGCCATCTTTATTGCAGCCCTTTTTAAGTGGGGTAAACTTTCTGCCGCGATCGGTGTCTGGATTTCAAATCCGCTGACAGTTCCCCTAATATATAGTGTCACCTATATCATCGGTGCCAAACTGTTGAGCCTGGATCCGGTGTTCAACATGCCGTTAAGTCCCACCTGGAGCACCCTCAAGGTGATGATTCAAAAAGCGCCCCAGGCGTTTGGGGCCATGACCGCCGGTGGAGCGCTCCTGGGCATTCCTTTGGCCATTATCAGCTATTATCTGTCCTATGCCGCGGTGGATAAATACCAGAAGGATGTTAAGGAAAAACTCGTCCGGCAAAAAGCCAGACTGGCAGGAACCAAAGAGAAGGTAAAAAAGAAAATCGAAGAACGAAAAATACACAAAGCCGAAGCCAAAAGCCAGAAGTCAGAAGACAAAGACTTGAAGTCGGAAGTGGGAAAGCGGAAGGCGGAAAGATAAAAGCGAACCGCAGAACCGCAGAACCGCAGAATAATGAACCGCAGAATATCGAAGGGTAGTTTCGCTATGCTCAGCCTTTTTTATAAATAAGGCAGAATACATTCCTTCGACATTCGATATTCATGATTCGATATTCGTTATTCTCTTTTATTTATGCCTCACACCCTAAACCTTATACCCGACCCTTTCCAGCAATCAATCTCCAATCATCCTACTTAACCCAATCAACTTAATCAACCTATTCAATCCCCTCAAAGTTCCTCCGGCGTAAAGGTTACCACATCATCGATCTTGTCGGTATCTGCAAACAGCATGACCAGACGATCGATACCAAGGGCATTGCCGCCGGCATCGGGCATATCGGCCAGAGCTGCCAGAAATTTCTCCGGCATCGGGTAAAGTGATTTATTTAAAGATTGTCGCAGATGCTGCTCTTTTTCGAAACGGTCGCGTTGCTCGACGGCACCGGTCAATTCACTGAAGCCGTTGCAAAGTTCAATTCCGGCAATGTACAACTCGAAACGTTCGGCCAACAAAGGCTCCTGTGGTTTCAGTCTTGCCAGTGCCCCATGCCGGGCAGGGTAGTCATATAGAAAAACCGGGTTGGGGTCACCCAGATTGGGTTCGATATCAAGGGCCATCACTTCATCAAAGCTGTCGGTTGCCAGGGCTTTATTCATTGATATTGAACCGTATTGATTAAATGCCTCAGTCACCGACAGGCGTAACCACGGTTTTGCAAGTTCAATTGGCCGATCGCGATAAATGAGTTTATCCCCTCTGTCCAGTTGATGGGCCACAAAGCAGACGAGCCGTTCACATTCTTGCATTAAGTCAAAGTAGTTGCTGCCTGCCTGGTACCACTCCAGCATGGTCAGTTCCGGCAGGTGTTTGCGGCCCCTTTCGTGGTGACGAAAGCACTTGCAGATTTGAAATATACGCGGGAACCCTGCCGCCAGCAGTTGCTTCATGCACATTTCGGGGGAGGGTTGCAAAAATTGGTCCTCGGTCGCGACGGCGTCGATATGGGCTTCGGGTGCGGGGGCGGGAATTCGGATAGGGGTATCAACCTCCAGGTAGTCGCTTTCAATAAAAAACCTGCGAACCGCCTGAATAACTTGGGATCGCAAATAAAGGTTGGTTTTTATGGCAGACTGCCTGTAGATGCTCATTATAAAGGACAGGTAATTTAGGAATTTAGGGGTTCAGGGATTCAGGGATTCAGGGATTCAGGGATTCGGGAATTGTGAGTAAAATGTCATGAATTACAAAACTAAAATAACGAGCTAAACTACATTTTAATTCCTAAATTCCTCAATCAAGTCGTATTGTCCAATATCTCTCTGATTTTTTTTGAAATTTGCTCCAGATTAAATGGTTTTTGGATAAAACCGTCGCAGCCGCGCCGCATGATTTGTGAAGCCTGACCGTTGAGGCTGTAGCCGCTGGAAAGCAGCACCCGGATATCGGGATCCTTTGCTTTCAACTGGTCATAGGTTACGCTGCCGCCCATATCCGGCATAATCATATCCAAAATGATGAGATCGATGCTGTCCCGATGCGCTTCATATGTCTGTAGCGCTTTTTCACCGGATTCTGCCAGCAACACACTATATCCTAGTCTTTCCAGCATTTTCTTGCCAATCTCGGCGATCATTTCCTCATCGTCGACCAGCAGAATGGTTTCCCTGCCTTTCAAGGCTTTTTCATTGGAGGCTTCGTCTTTGATAACTTCTTTATGGCTTACCGGCAGATATATTCTAAACGTGCTTCCACGGTCTTTTTCGCTGTCAACATCGATGACTCCGTTGTGGTTTTTTATGATGCCGTAGGCCGAAGCAAGGCCCAGACCGGTTCCCCGACCGACTTCCTTGGTGGTAAAAAAAGGCTCGAATATTCTTTCCAGCGTGTTTTTGTCCATGCCGATTCCGGTGTCGGTTACTGAAATTCTGACGTATTTTCCAGGATTCAGCGCATAGGGTTTGGCGTAATCTCCTTCTTCCAGAACCAGATTTTGGGTTTCAATGAAAAATTTTCCACCGGACGGCATGGCCTGCCAGGCATTCACGAATAGGTTTAGCAATACCTGTTCTATTTGTCCTCGATCGACTTCAACCGACCAGAGCCCTTCTTGAAATTTCTTGTGAATCGAGATTTCTTTTCTGGTGCGGCTGAACATCTCCGAACTTTTCTCCAGCAAATCATTTAAATCGGTTGGCTTGACTTCATATTTGCCGCCCCTTGCAAATCCCAGAATCTGACGGGTCAACTCCGAGCCCCTTTTTACGTGATTTTCCATATTCAGCAGGTAGTCGTAGTGGGGGTGTTTAGGGTTTACATCCATGAGCATCAAAGACAGGTTGCCCTGGAAACCCATTAAAAGATTGTTGAAATCATGAGCAATCCCCCCGGCCAGGGTGCCAATGGCCTCCATTTTTTGAGCATTCAGCATTTGGCTGGCAAGCTGTTCCCTTTGTTTTTCTGCGATCAACTGGTCGGTAACGTCCTGAACGATGCCACGAAAACCGAGGGGCTTTTGGTCGTCGTCGCGTATGAGGGAAGCTGAAAGATACAAAATCTTCTTGGTGCCGTCCTTGGTGATGACTTCATAGTTTAATACTCTGGCGGACCGCCCCGTCTCATAGACCTGATTGAATATCCGGATTAATTTTTTGGCCGTTTGCGGACTCGCATAATCTCGATTATTTTTTGCTATCAGTTCATCGGCGGCATAGCCGAGTATGTTGCACATTGAGGCGTTAAAAAAGGTATAGTTACCCTCGAGATCCACTTCGAAATAGCCTTCTTCCATGCTTTCTAGAATAATACGATATTTTTCCTCGCTTTTCCGGATGGCTTTCTCGGCTTTTTTGCGTTCGGTGATATTCTCTATTAAACCGAGCCAGTATTTGATGTCGCCGTTTGGGGCCCTGATGGCAGTGGCCCGAACTATGATCCTAATACTTTGACCATCTTTCCTTAAAAAGCGCTTTTCGGTTCGATAAGAATTGTGTTTACCGTCCCTGACTTGCTGGCTTAACCGTGTTGTATCCGGACGATCCTCCGGATGCGTGATGTCAAGAAAGGTATATTGCCGGATTTCGTTATGATTGTAGCCGAGCATTTGAGCAAAGCAGTCATTAACCCGCAGGAAGTACCCTTGCGGACTGGCAATTGCGATACCGATCGGTGCGGCCTCGAAAACGGTGCGAAAGCGTCTTTCGTTTTCCTTTAGCTCCGCAAGATCGATCATCTTGTCGCCACTTGACCGGGAGACAGTCCGGCTTTGCTTTTCACGCTTGTGTGGGCCTGCATCCGATCCAGGGGTCGGGTTTGAAGCTGCCGCCTGGAGCTGTATAGCCGGGTAACGCTCTTTTCCGATTTCCTTTTGATTTTCGCTCATGTTATCTATCCGATCCGAATAAAATTATCCGTCAAATGTTGATAAATTCGTAAAAAGTCGAATTTCGCCGTTTTTCTGGATTCCCGCCTAGGCGGGAATGTCAATAGATGTTTGATATCAAGTAGATACAATAGACACCATACCCGCGAAGGCGGGTATCCAGTCGTCAGAACGACTGTTTGCGAAATCTTCAAGGATATACAACAGTAATGTATCGGCAACTCACAAGGAAAACTTAACCCCTGTTTTGCCGGAAATGTATTCAACTATGGGAAATCTGGCTCTTTGGGACCATCGAAGATTCCGCTCTGCGGGGATCAGAAACAATTGGCGCTGTCATCATTTGTTAGCCGGAGTGAATTCCGGTCGTCGGGGCCTGGATTCTTAATTTTTGGTTCCATTACCTTTCACGACATAGCTGTCCCGGGGGCGGTCCTGCAAAAAAATCCTATCAAATCGACGGGTATCCGCCAAATCGTACCATTCATTACCGGTTTCCTGGCATTTGCGGCAGGCGTTGTGGGGTATGTGAACGGCCAGGATGTGATTGCCACGGTCAGAGGATGAATCAATGTAGAGGGCACCGGCACAATCCGGGCATATCCGGATCTTTTCGGTTTGAGACTCTTGGATGCCATCGGTATCATAAAAGATGCTGCGCGTCCGTTGAGCGGCATCCGTTTTTTCCATAATCTGGTCCTTTATGTTGTCCCGTTGCTGCCAGATGGTGAGCAGGGTTTCGCCGATTTTTTCGATTGCATCGGTTACCGCCTGGGTCTGTCGAATACTATCCGGGTCATAGTCGGGCTCTTTTACTTTGCTATAATCGACTCCGGCCATGGCGAGAGCGATACCCACATTTACATAAGGCAGGGCACCCTCGATCGAATAGCCACCTTCTAAAACGGCTATGTCCGGGTTTAATATTTCAGTCAGGCGGGCGTATCCCTGGGCCGAAAAATTCATGTTCGTGATGGGGTCGGTATAGTGATTGTCCTGGCCGGCGGAGTTGATGATGATATCTGGCTGAAATTCTTTGAGAATCGGCATGACCAAATTGTTTATGGCATACAAAAAACCCTCTTCGGAGGTGTTGGGCGGCAAAGGTATATTTAGTGTTTTTCCCACTGCATTAATTCCACCCAGCTCGCTTGGAAATCCCGAACCCGGGTACAGCGTTCGCCCGTCCTGGTGAATTGAAATAAAAAGTGTGTCCGGATCGTGCCAGTAGATATCCTGGGTGCCGTCGCCGTGGTGACAATCCGTATCAACAATGGCAACCTTATTGATGGCATAGGCCTGTCGCAGGTATTCGATCATGACGGCTTCGATGTTGATATTGCAAAATCCTCTGGCTCCGTGCACGATGCGCATGGCATGATGTCCGGGGGGCCGGACAAGAGCAAAGCCCCGGTCAATCTGTCCGTCAAGCACAGCCATGCCGATGGTTTTAGCGCCGCCGGCACTGATCAAATGTGATTCGGTAGTTACGCTCCATACGTCCGGCACACAAAAGTGAACGCGCTGGATATCTTTTAAAACCACCGGATCCGGTTTGAGTTCTGTGATGCCTTCGATATCAAAGAGGCCTTCTTCGAACACCTGATCCTGGGTATAAAGCAATCGCTCCTCTCTTTCCGGATGGGTGGGATCGATGGCCCAATCAAAGGCCGGGAAAAAGACGAGACCGGTTCGATGTTTAGCTTGTAACATGTTAAGTTCCCTTTAAATAATTGACAGCTTGAATTAATCTCCGGAGGAGTTAACCAGAGGCTCAAGGCGAAAGGCATAAGGCGCAAGAAATTGGTATTTTGAGCAAGTCTTTATTTTCCGTGAGCCGTACGCCTTGGGCCTTGCGCCTGCCTTTCGTTCCAACTTAAATTTATACATTCCCCGAAGGTTATCACAACCCGGATAAGTTTCGGATCACCTCATCATACCCGTGGATTAATCCCGGTTTGATCTGTACTTTGACCCGGATGTTTTTTCCGATGGTATTGAATCCGCGCACCATGTTAAACTGCAGCGCTTCAAGGACTTCCATCTCTAAATAGTCGGTATTGGCACCCCGGTCGATGGCTTTGGCTTCCAGCAGGTCAAGTGCCTGCTGAATGGCAGCTTCCTGATCAAATGAATGGTCAACCCGGCGGCTGAAATTTTCCTCCAGGGCTTCGGCGATCCCGCTTTCAGTGTCGGCGAAAAAATTGACTTCGCAGGTGGTGCGGGCCAGGGCTGCACCGATGGCGTTGGCGACTTTCCATCTGGGAACCACCCGGACCTGATACTCGGACATCTTTTCAAGGTATCTGGCAAAATAGGGTGCTGGACCTCCCAGAACAAGAATCGTCGTTGGTTTGACGACATATCCTTCCTGAAGTTCATGGACCGTATATACCGGTTTGCGGTTTATCCGATAGATTAGTTGGCGAGCGGCCGATAATATTTTTTTACATGTGACATCCAGAATTTCAGCGGCCAAAGACTTAACCGAAGACTTTTGTTGTTTGGCCAGGGGCGTTAGCCCCTCGATCGATTTTTCGCGGCTACCATCCGGAATATATTCGAGAACAAAAAGCGCATCCGTAGGAGTCGGTACCGGTCCTCCATAGGCCATGGCAGGCCCCAGTCTTTCGGGGCCGACGACAAGTTTTCCGCCATTGACCCTGATCGCACTGTCTCCACCTAACCCAAGGGAAAGGGTTTCAAGGGAGCGGATCAGTGTTTTGTAATCGGCCAGTTGTATTCCCAGCGGATTCAGCACCGGGGCCCGGTTGATGAGAACCGCCATATCTGTTGTCGTTCCGCCGATATCCATAACCAGGGTATCTTCATCCTCCGGGCCAAATGCCACGGCACCCATCACGCTGGCAGCCGGTCCGGAAAGAATCGTCTGTACGGGATAATCGATGGTAGACTCAAAATTCATGTTGCCGCCGTCTGCTTTAAGCAGGCGCAGCGGCAAATTTAATCCTCTGGCTGCCAAGGATTTTTGCACGGCTTGATAGAATTCCCTGTGCAGCGGATACACGGCCGCATTTAGATACGTGGTCGCAATACGGCGACCAAAGTTTAAATTACCGGAAATGCGATGACCCATGAAGACTTTTTCAAAAGATTTCTCCAGGATGGCAGTGATAGACAACTCATGGGAGGGGTTGCGAATAGAAAATTTGCCCACAACACCGATATGTTGGATTCCTTCTTTTTTCAAACTATCGGCGATTTCGTTAATTTCATCCGGGTAGATGGGCTCTATTTCACGGCCTCTGTGATCCATGGAGCCCGAAACGGCAAAGTAATGGGGGTTGGTACGGTAACATTCAGGATCGAGGCCGGGACCGCTCGATACGATCATTCCCACCGGCGGAATTTTATTTTGGACAATCGCATTGGTGGTCAGGGTGGTGCTCAGGACGATTCGGTTAATATCCGATGGATCAATGTCCTCTGTTATGGCATCCAAACCGGACAACACGGACTGAAACAGATCGGATGGATCGGTAGGGACTTTGATTTCTTTTTGGAGTCCAACGCGGTTGATCAGAACCACATCGGTGTGGGTACCGCCAACGTCTAATCCTATAATCATGGGGTATTCCTAATAAAATAAGTCTAAGATATATTAACGATACGTTCTGTTTTTGCAACCAAAATCTGAATTTTGTTGGCAAATAACCCCCCGCAGAAGTTCGAAATCAATTGACCCATTTGTCTTGCAGCGATGATTGTTGCTTTAAAATCCAGATATTTCTAAGCAGCAGATTGCACCGCGGCTAAGAATGAAGCGGCAGATCGTATTTTTTCATTTTTTTGTATAGCAGCGTCCGGTGAATGCCCAGGATTTTTGCCGCTTTGGCCTTATTATTCCCGGTTTCTTTCAGGGCATAACGGATGGCTTCCTTTTCGGTTCTTGCCTGAACATCTTTTAAGGAAGATCGATTGTTTTTGATTTTTCTTTTGCGGCTGCGATGCAGGTAAAATGGTAGATCCTGCAGGTGGATGGTGTCGCCTTCCAGGGCCGACATCGTTCTTTCCAGAACATTGGACACTTCGCGCACATTGCCTTGCCACTCGTAATTTTTGAGCGCTTTTTGCGCCTCCCGGCCGAGGTTTATTTGCGTGATATTCGCTTCCTGTGCCATTTGTCCGAGCAGGTATGTGGCAATGGGAATAATATCTGTTTTCCGTTCCCGCAGGGGCAAGATATTGATGGGAATCACGTTAAGGCGATAGAAGAGATCTTTGCGGAATCGGCCGTCGGCCAGCATTTTCTCCAGATCCCGGTTGGTGGCGGCGATGACTCGAAATTTTGATCGAATAATCCTGGTACCGCCAACCCGTTCAAATTCATTATCTTCGATGGCCCGCAGTAATTTGGGCTGCATCTCCGGCGGCAGGTCTCCAATTTCGTCCAAAAAAACAGTGCCCTGGTGAGCCAGTTCAAACTTGCCCGGTTTGCCGCCGGATTTTGCCCCGGTAAATGCGCCTGTTTCGTACCCGAAGAGTTCCGACTCCAGCAGATCACGCGGAATTGCCGCACAATTTATTCGCACAAACGGGTAGAGTTTACGGGCGCTGGCATGATGGACAGCCTGGGCAAACAATTCTTTGCCGGTACCGCTTTCACCCGAAATCAATACCGGGTATTGATTGTTGGCCGCTCTGAGCGCTTCTTGTTTCAAAGATGTTATGGATTCGCTTTTTCCGATGATGCTATCCAGAGTATAACGGGTCGATCGCAGGTTGATGAGTTCTTCTTCATACAGCTTAACTTTCGACTCCAACAGGGACAGTTCCGCGGCAAGCTTTCTGACATCTTTGACATCTTTAAACATAACCTGTCCGAACACCGCAATCACCCGGCCGTCCCTCTGGATCGGAATGCGCTGGACGACCATATTTTGGCCCTTGATCCGGTGGGATTGATTTATCTCGGGAATCCCGATTTTAGCCACAATATGCATCCGGCTGTTTTCCACCGCCTCGGTGCAATGCTTTCCGATTTGAGCTTGCGGGTCTACCCCGATAAACTCGCCATAGGGTTTATTAAAATGGGTAATTTTACCATTGATGTCCGTCACGATGGCGCCGTTGTAAATGCTGTCAAAAATAAGCCGGTACATTTCCAACTGCTCTAACAGTGCTTCGCGCTTTAGATGCGTATTTTTTTCCAGCATGGCTGTCCTCCTCGACATATCAGCCGTCGAGTCCCTGAATTTTAGACCCTGGTTGATCGTAAACAAAACGGGATAGGTTTTTATCTTTTTGATTTAGCTTCTAATCTGGAGATATAAATGTATTCAATTAATATGTAGATTATTTGCTACACAATTCTCTTACACCTTCCGATAAAATCTGTCGAGTCTATTTTAATCATTTTTCTTTAAATGATAATTTTTTGTGGTATAAATCAACGGGTGGATGATAGAAGGTTTAAGGTTCAAGGTATAGCGCCGCCGCCGGCCAAAAAAACAGCCGGTCAAATCTAAAAAGAAACTCTGAAAATGCGAATCCTCCCGAGGCGGATAAATATCGAATATCGAATAATGAATGTCGAATCCTCCTCCGGCGGACAAGTTTCGAAGGAATGCATTCTGTCTATTTTATAAAAAAGACTAAGCGAATCCATATGTTGAAGATCATATATGAGGAAATGATATGTTAAAATCCGGCCAAACGTATGATGAGGTGTATAATTCCTTTCAGTGGGAAGTTCCCGAATTTTATAATATCGGGGTGGATATCTGTGATAAGTGGGCCCGCCAACGATATCGTCTGGCCTTGATTTACCTGGATGGAAAAGGGCAAGTCGCCAAGTATACGTTCTGGGATCTCAAACGACTTTCCAACCGACTGGCCAATGGGTTTAAAGCCATCGGGATCAGCCCCGGTGATCGGATCGGCATCCTCTTGCCGCAATGCCCGGAAACAGCCATCAGCCACATAGCGGCATACAAAATCGGCGCTATCGCAATTCCGCTCTTTACCCTGTTCGGCACCGATGCCCTGGCGTATCGCCTGTCCAACAGCCAGGCCAGGGCGATTGTCACGGATGCCGCCAATTTGCCAAAGATCCGGGAAATCCGTCCAAACCTGCCCCATCTTCAAACAGTTTTGGTGACCGGCGCTGTCAAAGATGACAGGGTGCTTGACTATTGGGATACGCTTGATAAGGGATCACCTGAATTTCAGCCGGCAAATACCAAAGCGGATGATCCGGCCCTCATTATCTACACCTCCGGTACCACCGGTCCGCCAAAAGGGGCTTTGCATGCGCACCGTACGCTGTTAGGTCACCTCCCGGGAGTTGAATTTCCCCATAATTTTTTTCCCAGAGACGATGATTTATTCTGGACACCGGCGGATTGGGCCTGGATCGGGGGGTTGATCGATGTGTTGTTCCCCAGCTGGCACCACGGCATACCGGTGCTGGCCCATCGGGCCAAAAAATTTGATCCCGAAGAGGCATTTCACATCATCGCCGCCTACGGCATTCGCAATGCCTTCATGCCGCCCACTGCATTGAAGCTGATGCGCCAGGTTAAAAACCCCCAAAGCCGCCACCGATACCGCATGCGCAGCATCGGAAGCGGTGGTGAAACCCTGGGCGAAGAACTGCTGGACTGGGGACGCGAAGTCATGGGATTGACCATCAACGAATTCTACGGGCAAACCGAGTGCAACCTCATCGTGGGCTGCTGTGCCGATATCATGGAAATCCGACCCGGGTCCATGGGCCGCGCCATCCCCGGTCATGTGGTTGACGTCATCGATGCCCGGGGTGCCCCGGTAAAAGATGGAACGGTCGGCGAGATAGCTGTAAAACGCCCGGATCCGGTCATGTTTCTCGAATACTGGCAAAATCCCGCGGCCACCCGCAGCAAATTTGTCGGAAACTGGCTGTTAACCGGGGATCTGGCAAAAAAAGATGTGGACGGCTATTTCTGGTTCAACGGGCGCAAAGATGATGTCATCACCAGTGCCGGCTACCGCATCGGACCGGCTGAAATCGAGGACTGCCTGATGAAACACCCGGCCGTGGCCCTGGTGGCAGTTGTCGGCACCCCGGACGAGGTGCGCACGGAAATTGTCAAAGCCTTCGTGGTGCCCAAAGCAGACGTGACACCGGGAACGGATGTTGCCGAAGACATTAAAACTTTTGTAAAGACACGGCTGGCCGCGCACGAATACCCCCGGGAAGTCGAATTCGTCAAGGAGCTGCCCATGACGGCTACCGGAAAAATTATGCGCCGGGAGTTAAGGAAGCTGGAGAAGCAGAGGAAAGCAAAGGCGACATAAAAAATCCATGGCCTTTAATATGACAACCAGTATAAGTGGTTTTTTAGAATAATGCTCGGCTTGGCAAGACCCATCGCTACCGAGCAATTATTGTACCAGGCTCGAACCAGCCGGTTAAAAATCCTCGAATTCATCATCCCCGAACGGAATTAAATCCTGCGGGCCGGCTTTCTGTGTCTTGTGAACTGCTGTGGCGTTGCATCCGGCCCTTGCTGCCGGCGCTGCCAGGGAATGGGAATTTTCGATTCCCGGCTTAAATCCCTGGTGCACGGCAGAGCGTTCATTTTTTGCCCGATGGTTGCCGCCACCGGTTAAAACCACCAGCTCGTAAACCATTCCTTTCATTTGCTCAGCCTGGGCACTCATCTCTTCTGATGCTGAGGCCGATTCCTCGGCTGTGGCTGCATTCTGTTGGACCACTTTGTCCATTTCCGCCACGGCCGTGTTCACCTGATCAATTCCCTGGGCCTGCTCATTGGATGCTGCTGCAATCTCACTGACCAGTTCACCTACCTTAGCGACGCTGTCGGCCATTTCGCTGAAAGCCCCGTTGGTCGTGTCTACCAGACTCGATCCATCGATCACCCGCTTGACGGTGCCTTCAATCAGTTCCGCGGTGTTTCTGGCTGCATCCGCCGCACGCATGGCGAGATTTCTCACCTCATCCGCCACCACGGCAAATCCGGCACCAGCCTCGCCGGCCCGCGCGGCTTCAACGGCAGCATTTAATGCTAGCAGGTTGGTTTGGAAAGCGATCTCATCGATGGTCTTTATGATTTTTGAGGTTTCTTCACTGGCTTTGGAGATCTCTTTCATTGAAGTCGTCAGTTGGGTCATGGAGCCACTTGCATTTACAACGACCTGGTTGGCGTCCTGCATGAGATTATCGGCCTCATTGGCATTGTCGGCATTTTGTTTGGTCATCGAGGACATTTCCTCCAGGGAGGACGAGGTCTCTTCGATGGAAGCGGCCTGTTCCGATGAGCCTTCCGCCAGAGATTGGCTGGCAGATGAGACCTGGCCGGAGGCTGAAGCCACCTGATCGGCACCTTCATTCAACCCCGCTATAATTCTTTGAACCGATTTGGTGATTGACCGAATGATAAAAAAACTCAAAAAGCCGCCTGCCAAAAAAGCAATCGCAGTCACAACAACCGCGGACCATCTTGAGCTTGTTCCGGTTGATATCATTTCGGCTTTGGATGATTCTTTAATCTCTTTCAATTTATCGGCGATAGCCTTCATTGTTGCCTGGGTTTGAACAAGCGCCGGAAGTGTATTCGTCTGAAATACCTCCATGGCTTTGGCATGGCCGGTTTCCTTGACCGTGTTATTTATCAGACTGGCGGATTGGTGCAGATCGATATGGTGGTTTTTGATTTTTTCCAGCAGGCCGGCCAGTTCAGGGTCGCTTGCTGCCATTACCTTGCTTCTTTCACCATAAATGAATTTGCCGAGGCCGCATTTGGTGTAATCCAGTTGAACGTCGGTCCGATCCAGTTTATTGATGAACAGATCCTGAACCCGATTGACCCATTTTAAATGATCGACCTCTTTTTGAACCATAAAGGTATCATGATCAGAGGCCTCAGCGAATTTTTGATTGCCCGATAATATACCATTGATGGACCAAATCGAATTCAACGCCACTATCATTACCGCCAGAAGCAATAATGCGGTGAGTCCCCTTAGTTACGTAGCGAGTTTGAGTTCGTTTAACATGTATCGTTCTCCGAATAATATTGGATTTATATCAATTGGTTGCGCGAATACTGTCGTTTCGAATGACTTCTTGTTTTATTCTGAATTCAAAAAAATGGCTTGCATGTATCTATGCAAGGCTGCCGACCTTAACCAAATTGGTAACCGTTTTACTGAATCGCTCAGCTGCTATATGCTATAGGTTAATATCGGCTCTTTAAAAAAAAACTTTAGCAAGCAGGCAGCACCGCTGCTTGGGTCGGGCGGCATCTTGTGACTAGATCATAGGAACTACCGCGGGGCAAGTGGGTTGGTATTTTTTATTCTGGTCCGCAACGCCCGCTTTAAAATTTTGCCGGTGGGACCCTGGGGGAGGGAATTTACAAACTCTACCACTCTAGGGGCTTTGAATTTGGCAACTTTGCTCCTCACAAACTCGATGATTTCATCTTCAGTTGCACGCATTCCATCTTTTAATACGATATAGGCTTTGGCCAGTTCGCCTTTGATGTCGTCGGGAACTCCGATCACTGCCGCCAGAGCCACCGCTGAATGGGTGTAGAGTACTTCTTCAACTTCGACCGGATAGATATTGGCGCCGCCGGTGATGATGAGATCCTGCTTGCGGTCGACCACATACAGGTATCCGTCTTTGTCGACGTAGCCGAGATCCCCGCTGTGGAACCAGCCTTTTTTATAAACCTCCCGGTTTATTTCGGGCCGATTCCAGTAGCCGTGTATGGAGAAAACATCACCTTTCTCCACAATTTCACCAACCTCACCCGGCGCTAGCTCAGTTAAATCGTCGTCCACAATTTTGATCCATACATTGGCGATGGGTAGACCCACCGACTCCGGTTTGCGTACACCGACGAGGGGATTGAGGGTCGTAAATCCGCATCCTTCGGTTTGGCCGTAACCGTCCAGGAAAATAACGCTAAATGTCTCTTCCATATCTTTGATCAAGGTGGCCGGGCAATGTGCACCGCCGGAGTTGACGACCCGCAGGGCGGTTACATCATGTCCGGCAGGATCATAGGCCTGCAGCAGATAGACGTACATGGTGGGTGTACCGGCAAAATAGGTGGCCCGGTGTTCGGTGATGTGCTCCAGCACTTTTTGCGCTTCAAATCTGTCAACCAGGATAAGCGGGGCGCCCAGATAAAAGGCGGACATCATGACCACATTGAGCGCAAAATTGTTAAACAGGGGCAGGGCGCACAGCAGCCGATCGTCCTGATTCAATTTGTTGAAACTGCACAGCGAAAAGACATTAGAGAGGATGGATCGATGGGTCTGGGTGGCTCCTTTGGGCCGCCCGGTGGTGCCGGAGGTATAGATGATGCTGACTATATCATCATAACCGGTTTGCAGGGGATCGTGTTGGCCGGTCGAATCGGTAATAAAATCCTGCAATCGATGGCAGCCTTCAACAACTGCATCGTCGGCCAGGATGATATGCTTCAAATCGGGTAATTCCGGATAGTCTTTCTTCAGCTGTAGATAAAATCTGCCATCGGTAATAATGGCTTTGGCCCCGGTATCCCGGCCGATATAGATGATTTCATGGGCAACGTACATGACGTTCAAGGGAACTGCAATGGCACCGGCTTTGATGACGGCATAATGGGCCATGATGATCTCCGGGCCGTTTGCCAGCTGCACCATGACCCGATCACCCCTGCGGATGCCGAGTTTTTGCAAACCATTGGCCAGATTGTTTACCTTATCATTCAAATCGCCGAACGTCAGATTAGAATCTTCAAAAATTATCGCTTCTCTGCTAGGATGAGCTTTTGCAGCACTGCTCAGCAGCTCGCTGATAAGTTGCATGCCCCTGCCCTTTTTTGCTGCTTGGGTTTGGGTGATTTACCACCAGGGTGATTTTGGGTTTTAGCAAAATTGAATTGGAATAAATAATGGATACCTGAATTTTTCCTGCAAACTTCGCTTCGCACAACCGATAGATCACCACGCATTTCCAGTGCCGGTAAGAATACGGACACAATGCAGGTGCTGGGGATCTATTGTTCCTCGGGTAGTCTCACCACCAGAACCGGAGTCTTGCTTCGCCGCAATATTCTCTTTGAAACACTTCCCATCACAGCGCCGGCCAGGGCACTATGCCCATGAGCACCCATGATAATCATATCATAATTGTTGTTTTCTATTTCAAGTAGTATTTCTTTCACCGGATTACCGATCTTCACAATGACCTCTTCCATAAGAAAGGAACATGAAGATAATTCGGCCTGTGTCTCTTCACAGAATTTTTCCAGACGCGATCGAATTTTTTCGACAACCTCCGTTTTATTCTGGTTAGGGATATCCAGCCATTTTTTTTCACCCAGAACATTGGCTACCAGGTTCTCAGAGGTGGGCATTGGATTCTTCAGGACATGAAAAATGGTGATTAACGCATCATATCGATTCGCAAGACTCGCTGCATAGCTAAAGGCATAATTTGATGTATCGGACATGTCCGTGGTGTACAGTATCTTTTTGATATCTGGAACCATCGTCGATCTCCCTTATATGGCTGGTCATTACCTGAATTTTACGCACAGATAACCCATAGTAAAGTTCGAGGTCAAGTTATTGCAATCGATTTGCAGCGATGATTGCGGCTCTAAAATTCAGGTATCAGCTTATGATTGTTGCCAAACCAATCAGGCAATGGCCGGATTGCATCGTCTACGAACAGCGTATCGGCGTCCGCTTGCCTATTGAGCCGGTAGCCAAAAAAACATGACACCCGCTCCGCAGGTGGTTGTGGCACCAGGCTTTACCGGTGCAGTGAAAAATGTTATGGTCTGTTCTGAGAAATTGCATCTACCGGAATTATGCACGAGCCCTCCAGAGGCGGACAAGTCGGAGGCTTTCATATTTTCATTAACTTTTATGCTCGATTCAGGTGATGAATAAAATACTATAATACCATATCGAAAGGGTAACAAGGGGTTATGGGTGAAACCGGACAAATCATCATCGGCATTCTTATTTTAGGAGCCGTCATTCTCCTGACCAGGCAATTTCATGGTTGGAAGATAAAACGGGCTTACCTGACAATTATTGAAGATCTGAAACGCCAGGGTGCGCATACCCCTGAAACAGCCATTCACCTCCCCTACGCTCGCCGGTCTGCATTAAGGTTTGGGGTCAGAGATCACCGTCCTACGGCGATGAAAGGCTTGATTTCAGAAAATATCGTCGGCCTCACGGAGGACGGCCGATACTATATTCTGGATCGCAGGGTCTGAAGACAGACGGAGGATATAAAAAAATAATATCCTCCGCCTTTTTACCTCTGTTTTCAGGCTAAACCCCAGGCGCTAGGCTTTTAGCGCCTTGCTCTTTCTTCCCGCTTCGACTCGGCTGAGCTCGTCGCAGGCCGACTTCTGTTATCTGTCTTCTGCCATCTGTCCTCTGATTCTACCATATCTCCATCGAATCCAGGAACAACTGCTTCAGGTCTTCGGCACCGGCCGGCCGTGGAGATAATTTGGTTACCCGATGTTGGGGCAGGGTACCTTCGACGAGTTTGTCAACATCTTCCGGGCCAAAACCGACAGCCTTGAGTCCGTTTGGCATGCCGACATTTTGCATCAGCTCTACTACTGCGCCGGAAAGTATTTCTCCGGCATCTTCCGGTTTGGCGTCTGATATATCCTTGTCCATCAGCGAGGCCGCATACAAATGTTTCTGCGGATTGGCGGATGCCGTAAATCTAAACACGGCAGGAGCATGCAGTACCACTGCCATCCCATGGGGAACGATCGGGTGGCCTGGCGGATAGTCTTCCGGCACATATTTGCGTACCATTCCCGATACCGGATACGACATGCCGTGGGCCAGATGCACACCGCCATTTCCAAATCCAATGCCGGCATAAGTGGCTGCCAGCAGAATATTACCCCGCGCTTCGTCGTCCGACGGATCTTCTATGGCCCTCACCAGGTTCCCGGAAATCATCTTAACTGCCTGGGAAGCCCAGATATCGCTGATTGGATTCGAACCCTGGTAAGCGGGGCGCATCTTTGGATGTTCCGGAGCAGGTCGCTGGTTATACGGCAGTCCTGTTAAGGCTTCTAGGGCGTGGGTTAATTGGTCTAAACCTGTACATGCCGCCACCATTTTGGGAAGTGAGCGTGTGTTGTCGGGATCAATAACACCTTTTACCGGTCTCAGGGCACGGTGCGCGATACCGGTTTTGGCCTTCATTTCCAGATAATCAAAAATAGCCACACCCGTGGTTTCGCTGCCGGTGCCCGCAGTGGTCGGAACAGCAACCAGGGGTTTCAGTGCTCCCGGGATCGGTTCCCCTTTGCCGATGGGCGGATTTACATACGTCATAAATTCTGCCGGATATGTGGAATAGAGGTTGGCGGCCTTGGCGGTGTCCATGCTGGAACCGCCTCCGACAGCGACCAAGCCGTCAAAGTTACCTTCCTGGGCGAACTTTATGGCCTCTTTAAACGAAATATCTGTCGGCTCCACGCTTGCCTGATCAAACAATACGGCATCGATACCATATTTACGCAGTGATTCAAGCGTGATTGAAACCGTTTCGCTCTCGGTCAAGCCGGGATCGGTGACAACCATAACCCGGCGGGCACCCTGTTCTTCCATGTCCCACCCGACTTCGCGGGTGACACCGGGGCCATATTTGATACTGGATGTGTCCATTGAAAATGCTGATTCTAGGGTCATGATTTTTATCTCCTTCAGTGTTCAAATTTAGAAGTTCAAAGGAAAATTTTTCCTGGATTCATTAATCCTTTCGGATCGATTAAATCTTTTATATCCCGCATCAGGTGATAGCTGTCCCCGTGCTCTAACTGCATGAACTTGCGTTTTCCAATACCGATGCCGTGCTCCCCCGTGCAGGTGCCGCCTATCTCAACGGCTTTTTCAACGATTAAATGATTAATATTTTCAATCCTAGCCCATTCTTTTTTATCATCCGGATCACCTGCTATCACGACATGCAAATTACCGTCACCGGCATGTCCGAACACATAGCCGGCGACATGAAATTCATCCACCAGATTTTGGGAATAAACAATCATTTCCGGATAGCGGGAAATTGGAACTGCGACGTCGACAATAAGGGTTTCCATTTTGGGATGAGCGCGATGAATGGTCTCCCAGGCCTCGTGTCTTGCGCGCCACAACTCTCTGCGATCCTTTTCTTCAATGCCGGATTTAAATCCTGTAGCGCCGCACTCCTCACATAATTCACGGGCAAGGTCGGCGGTTCCTTGCAGTGCCTTTCTGGTCACTCCGTGAAATTCGCAAAAAAGGGATGGTTCTTCCGAAAGGTTCAGGTTTTTTTCCCGGTTCATCAGGTTGATCAGAACCGGCGGCAATAGCTCGAGGGCGGCCGGCTCCAGGCCGGATCCGATCAGAACCGCAACCGCTTCGGATGCGCTATCAAGATTTTTAAAAGTGATGGTGACCGCCAGGTGGTGGGAAGGAATCCCCGTCAGTTTGAGGGTCGCCTCGGTTGCGATACCCAGGGTTCCTTCCGAACCGACAAACAGCCGTGTCAGGTCGTAGCCGGAAGAAGATTTGTGTGCCTTACAGCCGGTGTGAATCACCTTGCCGCCCGGCAGGACAACCGTTAGCTTCATGACATAATCTCTGGTGGCTCCGTATTTAATTGTTTGAACACCGGATGCATTGTTGGCGATCATGCCACCGATGGATGCATCCGCACCCGGATCCGGTGGAAAAAACAGACCGTGTCGGCCGGTTTGCCGATTCAACTCTTTTCGTAAAACACCGGGTTGGACATCGGCTTGAAGGTCCCGGGGACGTATTGCGAGGATCTTGTTCATTCGGATCATATCCATGACCAGTCCGCCTTGCGTCGGAACGGGATTGCCTTCGGTGCTGGTGCCGGCACCCCAGGGCGTCACCGGAACATCATTTTGATAGGTCCAGGAAAGAATCCCGGCAACTTCTTCGGTGGTCACCGGCCATATAATTCCGGCCGGCAGCGATCCGTAATGCGGTGATATATCATGCAGATGGAGCTCACGATTGGATTGACCGGTTGAAAAACGGTCAGGTTCCACCATTTCGGATAATGATGAAATTTGAAATAGAGAGAATTCTTTCATAGTCATCATTTGGGTGTCGAGTTTAAAGAACGGTTTCGAATATCGAAGATATAGTGTATGTATATTGATTAATTTACGAGGTATCAAGAGAAAACAAAAAGATGAATATTTCTATTCGGAAACCAATACCTGGCCTTTCCGCCCGAGCTCGTGCGACCGATATTCTTTTAAGTTAGGATTCTTTACCATTGGGTCTGCAATAGGTTTCCCGGGTAAAAAACAGCAAGCCAAAAGACAGCACGGCCCACACGATCATCAGGGTAAAGCCGGCCTGGTAGGCGCTAAGACTGTAAATTTTAACGCCATTCAGCACGTCACCGTTCCAATTGCGATCCAGCATCCAGCCCACCGCGGGCTGCAGCAGGGTGGGCCCCAGCATAAATCCCATGTTGTTCAAGCCGATAACCGTTCCGGTCAAGTGGGCCGGCACGGATTCCCTGGCAAAGGCAAAGCTGATGATGACACAGCCCGATGTAAAACCAGTGATAAATAACAGGATGGCAAGGACAGCTGCCGATAAATTCGATACAAAAAATATCAGACCCCAGCCGATGGCCGTCAGGGTGACGCCTACTAAAAATAGAGGCTTTCGGCGGCCGACTCGATCCGAAAGTCCACCGAAAATGGGACCGCCGATTCCCCAGGCCACCAGCAGGACCGAATTCAACGCGGCCGCCTGGGTGGTGGTCAGGCCGTGGTGGGTGCTGAGATAGGGAACCCCCCACAGGCCGCCAAAGGTCAGCACGCAACCGACCAGGCCGCCGCCAATCACAAACAGCAGCCAGACATTCGGATAGCCCAGCACCTCGATGATACCTGAAATAATCTTTCGGTGGGAGGTGTTCCGGGCGGCCGGGGCGGGATCGGTAAAACCGGCATAGCCTTTTTCAGCGGGATGATCTCTGACGATTAACCAGACTCCGGCACAGATGGCAAAGGTGACGACCGCTGAAGCCAGCATGGTACTGCGCCAGCCAAAGGCAACGATCAAAAGCCGCAGGGGCGGCCCGGCAAATACAGCCCCGACAAGACCAAAAAAAAGCGCGATACCGGATATCATGGCGAAATATTTTGAAGGGAACCAGTCGCCGGCCAGTTTCAGCGTGCTGACCCAGGCGACCGCCACCGAACCGCCGATCAGGAATCTGCCGCAGTTGGCCCACCAGATGTTCGGTGCAACCGCAAACAGCAGGATGCCGCTTGCGGCCACCAAAGCCCCGGTTGACAGCAGCCGCCGCGGGCCCCAGATATCGGCTATAATTCCGGTCGGTACTTGCATGGCCACATAACTGTAAAAATAAAAGGCGGAAAGGTTGCCCAGGGCGGCGGCGCTGATGTTGAATTCCTGCATCAGCTCGGCGGTCATGACGGCCGGTGCGACACGCTGGAAAAACCCCATCAGGTAAAACAGGGCACCGAATCCCCAGATGGACCAGGCCAGACGCAGTGGCGGCGTATTGCTATCTTTCATTATTCTCAACGGATTGCGTTTAATTTATAAGGTCGCAAAAAACTGACGGGTCAGCGGCCGAATCTGAAAAAGATTTTACCTTTACCGCTATTGCAGGTTAAAATGCAAGTTAACAGTTCAATTGGGGATAAATAAAGCTGTAAGCGATAGGCTGCCTGCTCAATTGCATGCACAAATACGGCAGAAATTGGTTGGATACAGTTTACTAATATTTGTAATCGCATATTTACTATGAACTGTGAATTAGCGTATTGCGCCAATTTTCCACCTTCCGCCTTCCGACCTCAGCATTCACCTTGACCCTTTCCATTAATTTAGATACGATGGCGTCACCCAATTTTTGAACGTTGATCTGCAATTCGACAAGACAAAGGGCGAAATATGATTGGCGCAATTGCCGGAGACATCATCGGCTCTGTCTATGAACGCTACCCGATCAAAACCAAGGATTTCCCGCTTTTTGACCAGCGGTGCCGCTTTACTGACGACACGGTCCTGACCATTGCAGTGGCTGATGCGATCCTCACGGGTCGCCCTTACGATCAATTGGTTCGCGAGATTGGCCGACGCTATCCAAACGCCGGGTACGGCGGGTCATTTATCGACTGGCTTCACTCCGATCATCCGCAGCCATACAACAGTTGGGGCAATGGTTCTGCCATGCGCGTCAGTCCTGTCGGCTTTGCCTTCAACACCGAAGACGAAGTGCTCAGCGAGGCCGCCAAGACTGCCGGCATCTCGCACAACCATCCGGAGGGAGTCAAAGGCGCACAAGCGACTGCTCTATCCGTGTATCTCGCCCGTTTGGGCCATACCAAGGAGGAAATCAGAGAGCAGATAAGTCAGCGCTTCGGATACAACATGCATAGAACCGTGGACAACATCCGTCCCACTTACGCTTTCGACATTTCCTGCCAGGGAACCGTGCCGGAAGCGATCATTGCCTTTTTGGATTCCAGGTCATACGAGGACGCGGTGCGCAACGCCGTCTCACTTGGCGGGGACAGTGACACGCTGGCCTGCATTACCGGCGGAATCGCCGAAGCCTTCTATCGGGATGTGCCGGATGGCATTCGTTCGAAAGTACGAGGGCTTCTGACACCGGACCTTCTGCGGATTACCGAAGCATTTTGCCGGAAGTACATCTAGGCCTGTCGACCTGACTCCATTATTCTCGTCAGACAGTTTGACGATACAATCATAAGAGGGAAAATATGACAGACGGAAAAATTGAAAAATTGGCCGTATTGATAGATGCAGACAACGCCCAACCTGCTATTGTTGAGGGGCTGCTGTCGGAAATCGCAAAGTATGGGACCGCTAATGTAAAAAGGATATACGGTGACTGGACGCTGTCGGGCCTGAAAGGGTGGAAGGAAGTTCTTTTAGAGTATTCAATCCAGCCGATCCAGCAATTCGGGTACACTTCCGGGAAAAATGCAACCGACAGTGCCTTGATAATTGACGCGATGGATTTACTTTACACTGACAAATTTGACGGATTTTGCATCGTATCCAGTGATAGTGATTTCACCAAGTTGGCCTCAAGGATCAGGGAGGCCGGTCTTTTTGTATATGGATTCGGGGAGAAAAAAACCCCTAAGGCGTTTGTTTCTGCATGTGATAAGTTTATTTTCACTGAAGTGCTGCGATCCAAAGATGATTTTAGTGAGAAAATAAAACGCAAGACCACCAACGAACTTAAGAAAGACACGAAACTCGTTAATCTATTGAGAAACGCGGTTGAGGCATCTTCGGACGATTCGGGCTGGGCGCATCTTGCATCCATGGGAAGCAACGTTGCCAAGCAGGCACCGGAGTTCGATCCGCGCAACTATGGCTACAAAAAGTTAGGCGAGTTGGCTTCAGCAACAAAGCTGTTCCAAATCGAAGAAAGAACGGTTGGCGATGGGCCATCAAAATCAGTTTTTTTAAAAGACAAAAGAAAGAAATAATAAAAAACACAAGCTGGCAGACTGCGCTGTTCATCTGCCGGTTAAGGACAAGCGTGTGATCCCCTGGGAAGAGATCGGCCGGGTAAAAATTCCCGGACATGAAGGCGAAATCACTTTGCTGAAGCGTGGCTCAGAATTTTCGATCCGAACCACAGGAGCGGAGCTGATGAACAGCCGCGTCCACGGTTCCGAAGATGCACTGGCTGAGCTCGCACTGCGCCGCATTAAACAGCGAAGCGGCCTGAGGATTCTCGTTGGAGGCCTCGGTATGGGCTACACCCTAGCGGCAGCGCTTGGACGATCGCAGCCGGGTACACACATTACCGTTTCCGAACTGATCCCGGCTGTAGTCAGGTGGAATTGGGAGCACCTGGGGCACCTTGCAGGAATGCCGCTTGATGATCCCCGGGTATCTGTCGAAGAAGAAGATGTGGCGGAAACCATCAGGAAAAAAAAATCAGTCTGGGATGCAATCCTGCTCGATGTAGACAACGGCCCTGAAGGGCTTACCCGGCAAGCCAATGACCACCTCTACGGCAGATCCGGCCTGAAAGCCGCCTTTTCCGCCCTGCGCCCCGGAGGGTTTCTGGCAGTCTGGTCATCCGGAGCAGACGAGGCCTTCACCCGCCGCCTGAAGCAGTGCGGATTCCAGACGGAAACCGTAACCGTACGCGCCCGCAAATCCGGCAAAGGCGCCCGGCACACAATCTGGCTTGCCGGTAAACTCTGATCGCAATATACCCTAATAGAATTAGTGAAATTGTCAATGGGAAAAGAGCGATCACCGCCGGTACCGATCTAAGACAACCGCGATATTTTGGTGTCGAGGCTCAGTACTAAAAAAAGTAATGAAGAAACGGATAACTGCGCCGAATGTGCGGTGTTAAAGCACCCGGCTCGTACAAAGGAGACTTTTCGCCATGTCCAGTGCACTCTTTTCACCCCTTGAACTTCGCAGCCTTACCTTGAACAACCGTATTGCGGTATCTTCCATGTGTCAGTATTCCGCTGAAAACGGCTCGGCGGTTGATTGGCACCTGATGCACCTGGGCCAGTTCTCCATGGGGGCAGCCGGGCTGGTGATGAATGAAGCCACGGCTGTTTCTGCGGTCGGCCGCATCACGCCGAAATGCCTTGGCCTTTACAGTGATGAAAACGAAGCGGCACTAAAACGGGTGATCGACTTCTGCCGGGAGTACGGCGTGACGCCGATGGGAATCCAACTGGCCCACGCCGGGCGCAAAGGGTCGGCTCAGATACCATCAGACGGCGGCCAATCGTTGACGGCAGATGAAAACCCCTGGACAACAGCGGCGCCCTCGGCGCTTCCTTTCGGACCGGACTGGCACGTACCGCAGGCCTTGAGTCGCGAAGGTCTTGCGGCGGTCAAGGCGGAATTTGTTGCCGCCGCCGTGCGGGCGGCCCGCATCGGTTTTGATCTCGTGGAACTTCACAGTGCCCACGGCTATTTGCTGCACCAGTTTCTGTCGCCCCTCAGCAATCAGCGCAAGGACGAGTACGGCGGCAAGCTCGAGAATCGCATGCGCTTTCCGCTGGAAGTGTTCGAAGCCGTACGCGCCGTGTGGCCGGATGACAAGCCCTTAGGCATTCGAATTTCCGCCACTGACTGGATTGAAGGAGGCTGGACTGTGGAAGAGTCCGTGGTCTTTGCCCGGGCCGTAAAATCTCTGGGGTGTGATTTCATCGATGTCAGCTCGGGCGCCCTGGATCCGCGCCAGAAGATCCGCTTGGGACCCGGATATCAGGTTTCGTTTTCCGCTCAAATCCGCACACAAGCCGAGATAACGACCTGGACGGTGGGGATGATTACCAAAGCGCGTCAGGCCGAAGAAATCATCGTCGGCGGCAAAGCAGACATGGTTGCTCTGGGGCGCGGCATGATGTTCGATCCGCGCTGGGCCTGGCATGCGGCCGAAGAACTCGGAGTTGACACCGAATACTCGAGGATGTACGCACGCTGCGTGCCCGCGCAATGGCCCGAAGTATTTCCGTGGCGCGAAAAATAGACCGTATTTCTGATATTTGGACGGTAGCGGCTCAAGTGGCGCGGATGGTCAAATTGTCCAATAAATTTAAGATCCGCAATCCAAATTTTAAAATCTACAAATAGTTCATCATCGATACGAGATGTTGTCTCAAACGGAATGTATTTTTAACAATTGTTATACTTGCCTTCCGTCAAAACAGCCCCTGAACTTCAACCATCCGTTCCGCTACCATCTCTTTTGTTTCCGCAATACGCTCCGGCTTCAGGATTAGATGCTGAACCGGTGCGACAACGTTCAGGTCGATGTCTACCGGGCCGCTGGCATGGATATTATAACCCATTAAATTAACGGTCTGACTTGCTATTTGGGCAACCATCAATTCATTGCCATATGCAGTTGCTATTTCCGCCTGCGTGCCGGCCTCCGGTGTCGGATTTGGACTGTTGTGGTGCAAGGCGGTGTCAATATAACACTCGGCGAATTTCCATTTCCCCAGCAATTTGGCACCCAGCTGACAGTGGTAATCATCGAGTATGTTGACCAGCATTATGGGGTGAATACCGTCGTTGAATTTTCCCTTGCGCTCCATATCGGCAATGATCCTCAAGAGCGCAAGTTTGCCGATATCATGCAGCAATCCGATTAAAAACGGATCGCCCTTCAAATCAAGTTTCAGGAGTTTGGACATAAACTCGGCCGCATAGGCGCAGGAAATCGAGTGCTTCCAGAGATTTTCGACCAGGCTGCGATATTTTTTGATTCGCATGGTGAAAAATTTGCGAATGGACAGCTCCGCAACCACCTGCACGATCGCGTCGTATCCCAAGCGGGCCACGGCCTGCTCCAGGGATTTGTTGGTCACGAACCCCCTGTAATAGGCCGAGTTGGATCGACGGATGAGTTCAGCCGAAATCGCTATATCGTTTCTGAGCAGGCCGACAATTTCGGTGAAACCCGCCTTGCGGGCGATCAGTTCGCGAAACTTTATGTATAGCTTCGGAAGGGAGGGCAAATTGGTCCGACTTCTGCTCATCAGGTAGACGACCTCACCGTAAATCTGGTCCGTCGTCATCATTGCCGGCGCTCTGGTCTCGTTTGCTTGGATTGAAAGGGTGCGTTCTTTGACACCCAGCTTGTCGAGCTTATTGCGTATCAGGTCCAGGTCAAATGGCTTGCCGATATAGTCGTCACAGCCGGACTGGACGCTGGCAACGATTCGTTCCTTATCCCGGTAGGAACTGGTCATCAGGATTTTGGCCTGGCGTGACTTTGCAATGTTGAGTTCTTTTTCAGCATTCCTGATGGCGGTTAGAAGCTGGATGCCGTCCATGCCCGGTAGATTGATATCCAGCATGATCAAATCGAACGGGTCGTCATTTTGATGGGCTTCGTGAAAAGCAGCCAGTGCATCGTTGCCATGTTCAAGAGCTTGGCAGTCACCAAAGTATTCCATGATCAGCTCCAGCTTTGTTCGGCTGACCATTTCGTCGTCGACGATTAATGTCCTCATTTTTTTTCCTTATTAATTGATGAGCCCATTGCCGGTTCAAATGGATTGTCATTTGTTGTATCGGCATTTCCGGGAAAAAAGTTAAGCCCAAGATCTGGTTTTTAATTACGATTCCGGTGCGCCGCTAAAGAAGTGGCAGTCCATTGGTCCTATCCTCGACAATTGATTCCAAAAAATCTGTAAAAATCCGTTGTCTTAAAACCCTAATTATTTCCTTGGTATATATACATAATTCATGCATAGTGATGCCTATGAGAACAACACTGAACAGAGATGGCAAAATAGTTTATATATAAATAGGCTGATGGATGAACTGAAGCTATTTACAGATGGCAGTGTGGATACTCTGTCAAAGATTGGATATGGGGCTTACCTCATTGTGTCGGAGCATCGACTTTCTCTGAATACGTTGGGAGCGCGTGTGAAAGTGAGGCGATTTGAGAATACGTCTTCAACGAAACTGGAATTGCAGACATTAGTATGGGCCCTAAGCGATATTCAAGAATTGGGGAGCAGGGTGATTGTGTATACGGATTCTCAAAACATTATGGGGTTGGTTGGGTTAATTAAGTTGACTGGGTAGATATGGATGTTAGGCTCCCGCCTTCTCACTTTCTTCACTTTTTCACCTTTTTTCGTCTGTTATCTGACCTCTGTCATCTCTTTTCGTTTGAACGCCGGCTTGACAAGTGCCGGTGAAATGCCTAACTCATTAAGATGAATTGATTTTCGCCTCAAACCGACAAACGTCAGCTTTCAGGGAGGAAATTGTCGTGAGTGACCATCATCATTCCCATGATCACGATCATACCGAACCACCGTCTGATTTGGTTTTGCGTGTCCAGGCGCTCGAATCACTGCTGATCGAAAAGGGCCTGGTCGATCCGGCGGCGATCGACGGGCTGATCGACACCTACGAAACCAAGGTCGGCCCGCGCAATGGCGCGAATGTTGTCGCCCGTGCCTGGGCCGATTCAGAGTTCAAACAGTGGCTGCTGTCAGATGCGACGGCGGCCATCGCGTCTTTGGGCTACACTGGACGCCAGGGCGAACATATGAAAGTGGTGGAGAACACGCCGACCGCCCACAACCTGGTTGTCTGCACCCTCTGCTCGTGTTACCCCTGGCCGGTGCTGGGCCTGCCGCCTGTTTGGTACAAATCCGCGCCATACCGGGCCCGGGCCGTTGCCGACCCCCGTGGTGTGTTGGAAGAATTCGGCACGGGGTTGGCTGATGACATCGAAATCCGGGTTTGGGATTCGACCTCGGAGGTGCGGTATCTGGTTCTGCCGGAGCGTCCTGAGGGCACCGAGGGCTGGCGCGAAGCGGATCTCACCGAACTCGTAACCCGCAACGCCATGATTGGGGTCGAAAAGGCCAAAACACCTGAGAATATTGGGAGGAATAAATGAACGGCGCACACGATCTGGGGGGCATGCATGGCCTTGGCCCGATTAACCCGGAACCCGAAGCCGAGGAACCGATCTTTCACGCAGATTGGGAAAAACGCGTGTTCGGTCTGACTCTGGCAGCCGGGTCACTGGGCAAATGGAACATCGACATGTCGCGCCATGCCCGTGAACGACAACATCCGATAGATTATCTGCGGCATACGTACTACGAAAACTGGCTGGCAGGGCTGGAAACGCTGTTGATCGAAGCGCAACTTTTAAATCCGGAGGAGCTGAAGACCGGCCAACCTGCTGGACCGGCGGACGAGTCCATCCGGCAGCGGGTCCTCAAGGCCGAGGAAGTCGCCGGGGCTATCGCCAAAGGGGGCCCGGTGGCGATGACGATCAGTACGCCGCCGCGTTTCAAATCCGGCGAAAATGTCCGGGCGGTCAACCGGCATCCGGCGGGTCATACCCGCCAGCCCCGCTACGTGCGCGGACGCCTGGGAGAAATTCACGAATACCACGGCGCCCATGTCTTCCCGGACCGAAATGCCGAGGGGTCAAAAGAAGGGCGGCATCTTTACAGCGTGCGCTTCACGGCAGAGACATTGTGGGGCAAGAACGCTTCCGGCCGTAATGCCGTCTATGTCGATCTGTGGGAAGATTATCTGGAGCCTGCCTGATGAAAGATACCCCCGTGTCCATTGACGATTTGCCGGCGCTGCCGCGGGACAAAGACGGTCCGGTATTCAGCCAACCCTGGGAAGCCAAGGCCTTCGCTCTGGCCGTGCGTCTATCGGAAGCCGGTTGTTTCACCTGGCCGGAGTGGGTTAAGATCTTCAGCCAGGAAATCAAGGCGGCGCAGCAGCGGGGCGATCCGGACCTGGGTGACACGTATTACCAGCACTGGCTCAACACCCTTGAACGGATCTGTGCCGCAAATGGCCTCGTCGGCAACGAGGACATGCGCCGGCGCAAGGCGACCTGGCGGCGTGCCTATCTCAACACGCCCCACGGCCAGCCGATCGAGCTTGCAGCTGCTTTCAAGCCTGAGCGGCGCTGAGAGAAGCCTTCACCCCACCAAAAAATATTCGAAATTAAATTTCCCCGACTAAAAAAAAATGAAGAAATGAATAACAGCGTCGAATGTGTGGCGTTAGAGCGTTTGTCAAAATAACGTTCCGATATCGGAGGCTTTGCCAGCCTTCTTTGGGTTATCAATAACGTCTATGGTTTGATCCAAACGCGCTAAAATTTTTGTTATATATTATAATAACAATGCTACCTGGCCTCTTTTTGGCAATCGGCCCAACAACAGCACAAGAATTGAAATGATCGAGCCCCATTTTGCCCCATTTCCCGAAGCATCCTATCTGACACAAAATTGTGACCGAAAAGTGATACTCTCGTGAGGACTAAGTAATAAAGGCCTGTTAAAAAGATAGCATTGACTTTCGACAGCGCATGCCTCAGCCTCGAATCCATATGGTTGGTTTTCCCTCAAGTGACAAACCGAGCCGGTGCTGGGGCCAGAGACTCCCTGAAAAAAGAAAAGGAATTTCTACCGCAAAGTATTTTATCTTCCCGATTTCGCGCACTTTGCCAGCAGTAATCCTAGTTCCCATTTGGAGCCGGGGACAGTAATGAGGAGGAGGTCTTATGATACGTCAAAAATTACTGCAGTTTTGTCTGGCCGGGGTTTTGGCCTGTGCCGGCAGTGTCAGCAATGCCAATATGAATTCAGTGGCAACGGAGGCATTGGCCCCGCAGGCATTGGCCAAAAAAATATCGGCAGTGCAGGTGCCTTTTATTAAGAATCAAGGGCAAATTGCCAATGATGATGTTGGGTTCTACGCCCAGACGTTCGCCGGAACATTATTTGTCACCAAAGAAAATCAGTTGGTGTATTCATTACCAAAAAAAGATCACAAAAATGCGGCGGCAGTTTGGGCTTTTCGTGAATCGTTTGTCGGTCAACAAGCAACACACCCGCAGGGTGAGAGTAAAAGCCCCGTTCGGGTAAGTTACTACAAAGGCAATAATCCGCACACCTGGCAAAAGCAACTGGCGGCATTCGATAGTATCGGTTTGGGCGAGTTGTATCCGGGCATCCGAGTGTCGCTTAAGGCCGCCGGCAACAATGTGGAGAAGTTGTTTTATGTGTCACCCGGCGCCGCGCCTGATGCGATTAAAATTGATGTCGAAGGCGTTCAGTCTATATCCATTAATGCCCGCGGGCAATTAGTCCTGGATACGGCGCTCGGCGATATTGTTTTTACGGCACCCATCGCTTATCAAGTGCTGGATGGCAGACGGCAAGCGGTGGAAGTGGCGTATGCGCTTGCCGATGGTCATTACGGATTCAAAATGGGTGAATATGACAAAAATTATGAACTGGTCATTGATCCGCTATTGGCTTCCACCTATATCGGCGGTCACAATCCGAGCCCGCCGGGAAACTATGACGATGACATCATCCATGGTATGGTCGTGACCGATGATTCTGTCTATATAGCCGGCGCCACTCAGTCGCCGGATTTTCCAGTCCAGCTGGGTTATGATGAAAGCCTTGACAGTGTATACCCCGATGGCTTTATCACCCAAATGACCAGCGATCTATCGGCGGTGGTCGCGTCCACTTATGTCGGGACGCAATATTTCGACCGGGTGCAGGACATTGCCATGGATGAGAGCGGCTTGATTGTCGCGGTCGGCCAGGCGGGTTATGGTTTTCCGGTAACCGACGGGGCTTATACCTGGAGTGGCACCACACCTGTTGGCGGGGGATTCATTGCGATGTTCAGCGCCGATTTGTTAGAATTGATGGTTTCCGCGGTGGTGACGCCCTCCGATTATCCGCTGCAGGTTACGCCGGGCAATGGTGGTTTCTATTTTGGCGGTCGCACCAATAATCCCGATTTTCCGATTACCTCCGGTGCCTATCGTTCCACTTGCTGCCCGGCGGGGGGGTTTGGTATCCGCGAGAATGACGGTTTTGCCGGCAAGATGTCCTCGGATTTGACCACCCTTCAAGCCTTAACCTATCTGGGGGGTGACAGTGTTTCGGGTATTGCGGTGGCGCCCGACAGCACTGTGTTTATTTCCGATGGCAGCGATAATGCAATTACCGGCTACCTGGCCCGCTTCAATGCCGGTCTCACTGCGCGCCTGGCATACTTGAGTTACTACCCGGGCAGCACCAGCGGCAGCAGCCGCACCTATTTTAATGATGTGGCCGTTGGTGCGGATTATGTCGTAACGGCCGGTCAGACTTACATGAATGATTTGCCCGCTACCGGCGGTGCGTTTGATACCAGCTGCGGTACGGATGGTGTTTGTGATGGCGTGGGATCGTTATTGGTGCCAAGGCCCGATTGCTTTGTCGCCAAATACGCCTTGGATTTGCAAGACCCACTTGCATTGACATATCTGGGCGGCTCTGATGGTGAGTCTTGCCGTTCCATCGCGTTGGATGCAAGCGGTGACGTCTATGTTACCGGTGAAACCATTTCCCCGGATTTCCCCACCTTCGGCAATGGCGCCGACACCAGCTGCGGCAGCGACGGTCAGTGTAATCCCTCCGGCACCTATGCCACTCCCGTCGCAGACGGCTTTGTGGTTAAGCTATCCGCCGATTGGTCGCAATTGTTGTACGGTAGTTTTATCGGTGGGTCGGGAGAAGATCGGCCGAATGTTATTGCCGTCGATGAGGCGGGTCTGGTTTATGCCGCCGGCTATACCCGGTCGGCCGATTTTCCAACAACGGCCGGCGCTTTTGATAAGACCTATAACGGCGGCACCTCGGATGCTTTTATCAGTCAGTTTAACGAAACCGGTGATGGTACCGGCGGTGGTGGTGGTGGCGGAACGCCGCCCCCCAATGATGCACCGGTTGCCGACGCCGGCAGTGACCAAACGGTCGGCCCGCGGCAACGCGTGTATCTGGACGGTAGCGGATCAAGTGACGCGGATGGTCAAATCATCCAATATCACTGGACCCAGGTAGCCGGAAAAGCCGTATCAATAAAAAACGCCAATTCCGCCGTGGCGAATTTTGCAGCACCCAGGACCAGGCGCGGTGCAACCAGAACGCTGGTGTTTGAATTGGAAGTGACCGACGACCTGGATGCAACAGCTATCGACCAGGTAACCATAAAGGTAACTCGATAGGTGAACATTTTTTTAAATTAACGGGCGCTTTATAAGCGCCCGTTTTTGATCACCCGCTTGAGTTTTGCATGTTGTCGAACTCGATAAGAAAGGAGGTTCACTGATTACGATAACGATGGTGCCGGCCGGGCTCTACACTACCGGCCCAACCGAAATAAGTGTGATCCAAATTGCTCGTCGTCTTCGAACGCTAAACTGGCGGATTTCTGCTGTGCGGGCGCTAATAGGCCGGTGGTTGATATTTGACGCCGACACCATAGCCGGCGGATTCAATACTGGGCAGGTCATTGCACCATTTTACCTCCGCGATGCTCATGCAGCGCAAGCCGTCGGCATTATCCTTCTGAGAGCCGGAGCACTGGAATTCTTTCACGCGAATGCAAACGGTTGCTCCGGGCTGCAAATTAAGGTTGGATTGAAAACACATGCCGCCGGCACCGCAATTCAGTACCATTGCGTCATAACTGTTTGTTTGATTAAAATATGAAAATTCAATCAATGCGTTGCAGTCGCGACGTTCAAAAGCTCTTTTATCTGAATTGATGTCCATTTCCAAATATCCAAGACCCTTCTCAGGTTAATAATTATTGGTCAATTCCACCGTAAACGTTTACTCAGCTTGTTATTTATCTCTAATTTCGCGGACATTGTCCATAGGGGAAAATGTTCATTTTTCTGTGGAAAATTCCCAAAAGCGGGAATTATTCCCGGACTGTGGCAAGGGGTCAGATCTATTCGGGTTGTAGCCGTAAGGTATTCCTGAATTTGAACCCGCCAGTCTTCGCCAGCGTGCGCGTTTGAATCCATAGCATGTGGCTTGTGCAAATGATCTTTCCATTAGATGCTGGCGGGTTCTGATATCCTTTTTAGATCCCGAGCTGTTGGCTTGTTTGAGCATAGAATTCAAATCATCTGATCCCATATCTTTATGGCGGAAAATTTTGGACTGATAAATACGATCGATTTTTCATAATATTTCAGATAGTCGCTTCAACGAATACATTGGCATGAACCCATAAAATTGCTGCCCACCCTTGAGTATATCGCAGGCTGCGGTGAAATGCCGCACATGGTTGGATGCCTACTTGACAACCTTCGCTTTGTCAAATATAACAAAAAAAGTTTAGGAAGGGGCATACTGTATCAAATCCCGGACCGCGATTGAAAGTAACCCGATAATCCGTACAGCTTATTTTTCCCCCGCACGCCGCTGCTGATAGATTCATCCAACGCCCCAGCAACCGTCCCGATCAATTTTCCGAAAAACGAGCACCTGACTTACCCACAATTAAACTGCCCGACGTCTTTAGTGGATGCCGGATCGGGCCTGCCCTCAACTTGATTGGGGGTTCGGCATGACAGACACAAATTCAGTGCTGTCATGAATTATGACCTAGCCTCTATTTGGGGGACAGAACGATGAGGTTTCGATTACTCATATCGGGACTGGCAGCGGTGTTTTTGATCACCACCTTCGTCAATGCACAACAAAAGGGAGGCGCCATGAAGCTTACATCACCCCAATTTGAAAACAATGCGGACATTCCGGGGCAGTTCACCTGCGACGGCAAGGATATCTCCCCGGCCCTGGCCTGGACCGATGCGCCGGCAGGTACAAAAAGTTTCGCATTGATCGTCGACGATCCGGATGCGCCCGATCCGGCTAATCCTCGTATGACCTGGGTTCACTGGGTACTGTACAACCTGCCCGCCGATGCCGGCGGTCTGCCCGAAGGCGTCAGGGATGCAGCGCTTCCGGCCGGAACCCTGCAGGGTTCCAACGACTGGGGGCGAACGGGTTACGGAGGACCCTGTCCGCCGGTTGGAAAACACCGCTATTTTCACAAATTATATGCCCTGGACACAGTGCTGCCGGATCTAAGCCAGCCCAAAAAGGCACCGCTCGAAAAAGCAATGGAAGGACACATCCTGGAAAAGACGGAGTTGGTCGGGCTTTATCAAAGATAAAAGATTGAGCTGTGTAACCGCAGCCCAATCTTTTAATGGCCGCCTTCGGCGGATAAACGCCAATGGAATTCCGGAAGCGGCTTCAGCTCAGTTTAGCTCATCACAGTAGACAGGTACCTGCGGTACGGCCGTTGTCGGTTGCCCGTAACCAACTGAAAGGACCGTGCCGCAGTGCTTTAACAATTATAATTATTTTAAAGCCTTGGATCCTCTTTCCACTCAATATTTTTTGCTCAAATAAAGGAGGTAGCAGCATGGGGATACCTCTCAAATTGTGCATACGTTGCTCCTGACAGAATTATTTTCTGTTGGGAGCCTGGGAAATCAAAATGGCACCGTCATTCCTTCTCTAACGATTCAGGATTAATCCCGTTCAAACTGATAATACGCAGAAGAGATTATTTGAAGTAGGACCGCATGTCAGAATCTTAGGCCTCATTTCTTCCGTGGGTCAATAGTCAAACAGAAATATTGGTCGTGTGGGAATTAGGAATGAACCTTTTACACGAAGGAGGGATACAATGAAATCAGTTATCCGTATTATACTATTCGCTGGTCTTTTTCTAATTTCTGTTCTGTTGTTAGCCCCCGGGATGGGTTTTTGTCATGGATCCCGTCCGGACCCTTGTAACGAATGTGGTGACCTGATGCTTATGGATTTTGGGCCTTTGTCGAGCATTATTTCGGCTGAAATGGTTGCTGCTACAGAGACATTACCTGAACATTGTCTTGTTGTTGGTAATATAGCGCCAGAGATCGGATTTGCCGTTCAACTTCCTACTGAGTGGAATGAAAGATTTTATATGGCAGGAGGTGGCGGATATGCTGGGAGAATCAGCTATAGTGGTATGAACGTTGGCCTCGGCATGGGTTATGCTACGGCAAGCACGGATACAGGTCACAAAGCCTCAGAAGAGCCTCTCGCTACTTTCGCCTACGATCAGAAACCCCTTGGTCAGCAAAAAGAAATCGATTATTCCTTCAGGGCAGTGCATGACACTGTTGTGATGGCAAAAAAACTCATTAACGCCTATTACTGTGAACCACCTGTTTATTCTTACTGGGTTGGTTGTTCAACTGGCGGTCGACAAGCTTTGATGGAAGCACAGCGATATCCATCTGATTTTGATGGAATCATAGCGGGTGCTCCTGTACTGGATTTTTCAGGCACACAAATGTGGGGCGTTTGGAATGCCCAGGCCATAGAAGGTGATGGCCGCATACGTATTGATCAGCTTGATACGCTGGCGGATGCAGTCTACAGCAACTGCGACGGCGAAGATGGTCTGGTGGACGGACTGATCGATGATCCCCGTAACTGCACCTTTGATCCTGACATTGATTTGCCCAAATGTGAGGATTCATCTGACCCGGATTGTTTCACGGCTGCCCAAAGGGAGGCTTTGAAAAAAATTTATGGCGGTGTGACGACCTCTTCTGGTGAATTGCTTTTCCCAGGACAGCCGCCTGGTGCCGAAGTCTTTGCACCGAGAAGTGGTTGGGATGGATGGGTTATTCGCGAAGGTACTGATGGAACACCAGGTTCTAGTAACCAGCTAGTATATGGGGAGACTTTCATGCAGTATATGGCCTTTATTCCCGACGCCGGGCCGGACTATAACTGGAGGGACTATAACTTTGACGAAGATCCCCAGAAAATGATTTACTCATCGATTCTGGACGCTGTTAACCCGGATTTATCGGCATTTAAGTGTCTTGGTGGAAAAATGATCGGTTACCACGGTTGGGCCGACACAGCACTTACCCCTCTTATGACAGTCAATTACTATGAGGATGTTCTCGGGTTCATGGGCGATAGGGAAACAAAGGAATTTTACAGGCTCTACATGGTTCCAGGCATGTTCCATTGTCGAGGTGGTGTAGGTTGTGACAATGTCGATTGGTTCACACCGCTTGTGAACTGGGTTGAAAAGGGTAAAGCGCCCAAAGCCATTATCGGCGCCCACATCGAAGACGAAGATGTTACCAGGACTCGCCCCCTTTGCCCTTATCCTAAAGTCGCTGAATATAAGGGTAGAGGCAGTATAGATGATGCTGCTAATTTTAAATGCGTGGACCCGGATGACGATGATCACGGCTGTTGGAGATGCAATAAAAAGCGGAAGTGGAGGTGGCGATCAGACGATGACTAAAGCCTAATCGTATCCATTACCGATGGATCTATCGTTTTCCATGACTCAAGGCAGGGTCGTTCATCATTCGGCCCTGCCTTATTCATTGCTGGAGGGTATGTCTGCTGCTACCTGAATCTTGTATCATATACCATGAGTTTCAGGACGCTCCTGCGGGCAAACATGATTGCGAATATAAAAATGGGGTCGGATTTTTATTTTTCACTGTATTTAATGAAGCTCCCCGCAGCAAGCTGCAGGGTATTCAGGCGACGGTGAATAAATAGTGAAAAATAAAGACCTGACTCCGGTACCTTCCCTAATAAATGTTTAAACCGCTGATAATTGATGGCTACAAATTCCTTTGACCCGATGATGCCCGAATCCGTAAAATAGCGGGTGCGGTATCTGAAACGACTGATACGGCTTATTTCAAATTCTTTTTTGCGCTCTTTTGCAACAACTTTGCCATCAATAACCTTGACTTGCAGCTTGTCAGGACGGTTTATTGCACCGGCTTCATAATAGATTCGTTTAAGCGGGGGTCGATTTTTGGTAGACTCAATATATCCATTATTATGCTTCTCAAATCTTAGCTTGAGATTCTTGGTATATCCAACGTAAAAATGATCAATCGTGATGTCCTTGTCATAGGTCTGCCTCCTTATACTTATATTTTTACCTGTATTTTTTGTTCGCTCCATTCGATCATATCAGGTAATCAAAAAGGTCAAGCATTATTTACCCCTATTTCTCTATTTCTCTCTGTCATCTGTTCTCTGTCTTCTGACCTCTGACTTCTGTCATCTGTCGTCTGTTCTCTCAATTCTCAACAATTAGCACAATCAACTCCTTGGGCCCGTGCACGCCGAAGGCCAGGACCAACTCGATGTCCGCTGTTTTTGAGGGGCCTGATATCAAAAAGGCATTGGTGGGCATGTTGGCGGACCAGTTTTCCTTTTGCATGACTTCCAGCAGGGAGTTGTATATTTTATCGGCCTGCAGAACGGCAATGTGAATGGGCGGGACCAGGGACATCAGACGCGGCTCTTCTTTTGAAGACCATAAGATCAGCGCACCGGTATCGGCGATGCCGCCCATGGTGGATGTGATTCCGGCCGCAACGTTAAAGACCCGCTCCTTAATTTCTTCAACCGCGACATCATAAGGAACAAGCTCCGGCAGATCATCGGCGGAGTTTTGCAATTTTTGCTGCAGGGCGGCGCCGATTGGAGTCTGGGGACCATACAGCAGATCTTTTATGTTGCGCTGCCTTAATATATCTTCCAACAAGCCCAGCCAGCCCTGTTCACTGGTGATATGCACTTCGGTGCGCATGGCTTCCATCAGTGTTTTCAGTTTTTCTATTTTTTGCGGGTGACTGTATTCAACCTTCGGCAGGGGCTCCGGTTGGGCGACAGGTGCCGCTGCACTGCCGGCAGCTGATTTTAATCTGGCAAATATGCGATCACGTGATTGCTCACTCATTGTCGACTCCATTTTGTTTGACTAATTCATGCAGGCTTTGGCGGGCAAATTCAGGGGCCGTGCGGTATTGAGTCCAATTTTTCAGTGGTCCCATGCGGGGCGGTTTCAATCCCAGGGTCGTCAGTATTTTTAATCCGGCGGCATTGATCCACGAATGGGTGTTTACAATGGACCATGCTCTCCAGGTAATAACCTCAAGCCAGTTTCTTTTATACCCCCGTCCATCCATGTTGTTTGCGGAATCGTTGGCGTAGCTTTCGTTCCGGATGCGGCGCAACAGCTCCGGAATGGGAATTTTAACCGGGCAGACTTCTTCGCAGGCGTTGCACAGACTGGACGCGGTGGCCAGAAACCCGGCGGCTTCCAGTCCTTCGACCTGGGGGTTTAATATTTTTCCGATGGGACCGGGATAAATAAAACCATAGGCATGGCCGCCAATGCGCGTGTAAACTGGGCAGTGGTTGAGACAGGTGCCGCACCGGATGCATTGCAGGGTCTGGCGCCGCTGGTCGTCGGTATAAATTTTCGAGCGCCCATTGTCCAGGATGATCAAATGCACTTCTTTGGGACCGTCTTTCTCGTCTTTTTTGCGGGGCGAGGTGATCATGTTCATATAGGTGGTGACCAACTGGCCGGTGGCGGAACCGATCAGCAGCCGCATCATGGGTGGAATATCCTCCAGCTTTTCGACAACTTTTTCCAGCCCCATAAGCGCAATGTGGACCGGCGGGGCGGTGGTGCACATGCGGCCGTTGCCTTCATTTTCCACCAGGAACAAGGTGCCGGTTTCAGCAACTGCAAAGTTGACGCCGCTCAACCCGACGTCGGCCTCATAAAATTTTTGGCGCAGTGTTTTGCGCGCAATGGCATTGAGCTCCTGGACATCTTCCGTATAGGGCGTGTCCGGTAATTTTTCATGAAAAATCCGGGCTATCTGGTCTTTGTTTTTATGGATGGCAGGCACAATGATGTGGGAGGGTGTCTCATTGTTCAACTGGACGATAAATTCTCCCAGATCGGATTCCAGGGCTTCGATGCCATGGGCCTGTAAAAATTTATTCAGATGCATTTCCTCTGAAACCATGGATTTGCCTTTGACCATGCGAGTGGCATTGTGATCCTGCATGATTTTGAGAACCTGCTGATTGGCCTCGTCCGTGGTTTCGGCCCAGTGCACCTGGATGCCGTTTGCGGTGCACTTTTCTTCAAGCTGTACCAAAAGCTCCGGCAGCTTGTTCAAGGCCCGTTTTTTGATGGCATTGCCCGTTGCTCTCAGTTTTTCGGTTTCAACCGCATCGGGGAATATGGTTCGGCGTCTGACGACGAAGTTACCCATGGCAAACTTGAAATTTTTTCTCAATTGGGCGTCATTTAACGCCCGGGAAACATTTTTTTCAAAATCAACTCTTTGATGGTTGGCCATTGGTTCTCTCCCAGATAAATTCCGCCAGGTGCTGGCCGGCAATCTGCTCATTTCTGTAATCCATTGCGCCGGAAATATTCACTAAACAGCCGCAGTCGCCTGACAGCACCCGGCTGGCACCGGATTGTTTAATATAATCGACCTTATCGTTAACCATAACGCCCGAAAGCTGCGGCTGCTTGATGGCAAAGGTGCCCCCGAATCCGCAGCATTCGTATTCGTTTGCCAGATCCACCAGTTCAACATTTTTTAATTGCCGGATTAATGATTTGGAATCTTCGGTGACCTTCATTTCGCGCAGGGCATGGCAGGATGAATGCCAGGTTACTTTGATGGGATCCCCCAGATCTTCAAGCTGGATGTTTAAAACATTGACCAGAAATTCGGACAGTTCATAGATTCTCTCTGAAAATTGTTTAATCTCCGCGATGCCGGGATCATTCTCAAACAATTCAGGGTAATGGTGCCGCATCATCCCGGCGCAGGAGCCCGACGGCACCACGATCGGACAATCTTTGTAAAAGATATCAATTTGTTTCCGGGCTACCGCCCTGGCTTCAGCCGGAAATCCGGAATTATAGGCCGGTTGGCCGCAGCAGGTTTGCTGTGACGGATATATGACCTTGACCCCCTGTTGCTGGATCAACTTGATACCCGCCAATCCGGCCTCCGGATAAAACATGTCGGCCAGGCAGGTGCCGAAATAATAAACTTTTTCAGGCTTATCAGGATAGTTGCGCATGATCTCCTCTATGGGTCAAAGTTGATTGGTTAATTATTCCGCCCTGAAAAATAGCCCATTTAGGATTGCCAATTTTTTTTTATTATAAGCATGTTTTTAAATCGAAGTTCCGGCAGATTAATTCATTATGCTTCGCATTTTTTATTTTTGGTTTTTTAATTTTATTATAACCGACTGCTTAGATATTTTACCATTAGAACTTTTGTGTATTGCACAAAGGGTAATCTATTATACTAAATCGCTAAAAAACTAAAGGAATTTCGGAAATGGTTTCTTAATGCGGCTGTATAAGATATGGGCGGGCGAAAATTGAAAAAGGTTCACCAAATGAGCTTTATCGGATACTTTTTAAATGCCCGGTCTGAAGTTACAATTGGCAATTGCTCAATTTGTCCCTGAGCAATCAGCATTCGGTCAAAGGGATCGCGATGAGGACCCGGCAGGGCGCCTGCTGCAAGTGCATGTGCCATGGTAATCGATAAGACTTTAATTCGTGCCTTTTGCAGCAAGGACGGTAAGTTTTCTGTGATATCACCGGCATGAGGCAACTTTCCCAATCGGCCTTTTGTTGCGATTTCCCACCCGGAAGCGCTGCTTACTATTATTATGTGTTCTGGTGCCCGAATAATTTCCCTTGCTGGATCGGAAAGCTTGGGGTCATCAAATAACCACCACAGCAGAACATGGGTATCAAGCAAATATCCGTCATTTTTTTCTTTTACTGGTTCCACGCCTTTAGCTCTTCCTCCGGCAGCGGATCAAAAAAAGACTCATCAAGTTTTCCCTCAGCTATACCGGGCACCCTGGGTTGCGCACTCTGCAAGGGTACCAATCGAGCATATGGTTTTCCGGCTTTTGCCAGCACGATTTCTTCGCCCGCATGGGCCCTTTCAAGCAGCCTGGAGAAGTGCGTCTTGGCTTCATGCACGTTGACAATAGTGGACATAGGATTTTCCCTTAATTTTTAAATCGAATTATAGACTAAGTCATCGGACTAAGTCAATAAATTTCTCTGATTTTGGGAAATTAATTCTAAATCAAACCACCTGCCTAACGAAGATACAATATTAGAAGTTGAAGCCGTTGTTTGATTTTAGCCTTTCAAAAAATTGTTAGCCACGAATTGACACGAATAACCACGAATTATTGCAATAGTCAAAATCAAAGGCACTATTTTTTCCAATATTGAAAAACTGGTCCTCCCTCCGGGCCGGAAGCTGGCCCAGGATTCTTTACTAAAAAGTTTTCGTGTTAATTCGTGGCTTCTATTTAAAATCTGAATTTTTCCAAGCCGCTTAATTTTTTCCTTGACATTACCTTTTGCGATCACTAAGGTGGGTGTCTATGAATCACGATACAAAAAACACCTTCAAAAATTCACTGGGCAATTGGTGGTGGCTCAACTCTAACCAGGAGGCGAGCCTGCCAGGATAGACCAGTATGACATAAAACTTTTAAACCGTGGGCACCTCCAAAGGTCCCGCGGTTTTTTTATTGGTAAATTAAAGGCCGTGGGACCCAGAGTCTCACGGCCTTTTTTATTTGGAGAGAAAAATTGAAAATAAAACCATCATTGGCAGAATTTAAAAAACTGGCCCGGCAGGGCAATCTGATTCCCGTATATCAGGAGTTTCTGGCAGATACGGAAACACCGGTTTCAGCCTATCTGAAACTGAGAGACGAATCCTATTCGTATTTGCTGGAGAGCGCTGATGGTGGCAAACGGTGGGGCCGCTACAGTTTTATCGGCTGCAAGCCGTTTATCAAGGCCGTATCGCGCAATGGGGACATGACCGTCTGGCAGGGCGGCCGGATAAAGGAATTAAAGGATGTTGGCAATCCGTTGGATGTGTTGAGGGCGTTGAGCGCCGAAATAAAACCGGTGACCGTTGATGATCTACCGCCGTTTCAAGGTGGGCTGGTGGGCTATTTTAATTATGATCTGGTCCGAAAATGGGAACGTCTACCCGGCGTCAAGCCCATCGAGCGCGATCTTCCTGAATCTATTTTTACCGCCTGCCGACATCTGATTGTCTTCGATCACTTCAGCCACATGATTAAGGTGATTGTATTTGCCCATCTGGGTGAAGCCGTGGATCCGGATCAGGTCTATCATCAGGCATGTCACGAAGTGACGCAGACGATTGCGAAATTGAACGCGCCCCTGCCCGGCGGTTCCAATGACGATTCATTCTCTCTGACAGAGCTTGAACCCAACCTTCAACGAGAAGATTTTGAGGCGGCTGTGACCCGGGCTAAAGAATACATTGTCGCAGGCGATGTCATTCAGGTCGTACTTTCGCAAAAATTTTCGGCCCAGGCGGCCGGCGAAGATCTGATCCTCTATCGCAACCTGCGAAGTGTGAACCCGTCGCCGTACATGTTTTACCTGAATTTTGACGATATCAAGCTGATTGGTGCTTCACCGGAGATCCTGGTTCGATTGACGGACGGCAAAATTGAACTGCGCCCGATTGCAGGTACCCGGCCTCGCGGTAAAACACCGGATGAGGATCAGCTATATGAGACGGACCTTTTAGGAGATCCCAAGGAGCGCGCTGAACACATCATGCTGGTTGACCTGGGAAGAAATGATGTCGGCAAAGTGGCGCAGCCCGGTTCGGTAACCGTGCCCAGGCTGATGGAGATCGAACGCTATTCACATGTCATGCATATTGTCTCAAGAGTCGAAGGGACTTTGAAACCGGAAACAGACTGTTATGATCTGTTTATGTCGGCCTTTCCAGCCGGGACCGTCAGCGGGGCGCCCAAAATTCGCGCCATGCAGATCATCAGCGAGCTGGAACCTGCTGCCAGAGGGCCCTACGCCGGGGCAGTCGGCTATTTCGGTTTTAACGGGAACATGGATTTTTGCATCACGATCCGCACCATTACCATCAATAAAGACAGGCTTTCAATCCAGGTCGGAGCCGGTATCGTCGCCGATTCATCGCCGGCCAATGAATATGATGAGACCTTGCGAAAGGCCGGGGCCATGTTTAAAGCCATTGAAAGAGTGAAAGAAAATGATCCTGCTAATTGATAACTATGACTCCTTTACTTACAACCTCGTCCAACTGCTGGAGCAGATGGATCAGGAGGTCAACGTTTTTCGAAACGACCGGATCGATATGCCGCAAATCGAAGCCCTCAGGCCGTCGGCCCTGATGGTTTCGCCCGGACCGGGTACCCCGGCTGATTCGGGAATCTCCCTTGAAGCCATCGATCGGTTGGGTCCCAGAATTCCGGTGCTGGGCGTGTGTCTCGGGCACCAGGCCATTGCCGCGGTCTTTGGCGGCAAGGTGGTCAGGGCGGATCGCATTATGCACGGCAAAACCTCGATGATATTTCACGACGGGCACAGTATTTTTCAGGATCTGGCGAACCCTTTTGAGGCGGTGCGTTATCATTCGCTGATTGTCGAGCGGGAGTCACTGCCCGACTGCCTGGAGATCAGCGCCTGGACCGAGCAAGGCGAGATAATGGGCTTAAGGCACCGTAAACACCGGGTTGAAGGGGTTCAATTTCACCCAGAGTCGATTCTAACCGAAGCGGGAAAAAATCTATTACAAAATTTTTCAATACAAGGAGGGAAACAAAATGATTAAGGAATATATTGCAAAAGTCGTGCGCGGTAAAGATCTCACGGAAGATGAAATGGCCACCGCCATGGATGAAATTATGACCGGAGCCGCCACAGCGGCCCAGATCGGGGCCTTCATTACGGCCCTGCGATTAAAAGGCGAAACCGTGGATGAGATTACCGGTGCTGCCCGGACCATGCGGGCCAAAGCCACCAAAATTAACATTAATAACCATGCGGTAAATATCGACCGGGATGAGATCAATATCGAAGATGAGACTATCCTCGATATTGTGGGAACCGGCGGCGACGGCACCCGGACGTTTAACGTTTCGACGACGACGGCCTTTGTCGCGGCGGGGGGCGGCATCAAGGTCGCCAAGCACGGCAACCGGGCGGTTTCCAGTCTGTGCGGCAGCGCAGACGTGCTTGAAAGTCTGAATGTGAATCTGGATCTCACCAGCACGGATGTGGAAAACTGCATCAAAGAAATCGGCATCGGCTTTCTCTATGCACCGCTCTTTCACGGCGCCATGAAATTCGCGGCCGGGCCCAGAAGGGAGATCGGAATCCGCAGTATCTTTAACCTGCTGGGTCCGGTAACCAATCCGGCGGGCGCTTCAGCCCAGGTCCTGGGGGTCTATGAAGCCGGCCTGACGGACAAGATCGCCCTTGTGCTCAAACGGCTGGGAACCAGAGAGGCCTTTGTGGTCTGCGGCGAAGGCACCTATGATGAGATCAGCATATGTGGACCGACCAAGGTCTCCCATTTAAAGGACGGCGAGGTGCGCACCTTCCAGATGACGCCGGAGGAATACGGCCTGCAACGGGCGGACTGTGAGGATATTGTCGGCGGCGATGCCGCCGAGAATGCCAACATTACCCGCAGCATTTTGAATGGCGACAAAGGTCCCAAGCGGGACATGGTCCTGTTGAATGCCTCGGCAGCCTTTGTGGCCTCCGGAATATGCGATAATATCAGCGACGGCATCCAGATCGCCGCGGATGCCATCGATTCGGGCAAAGCGCTTCAAAAACTTGAGAGCCTGATTGAATTCACCCGGCAGTGCACACCTTATATCAGAAAGGCGTTATAGTCCCGATGGGACTTAGGTTGAGCGGTTCTAGGTTCAACGTTCAGGGTTGAAATTACTCCAATCACCCAATGGGGTAAGTCAGGTATTGCAGATCTTGATACATATAATAAACAGTGTTCATCGGTTGGAACCTCTGAAACATTAAGCCGGCTCGGCTGCCTTCGACAAGCTCAGGCCCCGAGCACGTCGAGGGGAGCTCGTCGCAGGTTGACCCCGGATCCGAGTTTGGGTGGTTACTTGTAAATGGTTTAAAAGGGATGAGATCCAAATTTATCCAGCATCAAGGATCCAGTAACCAGTATCTCGCTCCTTTTGGCGCCAATGTGGAATTTTAATATTTATTCATTTGTGGCTCACAACGTAAAATTCAGGAACCCATAATGCACCAACGATTGGCGGAAATAATAGCGGAGAAGAAAAATGAAGTTGCCGGGCTGAAGAAAGCAATGCCGGTTTATAGCGGATCCCAATTGCCCTCTATTCGTGATTTCAGAGCGGCTGTGTCTGCCCCGAACCGGATCAACCTGATTGCCGAAATTAAGTTTGCTTCTCCATCTGCGGGTCGCATTCGTTCAAAGACCGATCCGATTTTGATCGGCAGGATATATGAGGATTCCGGGGCCGCGGCCATATCTTTGTTAACGGATAAGCGCTTTTTCCAGGGCGATCTGAATCAATTGCCGCGTTTGAAAAAGGCCATTTCCCTGCCGATCCTGCGCAAGGATTTTATCATCGATGAGGTGCAGGTTCGGCAATCTTTTGTGTATGGCGCTGATGCAATTCTGTTGATTGCGCGGATTCTGTCGCAAGCCCAATTGGCAGAATTAATTTCTGCCTGCCGGGCGCTGGGTATGGATCCTTTGACCGAAGTTCACGACAGAGACGACCTCGAGAAGGCCATTGATGCCGGGGCTGAGATTATCGGCATCAATAATCGTGACCTGGACAGTTTTACCATTGATATCAATACCACCTTCGAGCTTGCCCCCCTGGTGCCGGCCGATCGGGTGGTAATCAGTGAAAGCGGTCTGGCAGAGAAAGCCGACATCCGGTCTCTGAAAGATGTCAGGGTTCAGGCGGTACTGGTGGGCTCTGCTCTGATGAAAAGTGATGACCTGGCGGGGAAAACAACTGAATTAGTTGATGCTGGAATTATATAACCTAAATTTTGCATGAGATTTAACATTTTATTCACCGCAAAGCCGCAAAGTGCGCAGAGAAAAGTTTTTTATGTTTGCCGTTGAGAGGACGGCAAACTTAAAGGACAATGCATTTCAAATGAAAATTAATACCTAAGAATGATAGAATGAAAATAGTATGCTATATTGTTGCCCGAAGGGCATGGTCTTTTTAACTTTCTGGCCTCTCAGCAGAAAGTTAAAAGAAAAATTACTCTGCGATCTTTGCGACTCGAGCGAAGCGGGCGGTGAATCAATGCCTAATAATATATGCATGCCTTTGTAAATGGAGCGGATTCTTTGAAAGTAAAGATTTGCGGCATAACGGAAAAAGAGGATGCCTTGACGGCTGTCAAACTTGGTGCTGACGCCCTGGGGTTTATTTTCGCCCCCAGCCCGCGACAGATTTCAATGGAAAAGGCGCGTCGCATCATTAACGCAATTCCGCCTTTTGTAAAGACCGTGGGTGTTTTTGTCAATGAAGAGGTTGCCGCCATCAGAGAGCATATAAACTACTGCGGACTTGATTTAGTGCAACTTCACGGGGATGAGTCGCCGGAATTTTGCCGCGCACTGATGCCTTATTCGGTCAAGGCCTTCAGGATAAAAGATGATTCAGGTCTGCAGATGTGTGCGGGTTATCAGGAAAAAGTCAGAGCTCTGCTCCTTGATACTTACACCAAGGATAAAGTCGGTGGTACCGGAAAGACATTTGACTGGCAGCTGGCACTAAAAATTAAGGAAGCGGGGATACCCGTTATTCTTTCCGGCGGGCTCGGGCCTTCAAATATTGGTGCGGCAATCAATACCGTTAGGCCTTATGCGGTGGATGTGAACAGCGGTGTTGAGGAGCGGCCGGGGAAGAAGAGTTATCGGATGATGAAGACACTGATGGAGAAGGTGGAGAGAATTTCAAAAATGAACGTCCAACATCGAACATCCAACATCGAACATCCAACATCGAACGTTGAATGAAAAAAGATGAAAAGACCGAAGTATAAAATTAGAATATCTTTACGAGTATTTAAACGGTTGGAATAAAACTGGAGATATCCATCAGAGTATTAGATCAGATCTCAACAAAAATTAAATTGGATCAGGGCGCGGAGCGACATCATTATTCGATATTGGACGTTGGACGTTCGATGTTCGATGTTAAGTCTGCTCTCCGTTCGATGTTCAAATGCAAAAGTCAGCCAATAACCAATAACTAATAACTCTCAATTGTCCGCCAATTGGGGCCTGGGAGAAGATTCAATGCTTGATACACGCTACTACGGAGAATTTGGCGGAGCCTATCTGCCGGAGATTCTGGTTTCGACTTTCGAAGAACTTGGCACCGCGTTTCGGGAAGCCAAGGATGATCCCGGGTTCTGGGAGGAATATAAAAATTTGATGTCCACCTATTCCTGCCGGCCGACGCCCTTGACCTTCGCCGAAAACTTAACCGAGTATTTTGGCGGACCGCGCATGTATATCAAGCGTGAAGACCTGAATCACACCGGGGCTCACAAGGCCAACAATGTGATGGGGCAGGGGCTGCTGGTGAAACGAATGGGTAAAAGCCGTGTGATCGCCGAGACCGGTGCCGGCCAGCACGGCGTGGCCACTGCCACCATGGCCGCCAAATTCGGGTTGAGCTGCACCATCTACATGGGCGAGCTGGACGTTGCCCGGCAGCGACCCAATGTATTCTGGATGGAACGCCTCGGTGCGCGGGTGGTGCCGGTGCAAGACGGCTCCAGGATATTAAAAGATGCCATCAATGCGGCCTTGCGTGACTGGGCCGGCAACATGGACGATACCCACTATGTCCTGGGGACTGCCTGCGGGGCCCATCCATTTCCCGAGATGGTATCCTATTTTCAATCCATTATCGGCCAGGAAGCCCGTCGGCAGATCATGGACCGGGAGGGCCGGACGCCCGCGCGTATTTATGCCTGTGTTGGAGGTGGTTCCAATGCACTGGGAATCTTCAGCAGCTTTTACAATGATCCGACGGAACTGGTCGGAGTTGAGGCGGGGGGCCAAGGCCTGGAAACCGGCCGGCATGCATCCAGGCTGGCATCCAATGACGGTACACCCGGCATCGCACAAGGGTATAAGACCTATTTTCTGCAAAATGACGAAGGGCAGATGCAGGATACCCACAGCGTGGCGGCCGGGTTGGACTATGTCGGCGTCTCACCGATCCTGGCCGCACTGTGGGAAGAAGGCAAAATTCGGTTTGAAGCGGCAACCGACGGTGAAGTACTGGCGGCATTCACCCTGACAATGGAAAAAGAGGGGTTGATTCCGGCCCTGGAGTCGTCCCATGCATTTGCCCGGGCATTCAAAGAGGCGCCTGACCTGGGAGTCGATGATATTATCCTGATCAATCAGTCGGGCCGGGGCGATAAAGATATTTTCACGGTGGCCGACGCCTTTTCAGATCAGCAATGGAGCAAGTTTATCCTAAAGAAAGCAGAGGAATATGGTGCTGAACTCGTATCTTAGAAGCAGACTGGCTGAAAAAGAAATCCTGCTGATGACGCATATCGTCCTGGGCTACCCGTCATTTGGGGCCAGCTTAAAGATTATCGAAACCATGGTGGACGCCGGTGTTGATCTGATGGAGTTGCAGATCCCTTTTTCGGAGCCCACCGCCGACGGCCCGGTGATCGCTCAGGCCAACCAGAGCGCCCTGAAAGATGGCGCAACCGTTGAGGAATGTCTTAAATTTGCGGAGGTGGCTGCCCGCAAATTTGATATCCCATTCCTCATCATGAGCTATTATAATATCCCTTTCAAATACGGCCTGAAGCGTTTCATATCGGTTTTGTCGGATGGCAACCTGCGGGGGGCCATTGTTCCGGATATTCCGCCGGAAGAAGGCCGGGATTATCTGGCGGCCATGCAGCAGCACGACCTTGCGCCGATCTTGATTTATTCACCGACAACCTCCCTTGAGCGCATGCAGTATATTGACTCCTTTGCCGCAGGATTTATCTACTGCGTGGCCCGCAAGGGCGTCACCGGCCAAAAGACGAATTTTTCAAATGACCTGGAAGCCTATCTCAATAAATGTCGACAGGGCACCAACCTGCCGCTGGCCCTGGGGTTCGGGATCAAAGAAAAACCGGATATCGATTTTTTGAAAGGCAAAGCAGATATCGCCGTCATCGGCTCCCAGACCATCCGGGTAATGGAAGCTGCAGGAATTGAGGCTGTGGGAGAGTTTATTCGCGGGTTGAGATAAGGCGGGTTATCGCCTCATCGCCTCCGAGAAAATGCTCTGACCTACAGTTAAGTGGACAGAATCGGAAAGTAGATTATAACGTTGATCGACATTCTGTCATCACACATTTTTATGATCTCTAAATTTTTCAGATATGCATATCAAATCCATAAAAAACGAGAATTGGCGGTTTAGGCACAACCCCCCACTTTAAGGCAAGCCAAAATCGATTACCTTTCCTGATGTAATATGTAGTCAGGCTTCTCGAACACTCAGGGTGAATACAAGATGCTTATCTTTACCAATATTTGGATTCCTGGTTGATTGCATTGTGTGTTTCATGAATCCAAAACCTATCTGAAATATTCTCGGCTAAATTGATATCTGTTGCTTTCTCACTTATCAAAAGTTTAGTATTATCTGATCAAAAAGCAGGATTAGCGATTGTAGAACCATGTAAAGACGAAATTGCCTGTGTTTGCCCTTCAGGTAAAAATCAAATCTTCATTTACAAAATTAGGTGAACACCATCCCCGGTTTTCGCAGCCCTTAATTTAATAACTCTGCGGGTTGCTCGCAACGCCAAATGTGCTGTATGGTCTCTCGTCCACTCTCTTCAAAGTCTGGTACAAGTTGGAGTAGTTTGGTCACAAAGATGCCAGCCTCTGGCTGGCGATGAAGATAGCCTAGGACAACGCCTCTGGCGTTGTGATCCACATCAAAAGCTGGCATCCGGAATTTTTGCGCCTGGAACAGAGCCTGTTCATATACTGCCCGACAAAGGCGGGCCATTTATCTAAAGTCAGGATGTGCAGAAATGGATTTTTAGCTCATAACGGCCTGAAAAACATACCCAGCGATTAAGGCTCCTCCGATTCCTACGCAAAGATAAATCACAAACGTCTGGCGTTTAACCAGGGCAAACACGGCGGTCATGGCAGGAATGGTGGTGACCGGGCCGGCCACCAAAAAGGCCAGTGCCGCACCGTGGCTCATACCGCTACTTAAAAGCCCTTTTACAATGGGAATAGCCCCAACGCCCGAGGTATAAACCGGAATACCGATGGCCGTGGCCAAAGGAATGGAAAAGAATTGATTGTTCCCCAGAAGGGAGGAAATCCACTTCGAGTCCACATAATTAACAATCAGAGACTCGAGAATAAATGCAATGAGCAACCACTTCCCGAGGAAAAGGGTGACGGTCCATGCTTGAGGCCAAAAATCCCGCCAGACTCTCGAACGCGATACGCCTTCATCTGGGGCCTCATCCGAACCACAACAGGCGCTTTGTTTAAGACTAAGCCCGTGAAGCTGATTGTTAAGCATTCCCGATGAAGTCAAAAAGTAGATAAGATAGCCGGCCCCGGCCCCTATCACTACAGCAGTAACTAACCGGGCAATCGCATAATCCATTCCGAGAACACCTGCAGTAAGTACGAACATGGAGGGGTCCATCAATGGGGAGCTGACCCATAATGCCATTACCGGCCCAAGCGGCACTCCGCTTACCAGCATAGCGGCAATCAGAGGAATAATTCCGCATGAACATAAGGGTATTGTGGCTCCGACAATCGCGGCACCGGCAATGGCAATTTTCTCCCTCCGGTTAAACACCGCTTTAATTCGGTCTGCAACGCCAGACACGGTCACCCATGCAGAAATACCCACGCTCAATATGAAGAAAGGTAAAATTGACCAAACATTTTTACCCACAAAGGCAAGATTTGATAAGACGTGGCGCCAAAAAACTTCCGGCTTTAAACCGGGTATAATGTAGGCACTGAAAACCAAGATGGTGATACCAGTCAGCCCGGCGAATCCCCAAATCCAGAAAGTATTGGATTTTGTGGCAATAGATGATACCGCCGTGCCTGCTACATTGGTGCTATCTGATGTGGTAGTTTTTCCGGAAGGATTCATACAACAGGGTTTCTCGGATGATTTCTTAGTCGGTATGGTTTTCATAATCTGTAGCCCTGGTGTCGATCCACAGCAACCGGTTGCTCCCTTGCCTTTTTGATCTTTCTTTTCTGCCTGGGCTGTATCATCCATGGTTCCCGTCCTCCGATGATTAATTTTATCAGAATTTATATCCGTATTTTTAGTATTATAGAAATATTGTCGGTTAAAAAACATCGCTGATTAATAATAAGCGACGTCTCAATTACATTCGGCTATACCAGCACAGCATTCAGATTGAAGAAAATCAATCAACTCCCGCAGTGCGGCATATTGGGCCGTGCAATAGAGCGTTCTGCTGGCTCGATCTTGTTTGATGAGTCCAACGGACATAAGACGCGAGATATGATGGGATAATGTAGATCCGGGAATACCGAGTGCTTTTTGAATCTGGCCCACCGGTATACCTTCAGGCCCCACTTTGACCAAGTATCGAAAAATTGCCAGCCGGGTTGTATTACCCAATTCACTCAATCTTTTTGCTGCGTCTTCATGTTCCATGTAGCAAGGATAAACACAAAATATTCGGCTGTCAACTATATTTTTAGAAATATCGAAATATAACATCAATTTCGAAAAAATATCAAAAAGTACGACGGGATTTACAGGATTATTTGGATTTTTCGATTTGTTGCGGCTATACCCTGTCTATTTTGATGTCACCTTTGTCTGAGAGGGTCTTTTATGCTTTTTACGTCTCCATCTCTACTGCTTAACCGCACCGGCAGCCAAACCAGAGGCCAAGCTTTTTTGCAAGGGCAGAAACAGTAACAAGGTGGGAAGTGGGGTAACGGCAGACGCCACCATTATCGAGCCCCAACCCGCAAAGTTTCCTCCAAAGAATGCGTTCAGCCCAATTAGATTACCATAACAAGTATAAAAATTTGCGAAACTGTATAATCCGGCCATGCTTACACAAACTCAAAAACCGATAAAAATTTGGGATATGATTATGAAACATGAAATTTGATGAAATTACAGATAAGTAGATGAAATCCGAACTCTAGCAAAGCTACAGATATCATCAAAATCGGTTGTCAAGTCAAGTAAATCTTTGTTTCAAATATTGTCGAATCATCTTCGCCCTGTCTTTTTTTGTGAATAAACTCCCAGAAGCAGAAAGTTTTGTCTTCAATACCTGAATTTTGAACGATTTCTCATTCCGGCAATTTCTCATGGACCGGCAGCATATCTTTGCGGCCGTTGATAAACACCGCCACCCACTGAGCCAGTCGCCGGCCCAAACGACGGCAGGCCTCTTTTTCTTCGTCTTTGCGAGGCTCTCCGGCCATGACCGCCCCATAATGCAGGGTGAATTGGTTGGCCACATAGTCCGTAACGCCGAATACCAGAAAGCCGTAATTCATCATGACAATCATCAGGGCCATGCAGGCCAGCTCTGCGCCGCCGCCCCAGCCCCCGGAGGAACTAAAGGCGCAGCCGATCTTTCCGTCAATGGTACTCCAGAGATCCGGAGGTAGCTCATCCCACCATTGTTTCATGCGCCAGGAGACGGTTCCCGGATTTGTCGGTGATCCCAATGCCAGACCGTCACACCAGCGAAGATCATCGGCATCGGCCTCATCAATTGTTTTAAAGCGCAACTCGGTATTGTCGACAGAGCGAACGCCCTCGGCCACAAATTGTGCCATATTCGCTGTATTGCCGGAATCGCTGTGGTAGAGCACCAGTACTTTGCCCATAATTAATTCTCCTGTCGGCGTTCCCGTTGCGCTTCGGCCTGCTCCAGAAAAATCAGGTCGCCGCCGGTAGTTAAGTTCCCTCACCACCCCCTGATTGGGAAATACTTTCATTATGGAAGAATTGCCGGTTGTCACGCCGATCAAATAGAATGTCGGCTGAGTGGCTTTCAAATACGTTCTGGTTCCCGTCCTCAGATTTCTTCGGATGCTAAATTTCGTTGACCGTATTAATTGCTTGTATATAAGCCCGATAGCGACGCATCCGTTCCTGATACAATTGATATTGTTGCCGATCGGGTGTGGTTTTGCGGCTTGTTTTGATCCATTGGCGTGCTGCTTTATCCAAGTCTTCAAAAATCCCGACGGCATGCCCTGCTAAAAGGGCCAGCCCCGTCGGAGCTCCCTCCGACGCCTCGATCTGAACGACGGGTATTCCCAGTACGTCGGCCTTGATTTGATTCCAGATGCGGCTTTTTTCTCCGCCGCCGGTGATGCGAATTTCCGAAATTGTTAAATCGGTGTACAAATTATTCAGGATTTGCATGTAAAGACCGTATTCGAGGGCTACCCCTTCCAGGGTGGCCCGAAATAGCTGGCCGAGGGTGTGGCGCCATTCCAATCCAATCCACGCCCCTCGCAGCCGCGGCTGGCTGGGGCAAACCCGGCCGCCGAGGTGGGGAATAAACAAGGGATCGGTCGCATCCGGAATCGAGGCCCCGGCCAGGGAATCCAACGCTTTAAAGGACAACGGGGCGTCGCTTGCCGCTGCACCGCGATTGGCGATTTCTTTGCGAAACCACTCCAAGTTCATGCCGCCGCCGTTTATGTAGGCGTACGGATGCCACAGGCCTGCAATGGCCGCCTGACCACAACCCAGGGTCTTTTCGGCCTGATCCGGCTGAAAACCGGTGGTGGTGGCGGCAAACACCGAGGCGGTCCCGGCAACGTCGACGCAGATTCCGGGCCGGGTCGCACCGCAGGCCATAAAACTGGCAACCGTATCGCCGCATCCGGCGGCCACCGGTGTCCCGGGAGACAATCCGCATTTTGAGGCCATGGCAGCCGTGATCTCACCGACGATGCTGCGAGAATCTACAATCTGAGGCATCTTTTCGATCGCGACGCCAAATCGCCGGCAGAGTTCAGCGTCCCAGATATTGTTTTGGTTATCCGCAAATCCGGAAAAGTGGAGGTAAGACTTGTCGATAAACGCTGCTTGGCCGCCCAGTCCGCAAAGGCGCATCACCGCATAGCCTGCCGGTTGAACGAATGCTTTGATTTGGCGATAAATATCGTTGTGCTCAGATTGCCACCACAAAATTTTGGGCCCATGATTAAAGCTGGGAAAACACCCGGTCCTTGAGAGGATATCATCTCCGGCCACCAGCTTCATCTTTTCGATGTACGGTGCACAGCGGGTATCCAACCAGGAATCGTAGGGTGTTACGTGGCGGCCGTCCCGGTTCACGCCGATAATCCCTGCCATCTGGCCGCAGAGCGCGACGGCAGCCACTGATTTCGAATCGATTCCGGACTCCAGGATGCAGGCATGAATGGTTTCGCAGACCGAGTTCAACTGGTATTCCGGATCTTCCTCCACCGCAGCCGGATCGGGGCGGTTAAGCTTGGAGGCTTTGAATTGATGGGCCAGGCTTTGACCGGATTGTGAAAAAATGACGGCTTTGGTTCCCTGGGTGCCAAGGTCCACCCCGATTAGGTGTTTGTCTGTCATTTCATCCCCCTTACCTTGAAACGGTTGAATATTTTCGATTATCCGGTTTTGGATCCTTAAAAGTTATATTTATGCAAAAATAATGATTGAATAGCTCAAAATCTCACAGGTTGTCGTTGTGTATAAACACAAAATTTGAAAAAATCAACAAAATAATGAAAGATAAGAAAAGTAAATAATGAATAATGAAAGAATATTAATATAAAACGAAAAAAAATATTGACAAATGAAAATTAAACAAATAAAAAGAGCCTACTAGGCAATCGATTCATTCCGATATCTGACGGAAGATGAGTTTTGCTCCAATTTAAGAGGACATCTTCAAGCCTCCCGCTCTGCGGGTGCAGTATCATAGGTAGGAAAATGGCCGGCGAAGCCAATGACACCATGTTTGCCGAAGAGCGCAAACTCAAAATCATCGACATCCTTAATCAAAACAAAAAAGTGACCGTCGCCGAGCTGGTTCATTTATTCAATGTATCCAGCGCGACCATCCGCAGTGATTTGCGGGAGTTAGATGACAAAGGGCAGATTATCCGCACCCACGGCGGGGCCATTATCGAAAGCGGGGCGGGTTTTGAACCGGATACCGAGCAAAAGCGCGATTTGAATCTCGCCGCCAAGCAGCAAATCGCACGAATTGCGATTGAGTTAATCAACGATGGCGACACGGTCATCTTCGACACCGGCACCACGATCCTGGAGCTTGCCAAACTTTTAAGTCAAGGTCACCGGATTACGGCCGTCACAAATGATTTTGAGATTGGCAGGGTTTTAGAAGATATGAATTCCATCAGCATATTAATGCTGGGCGGTGAGGTCCGCAAAAAATTTCACTGCACCGTCGGCGCGGCCGGTATCAACATGCTGGGACAATTATCGGTGGACAAGGCTTTTATAGGAACCAACAGTCTTTCCATTTCCAAAGGCGCCTCGACGCCGAACCTCCAGCAGGCCGAAACCAAAAAAGCGATGATTGCCAGCGCTAAAAAGGTTATTTTATTGTGCAGCAACCGCAAGCTAGGGAAAGATTCATTCGCGCATTTTGCCTCCCTGGATCGGATTGACACCCTGGTCATGGAGCAGATTGACGACAATGAGAAGCATGAGTTTGAAGAATTAGGCGTGGAAGTGCTGACGGGGTAAATTGAATGTCGAATGAAGGAATTCTATCGATTATAAAAAGAGTCGCTTGCAGGACATATCAAAGCTAATTTAGCGTATTTCAGTAATTTGCACCTTATCTTTCTGACACCTGAAAGCTGAACACTGAAACCTTCAGCTTCCGACAACTTATTGTCAGAACAAACCCGACAAGGGCCTACTATATCTGGGAAAGGACCGAATGGATGAAATCGGACAAATTAGGGGTGGGTTTGATCGGCGCGGGGCGGGCCGGGATGATTCATGGTCTGAATTTTGCCAAAGGGATTAAACATGCCATGCTGGTGGCCATTGCCGAGCCCGATGATGAAATTGCCGAGCAAGCCTGCCGTGAGCTGGCGCTCGATCGCCGCTACCGGGATTACCGGCAGGCGCTGGAAGATGATGCGGTGGATGCCGTGGTGGTGGTCACCCCGACGGCCTATCACAAAGACATTGTGGTTGCAGCGGCCGATGCCGGTAAACACATTTTGTGCGAAAAACCCATGGCGATGACCGTTTCCGAATGTGATGAGATGATCGCCGCGACCGAGAAAAACGACGTCTTTCTTCAAATCGGCTTCATGCGCCGATTTGACCGGAGCTTTGTTTATGCCAAAGAACAAGTTCAACAAGGGGTCATCGGAGACGTTGTGCTGGTTAAATCCTTGACCCGCGGCCCCAGTATTCCCCAGCGCTGGCAGTACGATATCACCAAAAGCAACGGTCCGCTGGCCGAAGTGAACAGTCACGACATCGATACGCTGCGCTGGTTCACGGAAAGTGAATTCGAGCAGGTTTTTGCCATTGCCGGCAACTATCGCTGTCCCGAGGCGCGGGAAGAATTCCCGGATTTTTATGATAACGTCGTCATGACGGCAACCTTCGCTAATGGTATGCAGGGCAGCATCGACGGGGCCGTCTCGGTGCGTTATGGATATGACGCCCGCCTGGAGGTGGTCGGCACGGAAGGGGTTGTCTTTGTCGGGCGCCTGGATCAATCCGGGGTTGTGGTCTGCAACCGCAGCGCCGGCCTCAATACCCCGGCTGTTGAAAGTTGGCGCAACCTGTTTACCGAGGCCTATCGCTTTGAGGATCAGGGGTTTGTCGATGCTGTATTGAACGGAACGCCGCCGGCAGTATCGGGCAACGACGGTAAAATGGCCGTTAAGGTTGTCAACGCCGGCAATCAATCCATACTGGAAAAAAAACCGATCAAATTAAATGAATATTGACTAATGACTAATTAAGGAATTCTTTCGATTAAAAAAAAAGATCATGTTAAATGATATTGAAGGTTAAAGAATTATTATGAACGGTAACAAAATGCGGGCAGCCGCCCTCTATGGCAAACGGGATCTTCGGGTCGCAGAAGCCGACCTGCCGTCGATCAATGCCGGGGAAATTTTGGTTCAGGTCAAAGGGGCCTTTGTCTGCGGAACCGACGTTCGGATGTTTCACAACGGGTATGACGGCGTCTCTGAGGCAGCCCCCCTGATTCTCGGACATGAGGGCAGCGGTGTCGTCGCGCGGATCGGCCGACATGTCGAATATTTCAAAGAGGGCATGCGGGTTGCGGTGGCCCCTAACATCGGGTGCGGCATCTGTGACTTTTGCGTCAGCGGCAACACCCACCTGTGTTCGCAATACAAAGCCCTGGGAATCCATATGCCAGGTTTTTTTGCCGAATATATCAAAATTCCCGCCGGCTTTGTGCGCCAAGGCAATGTCGTGGAAATCCCCGACACACTCTCATTTGAAGAAGCCGCTTTAGCTGAACCCCTGGCCTGCGTGTTTAATGCCTTTGAAAAGAGCAAGCTGCGTCCCGGCGAAACCGTCCTGATTATCGGCGCCGGACCGATCGGTCTCATGCACGCCAAAATGGCCCAAACCGCAGGGGCCGAAAAAATCATTCTCAATGATTTAAGTCGCGAACGGCTGGATTTGTGCCGTCAGCTGGACAGCACCTTTATCACGGTTGAATCCGATACCCTTAAAGAAGACATCGACAGCCTGACCGAGGGCCGGGGCGTTGATGTCTGCATTACGGCCTGCCCGGCACCCCAGGCCCAGCAGGTTGCCCTGGAGCTGGCCGCCATCAACGGCAGGGTGATATTCTTCGGCGGACTGCCGCCGGACAAAGCGCACGTCAGTCTCAACACCAACCTGATTCATTACAAGCAACTGGAGGTAACCGGCACTACCCGTCAAAGCCTGAGTCAATACCGGCGCACCCTGCGATTAGTGGCTTGCGGTCGGATAAGCATCAAAGATTTGATTTCTTCACGGACCGCCCTGGAAGAGATTCAAAGTGCGCTGGATAACATATCCCAGGCGCGCAGCCTAAAAAGCGCCATTTATTTCGAGTAGATTTAGAAAGGAGGCATACCAATGAAAGTAGGAATTGACAGTTACTGTTATCATCGGTTTTTTGGTGAGGTGTATCCCCATCAGAATCAGCCGGCCAAACAAATTACCCTGGAAGATTTTATCAAGCGGGCCAAAGAGCTCGACGTCGACGGGGTTTCGCTGGAATCCTGTTTCGTCCCGCGTTTTGACCCGGAGTATCTCAGCGAAATCAAGGGCATGCTGGATGAATTTAATTTTGACCGCGTGTATGCCTGGGGCCATCCTGACGGACTCGAGGGCGGCAAGAACGAAGCGGCATATGATGAAATGGTTGAACACATCGAATATGCCAATGCCATCGGTGCCAAGGTGATGCGCGTGGTCGGCAGCAGCCTGATGTTCCGATTCGAGGACCATGGTCCCCAAATCGAAAAACTTTCCCGCATGTTCACCAATGCCATGAAGGTCGCAGATAACTATGGTATTAAACTGGCGGATGAGAACCACATTGATTACAATGCCGATGAAATGCTGGAACTCATCCATAATGTCAACCATCCTAATTTTGGGATCAATTTTGATACCGGCAATTTTCTCAGGGTGTTGGACGACCCGATCCAGGGCATGGAAAAACTAGCCAAATTTACCTTTTCGACCCATGTCAAAGATTTGAAAATCAACCCGCAAGCGGCCGTCAATGATTGGTATTTTTTCTCCTGTACCCCGGTTGGCGATGGGCTCGTCGACAACCAGAAGCTGGCGCAACTATTAAAAGATGCCAATTACGAAGGATTTTTGGCCATGGAAATCGACACGCTGCATCCGGATTATAATGATGATGAAGACAGTGCCGTGGCCCAAAGCGTTAAGGAATTAAAGAAAATAGCCCAGAGTCTGGAGTAGATAGGCTTGAAGCTGGGAGGCTGGAAAGCTTGCAGGCAATCGCCGCATTCGAATAGCTCATAACCAATAACCATTAACGCCCGATTGAGCGTGTTGCGTTCAATCCGCAAGGGAGGGTGCGGGAATGAAAAAATTAAATGTCGGTATTATCGGCTACAAGTTTATGGGTAAAGCCCACAGTAATGCCTGGCGCAAAGCGCCATACTTTTTTGATCTGAACGTCGAACCGGTTCTGAAGGTCGCCTGCGGCCGTCATGAGGCATCTTTGAAGGAATTTGCCGATCGCTGGGGTTGGGAAGAAATCGAGACCGACTGGCAAAAAGTCATTGCGCGCGAGGATGTCGACATCATCGACATCGGAGTTCCAACTGCACTGCACCATGACATCGCGATTGCCGCGGCCAGGGCCGGCAAACACCTGTTCTGTGAGAAACCGATGGCGATGTCCTATGCCCAGGCCAAGGAAATGTACGAAGTTGCCGAAGAAAACGGCGTCAAGCATTACCTGAATCACAATTACCGGCGCTGCCCGGCCGTGATGCTGGCCAGGCAGCTGATCGAAGACGGCAAGGTCGGCCGCATCTTTCACTGGCGGGGAGCCTACCTGCAGTCCTGGATCGTGGATCCGAATTTTCCATTAACCTGGCACCTTCAAAAAGAACATGCGGGTGGCGGCCCCCACTGGGACCTGAACTCGCACAGTGTCGATTTGGCACGCTTTCTGGTCGGTGAAGTCAAAAGTGTCAGTTGTATGACCTCCCAGTTTATCAAGGAACGGCTCCTGCCCGACGAAGAGGCCGCCGGCACCTTCAAGGGCGTCGTCAAAGGGACCGACAAAGGCACGGTTTCGGTGGAAGATGCCGCTTTTATGATGGCCGAGTTCGAAAACGGTGCCCTGGGGTCTTTTGAAGCCACGCGGTTTGCGCCGGGACGCAAAAATTACAATTATTTTGAAATTTACGGTGACAAAGGAAGCCTAATTTTCGATTTGGAAAGAATGAACGAATTGAAATTCTTCTCCAATGAAGATCCTGCCAATGCCCAGGGATTCAGGACGATAATTGCAACAGAGGCGGAACACGCCTATATCGCCAACTGGTGGCCGCCCGGACACATTATCGGCTATGAGCATGAATTTGTGCATGGCGTGGTGGATTTTCTGAACGCCATTGATCAGGATCAAAAGATCGAACCGAATTTTTACGACGGCATGCGCGCCATGCAAATTCTGGAAGCCGGCCTGCAGTCGGCGGCCGAGGGGCGCAGAATTGAGCTTGGCTAGTGCCCCTCCGGGCGATGCAATCATAAACCGATAACACTCATTCGGATTGTACTATTAGAGAGTTCAGCAATTTTTATTATCTCTCGCGGAGCCCGCAGAGATCACAGAGTCGGCTTGATTTCTCTATGTCCTCTGCGCGAGATTTAACAGCCCCGGACGCAACCCTGCCACCTGGCAATGAAAACATAAAGGAGATAAAACTATGAAAGCGCGGTTGATACCCGTTTACTTTATGTCCGGCAAAAATGAAGATTTCGATCGACAGCTGGCGAATCTGCAAGGGCTGCTGGCGGAGGTCGCTGATTTTTTGGAGCCGATCGCACTGGGTTCGACAGTACCTGAAGCCGATGCTGTCGTTTTTCCCCAACTCTTGGGAGACGCCTTCAAGCTAATTGCGGAAATAAAGAAAATCGACCTGCCGCTGCTGGTGGTGACCTCCGAATTCGGCACGGTCGCCATGTGGGACTGGGAGATCGTTTCTTTTCTGAAAGCAGAAGGGCTCAAAACCTTTGCGCCCTACAACCTGGACTTAACCAAAGCCATCTGCAAGAGCCTGGCCGTCAAGCGCGACCTTCAGCAAACCAAGTTTTTAGTGTTTCAGGATAACCCGGGCGAGGGCTTCCAGGCTGACATTTTTAAACGGTTTTACTGGTGGGAAGACCAATGCACCCAGGATATGAAGCAGAAGTTCGGCGTCACCATCGAAAAGAGGAGTTTTAAGGAATTCGGTGAAGCCGCGAAGCAAATTTCGGATCAGGAGGCGCAGGCGGTCTGGAAAAACTGGGATCTCGAAACCCCGGGGGTGTCCGAAAGAGCACTGAACAGTGCCATTAAGATTTATATTGCCGTTAAGCGGGAACTGGCCGGCGATGCTTCCATCAAGGGGGTGGGGATCAACTGTTTAAACGAATCCCATTTTTCCGATACGACTCCCTGTCTAGCCTGGAACATGCTTTTTGAAGAATCCGGCATTTTGTGGGCTTGCGAGGCCGACACCGTGACGCTGATCACCAAGTATCTGCTGCACAAATCCCTGGATGTCCCGCTTATGATGAGCAATGTCTACCCGCAGCTGGTGGGTCAGGCCGCCCTCAAACATGAAAAAATCGAGAGTTTTCCGGAGGTGCCGGATCCCGAAAATCATTTGCTGATTGTTCATTGCGGCTACCTGGGGGTATTGCCGAAATGCTGGTCCACCGAATGGCGGCTACGCCCTAAGGTACTGGCCATTGTCGATGAGAATGCCACGGCCATTGATGCCCGCCTGCCGGCGGGGGATATTACCCTTGCCAAATTGGATCACACCTTCAGCAAGCTCATGACGATCAAAGGCGAGTTGGTGGACTATGCCCAGTTCCCCGGCTCGGACTGCCGCAATGGCGCCGTCGTGAAAATTGGTGATGGTCACCGGTTGATGAATTCGTTTTATTCCCATCACATTCTGCTGGTCACCGGTTATTGGGGCCCCCAGATCACCAACTTGGCCAGGGTGTTTGATCTTGAATTGGAAGAGTTTTAGCTGACACCCGGTCAGCCGCCAGACCGAAATTTTCCAACACGTACGCTAAAACGTCACAGGGAACCACCACACGCAGCGCCGCACAATAGGGATGTCAGGGTTGCGGGATCCATCGGCGTTTAAAATGTGGAATTATTTTTGAGTGAGCCCTTAGTAACGGGTCAATTTACAACTATAGCGATAGCGGTCGCCGCGATAGATCCCTTTCACGTATTCAACCGCCTCACGATTGACCGAATACGCAAGGCGCCGGATTACCAGAATCGGGCAGGGAGCCTCCAGTCCCAATAGGCGGATTTCCTCGCGAGTCGACATCCTGACCTCAATGGTTTGTTCCGCTTCTTTCAAGCGAATGCCCTTTTTTTCCAAAATCCGGTACAGGGATTTGGTGTAATCCTCGTCAAGGCTGAGTTCAAATTTCGCGGGAATGTAGGAATGCAGTAGGCCCAGCGGTATGGCGCCAACCACCATCAGGCGTTTTAGTGATAAGACGCTTTCAGCCGGGGGCAGTTTCATCCGGGTGCTGATTCCCGATGGTGCCTTTGTGTACGCCACCGAAATGACTTTTTTGTATGCATCTCGGCCGGCCATTTCTTCCGTGAAGCTTCTCAAGAGAGGCAGCTGTTCTTCGATCTTGCGGCGCTTGACAAAAGTCCCCTTGCCCTTTTTTTTGTCCATTAAACCGTCGTAAACAAGGAGTTCGATCGCCTTTCTGACGGTGGCACGGCTGACACCGTAGATTTTTTGGAGTTCATTCTCCGAGGGGATCATATCCCCTTCCGTTAGCTCCTCGCTTTCAATCTTGTCATGAAAGATTTCCTTTAGCTGGAAATAAAGCGGTTTAAAACTATCGTGGATAAGCCGGTCGTATCTCCCTGCCATGTTTTCCCCGTCCTTTTCAGGAATCCAGCTCCAGATCGTCGTTTCGCGACCGGCGGGCGATACCCGAAAATTGTGCCCGGTTCCGCAAGTGAGCATTTGTTGGCAACGCATTTGCTCAATTTTTGAGCTTATTTTAGGCTCAGAGGCAAGATCCCTTCCTCGTCGTTTTATTAATCTAAAAAAATGTTAACAGCAGAGACCTCGGCTTTATTCAAAGAGTTTATCACCGCGTCCTTCGTAGCGGCCTTTGATAATCAACGGCCTTAAATATTCGATGGTTTTTTCCATGCCGTCTTCGCGGCTCATGACCACATCCTCATGTTCATAGCTCAGGACATAATCGTAATTGACCAGTCGCATTTCGGTCAGCACTCTTTTCCAGGGTACCGAACCCCAACCCGGGCTGCGGAAGCGGAACCCGCGGTCGATGCGGCCCCATTTGCCCTGGGCCTGGAGCCCGGAGCGGCGCACGTTGTGCTCGACAGCCTCGCCGTCCTTGGCATGGGCATGATAGATCCTGTCACCGAGTTCCTGGACAAAGATAACCGGATCGATTCCCATGATAACGAGGTTGGCCGGATCGAAGTTGAAGCCCCACTCCTTGCGGCCACCCATCAGTTCCACACTTTTAAGGGCGGTTTCGACGTTGTAAACGTATTCGTTGGGGTGGGGTTCATGGGCGAATTTGACACCCTCTTTTTCAAATGTGTCTAAAATTTCCCCCCAGCGCTCCGCAAAATCCTGGCCCATCTCGTCCCATCCTGCGGGGTAGGGCCAGGGGAACCAGCGGGCAAAATTCTCGCAGCCGATAAACCCGCACACGACCGGAACATCCAGCGCGGCGGCTGCCTGGGCGGTTTTTTTCATCCGGTCCATCCCGAATTTGATTTTTTCGGCCGGTGACCCTTTGCAAAAAGCATCGGTGTCTTTGGTATGTGGGCCCAGTACCAGCTGCCCCTCGGTGTGGTTGCTCAGGGCTGAAATGGTGAGGCCATAATTTTGGGCCAGATCCTTGATTTTTTTCGCCCCGGTGCCGGAAAGCACTTCATCGATGTCCAGGTGCCCGTTGTTGGAAAATGCCGGAAGCTCGGCGGTTTCATATCCCATTTCAGCCATCATTTTGAAGACGGATTCCAGATCACGATCCATAAAATTGGCGGTAAACATTCCTATTTTCATTTCACATACCTCCTTCCCATTTATTCTATCATTGAAAACCTGGTCCTCTGGGCCAGGTCAGTCCCGCCACCAGCGGGATTACCGTAATCGAATGCCATGGGGTAGTGGAACAATGGAATGTTGGAATACTGAAGTCCCGCGTTTGGTGGAATGAGATCTATTTTTATATAGATGGCACTGATCAGAAATTATAATCAGAACATCATCCGCTTTTCATACCCAATATTCCACCATTCCATTTTTCCATTGGTTATCTAAGGGCAAACACCACCCCTCTGGGGTGAAATCAAAGCCTAGCCCTCTGGACCAGGATTCTTTACTGCTCCACTTTGACCCAGCTGCGTTCTTTTTCGGAGCGCTGGAGGGCGTCGAGCACCAGTTGGACCTTCAAGCCGTCTTCGAAAGTAGCACCCCAGGGCGCGACCGCCAGATTGTTGGCCACGCAGTTGAAAAAATGGAAGATGGTGTGGCAGTGATGATGCTCCCATCCCAGCATGTGCCCGGGCGGCCACCAGTGTTTAACAAAATCGTGGACTTCGGCTTCGGTCACTAAAATGGTCCGAAATCCTTGAACTTCCAAGGGGTCATCGACGGAAAAATACTGCAGCAGATTGTTTTGGGTCAGATCAAACTGGATCGCCCCGCGGCTGCCGTAAACTTCGATCTGCCACAGTGATTTCCGTCCGGTAGCAAAGCGGCTGGCCTCAATACTGCCCAGGGCGCCGTTGTCGAAACGAAACATGCCCAGTGAGGCGTCATCGACCGTAACGGCTCCTTTTTCCTCACCGGCCTTGCCGGACAGGCCCGAGGCTTCGAGGGGTATCGGTCTTTCTTTGATGAAGGTTTCGGTGATCCCGCAGGTTTCGGAGATTTCCAGGCCGGTTAAAAAGCGCGCCATATCGATACTGTGAGCATTGAGATCACCCAGCACGCCGGAGCCCGCCACCTCTTTTTTCAGACGCCAGGCCAGCGGAAAATTGGGATCCAACAGCCAGTCCTGCAGAAAAGCGGCCCGGAAATGGTATATTTGGCCGATTTTGCCTTGCTGGATGAGGCGTCGGGCTAACAGTACCGCCGGGCAAAACCGATTGCTGAACGAGACCATGTTTTTAATGCCATGTTTTTCGACCTCTTTGGCAGCCTCGACCATGGTTCTTGCTTCGGCCACGTCCAGCGCCAGGGGCTTTTCGACGATGGTGTGCTTGCCGGCCTGAAGGGCGGCGATGCAGGGATCCTGGTGAACATTGTTGGGCCCGTTGTTGTCAAAAAGTTCGATGGCCGGATCGTCAATCAGCTTTTTCCAATCGTTGGTTCCGTACCGGTAGCCAAAACGTTGGGCGGCTTCCTGAACGGCCGGTTCGTTTCGGCCGCAGATTCCCTCCAACACCGGTTCAGCCGGGGGCGGATAATAGAAGTACGGCATTTTTTTAAAGGCGTTTGTGTGGGCCTTGCCCATAAACGCGTACCCCAGCATTCCGACGCCGATCGTTTTTTTTGAGTCCATTCTATCCTCCTTTTTAAAACGGGTAATTAATCCGCCCTGATACATAGAACATTCAGAGCTGTAAATTTTTCAAAGAGCAATTCAGTGTTTATGAGCCTTTGCTCACTTATTTTTCAGGATTGAATAATTAGATAGACTTCGATTCTGAATCAAAAATTTTTATTGACAATGATTCATTTTTATAATTATGTGGGTTTTCAGTTGTACTTATATTAGGTTGTCCGTATAAGTCAATCAGAAATTAATTGGGTTGCTTTAAAATCTACCAGACGCTAAGAACAATAAACGTGCCACGGCAGCCAGCTTGTGCGCTTGCGAGTGTATCGGCTGCGGTCAGAATTTTTAGGCCCTTAAATATTCAATTTGCAATCTTCAATATTCAATTCCGGCTTGTCCGGGTTAGGGCGTTGGCGACTTAACAATCCAATTTTTTTGATAATTTAAATGCAGATCGAGGAGGATTGTGAAATGGAAACTCAGACGATTTCGTCCCCCATCCCGATTGGAAAAAAAACGGCACCCAATCGGATCGTGTTTCAGCCCATGGAATGTAACGACGCCAATTCGAGTGGGGATCCGTCCGATCTTTCCATTAATCGCTATCGACGTTTTGCCGAAGGTGGCGCGGGCATCATCTTCTCTGAGTCCCTTACCTTGACGACCGAGAGCCGGGCCCGAAAAAGCCAGATGGCGATTACGGAACAAAACGCAGAGGGGCTGGCACGTTTGATTAAAGAAATGCGGGAGGTCAACCAGGATTCTCTGATTTTATTCCAGCTCAATCAGTCGGGCAAACTCAGCGAAGCAGCCTTTTCGAAAGTCATCTCGGTTTTTCCGACCGGGGACCCGGATATTCATGTGCTGACCGAGGAAGAAATCGAGGAGATCGGCTCCAACTTTGTCAAGGCGGCGGTCATCGCCAGGCAGGTCGGGGCGGATGGCATCGACTTCAAGCATTGCCATGGTTATGTCTGCACGGAAATGATCCAGCCGGCCAATATCCGAAACGACCGCTATGGCGGATCTTTTGAAAATCGTACCCGATTTTTCAGGGAAACCGTCCAGAAAATGAAAACCGCGTTGAACGACGATTCCTTCTTACGGGGTGTCAGGTTCAATTTTTACGACGGCGTAACCGGTGGCTTTGGCACGGCCGGTCCGGATGAGGTTGTCGAAGATTTCACCGAACCTTTGGCCTTTGCCAAAATGATGGAAGACATGGGGATGCACTACATCAATGTCTCAGCCGGAATTGCCGGATCTGAAATCACGCAACCGTCCAAAAAATATCCGGAGGGTGTCTACCGGCTGTTTGGATGGGCCCAGGCTGTCAAAAAAGCCGTGACGATCCCGGTAATTGGGTCGGGCTACACCTATTTGAGGGACGGCAAAAACAAGTTGCCGGAATCCAATCCAGCGAAAAAAAGCTTTGTGTACTGGGCTGAAAAAAATGTCAGAGACGGCAATGTCGATATGGTCGGCGTCGGCCGGCAGTCTCTGGCCGACCCGCTATTTACCAAAAAGATTCTGGCCGGCGAGTCGAAGGCGGTCAATTACTGCACCATCTGTGACCGCTGTCTGGAGCTTATGTTTGCCCAGAAAGCCGTCGGATGTGCCGTTCATGATAAATACTATCGCGACCTTTATCGCAGCCTTAAAAAAGAGTCCCGGGCAAAATAGGCGGCCCGGGCAAACCGAAACCCTATCGGTTGGCACTCCGTACAATAACGAGATCAAAGGTGCTGACGCTGTGAGCCTTCTTGACGGGCAATCTGCACCCCGCATCTTTTTATATTTCAAGAAAGATAAACCCTATGGAACTTTCGGCCAAGGCATCCCCACCTAAATTGTCGATTTCGTTCAGGAGCATATTTGAAAGATACGGAATTTACATTTTTCTGGGACTACTTTTCATTACCGCCTCGGTGGTTTCCCCCCAATTTTTAAATCCTCAAAATTTAAAAGACATCCTCAATCAAGCGGCCGCCCTGGGAATGGTCGCCATCGGCCAGACGTTTGTCATCCTGATCGGCGGCGGCGGTCTGGATCTTTCCGTAGCCTCGGTTATGGCGACGGTTGCCGTGATAATGGCGCACAACACCGGGGGGCAGGATGCCTTTTTTTTGCCCGTTGCCGCTATCTGTCTAGTTTTCGGTATTCTCGTCGGGTTGGTCAATGGGCTTCTGATTACCAAGCGCAAAGTTCAGCCCTTCATGGCCACCCTCGGTGTCATGATTATCGTGCAGGGGTTGCGCTTTCTCTATACCAAGGGGGCACCCAAAGGGGGGTTTCCACCGATCTTACGATTTTTGGGAACCGGCGATGTCGGTCCGATTCCGACCTCGATTCTTTCACTGGCGATTCTGATGCTGCTGGCTGTCATCGTTTTAAACAAAACAACGCTGGGACGCCAGATTTATGCCATCGGTGGAAATATCGAGACGGCCTATCTTTCGGGGTATCGCATCCATTTAGTGATCACGGTGGGTTATATGATTTCAGGTTTCTGCGCCGCGATTGCCGGCCTTTACCTTGCCGGTTATGTCGGCATTTCCGATAACTGGGTCGGCAGGGGCTATGAGCTCGATTCAATCGCCGCGGTGGTTATGGGGGGCACGTCCTTTGCCGGCGGCAAAGGCGGGGTCATGGGAACGATTGTGGGGGTTCTCATTATTATCATGCTTTACAATCTGGTGCTGCTGCTCCATCTGCCGGTGCAGGTTCAATACATAGTCAAAGGTTCCATTATCATCCTGGCGGCATCATTTTACGCCGTTTTTAGGAAAAGCTCCTAGCAAAATGGCTTGGCGCGAAACGTGAAGGGAGGTGATAAACCGATCGATTGAATTGGTTTGGATTGGAACTCATAATATTTCACAACACTATACCCAAGAAAGGAGGGTGACGATGAAAAAGCTGATAACAATCCTTATGGTATGCGCATTCGTTTTCTCGGCATTGGGATCCATTGCGGCTGCCGAAAGTTTTCCGCGCTCATGGCTCTGGGACACCAGTGCACTCAAGATGGAGGACACTTCCAAATTCAAGAAAAGCCCGCCTTATATCATCGGATTCAGCAATGCTTCAGTTTCCAATTCCTGGCGGGTCTATTTTGATCTGCAGGTCAGAGCCGAGGCCGAAGCCCAGAAGGGTTTGATAAAAAAGTTTTATGTCACGGACGCCAACGACAAACCCGACAAACAAATCGCCGATGTTGAAGACCTGGTGGCCAAAGGCATTGATTTGTTAATCATCAGTGCCGCCACAAGTGCTGCCCTGGACCCCATCGTCACACGAGTTTCTAAAATGGGAATTCCCGTAATCTGTGTGGACCGCAGAGTGAAAAGCGACAACTTTGTGTCTTTCGTCAACTCCAGCAATTACACCCAGGGACGGTTTCAAATGCTCTGGCTTTGCGAGATGCTCAAAGGTAAGGGCAATATCGTGATGCTGGGCGGATTCCCCGGTGCCGGCCCCGCGGAGGAAAGAATCGAAGGGGGCAAAGAGATACTGGCCCAATTCCCCGGCATCAAACTGTTGGATCTCCAGTACGCCAACTGGTCACCGGCCGAAGGCAAGAAGATCATGGCAGCGATGATCCAATCCTATGGCAACAAAATCGACGGCGTATGGGGTGATGGACTGCAAAATGTCGGCGCTATGGAAGCCTTGAATGAAGCCGGCATGAAGGTGCCCGTTACGGCCGACCATCTCAATGCCTTTCTGGTGAAAGCCCAGGAACTGGGTTTTCCGTCAATGAGCATCGATTTCCCGGTATCCATGGGATCTGATGCGGTCAAAGTCGCCTTGAAGGTTCTCAACGGCGAGCCGGTTCCCTTTTTCGTCGACGTACCCCGCACGATTATAACTACCGTGGATACGGAAAACGTAAAAAGTGATTTGCCGTGGAGCCAGATGGCCCACAAAGATTGGCCGGGTGATGCCTGGAATAATACGCTGCCCGACAAGTGGCTGCCGAAATAAACCCGTCCGGGAAGGTCCTGCGGGACCTTCCCATTTAATTAGAAAGAATAGGTAAAATGGGCGAATATATTGTGGAAATGCAAAAAGTATCGAAGGCATTTCCCGGGGTGTTGGCACTGGATAAGATCGATTTCAGTTGTTTGCCGGGTGAAGTCCATGCGGTTGTGGGTGAGAACGGTGCCGGGAAATCGACTTTAATGAAAATACTGGCCGGGGTTTATCGACCGGCCGGCGGAGATATTTTATTAAAGGGGGAAAAAATCTTATTCTCTTCCCCTAAACATGCCCAGAATTGTGGTATCAGCATCATTTACCAGGAGTTCAATCTTATCCCGGAGCTGACTGTCGCAGAAAACATCTTTCTGGGACGCGAACCAACGAAACGCGGGCGTCTTATCGACAGCGTCGCGCTAAGAAAGCGGTCCCGCGAGCTGCTTGACGATCTGCAGGCGGATATCGATATCCAATCCAAGGTCAAAGATCTCGGCGTGGCCCACCAACAGATGGTGGAAATCGCCAAAGCACTGTCATTGAATGCCGATATCATCATGATGGACGAGCCCTCGGCCGTGGTTTCCGGCCGTGAACTGGAGTCACTGTTTCGCATCATCCGATCGCTTAAGGAAAGCGGAAAGACGATCATCTACATATCCCATCGAATCGAAGAAATCTTTCAAATTGCCGATCGCACCACGGTTCTTAAAGACGGTCATCTCGTGGGAACCTATGATACCGGGGACTTGGATAAGCCGCAGATTGTCAACTTGATGGTCGGCCGAAGTCTGACGGAGACTTTTCCGGCGCGGGAAGTTGGCGAGAAAAAAGAAATCCTGGCCCTGGATGATGTTGGCCGCGATAATATTTTACAGCACGTTTCTTTCAAGGTATACAGCGGAGAAATCCTAGGTTTAGCGGGCCTGGTCGGCTCCGGACGTTCAGAGATCGCCCGGGCCATTTTTGGCGCCTGTGTTATCGACAGCGGCCGTGTGCTGTTGAATGGCAGCCCCCTGAAAGGAGCAACTCCCAAGTCTTCGATTGCAAGCGGCATTGGATTTGTGACTGAGAACCGTGCCAAGGACGGCCTGGTCCATAACATGTCCGTCAGAAAAAACCTGACCTTAACGATCCTGGACAGAATTAAAAAATGGTTTTTCGTGCGCGAAGCAAAAGAGAAAGAAATATGTAAGAACCGCGTTCGGGAATATGATATCGTCACAACCGGCATCGAACAGGAAATCCAGTATCTCAGCGGCGGTAATCAGCAGAAAGTGATTCTGGCCAAGTGGATGAATATCAATCCGTCTCTGCTGATTTTAGACGAGCCGACCCGCGGTATCGATGTCGGGGCCAAGGCCGAAATTTACCGGCTCATGCGACTGCTCGCCAGGTGGGGAACCGCCATCATTATGATTTCCTCGGAACTGCTCGAGATTATAGGTATGAGCGATCGAATTTTAGTCATTCACGATGGAAAAGTCATGGGGGAGCTTTCGCCTTCCGAAGCGTCGGAGGAACGCATCCTGATGTTGGCTACCGGTCAAAATTTCTTTCAACAGCAACAGAAAGAGACGCCCCTTGCGTTATAGTTTTTTTAAACAGGATCGAAATACGGTGATCGTTTATTTTATGCTGCTAGGCTTGATTGTTGCCACCAGCCTGTTGTCTGACATATTCCTGACCGCCCGCAACATCCAGAATCTTTTGCGGCAGGTAGTGCCGCTCGGGTTGGTCAGTGTCGGTCAAACGTTCGCGATTTTAACCGCCGGAATCGATTTGTCGATCGGTTCGGTGGTCAGTATGGCTTCCTGCCTGACTACCGGGATGATCCTTGGCCGCGAAGCGCTGATTTTGCCGGTGGTTGCGTTCGTAATTGTGCTGGCGCTGTTCATCGGGTTCTGCAACGGGTTTATCATCACCAGAACCCGGGTCCATCCCCTCATTGTGACGCTCGGGATGATGTCGATCGTGCAGGGGGGGTTGCTGCTCTACACTAAATCCCCGGTCGGCTCGGTTCCGGCTGTTTTTGATTTTCTGGCCTGGGGTAAAGTGTGGTTTATTCCGTTTCCGATTTTTTTGTTTGCGGCGGTTGCGGCAGCCGGCATCTTTATTCTGCGCCGAACCACCTTGGGACGATATGTTTATGCGACCGGCGGCCACGAGGAAGTCGCCAGGTTGTCCGGCATCAAAACCGATCGGGTTAAGATCATCACTTATATGATCTGCAGTTTCACTGCGGCGGTGACCGGAATTTTCCTGGCCAGCCGGATGGGGATGGGAGATCCGCTGGTAGGTGAACGCTACATGCTGGATTCTATTTTACCCGTATTAATCGGCGGGACGAGCCTTTCCGGCGGCAAAGGCAGCGTCACCGCCACAATCGCCGGCGTTTTTATATTTGCCATCCTCAGCAATGCGTTAAATTTGCTGGATGTGTCTGCCTACTGGCAATGGATTATCAAAGGCTTGATTATTATTGTGGCGGTTGCGTTTTACACGAAAAAAAGACGCTAACCGGCACTTGTATTATGGCACCCGTTGTGGAATTATTTTGATTACATCAGGAGCAAATGGCGACTTTACCAAAACCACGGGTTCCGCCGTGCAGATGATTGTCTCCCTCATTTTTTGTGGTTTTATCATCACGTCTTGTTCAGTTTGTTAAATGGAATTTCGAGGTGGTAGACGCCGCCCTCCAGATGGGCTTTGACCGGCAGATCTCCTTTGCGAAAAACTTTCATGATTCCAAGGTTGGAAAATAAGACTTCGGCCGAAAACCCCCTGATTCCCCGCTCTTTGGCCAGCCGGATCAGCATCCTGTATAAAAAAGAAGCAATCCCAAGCCGCTGATACTTTTCGTCGACTACGAAAACCGCTTCAGCTAAGGAACTGCCTGGAATTCTGATGAAACGTGCCTCGGCGATAATGCGCCCCTTGCCCTCTTCACCGATCAAACCGACAATGGACACTGCCTGATTCCAGTCCACGTTGACGTATTCCTGCATTTTTGAATGCGGCATGCTGCTGACGGAGTGAAAATATCGGGAGTAGACGGCCTCGTCTGAAAACCGATAAAACAGATGGCGCATGCCCTCTTCATCAGACGGCCGGATGGCCCTGTATCTGACACTGAGATCGTCTTTGATGGTTTGGGTCGCCGCAATTTCCGCCGGGTAGAGGCGCGCGCTATCGGCCAGAAAGATTTGATCGCGGTATAAGATCTTTTTGTCTTTGGCGAATTTCACCAAGGCGGCCCGGTCATCCGGGTGCGCAATGTCGATCAGGGCCTGGGCCCGTTCCCTGAGGGTGCGTCCTTCAAGAAAGGCGATGCCGTATTCGGTCACCACCGCTCCCACAGACTCAATCGCATTGAACTGATTGGGCAGATCGGCGATCGAAAGTAAAATATTCGGACTGCCAGCGGGGTCCCGGCTGGTCAGTGCAAATATGGAGCGCCCGCCATTGGACAGCTCGGCACCATTTAAAAAATCCATCACTTCAGCCGGGCCGGCGGCCACATTGCCTTTGCCAATGTATAGTCCGATACGACCATACAGATCCACTTTGCGGGCCGCAACGACCGTGACAAAGCGCGGATTACTACCAATGGTTAACGGGTTGAATACCCTGCTGATGCGCTGGAATTCAACCAGCGGATTGTTGTCCAGCCAGGCCATCAATTCTTTGGTGCCGATGGCATAGGATGTCAACGCCTTGCCGCGATCAGTTTCCTTGCGCCGGTTGGTGGCTGCACCGCTTATCATCAGATCCATTAAGGGATCCGTGAAAATGGGTGAGTGGATTCCCAGATGACGCCTGACTGTCAGTCTTTTCGCGAGGGCTTCGTAGAGGGGTCCGATGGAAAATGCCAGACAGCTTTCGTCTTCAATCAATGAGGCCACCTGCTTTGCGACCTCATCCCAGATATCATCGATCTCCCAGCGGTCGAAGTAAATCGGAGGATCGGTCGCACGTACCAGAAAATTAAATTCTGCTGCCGAAACAAATGTGTCTCCAAACGTGCGCGGGATCAGGGTGTTGATTTCACCAACACGAATACTGGCCTGTTCCAGTGCTTCCCGGGCCACATCAACCGCAATACCCAGGCTGCAGAATCCGGCCTCATTGGGGGGAGTAACCTGAATAATGGCCACATCAATCGGTCGCAGGAGGGATTCAATCAGTTGGGGAATCTTAACAAATCGACTGGGTATCAAATCCACCCGGCCTTCTTCGATGGCTTCATCCGCCACCCAGCCGTGAAAGAATGTTTTCAGGCGGAAATTCTGGGATTGAAGCGTCTGCAGTGAAACGGCATCGCCGACGCTGACAAGTTGAATCAGTTCGAGATCTTCCAGGTTTTTGGCTTTAGAAGCCATCAGGTGTCGAACCATGGTGCGCGGTTCGGCCACCCCGGTGCCCAGGAAAATACTCATTCCGGGCCTGATTTTATCGATCACCGCTTGCGGTTCAACAACGGCTGACTGCCAATCGTTTAAAGATGTCTTGGCCATCACTCCAGTACTCCTGATGCCTGAGGTCGGAGTCTCGCCACTGAGCAGATCAAAGCCGGGATCGCTGTCTCACGGATTTCTTACCTATAGATTGGGAGACTCACACATAGTGGCTAACGCTTCAATGTGTTCACTTTGTCCCTGATGCAGCCGGGCCATCTCGATCAGAATGCCCGCAATCTGGGCCAGGGCTTGAACAAAATTCACATCATCCAGGGTAAATTCCCATTTTTCGGCCGTATAAGCCCGAATGGCTCCAATGGCTTCATCCCCGATCATGATCGGTACGGCAAGAATGGAGGCAATACCTTCTTTTTTGGCTGCCTCAGGATATTGGATTCTCGGATCATCACTGACATCATAAACCGCTACCGGCCCATCTTTAAGTGAGTCGGCTATGGAACTCAAAGCGCTCACGGTTCCCTTATTTAAATATTCATCACTCAAACCTGTCGAAGCCGCTACTTCCAAATCCTTTGTTTGGGTATTGATCAGAAACAACGCACAGCCTTTGATTCCCAGCGATGATTGAATGCTCTCCACCGTCATTCTGATAATTTCTTCGGGATCCTTTGATTTCGACAGGGATTTGGTGATCTTGATGAGCGTTTCATAATTAAGCTGTAAGTTTTTCATGTTGTCCTCCTTTCGGTTTTCCGCACCGAGGCAGATCTGAGTGGCCGGGTTTTATACAGAACGAAATAAATCCTTTCGCATACATATGCAAGGTTCAGGTATTATGACGCTGCGTTTAGTCGTTTAACTATAAAATAAATCCTAAAAACAGGGGGTCAACTAGAAAAGAGATCCAATTTCAACAGAGGTAAGTTCGGTAAGAAGAGGGTAGTACTAACATTAGCACAGCTCGATCGGAAGCATCCAGGTCGGTAACAGTGTAATTCAGCGCGCTTGACGTCTCATTGTGGCAAATTCAAAAAACATTGTCAAATGAATCTATCCTCGTCGTCAACCAGCAAAACGGTTTTCGAAGCCATTCGCTACGGCTCTGGAATATTGTTTTTCTTTTAAAACAGCTTTTTCTGATGCCGGCAGATAAATCGAGAAGGTGGTTCCCCGGCCCGGCTTACTTTTGATGGCTATTATGCCATTATGATTTTTAATGATCCCATAGGCTGATGCCAGACCCAGCCCCGTTCCTCTGCCCCGATCCTTGGTTGTGAAGAAAGGATCGAAAAGGTGCTTGCGCGTGGTCTCATCCATACCGATGCCGGTATCCGAAACCGAAAATTTAATATAGCGACCGGGATCGACACCATAGGCTTTTACAAAATTTTGGCTGAGGGAAATGTTCTCCGATTTCAGACTCAATTCACCGCCTTGGGGCATTGCTTCCCAGGCATTGACGAAGAGATTCAGAAAGACTTGGTTTATTTGTCCTTGATCGGCATCCACCGGCCAAATATCATCCTGGAAATCGCTGCTGATGATGAGTTCTTTTTTGGTTCTGCCGAACATGCCCGCGGTTTGAGCGACAAGTTGGTTGATGTTGATTACCTTGACTTCATATTTACCACCCCGGGCAAATCCTAAAAGCTGGCGTGTCAGACCAGCCGCGTTTTTTACGTATGTCTCAATACCCGAGAGATGCTCAACAAAAGGATGATGCGCATCAACATCGGCAAGCATCAATGAGGTACGGCCTTGAATCCCCATTAAAAGATTATTGAAATCGTGGGCAACCCCGCCGGCCAGGCGTCCGATGCTATCCATTCTTTCAGCCTGGGCCAGCTGGTTTTCCAGACGTTTGCGCTCCGAAATATCACGCACGAATTCAACAACACCGGTTACCCTGCCATCGTCTTTATCTTTAATCGGATAACTATACACTTCAAGCCATGCGATAGGAGATCCCGCTGGACCCGATATTATATCGCGTTCGGCTTTGCCGGATTCCAGACTACGCAGGGCAGGGCATGGTTTACAGGGCTCTTCTTTATTGCGATAAGATTCAAAGCATTTTTTTCCGACCAGGGGTAAACTGTCCTGATACCATTGCTGCATGACGCTGTTCGTGTTCCGAATAGTGAGATCGGGATTCAGAACACTGATACCATCCTGAATACTCTCGATGACATCTTCAAGAAACTCCTCACTATCACGCAGGGCTTTCCCGATGCGATTGCGTTCGGTGATTTCGGCCTGTAATTCACGGTTGGATCTGGCAATTTCATCAGTCGATTGCTGAACTTCTCTAAACGCTTTTTCCAGCTCTGATTTTGATTTCTTAAGGCGGTGTTGAATGATTTCGCGGACTTTCTCCATGACGAAGGCAAATAGCAAGATCGTGATATAAGCCGGTATGAACCGCAGAATCAGATCGACATTGTAGGATTCAAAAAACACTATTTTGTCTCCGAAGGCAAAAACAATGCCAGTTAATCCCAGCAATATCAGAGACATATATGTACCCAATCTTTTGCCGAGCAAAAACAGGGCGATAAGAGGGTAGGTAAAAGCCCATACATAAGCAGTTTTACTGACGCCACCGTTGGCAATCAGAAAAAAATAAAAAAAGCCGGTGACAATGGTGCCGATGATTGCCACCAGATGATGATTTTGTCTTTTTCTCAGATAAATAAAAAGGAATGCGATAAATGACAGGATTGAAAAAACAACTGCGGCCAACACATAATCCCGCTGGATAAAGGCTATTGAACATAGCAGCGCCAGGAAAAAGCCGCCGAGGATTATGATCAGATTAAGTAAAAATATTTTTCGAAGCACCTCCAGATCATAGTCTATCGGAAGACCACTGGAGATCGTATTCCAAAACTTTGCCTTAATGGTGCGTATCATCTTAAGTGCCGGGCTCATTTCCTCAGTTAACGCTACGTAATATTTATCAGAGAATCCGATTAGACGGTAAATCTGATAGAGATCATAGACCCTTAGAGAGGTATTAGGATGTTTATCGGCAGAATATTTATGAAACTTAAGATTTAAGCTGGATAGGGAATGTGAATATTTTCAACTATGATCTATCTCACGGATGAACGCTGCAACCGCCTGGCCGATTTCGTCCGGTGAATCTTCCTGAATGAAATGATTGCCTTTGACCGTAACTTCCTTCTGATTGGACCATGTGCGACAGAAATCGCGTGCTCTGCCCCTCAAAATTGCCCCGGGTTCGGCATTTATAAATAGCTTGGGAATGTCTGATTCGGCGAGCCATGGGCCATATGTGGTTACGATCTCGACAACATCTTGAGGTTCTCCCTCGATGGGAATCTGGCGCGGCCATGACAGGGTCGGGCGTCGATCTTCGCCGGAATTGAGAAAGGGACGGCGGTATATGTCCATTTCAGTATCCGTCATCTTACGGATCACTGAAGCGGGCAGCACCAGTTCGACGAAGTAGTTTTTGTCGAGCACCATCTCCTCTCCGGCGGGCGATCGGAAGCCCTGAAAAATTTTGCGGGCGTCATCCGGCCAGGCACTCCAGTCATAATGAAGCACAATTGCCTCCATATAGGCAATGCCTTTGACCTTGTCCGGATGTCGATAGGCCCAGTCGAACCCCAGGGCCGAGCCCCAGTCATGAACCACGAAGGTGATGTTTTCGGATACCCCGATCTCTTCCAAAAGGGCATCCAGATATTTGCGGTGTTCAATGAAAGAATAAGAATCCGGGCCGCTGGTTTTGAGTTTGTCCGAATCTCCCATTCCGATCAGATCCGGGGCGACACATCGGCCCAGTCCGCTAAGGTGAGGTATGACATTACGCCACAGGTAAGATGATGTGGGATTGCCGTGGAGCAGGACAATCGGGTCGCCAGATCCTTCATCCACGTAGCTCATATTGTATCCCCGAACCGTTGCCTTCTTTTTGGCATATCTTTCTTCAGCTGATATCATGGTATCTCCTTTTGCAACTTATCCGATTTGGATCGGAGCGTTATATGCGCAGGCTTTTCAATTATTTTGTGATCATCTTAAGTCCATTTAAATTAATCATTTGATAATAACTGACAACCCCCAATTCTAGCCAAATCTTTCATGAAAATTAATACATCGTCTGAAAGTAGCCGGAGCTATGGAGAGTTGGAGTGCTGTAGTATTGGATTTTTTTCCATCACTCCACTATTCCATGGCATTTGTCTACGGCAAATCCGCCGGCGCAGCTGACTCGGCCCAGAAAACAAGGGTTTCAACGTTAGATAACAAATGTAGCAATATCGCTACATTTTTTAAAGGTTAGTCTTGCTTTAACGGTATCTTATGCCTGGCAATTTTTTTATATAGTAGGGTGCGGTTGATATTCAGCAGATTGGCGGCTTGGGATTTGTTGTAGTGGGTTTGTTCCAGTGCGAATTGGATGGCTTCTTTTTCCGCCCTGTCATGCACTTTTTTGAGCGAATCCGGATTTTGACCGGAAGATATTTTTTGACCCTGCGTCAGATAAAAGGGTAAGTCACCGAGCGAGATTGTATTTCGGCCAATTGATGATAGCGTTCTTTCAAGGACATTTGACAGCTCTCTGGCATTACCCGGCCAATCGTAGTTTATTAAGGCCTGTTCGGCGACTTTATCGAACTTGATTTCTACCAGGGCAGCATCCTGGGCGATCAGTTTCAAAAAATGCCGCACCAGGGGAATGATATCTTCCCTTCTCTCCCTCAACGGCACGATATTTAAGGTAATCACATTTAGACGGTAGAACAGGTCTTTACGAAATCGACCGTCAGCCACCATTTTTTCAAGGTTCTGGTTGCTGGCGGCGATCAGTCGAAAATCCGAATGGATCAAATGGGTGCCACCAATCCGCTCAAATTCCTTTTCTTCGATGACCCGCAGCAATTTGGGCTGCATTTCAAGGGGCAGATCTCCGACTTCGTCTAAAAACATGGTGCCGTGATGGGCCAGTTCAAATTTACCCGGTTTGCCCTCGTTCTTTGCGCCGGTAAAAGCGCCTTTGTCATATCCGAATAGTTCCGATTCGAGGAGATCCTTTGGAATGGCGGCACAATTGATTCGGACCAACGGGTAAAGTTTGCGGGAACTCGCATGATGAATAGCCTGAGCGAAAAGTTCCTTGCCGGTCCCACTCTCCCCTGAAATGAGAACCGGCAACTGGTTGCCGGAAGCTTTGAGGGCTTCTGATTTTAAGTCGCAGATGATCCGGCTCCGGCCAACGATGCTGTCAAACGTATAACGGGTCGAACGCAGGGATGCGAGCTCATTTTCATATAAGTTCAATTTTGTTTCCAAAAAAGACAGATTGTTTGCCAGCCTGCTGGCGGTGGTAGCGCTGTCGAAAAGGACCAGGCCGAGAACGGCTATGACACGGTCGTCTTCCTTGATGGGAATCCGGTGTACCAGATAACCGATATCCTTGAATTGGTGGGGATGGTTGACCTCTGCTTTTCCGGTCTCGGCAACGATGTGCAGCCGGCTGTTGGCCACCACATCTGTCGCGTGCTTCCCCAATTGTTCAGCGGGATCAAGATTTAAAAATCTTGCATACGTATCGTTCATATAGACGATAAAACCCCTGTCGTCAGATACGATGACTCCGATCTGCATGTGATCCACGAGCTTTCGGAAAAAGCCGTCAGTCAGATTCAGCGGCATCCGGCCGCTGTTATTTCGGGTTTCAGCTTTCATGCCCCATCCCTGTCTCCATAGAGTGACATGTAGATCTTTTGAGACGCTTTTTTATATACCTGATCAGGATTGGCCTGTCGAGTAAAATAAAATCATAATATGTAAAAAAATAAAATTATGAATGGTATTTATTGGTTATGTTCATTTAAAATTTTCTGAATAGTGTAGCTGGCCGTCCCAGGGATCTATGGTCTGATAATTGCACAAGCCATGGTTAGCTTCCGCCCATCAAACCCTAAAACGATATTAATTTTCAGGAATCAAGCTATGGAAACCCGCAAACCTTCAGACACAAAAGAGCCGGATATTCTCAGGGAAGACATTCTTGTTCTTGAGGACCTTAATTTTAATCATGGCAATGTGTGCGTGGTGACCGGCGCGGGCACCGGCATCGGCAGGGCTACGGCCATTGCCGCGGCCGCCAATAATCTGATGACCGTGGGGCTGGACATCAATGAGGAAGAGGGCAAAAAAACTCAAAACCTGGCCCGCGAGCTGGGCGGACAGATGATTTTCATTCAAACCGACCTGACCAAAGATCAGGAAATTGAAAATGCCGTTTCCGAAGCTGCCAAACTGGGATCCATTAAATACCTGGCCAACATTGCCGGCATTCAGCATATCGATGCGGTGGATAATTTCCCCATGGAAAAATATGATCTGATGCAGCGCCTGATGCTGCGGGCACCGTTTTTTCTTTCCCAACTGGCCATCAGCCACATGAAGCAAAGCAGCGACGGTATCGGTGTTATCGGCCATATGGCTTCGATTCATGCCCATATTTGCACCAAAAACAAACCGGTCTACAACATTACCAAATTTGGCTTAAAAGCCCTGAGCCAATCCATATCAGCGGAAGGGGACGGAAAGATCCGCTCTTTTACGATCAGCACCGGATTTGTTAAAACGCCGTTGGCGCTGAAGCAGATACCGGCCCAGGCCGAACAGCGCGGAATCACCCAGCAGGAGGTCGTCAGAGACGTCATGATGGGAGCCTCGCGTATCAAGGAAATGATGACACCGATTGAAGTTGCCAATCTCTTCGTCTTCGGGTTTTCAAAGCATGCCCGGTATCTGATCGGCGGAGACCTGCAGTTTGATGGGGGGGTGGTGTTGACGTATTAGAATTCGGAAGTCGGGAGGCGGAAGTTGGAAAAGACATGAAGTTTGAAGTGGGAAATATTCAATTGGGGATTCCCGAATGCGGAAGGCGGAGAGCGGTGGGTGGAGACCTATTGTCAGCTATTGAAGGGATAGTAAATTCAGATTCAATAATTTTGGTTGGCGTTTATTGAATTATTTGGCAGGAGAACACGATGAACATTGGTTCACTTTTTACGCGGCATGCCTGTTATCGTCCCGATCATTTGGCGGTTGTTTTTGGAGATCAGCGTCTGACCTGGCTTGAGTTTAATAAAAGTATTAATCGCCTGGCAAACGCCCTGATGGACATGGGCGTTCGCAAAGGAGACAAGGTTGCCACGATTTTACCCAACTGTCTGGAATTGCTTGAAGTTTACTGGGCTGTGGCTAAAGCCGGGGCCGTTGTGGTACCTTTAAGCACGTTGCTGCTTGAGCAGGCCATGAAATCATTGCTAAATGATTCAGATGCGGTTGTGTTGATTTCCAATGCCGGTTTCGTTAAGCAGATTGATCCCATTAAATCCGACCTGTCGGCCATTGCTGAGGATCGCTTCATTCTCACGGATGCACCCGACATGACGGGGTATCAGGATTATCATGCACTAAAGGCTGCTGCATCCGAGCGGGAGCCTGAAGGGATCGTCATCGATCGGGATGATCTCTTTAATATCATGTACAGCAGTGGTACCACCGGGCTGCCCAAAGGAATTATCCACACCCATTATATCCGGGCGATGTATGCCACCACATTCGCTGCTTCTTTACGGATGAGACCGGAAAGTGTCACCATGCATGCCGGTGCCATCGTGTTTAACGGCGCGTTTGTCGATCTGATGCCCACCATGTTTCTCGGGGCAACCTATGTCCTGCTGGATCAGTTTGAGCCGGTTTCCTATATCGAAGCCATCGAACGGGAGAAAGTCACTCATGTCATGGTCGTACCGGCTCAAATCATCGCGATGCTGAATGCACCCAATTTTTCCTATGAAACGCTTCAATCGCTTGAGATGATTCTGTCTTTGGGCGCCCCACTCCATAGAGAACACAAAGATGCACTGAATCGGCACCTCCCGGGACGGTTCTACGAGCTCTATGGATTAACCGAGGGCTTTGTAACCGTTCTGGACAAATTGGATTATTGCGCTAAGCCGGATTCCGTTGGGGTTCCGCCGCCGTTTTTTGAAATGCGAATTTTAGATGAGAATGAAAACGAGTTGCCACCGGGAGAAGTCGGAGAAATCTGCGGCCGGGGACCAATCCTGATGCCGGGATATTATAAGCGTGACGATTTGACGGCTGAAGCGGTTAAAGACGGCTGGCTGCATTCGGGGGACATGGGTTATGTAGACGAAGACGGCTATCTCTATCTGGTGGATCGTAAAAAGGACATGATCATCTCCGGTGGTGTCAACGTTTACCCCAGGGACATAGAGGAAATTGTTGTTCAGCATCAGGCGGTGCAGGAGGCAGCGGTCTTTGGCATACCCCATGACAAATGGGGGGAAACCCCCTTGGCAGCTGTGGTTCTGCACCAGTCCGGTGAAATTTCGCCGTTGGAACTTCGTGATTGGGTTAACGCACGGGTCGCAGCCAAGTTCCATCGGCTGCACGATGTCGTCATCATGGAGGAATTTCCGCGCAATGTGGCCGGCAAAACACTGAAGCGGGTGATGCGCGAGACCTACTGGCAGGATCAGGAAACCAAACTCTGAAAAGAAGGCAAACCGGAATCTATTTTTGGCTAATAGGCCCGCGAGATCCAATACCGCTACCAGCCGGGTTTGACGGGCACAAAACACTAACACCCAGAAAGGAGAATTAAAATGAAAGGCAAACATTTAAAAGTTTTGATCACTGTGCTGGCAGTAATTTTTATTGCTTCGATGGCACAGGCGGCTGACACGATCCGTATCGGTTGGACAGCGGATATGCCGGGTATTGGAGCGACCTTTTATGCATCTCAGAAGAAGGCCGTCGAGCTGTTTATCGAAGATACCAATGCGGCCGGTGGAATTCTCGGTAAAAAATTGGAACTGATCATCCGTGATTCGAAGCTTAAACCCGATGTCGGGGCCATGGTAGCCCGGGAATTGATTCTCAGTGAAAAGTGCGAATTTTTAATCGGCCCCACCAGCAGCGGGGTTGCCCTGGCGGTGACTAAAGTGGCCAAAGAGTTTAAGAAAATCGTTTACTTCCACACGTCCAACACCGAGAAATTGACCACCACGGATTACCATCCCTATATGTTCCAGGTGGTGCCCAATACCGGGATCGAAGGCCGCGGTATAACCATGTTTCTGTCCAAGAAACCCTATAAGCGTTATTCTTTTATTGGACCGGACTATGCATACGCTCACTCGCAATGGGATTCCTTTAAAGAGAATCTCGGCAAGCTCAAGCCGGAGGCAGAAATATTAGAAGCGGTTTGGACCAAACTCGGAGAGACCAATTACGCGCCCTATATTCCGACCCTGATGGCCCGCAAACCGGAGGTTATCTACACCAATCTGTGGGGCGGCGGTTTGAGCAGTTTCATCAAGCAGGCTAAACCCTATGGCCTGTTTAAAAATGCCAGCATTACGTCTTTATATGATTTGGATATGTTGCGGGCCACGGGCATGGATATGCCCGAAGGACTGCTGGGCTATTCGCGCTGTCCGTTTTATGCCGTTGCCACATTGGATATGCAGGTATTCGCCGAGAAATACTATAAAAAGTATAATGAATGGCCGTCGGACTGGGCCTGTATGGCTTATGATGGTTTGATTGTGCTGGCCACCGCGATGAAAAAAGCCAACAGCACCAAATCCGAAGACGTGGTTAAAGTGCTGGGAGGTTTGCGTTTTGAATCCCTGCGGGGCGCCCGCTACCTTCGCGAAGAGGACCACATGGCCAATATCGGACTCTATGTGGGCTATACAGCCAGCGACCCGAAGTATAAGGATTTTCTCATCTTAAAGGATGTGGTGGAGGTGCCGGCCGAAAAAGTATGGCTGCCCGTTGATAAGGTTTTGGAATTGCAGCCTAAATAGAGCAGGACCGGTTGTGGATTCGATCCCCGCTATCCGGGGGACGAATCCACCAGATGCAGATTGTTGCATTCGATAAACGCCTAATTTGCAGGAAAGCGGGTGGTGTATGGGCATTGAATTTTACTTATTTATTCTGATTAACGGACTCAGCCAGGGGATGGTTTTGTTTATTGTTGCATCCGGTCTGTCACTGGTATTCGGGGTGTTGCGGGTCATTAATTTTGCGCATGGCTCCCTTTACATGATTGGAGCCTTTCTGGCCTTTTCCCTCAGCACCCTGCTGCCGACCGGATCGATGTTATCCTTTATCCTGTTAATGCTCCTGGTGCCGCCGGCGGTTGCCCTGTTGGGTTTGAGTCTGGAAATTCCGCTTTTTCGCCGGATATACGGCAAGGAGCATTTGTTGCAGCTGTTGCTGACCTATGCCGTCTTGCTGATCCTGGACGACGCCTGTCGCTTGATCTGGGGCGGGGATATCCGCAATGTCGCCCGTCCCGAGCTTCTGGCCGGGTCGATCCAATTCTTTGATCTGTTTCTGCCGACTTATAACGTATTCATTCTGCTGGTGGGGCCGATCATCGCCATTGGATTATGGATTTTACTTTACCGCACCAGAGCCGGCAATCTCATCCGGGCAGCGGTTTCTCATCCGGAAATGGTCGGGGCCCTGGGTGTCAATGTATCCAGAGTCATGACGGCGACCTTCATGCTGGGATGCTGGCTGGCCGGACTGGGCGGCGTTTTGATGTCGGCCCTGGCCAACATTGATTTGAGTATTGGTATGGAGAAAATCATCGAAGCGTTTGCCGTGGTTGTTATCGGCGGACTGGGCAGTATCGGCGGGGCCTTGCTGGGATCTCTCATATTAGGCGTGGGAGTTGCTTTCATCCAGTTACCGCTAAGCCGTTTTGCCATTGTTTTTCCTTATTTTGCGATGGCCCTCATTCTGATCATCAGACCCTGGGGGCTGTTCGGTAAACCGGAAAGATAACCAATAACTAATAACCGGCCACCCCAAACCGGGATAAAAGAGATCAAAACTATGGACTATTCGCAACCAGGCTATAACAATCGGGTAATCGGTGGGATCGTCATCGTCGGACTTGTGATATTGCCCTTTATTCTGGCTCGCTTCGGTCAAACCGGAGAATTTTGGATCTGGGTAACGACCGAGATGATTATCATGGCGCTGTTTGCTACCAGTCTCAATCTGATTCTCGGTTTCGGCGGGATGGTCAGTTTCGGTCATGCCGCCTTTTTCGGTGTCGGGGCTTACACCGTGGCCCTGCTCATGAAGAAGGCCGGGATCTCTCTGGTGCTAGCTTTGCTTGCGGCCCCCCTGGCGGCCGGGGTTGCTGCTGCCATCGTCGGGTGGTTCTGCGTGCGGTTGATCGGGCTTTATTTTGCCATTCTGACCCTGGCTTTTGGCCAACTGCTTTACATGATAGCATTCCAGTGGTACACCTTTACCGGCGGCGATGATGGCATCCATGGCATTCCCAAACCGGAATTTTTAGATCCCACGAATTATTATTTGCTGTGTTTGATCATATTTCTGGTCTGCTTTCTGGTGATGCGAATGATCGTTAATTCCTCTTTTGGTCTGTCTATCAGGCTTACCAGAGAGAATCTTGAAAGAGCCAAATTCATCGGCATCAATGTGCGGCGCTACCAGTGGATCAATTTTATAATTGCCGGCATTTTTGCCGGCATCGCGGGTGGGTTGTTCACGGAACTGAATCGTTTTGCTCAGACGGAATTTTTGCATTGGAGCAAATCGGGAGATGCAATTTTTGCCTGCCTGGTGGGGGGGATGTATTCATTCGCCGGACCGGCCATCGGCAGTTCAGTTCTCATATTTTTACATATTATCCTGCAACAGATCCACCAAAGCCTGGTTGAGATCTGGGCCATTATCCTGGGCATCATATTACTGGGGGTGGTTCTTTTTGCCCCGGAAGGGCTGGTGGGCCTTTACGGCAAGATCAGCGGAAAGTCGGAAAGATAGCGGCCCAGCTGCGTCGGATCGATCTTTTACTGTCGATGTTAATTGAGTTTTCGTATTTTTATTTCCTGACATATTCTCATTTTGACTACTTAGCACCAAATGTTAGATACTGCTATGAAACCTGAAATCCTTAAAATTGAAAAGCTGGTCAAATCCTTTGACGGCAATACGATCATCAGTGATGTGAACCTGTCCATCGCCCAGGGCGAATTAAGTGCCATCATCGGACCCAATGGGGCGGGCAAGACCACTCTATTTAATCTGATCACCGGTTACCATGTTGCCAATAGCGGCAATATTATATTTGAAGGCAATCCGATTGGCGGCCGGCAGCCGTTTGACATCGTCAGACTCGGAATTGCCCGGGCCTTTCAGATAACAAATATTTTCCCGAAACTTTCCGTGCTTGAAAATATTGTTGCCACCGTCATCACTCATCGCAAAGGCAATCTCAACGTCGTTACGCCCACGCGCAAGCTTAAATCAGTCTATGACAGGGCCTATCAGATTCTGGAAGATGTGGGACTGGCCGACCGGGCTCAGCGGCAAAGCGGGACTCTGGCGCATGGCAATCAAAAAATTCTGGATATTGCCGTGGCCCTGGCCATGGAACCCAAGCTGATGCTGCTGGATGAACCCACCGCGGGTATGAGCCCGGAGGAACGCTGGCAAACCGTGAAGCTTATCCAGAAACTCTGGCAGCAATTAAATATTACGATGGTGTTCATTGAGCACGATATGGATATCGTTTTCGGTATTTCCCAGAAAGTCAGGGTTCTGTGTTATGGTTCGATGCTGGCGGAGGGAACTCCGGATGAAATATCTAAAAATGAGAAAGTCATTGAAGCATATCTGGGAGAAGAAGTATAAGCATGGAACTTTTTGTTGAAAACATCAATACCTATTATGGGCTGAGTCATATTCTTTTTGATGTATCCCTGCAGATCAATCAAGGTGAAGTGGTGGTTTTGCTGGGTCGAAACGGTGCCGGTAAGACCACCACCATGCTCAGCATTATGGGAATAAATCCGCCGAAATCCGGTAAAGTGATGTACCGCAATAAAGAAATTACCCGGCGATCGCCCTATAAGATCGCCCGTCTGGGGATTGGATTTGTGCCCGAGGACCGACGTATCTTTCCCGATCTGACGGTGTACGGCAATCTGGATGTGGGTCGCAGACCTTCCAAAAACAAAACCCCCAAATGGACACTGGAGCGTATCTATCAGATGTTTCCGATCCTAAAAGATTTTTCTAACCGGCATGGGGGCACCTTGAGCGGAGGGGAGCAACAGATGTTAACCATCGCCCGCACCCTGATGGGGGACCCTGATTTTCTACTTTTAGATGAACCTTCCGAAGGCCTGGCACCGATTATTGTTAAAGTTTTAGGCGATTTTATTGAAGTGATCAAAAAAGAGGGTATGACGGTCCTGCTATCAGAGCAAAATACCAAATTTGCCCTCAAACATGCCGACCGGGCGTACATTGTCGATAATGGCTCTATCAAATACGAGGGCAGTATTGCCGATCTAGAGCAAAACGAGGAAATTAAAAAGCGGTATCTGGCAGTATAAAGCGCCGGAACCGGGTTGCGCAGCGTTTAAATCTACGGCCTCAAGCGCTATATGGAAGCACAGAGGGAAAAGTAGCATGAGCACGGAAAGTGTATTGAAAGATAAAGCCGTACTAGTCGTCGATGACGAACCTGATATTCTGGATTCGATTGCCGAGCAGCTCGATATGTGCCGGTTATACAGAGCCAAAGATTATGAAATTGCGCTGCAACTGATGGCCGGTTTCAGTTTTGACATTGTCATCCTCGATGTGATGGGGGTGCGGGGTTTCGAGTTGCTTAAAAAATCGGTTTCCAAGGGCTTTCCGACGGTGATGCTCACCGCGCATGCATTGACGCCGGAAGCCTTGAAAGAATCGATAAAACTGGGGGCGGTCTCCTTTCTGCCCAAAGAGATGATGGCCGAACTGGATACCTATCTGGCCGATGTTATCACCGGCAGCAAAAAAATGGTCTGGAAAAACCTGCTTGACAAATTAAGCGAGTATTTTGACAGGCAATTCGGTGCCGACTGGAAAGAGAAAGATGACTTCTTCAAAAAGTTTGAAGAAGAATTAACTATTGTCAAGGATGAACCTAACGCGGACAAGCCGTAATTGAAGAATGAAGATTGAAAATTGAATATTTGTGGATGTCGCTTTGCTCCTTCATTTGTAAAGTCAATCGTTCGACCCAGTCAATAGACCCTGAGGCTCTCGAAGTGAGGCTCTCGACAGGAAGAATACCATAAATATCTAAAGTTCAATCGTTACAAGTTTGTGAAAATCTCCCCAATAGATTTCTTTGAACAAAAAGCAAAGAAATAACTTTTAAGAATCAAAAAGGAGGTAAACCTATGAAAGCAAAGCAAGTTGCAATCTATTCTCTGTGTTTTTTATTTGTCATTATTGTGTTTTCAGCGCCGGCCATGGCGGCAGATCCGATTAAAATTGCTCAGATTACCGCGCTAAGCGGACCTTTTGAGCAATTCGGCAACCAAAGCCGGGTCGGATTTCAGATGGGATTGGAGTATGCCACCAAAGGCACCATGGAATTGATCGGCCGGCCGGTCGAGATTATTTTAAAGGATACTCAGATCAAACCGGCGATCGGCAAACAGCTGCTGACCGAAGCGTATAAAGATGACAATGTCGATCTGGCCGTGGGACCCACATCGTCCGCCGTGGCCATGGCCATGCTGCCCGTGCCCCAGGAATTTAAAAAAATTCTGGTGGTGGAGCCGGCCGTTTCCGATACCATTACCGGCAAGGACAGCAACCGCTATGTCTTTAAAACATCGCGCAACTCCTCGCATGATGCGATCGGTAATGCTCTGGTTTTAGCCCGGCCCGGTGTTTCAATTGCAACCGTGGCCCAGGATTATACCTTTGGACGGACATTCGTGGAAAAATATAAAAAGGCCGTCGAGGCCAAGGGTGCCAAGATCGTCATCGAGGAATACTTGCCTATCAAAACCGTTGACTTTACGGCTTCCGCCCAGCGCATTATCAAGGCCATGAAGGATATCAAAGGTGAAAAATACCTGTTTCTCAACTGGGCCGGCAAAGGCAGTCCTTTGAATAAATTCCACTCCATGAAACTGGAAGATAAATACGGTATCAAACTTAGCACCGGCGGCAACATACTGCCCGTTCTCAAAGGCTACAAACCATTTGCAGGAATGGAAGGCTCATCTTATTACTACTATGGAATGGTTCAGAACAATGCAATGAATGACTGGCTGATTGCCGAACACCAAAAGCGGTTCAAAGGTGCGCCGCCGGATTTTTTTACCTGCGGTGGATTTGCAGCCGCCTTGTTTGTGGCCACAGCCATCACAAAGGCCGGTTCAACCGACACGGAAAAATTGATCGCCGCCATGGAAGGTCTGCAATGGATGACGCCCAAAGGCAAGATGATTATGCGCAAGGAAGATCATCAGACGCTGCAGGCCATGTTTCATTTCAAACTCAAGGTGGATCATGATGTCGCCTGGGCGGTTCCCGAACTGGTTAAGGTTCAGACGATCGAAGCGCTTAGCATTCCGCTTACCCGTTAGATCGTCTACAGGTGGAGGAGTCCGCCGGTCGGACTCCTTCCTCTTAAATCATTAACCAATAACAAATAACGAATATCTTCCTATTGGGATTGAAGAGCCCGCATGAATACAGCACCGGTCATTGAAACCAGGGACCTGACCATCCGGTTCGGCGGCAATGTCGCCGTCGACAAGGTCAGCCTCCTGTTCGAAGAATACCACCTTAAATCCATTATCGGCCCCAACGGTGCCGGTAAGACCACCCTGTTCAATCTCATCAGCGGACAGTATAAACCCACATCCGGCAAGGTTATGTTCAACAGGCAGGATATAACCGCTCTTGATCCGGCCCGACGCACCAAAATGGGTATCGGACGGTCCTTCCAGTTGACCAATATATTTCCGACTCTGAGTGTGCTCGAAAATGTCCGGCTGGCATTGCAGTCCAAGGCCGATGTCGGTATGATTTTTTGGCGTCACTGGCGTTCCTATACGGAACTTGAGGACCGGGCCTATGAACTACTCAAGCAGGTGCTTTTAGCTGACCGCTGGGAACATCCGGCCAACACCCTGACGCATGGGGAGCAGCGCAAACTGGAGATTGCGATTCTACTGGGGCTTGACCCGGCGGTGATCCTTTTAGACGAACCGACAGCGGGCATGAGTATCGAAGAGGTGCCGGCCATTCTGGAAATTATTCAAGATATCAAAGCCGCCCGCAACCGGACGATTCTGCTGGTGGAGCACAAATTCGATATGATCATGACCGTATCCGACACGATTGCAGTGCTCAAAGAAGGACGGCTTATCTGTGATGACACGCCTGAGGCGGTTTCAAATAACGAAGAGGTCCAAGCCGCCTATCTGGGCGGAGGTGTGAAGCATGGCTGAATCCATCCTTGAGCTTAAAGAAGTACACACCTTTATCGACCAGCACCATATATTGCAGGGTGTTACCCTGGATGTAACGGCCGGCCGGCCGACAGTTCTGCTCGGACGAAACGGAGCCGGCAAGTCAAGTACCTTACGGGCTATCATCGGCCTGAATCCGGTCACCTCCGGTGAAATCTTATTTGAAAACGCTCCAATTAATGGCCGTCCCCCCTATGATATCGCCCGCCGCGGTATCGGTTTCGTAGCAGAAGATAAAGCCGTGTTCTATAATTTAACCGTCGAGGAGAACATGCGGTTATCCATGTTTGAAGAAACCGAACAGGCGATGAGTCGTCTGGAAACCGTATGTGAGCTGTTTCCGGATCTCAAACGGCTCTGGCGCTGCAATGCCGGTTTGCTATCAGGTGGTCAAAAGCAAATGCTGGCCATTGGTCGGGCCTTTGTTAATGATCATCGACTTTTGCTTGTTGATGAGCCTTCGAAGGGGTTGGCACCCATTGTGGTTGAACAAGTCGGTGAGTCGCTGCTGCAGATCAAGGATCAGACAACCATCATCTTAGTGGAACAGAATTTTCACCTGGCCAGCATGGTCGGCACGGATTACTTTATCCTGGATGACGGCAGGGTGGTGCATCAGGGCCTGATGGAGGATCTGGCAGATAATCAGGAATTAAAGCAAAAGTATTTGGGGATAGGCTAGTGGAATGCGGAAGTCGGAATGTGGAAGTCGGACCCGCCGTCGCCCGATAAAACCGGGCTATGGCGCGGCAGGCATGCGGAAGTCGGAATGGTAAAGCATAGGGCATAGCGCATAGCGTAAAGACAGAATCTCGATATCAGATCCGCATCGTCCTGTTCACAGCGAGACTATTCCGCGGCAAGTGTGCGGAATGGTAAAGCAGAGGGCAGAGGGCATGGCGTAAAAACAGATTTTGGAATGCGGATTGTAAAAAAAAGCAGAGCGCAGCGATTCCATAATTTTAGGCATTTCCAACCTCATATCCTGTGGCTTTCGGATTTAGCTGAGTCGGTCGAAGCAGGTGAACAACTTTAATAGGAAGACATAACTATGAACTTGGAAGCCGCATCGGTTGATTTAGGGGCAAAATCAGGACTTGACGCCAAGACCTGGGCCATTCGGATCGCTTCGATCGGGATCTGGTTTCTGCCGTTGATCTGGATCGATTTGACAACTTACATCGTCCTGACAACGGCGGGTTTAGCTTTTGGAATGCTCTTATTTATGGTGGCTGCGGGCATGACCATTATTTTCGGTCTAATGGATGTGCTCAACATGGCTCATGGGGCCTTGTTCGCACTGGGCGCCTACAGCGGCGGATATTGGATTCTTAACTTACTGGAACAATTCGGCTGGGTCGCATACGGTACCGCAGGTCAAAGTCTCATCAGTTTGCTGCTGGCAATTTTAGCCGGCGCATTGGCGGGAGCCTTACTGGGTATATTGGTGGAAAGGATCATTATCCGCGGGGTATACGGCGACCACCTGAAACAGATCATGATTACCATGGGTGTATTATATGTCATGACCGAAGTGATCAAGATCGTCTGGGGCGCTAACCCCGAGGTTGTACTGGTGCCGATGATGTTTCAGGGAAGTTTTGATATTTTTGATGTCATTATCGGCAAGTTTCGCGTGGTGGCAATTATTGTCGGGGTGATCATGTTCGGCACTATCCAATTAATATTGCTGAAGACGAAATTGGGCCTGATTGTCAGGGCCGGAGTTGAAAATCGTGAGGCTGTCCAGGCAGCAGGCTACAACATCAACCGAATTTTCACGGGTGTGTTCACCTGCGGGGCCGCGCTGGCCGGTATCGGCGGCACGATGTGGTGCATCTTTCAGGAACAGGTCTATCCGGAGATCGGTCTCGAGAACATCATTTTTGCCATGATCGTGGTGATCATCGGAGGACTGGGTTCGGTCACCGGTAGTTTTCTGGGGGCCATCATTGTGGGCCTGTCCTTTAATTATGTATCTTTCCTGCTCCCGAAATTGGCTCTCGGTATAAACATCCTCATCATGGCCATCATTTTGCTGATACGGCCCTGGGGGTTGTTGGGAAGGGAATAAATAGTATGAACGATATGACCCCGGTTCAGCGTGATCGTCTGCTAGAACAGAGTACGAGGTACAGGCGATCTTCCTTTTGGATTCAGGTAATCCTGTTAGTCGCCTTGATTTGTGTGCCGCTGATACCCTCATTTCGGCTTATGGACGTGGCCGCTAAAATCATGATCTACACCGTGGTGGTGGCCTCATACGACCTCATTCTCGGCTACACCGGCCTGCTATCATTTGCCCATGCCATGTTTTTTGGTATTGGGGCTTATTCGATCGCACTTTTATGCTATCATTCCGGCAATCCCCAGTGGTACCATCTGATTTTGGCTACCTTCGCCAGCATGGTGCTCAGTGTGGTGCTGGCTCTGGTTCTGGCCTTTTTTTCATTGCGAACGAAAGCAATTTTCTTTGCCATGCTGTCCCTGGCGCTGGCAGACTTTTTTCACATCCTGGGCATGACCTGGAGTGATCTAACCCTGGGTGAAGACGGCATAACATTCAGTCTGCCGGGTATTCTCAATGTCAAATGGTCCGGCTGGAACGTGCTCGGATTTGATTTCGGCCCACGGACAATGACGTATTACTTCATTCTGATCGTCAGCGCAGGACTTTTTCTTTGCCTGCTTCGCTTTGTGCGATCACCGGTGGGCAGGGTTCTCAAATCCATTCGGGATAATGAACAGCGGTCCACTGCCCTGGGTTTCAGAACATTCAGATACCAGATCTACTCCATTGTATTTGGCTCATCTTTTTCGGCCCTGGGAGGAATCTTATTTGCCATGTGGTTGCGGTTTGTGGATCCCGACAGTGTTTTAGGTGTCTTTACCATGGTCGATTATCTGCTGATGGTGATCATTGGGGGATTGGGAACGATGTATGGCAGTATTATCGGTGTTGCTTTTTTTATTTCAACCCAGGCCTGGTTGCCCGATCTGCTCAGAGGCATTGCCGCGCTTATGCCCGATATCGAAATTGTGCACCGCATCGCCGAGCGCTGGATGGCCTTTCTGGGTCTCATGTTCATCGTTGCGATTGTCGTATTTCCCAAAGGCGTCGTGGGCACCGTGCGGGAAATGATCGCCCGTCGCAAAACCGCAGATGCCTCCTAAAAAATAACAGACTGATTAATGGAGAACACATTATGGCTGAGCCGATCATGATCAAAGCAAAGGGAGACGGAGTTCAGATCAATTTGGCTACCTGGCAAGGTAATGGAAAAACCATACTATGTGTGCATGGGATTACCGCCAACTGTCGCTGTTGGGATGTCCTGGCAGCGGCTTTAGTTCCGGAGCACAATGTTTTGGCCATGGATTTGAGGGGCAGGGGACGGTCGGAGAAACCTTCCGGAGGTTACGCCCTTGACTATCATTTGCGCGATATTAATTGTCTGCTGGATGATCTGGAGATTGATCAAACCGTGATTATGGGACATTCTCTGGGGGCTTTTATCGGATTGGCTTTCGCGGCGCAATACCCTCAACGAATTGACCGGCTTATCCTGGTGGACGGCGGCGGGGATCTTTCGGCCGAACAATTGAACAGGGTGTTTGAAGGCATCAAACCTGCCCTGGACCGACTGGGGCACACTTTTCCCTCAGCCGAATCATATATAGACAAAATGAAGCAGGCCCCCTATGTTCACCCCTGGTCAGCGGCGGTGGAGACCTATTACCGCTACGAGATTGAAGAAGTCGACGCAGGAGTACGTACAAATATCGATCCGGCTCATATCCAGGAAGAGGCCGCCAACGTCAGGAAAGTCGATTGCGCATCTTTTTATGCCAAATTGCTGTGCCCGGTGCTCATCTTACGTGCCCCCAATGGACTATTTAGCCAGGATGATCTTCTGCTGCCGGAGGATGTTATTAACAAAGTGACCGCTGAAATCGCGGATGCAAGACGCTTTGATGTGGCGGGTACCAACCACTATGGTATTGTTATGCAGCCGCATGAGGCCCGGGATCAGGCAATTCGGGAATTTTTAAAAGATATGTGAGATTCAGGTATTCAGTCAATAAATCAAAACTTTCCTGCTTAAATGCCGCTGCAATTTATCCCGCCCAGCAATTGGCAAACCCTGCTTTACAATACTTCAGGATATTGTTACATTATATCCGTATTCAATCAATCCATTCGCGGCAAAATTCGGACGCCCAATGCAATAATTCTTTTTCATTTGGGACGTCGAAATTCCGAAACGGTAAAGCAGGAGTCCCATATGGCGGCCTTGAGAATTATTTTAATCTTTTTATTGTGTTTAACTGCCTCAACACTGCTCTGGGGGCATCCGTCATTTTCTGAAACAAACATTTCAGAACAGACACTGACCAGCGATATTGTCATTAAAGAAATGTATCAACCTGGCAGCGGACTGCCGGTGGGAAAAATTCAATCGGTGCGGGGGGAAGCAATTGTGTTCCATCGAGATCCCACTGTGGGATATCGAATTCAAACAGGCCTGCCGTTGTATGCCGGAGATATCATGCGCACCGGCCAAACCGCCTGGATATTGTGCCGGCTCATCGACGGCAGTCATATTGTTCTGACGCCGAAAACAACCCTTACGATTCTTCAAAGCAGTTACAATTCCAGCCGTAAAACCGGTGTTTCGTTTTTGTATTTACAACATGGCGGTGCCCGCTTTATGCTCAATCCCATGCCTGATCTAATCTCCTATGATTATAAAGTCCAGACCGAGGAGGCCTTTACCCTGGCCAGTGAAGCCGATTTTGTCGTCAAAGCAAACCCCGCAGCAACTGAAATTATTGCATTCGAAAAAAGCCGTTTGGAAGTAACCGCTATGGCGCAACCGGAAGAAATTACTTTTTTATCTGATTTTCAAAGGACAATCGTTGCGGAAAAAACCATTTTTCCAACTGTTGAAACCCTCTCCCGGGAAGACATTGAGATCATGATGGCAGGTTTCCATACGGCCCCGCCCGGCAAGTCATTTGCAGCCGGTACAATAAATAAACGCCGGGATCGTGAAACCGAAGATATGCTGATAGAAGAAGATATTGTTGAAGATTAACTGAAAATCGTATGTCGTCTGTTGGACGTTGTCTGTGGTTAAATAAGTATCCTATAAGTTGGTTTGGAGCTTTAAGTTGCAAAATATATTTTAACTTACGGACGAGGAGGTTTCATGGAAGATATTCACAAGGTTTTTACCCGGTTCAAAGCGGAATTTCCTGAAGTCTATGCCAGGCATCAAGAACTGGGAAAGGAAGTCCATGAAAAAGTTGGGCCACTGGGTGAGAATTCCCGCTGGTTGATCAAAATTGCCATTTCAGCGGCCTGTAATCACAAACGCGCCCTGGCCACCCATATTAAGAAGGCCAAGGCTGCCGGTGTTGCCGATGAAGAGATTAAACATGCACTGTTGCTGTTGATCCCAACGGCCGGGTTTCCGACTTTTATGAAGGCATTCTCAGTGTTGGATAATCTGGTTGAGTAGTTGATTGGGTGACTGGTTGATTTGGGAGAATGGAACATTTCCCCCAATACCGGTCAAATTATTCAACATCGTGAACCAAATCAATCTTTTCAACCCATTCAACCCAATCAACTTTATTAACCCAATCAACCTAATCAATTAAATATCGGTGGGCAACGTGGGCAAATATTCCCTGAAGGACATTGACAAGGGGTTAAACCGGATCATCGATTTTATCTCTGTCGATATCTGGCGCGTTCGACTGGAAGATCTTCCCTTCGGAAAATCATTTCTGATAAGGCAGCTCAGAATCATTCTCCTAACGCTGCGCGGGTTTGATGAAGACAAGTGTTTTTCCCGGGCATCTTCACTGACGTTTAATTCCCTGCTTTCAATTGTTCCGGTGGCGGCGATCTTGTTCGGCGTTGCCAAAGGCTTCGGGTTTGAAACAATGCTGAGACGAGAGATTCTTGAGAAATTTCCCGGACAAGCGCAACAGGAAGTATTGGTAAAAGTAATCAGCTTTGCCGAATCGATGCTTGAAACCGCCAAAGGCGGGGTCATCGCCGGCATCGGCATGATCATCCTCTTCTGGTCGGTAATCAATGTTCTCAGCAATATCGAAGCCTCATTAAATGATATCTGGGAGATCAAGGAGAGCCGATCCTGGGGCAGGAAATTCAGTGACTATCTTGCCTTAATGCTTTTAAGCCCCTTGATGTTTATATTGTCCAGCAGTGCGACAGTCTTTATTACAACCCAGATCACCCAGTTAACCAACAAAATAAAGCTGCTGGGAATGATCAGCCCGCTGATTTTCTTGAGCTTTAAGTTCATCCCCTACGTGCTCATCTGGATCCTTTTTACGGTTATCTACATCCTGATGCCGAATACCAAAGTGAATTTCAAATCCGGTCTTATGGCAGGCATTGTTGCCGGAACAATTTTCCAGATTGTCCAATGGGCCTATATCAGTTTTCAGATAGGCGCTGCCAGATATAATGCCATCTATGGCAGTTTTGCAGCCCTGCCGCTTTTTTTGATGTGGGTGCAAATCAGTTGGTGGGTCGTACTTTTCGGCGCCGAATTGTCTTTTGCCAATCAGAACGTCAATACATATGAATATGAGCCCGATGCCAACAAGGTCAGCCCGGCTTTTAAAAAGGTGCTCACATTGCAAATTGCCCACCTGTTAATAAAAAATTTTGCAAAGGGCGAAAGGCCGTTGACCGATACCGAGATTTCTCAGCAGCTCAGAATGCCCATTCGCCTGGTGCACAATATTTTATATGATCTCGTACAAAGTCAGGTGATAACCGAGACCAGAACCAAAGAAGATCGAAAATTCGGTTATCAGCCGGCCCGTGATATCAATACGCTGACCATAAAATTTGTGGTTGATTCCATCGATCAAAACGGTACCAACAGCATCCCCGTGGCGAGGACCAAGGAATTCGAGACGTTGTCCGATGCGCTTGAAAAATTCAGAGAGGAGATGGAAGCCTCCCCGGCGAATCGATTGTTGAAAGATATTTAGGATGGGTACTGGGAGATGAATGGTATAAGGTGTACGGTATACGGTATAAGGTTTAAGGTAGAAGGTGGCGGATCGAGGGTAAAGGCGCACGGCTCATGGCGCACGGCGCACGGCGGAACATCTGGAACCTGGTACTTCGATAGATTGATGCAGGGTGCTGGAAATTGAAAGGTTTAAGGTAGAAGGTGCTAGGCGCAGGCGGCACACTTCACTTTATAAAATAGATGTGTCATCCCGAGTAGTGGGGGCTCAGAGCAAAACAAAATCCGAAATCATAAATTCCAAATCCGAAATCCCACAAGGAGTCTATATTGCCAATCCCCGGTAACCTTCTCACAACCGCCATGGCGGTTATGCCGCACACCGATCCTGAGCAGGCGCTCGAGGTTGCCCTGTCGATGGATATCCCGTTCTGGCCCCAGCTTCCCCGGTTAAGCTATTATGAAGACATGTACGTACAGGCCTCCGAGCATTTTCCCGGGATCGTGCTGAATTTGGACAATCAAACCCTGGTGTTTTCCATGGACAAGTTTGTGGTTGAGCTCGAAGATACGCTCTCCCATTTCGAGGAGCCGGCTTACTTTGATATCAGCGCGCAATATTCGGATGTCTACCACCGCTTTCTGGCGCTGGATCTCTCCGAGCGGACCGCCATTAGAGGACAGCTCGAAGGGCCGATCAGTTTCGGGTTGAATGTGCTGGATCAGGACAAGCGCCCGATTATATTTGACGACACCGTGCGGCCCTTTATGTATGAATTTATGGCCCGGCGCATCAATGTGCAGCTGGACCGTTTGAAGTTAATCAACCCCAATGCCTTTATGTTCATTGACGAACCGGGTCTGCAATTCTTGTTCAGTGCGCTTTCCGGTTACGACAGTTCAGCCGCCCGCACGGATATGGAGGAATTTCTTTCCATGATCGAACGCCCGCGCGGGATTCATCTGTGCGGCAATCCGGACTGGGATTTTTTGCTGAACCAGGACATGGACATTCTTTCACTGGATGTCTATTTGAACGGAGATATTTTTACCAACTACGCGGGGTCCATTAAACGGTTTCTGGATAACGACGGCGTGATTGTCTGGGGACTGGTTCCCACCAATTTTGAACCCTTTGAAACCGAAAACACCGCATCACTGACGGACAGACTTGAAGAGATCTGGTCGATTCTCGACCGTAAAGGAATTGATAAGGAATACCTGCTATCGAGAAGTTTGATCTCCCCCGCAACCTGTTGCCTGGTGAATCCGGATGGTGAGAAGACGGTTGAAGAAGCATTCCGAACAGTTCAAAATCTATCCGGCCGGCTGCGTGAAAAATACAATTTGGTTTGATGTTGCGACACAGTATTCCGCATTAATAATCCATAAGAACAGTGTTATCAAGTCCCGTATTCATTACATCTATGCTACAAATATCACCGCACTTCACAAGTAGTCTATGGTAAATATAGATAGCAGAAAACAAACATGCACATTTTTCAAAAAACGCCGTATGATTTAAAATTTTGATCGTTAGATATCTATTGCGATATATAAATCTATCCTTCATTCCACTATCAATGTCGATACCACTATATATTGTGGTGGTTCACTGGTCGAAAAAAATCATAACTCTTGTAAATTTTTTTATGTATCTGCATATTTCCATAATTTCAGGAGCAGGCACGTAATCCACAATCCGAAACCGCCCTTATTATAATATATAGGATTTAATAAGATTCATTGGCTTCAGTAGCTTTGCCTGTGCATGAAACGCAGTCGGACTACTCGACATTGACATGCTGTTTTGGATGATGTAACTGGCATGGTAAAAATCAAAACGAAATGATAACCAACACCATCATCAACCAAATTAAGGAGGAATAAAATGAAAAAACTTATTATTGCAGTTGCCGTGATTTGCCTTTTTAGCAGTTCTGCTTATGCCGCAGATTATTGCGATTCCAAATACATGGAGATAATTAAAAAATTGAAAAGCACCGACAAAATAATGAAGGATCAAAAGAAAGAGTATATTCCGTCACTTGAAAAAGCATTGGAGCTTTGCAAGCAAAATAAGATGGCGGAAGCACGTATAATCATGGATGAATTGAAAGATCAATTTTTTCATGATGCCTTGACCAACCAACAACAGTTTTTTGGCAATTAGCATCGATTGAAGCTCAACGGCTGGAACCTATGACAGTTCTGCGAATTGAGAAATATAGTTGCGTCTATAATTTTATAAAACCTCGCTGCCTAAAAGGAAGGGGTGTTTCTATCGTTTGCACAACTGCCGTTTGATTCCAAAAATGCGATAAAGATTATAAATCAAAACTATTCGCATTGGCAGAAGGCGATAGTGATAAAATTCGCATATCACAAAGGTTTAGGAGGTGTCAAATGTTGGGATACATGACAGTAAAGCATCAGCCGGAGAGCTAAAAACTCGGAATAATGATATCAAAGGTTTGAAGGGTCTTTAACTATTCTAGCTTTCAGATATGCATTACAATTTCATAAAAATAAGGAATTCCGGTTCAGGCTTGGAGCCTATAACCTGACAGGTTGTAAAATATTGCAGAATTGGGTATGTATGATACAATCAGACGGCATGCTCATCAAAAAATTGGTTGCTATTTTAATCCGGTTTGAATACTGGTTGAGGCGCTGCAGCCGACACATTGGCCGGCTAAACTGAAATAATGCATCATCCCAAAACTTTATAACCTTACGATAAAGCCCTGATAGCCATGTTTGGGAAAAAAAATACACCATATGAAAACATTTTGATCCTTGGCCTGGGCGGGGTCGGATATTATCTGGCAAAACGACTGGTCCATGAAGGATATGCCATCACCGTTATCGAGTCGGAGGGCAAATCGATTCGTGAAGCAGACGGCAATCTGGATGCCCGGTTGATTCAAGGCAATGCCATGAGCATTGAATGCTGGCGCGAGGCCAATGCGGATAAAATGGATTACCTTATCGCCGTCACCGACAATGACGCCGTGAACATGATGGCTTCAACCATTGCCCATCGATTTGGGATCCAGCGTAAAATTGCCAGGGTTCGGTCTCTGGAATTCGGCAATGAAAATTCGTTTCTTACGGTGGAAGACCTGAAAATCGACCTGATCATTCACCCGGAAGAGTTGGCGGCCCAGGAAATCGTCCGGATCATTAAACTCAGGGCAGGCAATGATATTATCGATATTGCGGATGGACAAATCCAGGTTATGGCGATGCGCATCCGCGAATCATCACCGCTTGCCTACAAAAAGCTGAGAGAAATTTCCCAGACTTATCATGAATTTCCATTTCGGGTGGTTGCCCTTGCCCGCGGTATTACCACCGTCATCCCGGGTGGTAATGATACGCTTTTACCCCAGGACCAGATTTTTATTATGGCCGGTGCCAGGGATTTGTCCAAGTTGATGACGTTCACCGGCGTCAAGCAGCAACAAAGCCACAGGGTGATGATTTTAGGTGGCGGCCTGGTGGGTAGCCGCGTCGCCCAGTTGTTGGAAGAAACCGTCAAAGTTACGATGATCGAGAAAAATGAAATGTCGGCCCAAGAATTATCTTTCACGTTAAAAAATGCTGAAGTCCTGCATGGAGACGGTTCGAATGCCAATGTACTGCAGATGGCCGGCCTGCTGGATATGGACACATTTATTACCGCAACCGGGGATAATGAAACCAATATCATGAGCTGTATGTTGGCAAAACACCTCATGAACGGAGAAAACAGTGCTGAAAAATCCCTGCAAAGAAAATCGATCTGCCTGGTCAATAAAGAGGATTACCAGGTGTTGGCCGCCACCATGGGTTCGGATATCGCACTAAACAAAAAAATTCTGGCCGGCAACGAAATCCTGAAATTCATTCGTATGGGGCAGCTGTTGTCCGTGGCTGACCTGCATGGTTTTGATGCGGAAATGGTGGAGATCGTGGCCGAACCCAACGCGCAGATTACCCGTAAGCCCCTGTCAAAATTAGACCCCTCCTATTATGGAAAGATTATCATCGGTGCTATTTTTCGCGATGGAGAATGGCGAGTCGCCGTGGGCGACACCCACATCAGTGATGGTGAGCGGGCGATCGTTGTGTGCAAGTCGCTTTCCTTGAAAGATGTCCAGCAGCTGTTTTTTGCTTAGAAGTGGTTGCCAATTGATAAATGATCTGGAGTTTTTGGGATTTCAATTAGTTTCAATTCCCCTTTTTTCAAATTATCCTAACAGGTCGTAAGCTCAATAATCAATTGAAACATAAATCAAAACTATACTTGACAGAATAAATATTCATCATTAGCCTAAATATCACTATGTGGTATTTAAATTGGAAAGAAGGAAGCTTTTGCCCCCTATTATTTGCTATTGAATTTACTGGGCATAGATAGCCTCCCACTTCCGCCCAAATTAAGATAATGGGAAAATGGACATGAAAACATTAACTGTATAATTTTCGGAGAAGACAGCCATGAGTAAAATTGTTGAAGAATTGTTGTCTGCAAACGCGGAGTACGTTGCTGAATTTGGTGATAAAGGCAATCTTCCCATGCCTCCGGGGAGAGGTTTTGCAATTCTGACTTGTATGGATGCGCGCCTCGACCCAGCAAAATATGCTGGTCTGGCTGAAGGTGATGCCCATGTTATTAGAAATGCTGGAGGCAGAGCAAGTAGCGATGCCATTCGCTCATTAGTAATTTCTTACAAATTGCTTGGAACGAAAGAATGGTTCGTTATCCATCACACCGATTGCGGAATGGAAACATTCAACAATGGGATTATGGGTAATTTGCTGGAAAGCAGCTTAAAGACCTCGAGCGTTGATGCATCCGGTTGGCATGACAGTGGTGATGGGCCAGGAACGGCGGAGGGTAAATTCATCCAATGGTTGACGATAAGTGATCAGGTGCAAAGTGTGACTGATGATGTGAGGCGAATACGGAGTAGTTCTATGGTTCCCTCTGAAATACCAATTTATGGATATATATACGATTGTAAATCAGGAAGATTGATAGAGGTTCCAGAGGCTACCGAGGCAGGGAAAACAGGTTAATGTCCTAACAATGGGTCCCACTGAACAGCAAGAAGCGCCACTTCGTTCTGCTTTATGCTAAAAATAAACTCGAGCACTACAGGTATCCAACAAGTCACAATTGAGCCTTTGTTGCATATACCGCCACGTACTTGTACAGAATGATGCCTCTAAAAAGTTCAGGTACTGGAAAAGTATCTGAACTTTTAAGTTATTTCTTCCAAAATGTTGGGTAAAATACCACCAGGGCCGAGAACATTTCCAGCCTACCCACCAGCATATTCCATGATAAAAACCATTTGCCGATAGATGAAATATGGGCATAGTTTTCCGCTGGTCCGATCGTGCCGAATCCCGGACCGATATTCATCAGGGTGGCAATAACCGAGCTCATGCCGGTGACATAATCCATGTCATCCACCAGCACCATGAAACATCCACCGCCGAGCACCATAAAAATATTAACAATAAAATAGCATATCGCCAGGTCGATAATGACCCGGTCGACCGGCCGGCGATTCAACCGCACCGTGACCACCGACATGGGTTGAAAAAATATTCTTTTTATGGATGCCACCATGAACTTCCAGATGATGACGTAATGGACCACTTTAATGCCGCTGGTGGTGGATCCGGCGCAGGCACCGATAAAGCACGATACATAGAGAAACATTTGTGCGGCCTGGGGCCATTTCTCATAATCGGCGGTGGTGAAGCCGGTGGTGGTCAAGAGCGACATGATCTGGAAAGTGGCGTATCGAATGGAATCCACCGGGCTGTTGTACGTGCCTTCCTGCCATAAAATCCATGCCACTACCGCGCAAAAAAAGAGCAACAGGCCGACATACCAGCGGAACTCGGTGTTTATTTTGATGACTTTCCATTCCCCTTTGACCATATGGTAGAATAACATAAAGGTCATCCCGCCGAAGAACATGAAGACAATAATCACCCAGTCAAAATAGGCGCTGTTATAATATCCGATACTTGCATTTTTGGGAGAATACCCCGATGTCGACACGGTCCCGAAGGCATGGCACAACGAATCGAAAAGGGGCATGCCGCCGAAAGTCAAGAGCAGCGTCTCCAGGACATTCAATGTCAAATAGATGCCCCAGAGCCAGATCATGGTATCCCGGTTGCGGGGGATGAATTTTTCTTTGGTAATCACCTGCCCGGGACTGGATTCGGCCCGAAAGAGGCGCACGCCGCCCATGCCGTGTGGAAGAAAGATAACGGTCAGGGTTAGAAACCCCATGCCGCCGAGCAAATGGGTTTGGCTGCGCCAAAACAATAATCCATGGGGGACGATTTCAATATCCGTGAGGATGGTTGCGCCGCTGGTCGTATACCCGGACATCATTTCAAAAAAAGCATCGGTAAATGACGGAATTGAGCCATGAATCATGAACGGCAATCCCGAGACTGCAGAAATCACAACCCATCCGAATACGGCAATGAAAAAGCCGTCTTTGATGTTCAATTCATGATGTCTTCGAAAAAACCACCATAGGGGCAACCCCAATAAAATGGTCATAATTCCGGAGATGAATAGGGAGAACAAATCGTTTTCCCCATAATAGATTGAACAGACCACGGGAAATGCCATTGAACTGCCCGTAACAATCAGCAGCGTTCCCAGGACATGCGCAATGGATGCATAATTCATAAGCGGCTCAGCAAGAAAATAATAAATTTAACCGTGACGGTGCTGCTACTGAAGGCCAGGTGCCTGGTGTTTCAAAAGGCGGTCACAACGACTTTTCGACGCAAGAATATTTCGCCTGTGGTTAAAGGCTCCAATCGAGATGTAGTTATAACATTTGCCATCGAAAAATCAACAAACAGTCTCCCTGCATTAAATCAAAAAAAATGAAAAATCTAAAGCCATAATTTGAGGCGAACCATTCCATCTGATATAGCGCAGATATAACTTTAAGATGCTTTGCCAAACTCAAACCAGCGATGGGTCTCCTCAATCAATTTTTCATGTTCAGCCTTGAGATGATCGTACATTCTGGCATTATCGATGGCGATTCCTCCCATATCCGACAATCCGCAAATGAAATCGCATTCATCATCGGAAAAATCCCGTTGTTCCGAGGTATAAATTCTGAGGACGCCGATAATCTGGTCTTTTACTGAAATCGGGATCGACAGCACTGAAGCGATCCCCTCGTTTCCGGCTGCTTCCGGATACTGGACCCTCGGATCATTAGTTGCATCGAGGATTATCACGATTTTACCGTTCAAGGTCTCTGCGATGCTTTTGTCGGCATCCAGCCGGCCCTTTTTCAAATACGCTTCACTCAGACCATGGGCAGCACTCACTTCCAATGTATTGCGCTGCTTATCCCAGAGAAAAACGGTGCAGGCTTTGACTTCGAGCACGTCCACAATATTCTCGGCAATCAGTTTTAAAACTTCCTTGAGGTCCAGACAGGAATTCATTACTTTACAAACATCTCTAAATAGTTTGAAATATAGTATTTCTTTAGTTTGCATATGCGCCCCCTTTCCCCATTAAAAAAGCCAAGCCGTCCATACCAAGGCGACTCAGCTCTGTATTTAAGACATGTTGCATTCTGTTCCCCCTCCAACAGGATGCGGTTGTCTTTTAGGCCAAATTTTAATTTGAATCGATAGTGAAAATTACATGGTTTATCAAATAGCAGATTAAGCTATGAGAGGTCAAAGGATTTCCTTCCCCCTGGCGTCCTATTGCCAATAACAATACGATAACCCATCTCAAAAATGCATCTAATCCGCCTCAGGCTGACTCTCGGGCGTGATTTACTATTTTTGAGATGGATTATCTGTATCTCCCCCGGGATCCTTTTTAAGTATTTGAATAATGATTACCAGTGGGCTTCAGCATTGGCGCTGTCTGCAAATGTTACGTTTCCCTCAATCAATGCATCAACAGCATCTTTAACCTTGCCGGAAACATCATTGACTACTTTGACACCTGCGGCCTGGAGGGTTTTGTACGCATTGGGGCCACAATATCCCGTTAGTAAAACCTCCGCACCCTTTTTGCTTAACATGGCGGCAGCTTGAATGCCGGCACCTTTAAAGGCATTTATATTCTCGGAATTATCAAAGACTTCTACCCTATTTGGGACTGTATCAACCATGAGAATATAGGCCGCCCGCCCGAATCTGGGATCAACTTGCGAATTAAGGTCCTGACCCAGTGATGTAATTGCTATTTTCATTTCCAATGCCTCCTTTAGGCCGGGTTGACTGCCCCGTCTCCGCCGCCACACACCTGATCGTCTTTGATCTGAGGCAGCTTACCGGCGATTAAATCCTCCACCACCGGCTTTATCTCCGCACGCTGGGAATCATGATAAACATCAATACCGACTTGTTTGAATCCCATTAGCGGTCGCAGGCCGATTCCGCCGACCACAAGCGCGTTGACATTGTGGCTGGCAAGCAGATTGACCGGCACCATACAACCGCCCTGGACATGCCCCTGATTTCCCATGGTTGAAATTTTTTTGATTTCCCCATTTTCAACATCAATGAAGGTAAACACATCGCAATGACCAAAATGTCCCGACCTTGTTGCGTCCAACCCGCCTTCTCCGTTAGATGGTACTGCTATTCTTCCGTTTTTCATAATAAGCTATCTCCTTACCGGTTTGATATGAAACTTATGTCCAAATTTAGTAAACTGAATGTATTGTTAAACCCTAATCACTGCTTTTAGGGGGGTGACTTTAAAAAATTGGTTTTACCGGCCCAGTCGCTATATTTTTATCGTCGTCATAATGCTTTTGAGCTGTCCGAGCAGGCTCTCTGCATGTTGCCGATCCGGTCTGACCGGCAGCTGCATGAGTATGCCCAAGCCCTCGCCGGCTTCATGGAAATGATCGGAGGTCAGCGAACTTATTGCGGCACAATTGACCATCGGCTTTTTAGAGACAATCGCTTTAATAAATTCCAGGCCGGTCATATCTCCCAGGTTTTCATCGGCGACAACCAGATCAAAATTATCTTCGTCTATTAGGGATAATCCGATGCCACCGGATTCAGCCCGGACGATGTGCACGTCACTTTTTGTCAACCCTGCCTTGAAGGCTGTCAGGGAGGCCTGGTCCCGCCCGGCCAGCATTATCCTAATCATTTGTTTTTTCCAACATATCCATGCGTTTGCTGATTGAATCCAGGGCGCTTTTAAGAGACTCGGCTTGCATTTTGAGCGTCTCAATCTCTCCCGCTGTGCTGCTGGTCCGCTCGATGCGAAGCGGGTAGGGTAGTGACTTTAGATATCTCTCGCCCGCTTCGCTCAAGCCCGCTGAGATCACAGAGACAGATTTGATTTTGCCTGATTTTTCGAAATTTGAAACACTCATTTCAGGTATTGGTTAGTTACGGCTTATGCGGTTGCTGCCCGCATCCTTGGCGGAGCCTTGACCGGCTCCCCGGCCCTTTGCCCGGCCGCATCCCTTTTTGTTTTTGCGCGCTCTGGCGCAACCGGAGCCTTTTCCGGCACCGCCACCCTGTCCCTTGGGACCGGATCCATTTTTTTTGGGCATAATCTTCACCCCCTCTCTTTTGGGGGTCAAACCTGGTTGAGACATGTTACAAGAATGATTGCTCATGTCGCAGAATCGCCACTGTCCTTTTCTCCGTCCGTGGGTTCCAAGGATGATACCGGATTCCAATCCCTGGTTGAGAAAACGGGTGACGGCATCCTCAAATTCCCCGGTAATCCAGGAATAGATTTTGATGCCGTTAAAATTCAACTGCTGCATGGACTCCAGATCAATACCGCCGCAAATCAATGTGTCAACTCCCAGATCAACCAGCTGTTTAATCTTGGCTGACGACGGCCAGCCCTTGGTGGGCAGTTTTTCCCGCTTTGTGACATTGCTTTTTTCAATTTGCAGCAAAATAAATCCCTGCGTACTGTCAAAACGCGGTGAAATTTTTGTGTGAAAAACCGGGATCGCAATTTTCATGCTGGCTTCCCCCAGGAGCTTGTGCCTTTCGATCTTTTGTAATGCGTCTGTCGTGGAGCCAGCAATCCGGCTCCATGATGTTCGTTTTTACCAATGATTTATTTAGCACAAGGCGTGCCACACTGCGGGAAAAATTAATTCTATAAATATTTTAAAAGGTTAACGAAAGCTGGGTGTTTTTTGACGGCAAGCCAATGACCAGAAAGAATTGCAGCATTGCAATATGTGATTGCAATTTATTGCATTTGTGCAATACAATGTCCCATCCGAGATATATTCACCAGATTTCAAAAACTAAAATGGGTTTCCCCTTACTTGATCTTTAATTGTGCGGGGCGGAGAAATTAGGAAGAATAATTTTGAACTCGATCAAAAAATCCGTCAGCCAAGTGAAACACCGCAACAATAATTTCGAAACTATACTTGATTCGATTGCCGACGGTGTATTCACAATCGATCTTGACTTTAATATCACCTACTTCAACAGCGCAGCCCAGAAGATTACCGGGGTGCCCGGTGATCAAGCACTTGGGCAGAAATGCTTTGATGTTTTTCGTGCCAATATCTGCCAGACGATCTGTGCCCTGGGCGAAACCATGAAAACCGGCAAGCAGCGCATCAATCTTCCGATTGATATTCTAAACAGTGAGGGGTACACCGTCCCGGCCAGCGTCAGCACATCGGTACTAAAAGACAAGGATGGAAAGATTATCGGAGGGGTAGAAATCTTCAGAGATCTGTCTGCCATGGAAACCCTCCGCAAAGAGATCAGCAACCAATACCGTTTTGAAGACATCATCAGTAAAAATTATGAGATCCAGGGAATTTTTGATATCCTGCCGGATATTGCATCGAGCGGCAGTACGGTTCTGATTGAGGGGCCCAGCGGGGCCGGCAAAGAACTATTTGCCCGGGCCATTCACAACGTGAGCGGGAAAAAAGGAGAATTTGTGGCTGTCAGCTGTGCGGCCTTGCCCGACACGCTCTTAGAGTCAGAACTATTTGGTTACAAAAAAGGTGCCTTCAGCGAGGCCAAAAAGGATAAACCCGGACGCTTTGCCCGGGCCAAGGACGGTACCATATTTTTAGATGAGATTGGTGACATTTCCTCCGCACTGCAGGTCAAGCTGTTGAGAGTATTGCAGGAACGGGAATATGAACCTTTAGGGGCGACCGTAACCGCTAAAACAAATGCACGCATCATTGCGGCCACCAACAAAACATTATCTGAACTTGTCGCGCGCGGGTCATTTCGAGAAGATCTCTTCTATCGTCTGAACGTTGTCAAAATTGAACTTCCGCCCTTAAGCCGGCGCCGTGAAGATATTCCTTTGTTGATTAAGAATTTCATTCAAAAATTCAATGCCCTAAAAGACAGGGAGATAACGGGTATTTCCGAAAATGCCCTCGGCACCCTGATGCAATACAATTTTCCGGGCAACATTCGGGAGTTGGAGAACATTATCGAATATGCTTTTGTGCTGTGCCGGGGTGAGATGATCAGAACCAGGCACCTGTCACGGGAGATCCTGAATGGTATGAAAAAGCGCTCTGACACGGATGCCAAAACGCCATCGTCCCACCTTGACGCGGCCGAGAAAGAAGCCATTATCGAAGCGTTGCAGCGCCACAACGCCAACCGGGGGAAAACTGCCGCGTTTCTGGGTATAAACAAATCTACCCTGTGGCGCAAGATGAAAAAATATAAAATAGAATGATACTTACTATTGCTGCTGGGGGGCATCTGTTAGGAACGTCAAGGTGTACTTTAACCCCTTAATAGTGGTAGAATTCATCATCCAATAAAATTCCAAATCTCGACTCGGCTGAGCTCGTCGCAGGCCAAGCACCGAATTACAAATAAATCTCAAATTCCAATATTCAATGACCTAAACTTCCAGAACCATTCGGATGCTCCGGTCGCCACTTTTCGCCTGCCACCACTGCATGGCAGGCGACTTGAACACCGCTGTCCAGGGTTACCAGTTCCGGGAGCACCTTACGACAGTGGGCCGCCATCAGTGGGCAGCGGGGGTGGAAGGGACAGCCGCCGGGTGGATCGATGGGATTGGGAATTTCGCCGCCAACCGGTGCCCTTTTGCGACCGGTCATCTCCACATCCGGGATGGTCTCCAGCAGCAGTTGAGTATAGGGGTGCAGGGGACTGTCGAAGATGCTATCCACCGGGGCGACTTCACAGAGCCGGCCCAGGTACATCACCCCGACGTTGTCGGCCATGTGACGGACAACGGCCAGATCATGGGAAATGAACAGATAGGTTAAATCGAATTCGTTTTGCAGACCCTTCATCAAATTTAATATCTGAGCCTGAACCGATACATCCAACGCTGATGTCGGTTCATCACAAACGATAAATTCGGGCTCGCTCGCCAGGGCCCTGGCAATGGAAATGCGCTGACGCTGTCCACCCGAAAATTCATGGGGGTATTTTTCACCGTCGGCCGGCGAAAGACCGACCTGGATGAGCAACTCCTCGGTGCGCTGCGAGATGGCTCTGGCGCCTTTCAGCAGACCAAAGGCCCGGATGGGCTCACTGACAATGGCCGTTACCCGCCAGCGCGGATTCAGGCTGGCGTAAGGATCCTGAAATATCATTGCCATGCGCCGGCGCAGCTGCTCCATTTGGGTCCGGTTGGTGACGGTGGCCACGTCGACGCCTTCAAACTCGATTTTACCGGCTGTGGGGGGGTGAAGGCCCACCACCAGGTTGGCCACGGTTGATTTACCGCAGCCCGATTCTCCTACCAGAGCAAAAGTTTGCCCTTTGCTGATTTCGAAATCAACGCCGCTGACCGCTTTTAAAATCATACGGGGTTTGCCTTCCAGCAGCCGATTGAGCATTGGTTTGGAAACATCAAAAAACCGCTTCAGTCCGCTAACACGGAGCAGGGGCGGCGACTGGGGATTTGACCTTACGTTACTCTCCATTGTTCTCCTCATAATTCCAAATACCGGAACCAGTATTGGAGTACTGGAGTACTGGAGTGTTGGATTCGATTGCGATCGAGTTTTTGTGCATAGGTTTTACAAGCCCAACAATCTGTTGCGTTGATTGGAGGGATATATAGTTTGATAAAAACAACTCTAACATTTTCTGCTATTATTTTTGACCACTCGGCCAGTTAAAATATTTTTTCCAATACTTCGATACTCCATTACTCCAATGCCCCGGATTTTTCGCCGTAGAGCCAGCAGGCCGCTCGTGTCGGATCAGTGTCCAATAAATCCGGCCTCTGCCTGCGGCAACGATCAAAAGCGTGCGGACAGCGGGGATTAAATGGGCAACCCGGCGGAATTTCCGTCAGGCGCGGCATGGCACCGTCGATCTGTGTGAGCAGTTCGGTCCTGTGATGCAGTGACGGTATCGAGCCCATCAACCCCTGAGAATAAGGATGCTTCGGCTCTTTGACGACATCCCGCACATTTCCGACTTCCACCAGCCTTCCGGCATACATCACCGCGACACGGTCTGAAATTTCGGCAATAACTCCCATATCGTGGGTAATCAAAATAACGGCCGTATCGTGTTCTTTACAAAGACGCTTTAACAATGCGATAATCTGGGCCTGGATAGATACATCCAAAGCTGTGGTGGGTTCGTCAGCGATGATCAAGCTGGGATTGACGCACAGGGCCAGGGCAATGACCACCCGCTGACGCATGCCGCCGGAAAACTGGTGGGGATAATGATCGATACGTTTTTCAGCGGCCGGAATGCCGACTTCGTCCAATAGTTTGATGGCATGTTGGCGCGCCTGATGTGAAGCCATATCGGAGTGGGTCAATATAGTTTCCGTCAGCTGTTTGCCAATGGTGTACAGAGGGTTTAAGCTGGTCAGGGGGTCCTGAAATATCATGCCGATTTTTTTGCCGCGCAGGCGCCGCATTTCATGGTAAGGCAGTTGATCAATACGCTGAGCGCCTAAATGGATCTGTCCCGCACCGATGCGACCGGGCGGCTCCAGCAGACCGATAATGGCCTGACCTGTGAGGGATTTACCCGCACCGGACTCCCCTACAATTCCAAAGACCTCACCGGGCATGACATTAAACGATATATCGTCCACCGCCACCAGAATGCCGCGTCTGGTATCAAATTCGATTCGGAGATGCTCAACTTTAAGTAGCGGTTTTGTCATTATTTTTTAAAGCGTTTATGGGTTCAGGGTTTAAGGTTCAGATGTAAAAATGGTTTAAGGTTTAGGGTCTAAGGGATAAGGATTAATGGTAGAAAACTTCGGTGTTTAGGTTTCAAGTGTCAGACCTCCAGAGGTCGATTGACTGACGACAGAAGGAAGTTGGAATAGACCTAACGCCCTTAACCTTACCCCTTATACCATATACCTTAAACCGTGTGCCTTGCACCGTACGCCCTGCGCCTGCTCCTAAGCCCTGTAACTCGAATCTTTGAACCCAGTACCTTTGAACCTCTGAGCCCTCTTTACCTGAGTTTGGGATTCAGCGCATCACGCATCCAGTCACCGAGAAGGTTGACGGCAAGTACCAGGACCGCCAGCGCAATACCCGGAAAAATAACGATCCACCATTCACCGGCAAACAGAAAATCCTGGCCAATGCGGATGAGGGTCCCCAGCGAAGGCCTCGTGGGAGGAGCGCCTACACCGAGAAAAGACAGGGTAGCTTCGGTGAGAATCGCGATGGCCAATCCAATGGTTGCAATGACCAGAACCGGGCCCATCACATTGGGCAGCACGTGCCGGAACATGATGGTGGCACGCTTGCGACCGATGACCCGCGCGGCTTGCACATACTCCTTATTTTTTTCCACCAGGGTCGATCCCCTCACGGTACGTGCGAAGTGAACCCAGTTGGAAACACCGATGGCCAGAATAAGCACCCAAACGGCCAATTCGTCATGGCGTTCATTGGGCAGCAGGCTGCGGACAACACCGTCGATCAGCAATGCAATCAGAATGGCCGGAAAACTGATCTGCACATCCGCAATTCTCATGATAAAGGCTTCGACCGTTCCGCCGATGTAGCCGGAGACCAAACCAAGAGTTATTCCAATAATCATTGCCAGCACCATGGAGGCAAATCCCACGAAAATAGAGATTCTGGAGCCATACAGGATGGTTGAAAAAATATCCCTGCCTTGATCGTCGGTTCCGAGCAGAAACTTGGTCGTTCCATCTTCATACCAGGCCGGCGGCGTGGAGGCGTCCATCAGATCGAGGGATGCCGGATCAAAAGGCGTATGGGGTGCGATGAGCGGCGCTGCAATCGCGGATAACATTAAGACAGCGGTTACGCAGGCCGCGATAACAGTGACCTTGGATTTTTTAAAACTATACCAGATGTCGCTGTCGAAAAATCGATGGAAAGTATCCTGAATACGCGCTGCAATTTTCATATATTTAACCCGCTGCGACGGCCCTATCAAATCTCAACCGGGGGTCCACCACGTGATACAGAAGGTCGACAATCAGATTAATTACCACAAAGAAAAAGGCAATTAAAATGAGGTAGGTGGACATCACGGGGATATCCGCAAACTCAATCGCCTGCAGAAACAGCAGCCCCATACCGGGCCATTGGAACACAGTCTCGGTGATGATGGCAAAGGCGATAATTGATCCGACTTGAAGTCCGGTGATGGTGATAACCGGAACCAATGTGTTTTTCAAGGCATGGCCGAAATTCACCGCGCGGTTGGTCAAACCGCGGGCCCGTGCAAATTTGATATAATCGGTGCGCAGCACTTCCATCATTTCGGAACGCACCAGCCGCATGATCAATGTCAACTGAAACATACCCAAAGTAAAGGCCGGCATGATAACAGCCTTCAAACCACTGGCGGTCAGCAGTCCGGTTGACCACCAGCCCAGCTGGATCACCTCTCCGCGGCCAAAGGTCGGCAGCCACCCCAGGAGAACCCCGAAAAAAAGTATCAATAAAATTCCGATCAAAAAAGTCGGCAAGGCGATGCCGATCAGTGATACCGCCTGAAATACTTTGCTTAGAATCCGGTCCGGATACAGTCCGGTATAAACTCCCATGGGAATACCGACGACTAACGAAAACAGGGCGGCGATCAAACTTAATTCAAGGGTGGCCGGCAGCCGTTCGACAAACAATTCGTTAACGGGGCGACCGAGGCGGTATGAGATGCCAAATTTTCCCTGGAGCGTGTTCCAGGCAAAGCGGCCAAATTGGAATAGGACCGGGTCATTCAGCCCTAGTTCTTCCCGCAGCCGTTCCATGTCGGCTATGCTGGTTTCCTGGCCGACCATCTGGGACACAGGATCACCCACATAACGAAACAACGTGAAAGCAACCAGCGCTACGGTGAGCATGACGATGATCGACTGGAATAAGCGGCGAATGATTAACGCTATCATGGGTGGCCTTAAAATCGTTTAAGCGCTTTTTGGTGCGAATCTAATCCATTAATCACAGTTAGCGGTATTTATTGTATTGGAATATTCCACCATTCCATCATTCCAAAAGTGAGGCAATCATCTGAGCTTCAAATGATCTTTTTTTCTCAACAATTTGTAGAAGTGCCGAGACGAAAAAGCCCGGAATCAAGCTTAAGCGGACCGGATTCCGGGCTGTTGGTTCACTAATTATTACTCGATTATAACGTGACGCCATTTAAACTCATTGTCCGGACGCTGTTTGAGCTGCACCTTGTTGTTGACGCCCCAGGCAAGAGCCTGCTGATGCAGGGGAACGTACGCGACGTCATTGATGGTCATGGCCCAGGCTTGCTCAATCATCGCATCGCGTTTGGCCTGATCGGTTTCGCTATTGATTTTTGCGGTCAGCTTATCCACTTCAGGGTTGCAGTAGCCGCCCAGATTAAACTTGCCTTCTCCGGTATCTTTGGGGCAATGATGTAAAAAATTAAGTGGATTGAATGAATCGAAGCTGCCCGGAGTCCAGCCCAGCAGGTAGAAACTGGTATCGAGCTTGGGCGCCAGTATTTTTCCAAAGTATTTGGATTTGGGTTGGGCCAGCAGGTTGACTTTGACCCCCACTTTTGCCAGCATGGATACCGCAGCCAGACAAATTTGCTCGTCATTGACATAGCGATTGTTGGGACAATCCATGCCGATTTCAAACCCGTCCGGGTAACCGGCTTCAGCCAGAAGTTTCTTGGAAGCTGCCGGATCATAGGCAAGCCGTTTGAATTTCGGGTTTCCGCCGCCGTGCACGCCCGGCGCGATCATCATGGCAGACGGCTCCGACAACCCGCGCATGACTTTCTTTTTGATGGCTTCCGTATCGATGGCCTGGTAAAAGGCCTGACGGACTCTCTTATCCTGGAAAGGATTTTTACCTTTGATATTGGAATACAGCAACTCATCACGGAATTGATCCATTCCCAGAAAAATCGTACGCAATTCCGGCCCGACCAGCATGCGGGTGGCGGCATTGCCATCGACACGCTTCATATCCTGTACCGGAATCGGGTAGGCCATATCGACCTGACCGGATAACAGGGCGGCAACACGGGTGGCGTCATTGCTGATTTGGGTAAAAATAACTTCGGTAACGTTGTGGATTTTGTTTTTATTATCCCACCAATTTGGATTGACTTTGCAGACGGTTTTGACACCGGGTTGTTGGCTGACCAATATAAAAGGCCCGGTGCCGTTGGCATGGCGGGTGGCATAATTTTCTTTTTCCTTGGTGGCCGACTGCGGCAAGACGGCGTTGTGTTTCTCCGTCCAGCTTTTGGACATGATGTACCAGGTGGCCCATTCCACGTGCAGAATCGGATTGGGTGCCTTGGTAATGAAATCCACCGTATGGTCATCCACCTTGACAACCTGGGTGTCGGCCGACAGCCTGACCCTCAAGTCGGAATCGGGATGGCGTACCCGGGTGGCGGAAAAAACCACATCATCGGCGGTAAACGGGGTGCCATCATGGAATTTGACGCCTTTGCGCAGGTAAAAACGCCAGCGGGTCGGTTCCATCACTTCCCAGCGTTCAGCCAGAGCCGGTTCGATCTCAAGATTGGGCCCGCGCCGGATCAATCCATCATAAATGTTGCCGTGAAATCCCAGATGGAACGTTTCATTCAAGTTATAGGGATCCATGGATTGGATATCACCTTGAAAGGCGAATTTAAGTGTTTTCGCTCCGGCGGGTAATGCTAATGCAACCGACAACAGTAGTACCAAGAATAATGTGTTTTTACGCATTGAACTCCCTCCTTCTATTTTGTTAATTTACTGCGTATCACCTCCGATAAATTAGGAGATATATGCCATTGACTAAACAAAGATTTTGAGAAACCCGGCAGTCACAGCTTCCTGCCATAATCCCCCATGAACCCGGTTCAGCAGGGTTTCGAATTCATAAATGGCCGGGCCGGAAAACAGCTGGGGCCCGAATCGGTGCTGGAAAGCTGCTTTTAACCTTAGAATTAATAGAGAAATTCATCGGGTGTGTCAAGGGAAATAAGGCCGATCACTGGTTACGTTAAAGTATCTACAAGACCATTTTCCTCAGAAGGTTTCACAATGAAATCCCAAATCTCAAGCATCAAATTACAAATAAATCTCAAAGTTCAATATTCAATGACCAAAACATCAGAGGTGTATCTCATCATTTGGCAAATACAGGTCTGCCGGTCATGATGCCAATCTTCGCAATTAGAGAAGGAATAATTGTTTGGCCTGCGCCGAACTCCCCTTGAGGCACTCTAAGCCTGAGCTTGTCGGACCATTTGTGATTTGGATTTTGGTGCTTGGGATTTTAATGATTTTCATGGAATATCATTGTCGATGGGGCCTAAGAGAGAAAAAAACTTTAAGGCCATGAAAAATTTTCATAATTACATCGCCGAACTCAGGCAAAAGCGTCTCGTTAAACTTAAAACAATAGGTGAAAACACAAAGGGTGGGAACGATGGTTATCGGTATCGTGTACGACCAGTGTTCGAATTTTAACTGATCGTTTAAATACATGGATACCACTGTGGTTAGCGGCATTCCCCAGAACAGGAGTTTGGCGATCATACTGCGGGGATAATATAAAAACCGTGTAATATAAGATACCTGGCATATAGCGCCAATGATCAGGCAGATTGCAAATGCCGAGAATGTTGTATGGATTGAGAGCTCGATCAGGTCGTTGTTCACGATATTTGATATCACACCGGTTGCTTTAGGATGCAGCATGCTGAATTTTTTGCCACTGTAGGTCATGCGGATAATGTGCCAGAGAATGCTATAAAAATATAACACCAACAGGCTCAATACCGCGGTGCTGATCAAGAGCAGAATGGCCCGGATTGATGTCTCCACAACATCACGGAAATAGTCACGGCTGAATTCATTCAACTTGACAAAAATTGAGCTTTGATTGTTATATCCCATTTATTGTAACCATTGATTATATTCAATTCCGGCTTGACCAGGCAAGGGCGGTTAAGATTATTTATCGGTTTGGCGCCTTAATACTTGAGGAAATGACAAGTCTCAAATGGAATCCTTGCTTAATCCGCTCACAATCTGTCTTCTTCAACTCCATGACACGCCACCTGCGTGCCGGAATTCAGGCGTTTGAGCTTAGGAATTTCACGGATGCAGCGCTCATTGGCATAGAGACAACGGCCGTGGAACACGCAGCCGGTGGGAAGGTCGATAGGGGTCGGGACTTCGCCTTTTAATTTAATGTGCTTCGTTTTTTGGTGACCGAGCTCCGGGATGGCACTCAGCAGGGCCTGGGTGTACGGGTGCCGCGCTGAGTCGAAAAGGATTTTTGTCGGGGCCATTTCGCAAATCGTGCCCAGGTACATGACCGCCACACGGCTGCTGATATGTTCAACTACTGAAAGGTCATGGGTTATAAACATATATGTCAGACCTCGTTCTGCCTGGGCCTCCATGAGCAGGTTGAGGATCTGGGCCTGAATGGATACATCCAGCGCTGAAACCGGTTCATCGGCCACAATAAATTCCGGGTCCACCATCAGCGCTCGGGCAATGCTGATTCGTTGCCTTTGGCCCCCGGAAAACTCGTGGGGATAACGAGTGGTCCAGCTGGGTTCCACCCCGACCTGCTTCATAACTTCGGCGACCTGGTCTTTAACCTCCTGAGATGTTATGGATTTATTGTGAAAGGTGACCGGCTCCTCCAGTGTCCTCCTGACGGTCATGCGGGGATTCAAGGATGCATAGGGATCCTGAAAAATCATTTGCATTTTACTGCGATAAGGCAGCATTTTCTGGGGGGACAGGTTATCAATTCGATTGTTTTGATAGTATATTTCACCGCTGTTCGGCGGATATAATCCAAGAACGACCCTTGCCAGGGTTGATTTGCCGCAACCGCTTTCGCCAACAATGCCGATGGTTTCCTGCGGCATGATGGAAAGGCTGACATCATTGAGCGCTTTAACCGTAGTTCGTCGGCGAACAATACGCTTCTGTTCTATTGAAAGCTGATCCAGCAGCCCACCCGAAATATCAAAGTGCTTTACCAGATTATTTATGGTTAGCAAACTATTGTTGTTTTGCATGATACTTACTATTTATGGGGGATTCGCTTTTTCAGAGTTTCATTTTCGATTTGACCGGCCGTTTTTTTGGCCGGCGGCGGCGCTGAACCCTGAACCTCCATCATTTTACCATATGACATGCAGCCATGCTGGCATAATCCAACTTGCTAAGCAATGCCGGCACTTCATTTTGGCATATCGTACCGCTGATGTTGCAGCGGGGGTGAAAAGCACATCCCGGCGGAATGTCGGTTAAAGTCGGCATCATACCGGGTATTTGATTTAAACGCGATCCGGGCTGAAGACTACCGGGGAGTGCTTTGATAAGCCCTTTGGTATAGGGGTGAGCGGGATTACCAATAACCGACCGGGTGGATCCGAGTTCCACGATTTTCCCGGCGTACATCACCGCAATTCTTTCGGTTACCTGGGATACCACCGCCAGATCATGGGTGATCAGAATAAGACCCATGTTGTCTGATTCGCATAACTCCTGCAGCAGGTCCATGATTTCGGCCTGGATCGTGACATCCAATGCGGTTGTTGGTTCGTCAGCAATAATTAACGTTGGATTGGTCAACAGCGCAATGGCGACAACGATACGCTGCCGCATGCCGCCCGAGAACTCGTGGGGGTACTGATTTAACCGTTTTTGCGGTGACGGTATATGAACTTTACGCAATTTTTCCAGCGCAATATCAAATGCCTCGGCTTTGCTCACATTTTGATGCGCCAGCACCGTTTCGACCATCTGGGTGCTGATGGTAAGCACCGGATTCAATGTCATCATGGGATCCTGAAAAATCATGCTGATCCTGTTTCCACGAATCCGGCGCATCTCTTCTTCGGGCAGCTGATTTAATTCCTTTTCTTCAAACAGGACCTTGCCGGCCGAAATATAGCCGGGCTTGCTTAAAAGATTTATTATCGCAAAGCCGGTCACTGATTTTCCGGCACCGCTTTCTCCAACGATACCCAGGCGTTCGCCTTTGTCCAATGAGAAGTTAACCCCGTTGATAGCGGTCAATTCACCCAGTCGCAAGGTGAATTTAACTTCAAGATCTTTAACTTCGAGTAGATGGCCCATTTAGTTGGTACTTGGTTTTAAGGTTTCATTGATTATTATAATGGCTCTTAATTTAAGCTGTCTTTGCGTCTTTTTTCAGTGTTCAGGTGTCAGGTGTCAGCAACCCGCTGGCTCCCGAGGCAGTCAGTTTGATCGAAGAGAAAATCCCCTCTAACTCCCTTTAGAAAAGGGGACGATGACGAATTTTTCAACCCTTATAAAGCTTGGGATTTAATACATCCCGCAGCCAATCCCCCAGAAGGATTATAACCAGTATCACAATTACCAGCAGAATCCCGGGAAAGAAGGTGATCCACCAGGATCCGCTGAAGATATATTCGAATCCGGCACGAATCAGAGACCCCAGAGAGGGTTTGGAAATGGGCATACCCAATCCCAAAAACGAAAGGGCGGCCTCACTCATGATCGCATTGGCAACCTGGATGGTGGAAATAACCAGAACCGGAGTCAGGGTATTGGGCAGGACGTGGCGAAACATGATCCGGCTGCGGTTGATACCGATCACCCGGGCGGCCTCCACGTACTCCTTATTTTTTTCTCCGAGAACCGAAGCCCGGACGGTCCTGGCGTAATGGGGCCATTGCGATAATCCAATGATAATGATCAACAGCGGCTCAGCCAGATCTTCATAGCGCCCGATACCAAACGCCAGTTTGAAGATAGCCATGGCGAAGATCGCCACGATCAGGTAGGGAATTGAAAATTGGATATCTGCCAATCGCATCAAGAAGGAATCGAGCTTTCCGCCAAAAAAACCTGATATAAGGCCGACCAGGATCCCGACGAAAGCCTGGAACAACACCGCACCAACCCCGATCAGCAGAGAAACCCTCAATCCGAAAATCATCGTACTTAAAAGATCCCGGCCCTGGATATCGGTCCCCAACAGGAACATTTCACTGCCACCCTCCATCCATGAAGGCGGGATTTCAGCATCCATGATATCGAAAGTTGCGGTATCGTAGGCATTGTAAGGTGCGATAACCGGTGCCAGCATGCTGATGACAGCCAACACCACGAGAACCGCAAAGCTTGAAATCGCGATGGGATCGCGCTTAAAACTATACAGCATGTAGGATTTTTTGAATCGATTCCAGGCTTTCATTTCGTTCCTGCAATTCGTACCATCGGGTTAACATATCCATAGACGATATCCACGACGGTATTGACGACCACGAAAATCACGCCCACCAGCACCAGGTATGCGACCAGAAGGGAGGTATCCGAGCGTTCGACGGCTTCCAGGAACATAAATCCCATTCCCTGCCATTGAAAAACGGTTTCTGTTAAAATTGTAAATGCAAACAAAATTCCCACTTGAACGCCAAACACGGTAATTACAGGAAGCAGGGTGTTTTTAAATGCATGCAGGTACCAAACGCGCCGGCGATGCAGTCCCTTGGCCCAGGCAAACTTGATATACTCGGTTTCCAGCACTTCCATCATCTCGGCCCGGACCAGACGGATAAAAAGTGGCATCATAATCGTAGAGAGGGATATGCTGGGTAAAATCAGGTGCTTCAAACCATCGATGGTAAAAAAGCCACTTTCCCATCCCCAGATATTGACCGTTTCCCCCCGGCCGTAGGACGGCAGCCAATTCAATTCTACCCCAAATAAATAAATCAACATGATGGCCGTCAGAAACACCGGCGTGGCCACACCGATGGTGCTGACCGCCATGATAACGCGTGAAAGCCAGCTTCTGGGATAAATGGCGGAAAAAATACCCGCCGGAATGGAGATGACGATCAGGATTAAGGCCGTCACGATGACCAGTTCAATGGTTGCGGGAGCTTTGGATGCGATGACCTCCAGGGCCGGTTTCTTGTAAAAGAAAGACAGCCCCAGGTCACCCTGGCAGGCCTTTTTTACAAAGCGATAATATTGAATATAAAACGGGTCATTCAAACCCAGCTGGTCCCGGATGACCGCGCGTTCGGCCGGTGTGACCCGTTCTCCCACCAGGTCCCGCACCGGATCACCCATCTGGTGCTGGATCACGAATCCCACCATGCCGATTACCAGCATGACCAGGATGGCTTGAATGATACGTCTGATGATAAATGCGAACATGGGTATTTTGTGTTGTCGGTGGTGTGCTGTGTTTGGTATTCAGTCATGGGGACCAGAGGCATCTTCTATTGACTGAACTCAAATCACAAAATACGTTTATTCTACTATTTGCCCGATACCGCCGCGGGGCATAAAATTGGGGCAGGGCGTTCCGTATAATAACGCATACCTGCCCCTATTGTCTTATCAGATTTACGTCTTTTGCAGTCTGTTGCATCACTATCAGGTGCTATCCGGCTTTTTTTCGACATCCAACTGACTGCAGACAATTGACAATTTACTTATACACCAGATCACCAAAATACGGGAAGTTCATGGTGTTGACAATGTGCTTGATGCCGACCTTATTTTTACCGGCATAGGAATGGTTCTGCCAGTGAAACGGGACAAATGCGGCCTCATCAGAAAGGATTTTTTCAATATCCTGCAGTATCATGGTCCGCTTCTTCAAATCCGTCTCGGTCTGGGCCGCCATGGTCAGCTTGTCAATTTTGGGATTGCAATAATTTCCGCTGTTATACTGACCGTAGCCGGTTTCCTTGTTGGGGCACATGGCCAGAAATTCGGAAAAATTACCCGAATCTTCCGTATCCGAGTGCCAGCCGATCATTTGAATATCAGCCGCCTGAGCATCGAATTCATCCCAGTACTGGGCCTTGGGCATGGTCTGTAAGTTCACTTTGATTTTAATTTTTGCCAACATGGAAGCGAATGCTTCAGCAATTTTTTCGTCGTTGACATAGCGATTGTTCGGCGCAATCATGGTGCACTCAAACCCGTTGGCCAGACCGGCTTCTTTCATCAGGGCCTTGGCTTTTTTCAGACTGTAGCGGGGCTCGAGGGCCGGATTGTGTCCCATATAGCCTTTGGGACTCTGTTGACCGGCCGGCGTAGCCGTGCCTTTCATGATCTTTTTGGCAATCCCCACATTATTGACGGCATGCACAATTGCCTGCCGCACCCGCACGTCCGCAAGTTCCGGACGCCGCTTCTGGTTTAGCTGAACCGTAATGATTCGACCGCCGGAGTAGGTTACTAGCTTGACTTTTTTATCACTGCGGATTCTCTTAAAATCCTGCGGCGGCACCGGAGAAATAAAATCCACGTCGCCGGAAAGCAGTGCCGCCACTCGCGTGGCATCTTCCTTGATCGGGGTCAGGACTATTTTATCCACATTGCCGGGGGAATTCTTGTCCCAGTAATCGGCGAATCTTTCAAAAACATACTTTGCGCCTTGTTCCCATTCGACCACTCGATAAGCACCGGTACCGGATTCGTTGTGGAGTGCAAAGGAAGGACCGACTTTTACGACCGCATCTTTGGGCTGGCCGGTGGCATCCGTGCCGGAGTAGAATTTACTGTCCAACGGGAAGATATAGGTGGCCATGTTGATCAGCAGGGCATAGGGTTTTTTGGTTTTAATATCAACGGTGTAATCGTCGACAATATAGCAGCCGTCGAAGGGCGTGAAAAGTCCCTTAAAATCCGCACTTTTATAGAAGCGCTCAAAGGTGAATTTGACGTCTTTGGCTGTAAAAGGATTGCCACTATGAAATTTAACGCCTTTGCGCAGATAAAAACGCATGGTCAATTCATCGATGCGCTCCCATTTTTCAGCCAGACGGGGTTCAAAATGCATGTCCTGGGCATAGCGTACCAGCGGATCGAAAACCCAGTGTGAATACTGCAGCATGCCGCCGGACAGCTGCACCTGGGGGTCCTGTGACACCGGACCTGCATCCAATCCGACTTTAAGAGTTTTGGCACCTGCCAGGGCGCCGATAGACAGCACCATCAGGATGGTTAAACAAAAAATAAATGTTTTTTTCATAACGATCTCCTTTCTTTTCTTTACTTCGCTTTTGGTTATTATTTCCCCCAACATGAAGCAGTTACTTTGCGAACGGTCCAAGAGGTTCATAAACGGCAATTCGCTCAGGATACGTCCTACTAGAAGGGTATAATGGATTTATTGATATCGGTCAAGAGGAGAACCTAGAACGTTTCCGGCGGGAGCAGCTAGCTGTATCAGGATGGCACCGCTAAAAACTGAATGCTCTGAGTCACTATTCCGCCGGTAACGGAAAGATTCAAGGCATCCCGTACCCGACACGGGATGGCGGTTAAATCGCCGCGTTATTGATTGCGGCACCGACCGGGGGCGGGTGCCCTGGCATTTTAGTACAGCCGCCTATTGCAGATTCAGGTTAAGGATTGTCCACCAGGGTGGCCATGACGGCTGCGATAACCGCTTCAACTGCGGCTGCAATACCCATTTTCCCGGTGTTGATGGTCATATTGTAATGAATAGGGTCGGTTATGTCGGCATTGAAAGAATGTCTTATGAACGCTTTGCGACGTGATTCCCGCCGAATGACACGGCGCTTGGCTTCTTCGGTAGTCGCCCGGTATTCAAGCGCCACATTGCGAACTCGCATTTCCATGGGTGCGATGACACGCACGCTGAATATATCATCGGCCGGCAGGATAAAATTTGCGCCCCGGCCCACGATTACCGCACGGCCGTGTTTGGCAATCGTACTGGTGACTACCAGAAGATGCTTGAGGTAGGTGTCGGGGTGAATATATTGGTCTTCCATCAGAGAGGATATGAAATCCTTTACCCCGCTGAGACGTTCTTTTTCAAGGGCAAGGATTAACGGTTCGGATTTGACGTGAACCTTGAACCCCTGAACGGTTGCGTTTTATTTTGATGACGCACTGGACATGAAGGCATCGATAAATCTCTGGTTATCCGCCTCCGTAATTTTTTCCGGCAACAATTTTGTGGCCAGGGTGATAGCGGCATCAATGATCTCTGATTTTAGCTCCTGGCGGGCTTCTACGATGCGGCTGTTGATTTTCTGTTGGGCACTTTGGAGCAGTATTTTGCTTTCCTGCTCTGCTGCTTCAATAATCATTTGCCTGTTTTTTTCGCCCTGCGCGACGATTCTCTTTTTTAAGTCTGATAGACGATTCTGGCTGTTTGCAAGCTGTTTTTTACAATCAGCAATTTGGCGGAGCATCTCATCTTTTTCAGCTTCCAAACCGCCGATTTCATCGGCGATATCCTGTTGCTTGCCGGCTAAAAATTTCTTGATGGGCGCGCGGGAAAATTTAATCAACAGGAAGGCCAGAATCAGAAAATTAACCCATCGCATGACCAGGTCGAATATGGGACGCCAATCGCCTGGATTATCTGCCGCCAGGACTTCAAAAGCCGACAGATGAAGCATGATTAGACAGGTTAAAAACCAGCTGCCTGCCAGTAATATTTTTTTCACGTATTTCACAGGTGCTGCCTCCGGTCTGTGATTTTTTCAATGATATTCAGAGCCAGGGCTTCCGATTCTTTTTCCACGGCCTTTCTTTCTTTAGCTATGCGGGCCTCAATTTCTTGTTGGACCTTTTGCCTGTCAGCGGTGATCTGCTTTTTGACCGATTCAAAAATTTCCTTTGCCTGCTGACTGCCGGTAGCTTCAAGGTTATCCTTGAGCTCCAAGGCCTCTTTTCTGGTGGCGGATTCCTGCTGCTGGATTTGGCTGGTAATTGAGTCTACCTCTTCCTGGGCCTGAGTGATATCCCGTTTAACCCGCTCGATATGAATGTCCCTGTCAGACATCACATTTCGCAGGGGACGAAACATGATTCGATTGATCACGAATAAAAATATCAGAAACCCGATGACTTGAACAATCAGGGTTTCATTGATGCTGATAAGCGCTACGTTGCTGATGATTTCCATGGGACCCAATCCAGATAGCTTATTTAGTTGGGCGATCGACGCTCAACTAAAAGTTATTTGTCATTGGTTATTTGTTATTCGAAATGATGATCATCTATTTTACTGATATTGCATCAAATAATAAGACATCAGATATCAGTCCGTTTTTTACGATTAACTGATAACTAACAGCCAGTAACTCCCAATCGACTATTTGACCAACTTTAGACGACAAACAATAACAGCAAGGCGATAACCAGAGAATAGATTCCGGTCGACTCTGAAACCGCCTGCCCCACCAGCATGGTCCGGGTTAACAGGCCGGCTTCTTTAGGATTTTTACCAATCGCTTCACAGGCTTTGGCTGCTACCATGCCCTCACCGACCCCGGGTCCTATGGCGCCCAGTCCCATTGATATACCAGCACCGATAAATGCTGCTGCTTTTACGATATCCACACCTTCAATTGCCATTTTTTCCTCCTTAATTTTATCTATCGCCGAAGGCGATTGGGGGTTCCAGGCTTTTATCCGGAAAGCCTGGAAAATAATATCCAGTTTATCCTGTAAATCCCGTCAAAAAATAAAATAGAATCCATACATATTACACCACAAATATCAGTACCAGGCTCACTACCATGGCATAAATAGCCGTGGATTGCGAAACCGCCTGTCCCACCAACATGGTCCGCATTAATTCTCCGGCATGCTCGACATTTCTGGCTACCCACCTGACCGCACCTTCGGCGGCCATACCGTTGCCGATCCCCGGACCGATACCGCCAAATCCCATACAGATCCCGGCGCCCAAAAGTGCCATGGATGCGCTCAGGGTGGTTGATTCGGGATATGATTTGAACATCAATATGAAGCTTACCAGCAGCCCGAAGATGGCAGGCGTCTGGGACACCGCCTGTCCGACCAGCATGATAGTCGTTACATTTGCTGCGGTTTTGGGCTGCCTGGCAATGCCTTCGCAGCTTGCCCCGGCAGCCAGTCCGCCTCCGTACCCGGAGCCGATGGCGGCTAGTCCCATGCTCAAGCCGGCTCCAAGATAGGCCGCCCACGTCGGATAAAGCGGGGCATTTCCAAAATTCAGGAACATCAGCATCAGGGACACCACCATGGCGAATATGGCCGGTGTCTGGCATACCGCCGATCCGATGAGCATATTGGTGGTCAACTGAGAGGTTACGGCCGGCTGCCTGGCAATTCCAAAACAGGCCTGACCGCCCGGGTACCCCGACCCGACCCCCGACCCGATGGCACCCAGGCCCATACAGATGCCGGCACCCAACAGGGCGGCAGCTTTCAAAAGGGTGGGCACGGGAACATCCAGAAAAAGCAGCAGGATGGCGATTACCAGGGCAAAGATTGAGGCCGATTCGGCCACCGCCTGTCCCACCAGCATATTTTTGAAAATATCGGCTGAAATTTTGGGGTTGCGTGAAACCGCCGCATTGGCCTGGGCCGCTGTATATCCCTCGCCAATTGCCGCACCGATAGCGCCAAGTCCCATTGCCAGGCCGCCTCCGGTGTAAGCAGCCACTTTCACCATTGTTTCAATATCAAAAGTCATCTATTATTTTACCTGAACTGAAATGTATACAACCGTGAGCATGGTAAACACAAAGGCCTGAATGGTGCCAACAAAAAGACCAAAAAATGCGTATAAGAACGGCGGCAGAACAATGTTGTAAGTCAAAGAGGAAACCACCAGGATGATAATTGATCCCCCCATGATGTTTCCGAACAATCGAAAGGAAATAGAAACAATCTTGGCAAGTTCACCAATCACATTCAGCGGCATCATGAAAAATATCGGTTGAAAATATTCTTTAATGTAGGCTTTAAATCCCTTGGACTTGATACCGGCATAATGTGCAATAGCAAATCCCATAATGCCCAATCCCAGGGTTGTGTTAAGATCCTTGGTCGGCTCTTCCAGGTGGGGAATTATTCCTAACCAGTTGGAAAAAAGCAGAAACATAAACAGTGCGCAAACAAGCGGGGCATAGGTTTTGGCCAAATCTTTGCCCAGCGCATCCTCGCTAAGCTCATAGAGCAGTTTTACAATCAGTTCCCCCAGTGCCTGGATCGGTCTGGGCAGTATATCCTTTTTGTTGCTTGCGAATAGACCAAACACAATCAGCACCGCAAATACAATCCATGTCATTGCGATGACTTCAAGATTTATGGTTATGTTGTGCCCCAAAAAAGGAATGATAAGCTGATGTAATTTTCCTAAATCGCCCATAGTCGTTTCTCCAGCATTTTAATTGCTGATGCTCTAAACCTCTTTTTCCCGGTTTGATAAAATAAGTCTGAAAATATGATCGGCAAGGATTACCAATTGGATCATAAAAATTCCCACTATTGCAGCTACCATATCAAATTGATCAAATTTAACAGCGACTACAATCGGGACCGCCAATAAAACGTATCGAAAAATTATTGAACCCAGCGAAAGAAGAAAGGTTTTTCTTTTTGATTTGCCCAGGCGCAGGGGAAGCGTTTGGCCGATGAGTATAAAATTGATCACACTGAAAACGGTGCCCAGTATCAAGCCTTTGGCCACATCTTTTTGTCCGGCCAAAATAAAACAAAGCCCGATAGCAATGGCAATCCAAATTGCCCTGGAACCGTATTTTTTCTGTGTTTGTTTAACGGACTCCATTCCCTCGATTTTCGCGGTCGTTGCCCTTGTCCTCGATTACCTCCATAATTTGACGATAGACGGTGACCCCGCCGCCAATTACACCTAAAATGGTGAAGATCGTCACAAAAATTCCTTTAAGTCCCAACCACTTGTCTATATACAATCCCACAAAAAAACAAAATACGATGCATCCCGCCATGGTCAGGCCGATTTGCATTATAATGGAAAGATTTTCAGCCCATGCCCGGTTCTTTTTATAATTAAAAAACATTGCTATTTACCAATTATTAATTTCGTGTGTCAAGGGTGAATTCCATGACTCAATTATTTTTTAGTCTAAAAATTTCCATTGCCATGGTTAAAATGAAAACCGGGCCATGGGCTTTGGAGCTGATAACCGGAGCTTTCAGAGCTGATAGCGTATAGGCCATGGTCCTTGCTGCCCACATATATGGTCCCGTCGTTACCAATCCCCGGAGATGAACTGACCCCATCGTTTGTTCTAAACCGCCACTTCAGTTCGCCACCCGGAGCGATCGCATACAGGTGATGGTCGTCGCTGCCGATATAAATGGTGCCATCTTGACCGACGGCAGGCGAAGAGGAAATTTTATCTTCGGTCCTAAACCGCCATTTTCGATTTCCGTTTTTTGTCAACGCATACAGATGGTGGTCCCAGCTGCCCACGTAAATCGTGCCATCCTTGTCAATCGCCGGAGAAGAAGCTATGACATCACCGGTTTTGTAACGCCACTTCAGGCTACCGTCATTGTTGACGGCATACAGATGATGGTCCCAGCTGCCAACAAATACGGTGCCGTCTCTTCCGAGGGCAGGGGATGACTGTATCCAAGAGCCGGTCTTGAAGGTCCACCGCAGGCGGCCGCTTCGCTCGATGGCATACAAACGACCATCCCAGCTGCCGACATAGACCGCATGATCTCTGCTCAAGGCCGGCGAGGAAGATACTTTGTACTCTGTTTTAAAGCGCCATTTCAAACTTCCATCCTTTCGGACAGCATAGATATAGTTATCATAACTGCCGAAATAAATCGTGCCGTCATCATCGACGGCCGGCGACGATATGATAGGTTGTTTACCCATGGCCCTGAACTTCCACTGCAGGACTTTATCCGGTTCGATGGCATATAAATGATGGTCCCAACTTCCGACATACACCACACCGTTCGCACCGACGGCCGGAGTCGACTGAACCCAAAATCCGGTTTCGTATTTCCACCGGCTATTTCCGTCCGGTGCAATGGCGTACAGGTGTTCGTCCTGGCTGCCAATAAAGATTGTACCTCCGGAGGAGATTACCGGTGAAGAGAGGATTTGACCTGCCGTCGATATTTTCCACCTGAGACTACCCGGTTGGGCATTTGCGACGGCGCCGGATCCCGGAATTAAAAACAATATGAGGAAGACTAAATAATGTTTCGGATTCATGTTGTCCAATTCAGATAGAAATTGATCCAATGGAATTAGATTTTCAAAAACAAAAAAATTGAAAAGAGCACGAGTGACATCAAGACCCCAAATCCAATGGCCTTGGGAGTCAGGCGCACTTCAATGTTCGGGTTACGTATGATTACAATAAAGGTGCCGGTGATTTTCATGATTTGTTTGTCCAGGAATTCCCCTAAACTAACCAAGGGTCCCTGGCAAAAATGTATGAATAATTTCCCGGGAATCCTGGCAAACCAGTCCGTATCGAGGGTATAGGTTGGATAGCCCTTCACCAGTTTTCTCAAAAACCAAAATCCTAAAAATGAGAAAATAAACATTTGCGTGATTGAAAACACGCGGGTTGCAGTAAATGGTACGAATTCGACCGGATATGGCAGCATATCGTACAGGATCTTCGGATAAACACCCAGAAAGACACACAAAAAGGCTAAAATACCCATACCGATCAACATATGCACAGGCGTATTAATTGCTGAATCTTTTAATTTTGTTCGGATTTCGGGCGGAGGTTCCTCGCGACCCTGGAGCCAGATGTTCCAGGGGAGTTTAAGCCCGGTATGAAGAAAGGTCCCCACGGTAGCTCCCTCCAGCAAAAGGTAAATGATGGGTCTTTGAATGAATTCTGCTGCTTCGATTGTCATAGTCTTGCTGACAAAGCCATTGAATAACGGAAAGCCGGAGATGGAAAAGCCGCCGATCATATAAAGCCAGAATGCAATGGGCATATATTTGTATAGTCCGCCAAGTTCATTAAATTTCGCCGTGCCGACCACTACCAGGGCACACCCTGCGCCCATATACAGCAAGGCGTTATAAATAATATGACACAATGCATGCGAGGCGGCGCCATTTAAGCCCATTTCAGTTCCCATCCCGACACCGGCAACCATATACCCGATCTGGGAGATTATATGATAAGAGCAAAGCCTTCTGCCGTCGTTTTCAAGCACCGCCAAAAATAAAGCAAACACCGCCTGGATGGCTCCCATCCACATCAGCAGCGGGACGCCGGAGAAAGTGGTAATTAAGCAAAAAATAGCCGTCTTGGTTGTAAAAGCGGTCATATAAATAGAACCGCTGGGTGTCGCCTCAGAGTATGAATCGGACAACCAGGAGTGAAACGGCGTGGTGGCTGAATTGATAATGAATCCCAAGAGCATGAGATTGGATCCCAGGTATTTCCCCCCCCAACCCCAGGGCATATGGGCAAATTCAATGGATCCGCTTTGATGTACGTGAATCAAAATGCCGGCTAAGATGCAAAGGCCGCTAAAATGATGCCACAAAATGTAACGAATGGCGGCGCGCATGGCTTTTCTTGTCCCGCGGAATAAAATCAGGAAAAATGGGGCCCAGGACATGATTTCGAGACAAAAGAAAAGGGTAAACAGGTCACCGGCAAATACGGCACCGAGGGCGCTGCCCGCGTAGATCATGGCTGCTACATGTTCCCAATCATTTTTTACCCCCAGCGCATAGATATTCATACAAAATGCGGCGATAACGTAAACGTATCCAAACAGCATACTCAGTTTGTTGATTCTGACAATGTCCAGTGTGTATTGCAGAAACGGGACATTCCCCTTATGGAGCGCAGCGGGCCAGGGGGGAACGGCGCCGAATACACCCGTGGTGGTTGCCACCAGGATTGCCAATCCGGCCATGGGAAGTAAAAGAAAGTAGGCCTGTTTTGCCCGTCTCCATGGGATAAACGGTATGAGTAATCCGCCGAGACAGATAACCAGCCCGGGATGGACCCAGCTAATCAATTCGATCACCTCGATTTTTCCTGATAATAATCCTCGTCAACGACAATAAGAATACCCATTGCTTTCGCTATTAGAATGAGCAGCATACAGCCGAACAGTCCGAATATGGCGAAAAATTGCGGCAGGTACTGAAATGAAAAATGATAATGAAAGACATGTAGATAAAGCCAGAAAAAATCCAAAATTAAGCTCACCACCATACAGACAAAGTAGAGCCGCCAGAACAGCTTTTTGGGATATGTTCTTAGTTTGTTCATGCTCAGATGCCTCCGAAAATATTTTTCACGGCCGTTTTAGCCAAATCGTAGATGCTCAAGGTGTTAGGGAATAAACAAAGAAAAATGGAAAAAATGGCGGTAAATGCCAGGGGAACGATCATGAACAGGTATAAAGGGTGCTGGATCTCGATGATGTGTTTTTTTTCAGCATAGACCTCAACTTTCTCTTCTCGATCATTTCCAAGCGTTTCGGCTACCGGCATCTTACCGAAAAAGGCGGTTCGAATTACAGGAAAGAAATAAAGGACGTCTAAAATAGATCCGACAAAAATAATCAATAAAAAAAAGAGATGGCCCGATTCAACAGCGCCTAACGCAACATGCCATTTGCTGATAAATCCGGCTAATGGGGGAGCTCCAGCCATGCCGAAGGCGCCGATCAAAAAGGCGCCCAGGGTAATTGGCAATACTCTGCCCAGCCCTGCCAGTTCGTTGATCGTCTTTTTGCCGGTGATTGCTGCTATCGCGCCGGCACATAAAAATAGCGTGATCTTCATAAAACCATGAAAGGGAATGTGAAGCATGGCACCTGTGATTGACATGGGACTTAGGAGGGCGACTCCCAAAATGATAAAGGAAAGCTGGTTGATGGTAGAATAGGCCAGCATTCTTTTGAGGTTGTTTTGGCCGATGGCAAAAAAATTGGCAACGATGATGGTGAAGGCCGCGATAGCGGCGAGCACCAACCCCAGACCAAGGGTGTGCATCAGCTCTATGCCGTATATATGACAGACAATCCTAATGATGCCGAAAACACCCGCTTTGACTACAGCAACAGCATGCAAGAGCGCGCTGACCGGTGTGGGCGCAACCATTGCAGTCGGTAGCCAGGAATGGACAGGCATCCAGGCGGCCTTGGCGAATCCGAGCAAAAAACAGAAAAATACGATTTGCAAGGTGACTTTCGAGGTATGGCTCAGGGCCGGTTTTAAAATTCCTTGATAGCTGAAGTCTGTGGTTCCGACCAAAAAATACGTCATTAATATTCCGATGAGGAAAAAAACCCCGCCGGTAAGCAAATAGGCCAGATATTTATGACCGGCGGCTATGGCTTCCGGTGATTCCTCATGGGCGACCAAAGGATAGGTGGAAATGGTCAATATTTCATAGAAGATGAACATGGTGACCAAATTGGCTGAAAGCGCTATTCCTATGGCGCCTAGCAAAGCCAGAGCAAATGAGAAGTAATATCGCGTCTGTGCATGCTCATTTAAAGACCGCATGTAACCTATGGAATAAATAGACACTAAAATCCATAGAACTGATGAAGTCGTGGCGAAAATGAGGCCCAAGGCATCTGCCCTAAGCGCAAACTCAATGTTGGGGAAAAGATCAAACCAGGTGGATTGGATCGGGCCGTGCTCCAATACGACGGAAGTCATAGAAAGCACTGAATAAAAAAGGCCGGCGCTGCCCAGCAGCGTCCAGGTTTCCCTTATATTGGGCCGCTTCCCGGAAAGTAAAATGAGCAGGGCAACGATAGCGGGACATATAATCGCCCAAATCGGTCTAGCCGCTATGGAAAACAAGTCCGTCATCAACTCACTCGTAGGCATTTGGAGGTTCAGAGTCCCATGGGAACAGTAAAGGCAATTACCTTATTCACGATGACCTGGTTAAAAATACCAACCAACACGATGACAATGGCCAGAACAAACGCAGGCAACAACATGCTGAGCGGGGCTTCACCGGTACGAGGGTCATCCGCAGACCCTTTGTCATCCGCTACCTTTTTTTGGGCATGAACAAAAAGGCCTTTGTCAAAAATCCTGAAAAATAAGGCCACATTAATCAAGGTGCTCACCAGCAAGGCAGCTACAAAACCCCACTGGTGGGCTTTTATTCCTCCTAAAAGCAAATACCATTTGCTGAAAAACCCGCATGTCGGCGGTACACCGATCACCGCTAAAGCTCCAACGGTAAATATGAAGGCCGTGATTGGCATGGTCCTGAAGATGCCCTTAAAATCAGCAATACGATGCCCATTGGTTTTGTACATAAGCAGGCTCGCCACCATAAAAAGGCAGGCCACCATCATGGCATCATTTACAATATGAAAAATTGCACCTTTTAGGGCGATGGTGTTCGCCACTCCGATTCCCCCGAAAATATATCCGATTTCAGCGATGATGACATAAGACAGCATGCGTTTAAAATCGCTTTGGGACAGGGCCATGACGGCACCAAATAAAATGGCCAACGTACCGAACCATACCATGACATCATTCACCCGCAGCATTGAGATCGGAAATTCCGCTCTATAAACGGTGAACATTATACGAATGATGACATACGCCATCACCTTGGTCATTAAAGGTGCAACAGCGGCGCTGACAGCAGACGGTGCATAGGTATAGGCATCCGGTAGCCATCCGTGTAAAGGAAAAAGCGCCATCTTTATGCTCAAGCCGATTAAAATGAATGCAAATCCGACCAAAACTGTTTTGAAATGATAGAGCTTGGGGAGTAATTGTGAAAGGTCCGCCATGTTTAACGAGCCGCTCGCGATATACAAATAGCCCACCCCCAGAAGGTAAAAACTGGCGCCAACGGTGCCGATGACGATGTAACGAAAGCTGGCGTAGGTTGCTTTCTTTTCCCCCATGGCGATGAGCGCATATCCCGACAGGGAGGCTACTTCCAGCAGTACAAAAAGATTAAACAAATCGGCGGTTATGCATATGCCCAATAGACCGGTGATCAGCAAAACAAAAAGACTCCAAAATAAAGCGGTTTTTTCCGGTAGTTCCCGCTCCACACTTTTTTTGGCATGAACGGTCGCCAGCAGACTTAGCACTGAGACTAAAACCAGCATGACTGCGTTGAGATGGTCGATCCGATATTCGATACCCCAGGGAGGTTTCCACCCTCCCAGCCAGTAGGAAATGGTTCCATTGACGATGACCGAATTCAGAATACCAACCGAGGATAATAGGCAGATGGACATCGCCGCCAGCGCCAGGGGATAGGATATTCTTTTGTTCCACCAGCCGGTAAAAAAGATTACAAATGATGTTAACAGAGGCGCAATAACAATGATTACCGGTAAATGCTGTACCATTTTTTATAGTCACTCAAATTTCAATCGTCAGCAATCAGTTGTCAGAAAAAATGCCCTAAGGGCCTAAAACAATCTGCTTATTTCCGGGTGATGCCTGATCGTTTTAATGAACTGCTCCGTTCGGATGTTATACCGCTTTTTCATAATGCGTAAAAGCCGCTGGCTCATAATGAATCCCAGTGAGTGATCTTTTTCGAAAAGCGTCTTTATTTTTTTATCTCGAAATGAGAATACTTCGCACGCCTCGGCGCAGATGGCGTCTGTGGTAAAAAACTCTTCATCCAGCATTGCCGACCATCCAAACGAATAGCCCGGCTTGATGGCACTCACGGATACGGTGATCTTATCAGTAATTCTCTGTTCAAGAAGCACTTTACCCTGTTGTAACATGAAAAAGCGCTCGGCTTTATCTCCCTGTCGGAAAATGTATTCATTTTTATCGAAATGCAGTAATTCAGTGATGGGGAGCAATTGGTCGAGCATTTCATCGGTCAGGTACCCCAGCATGACAATTTGCTTTAAATCTTCTCTGGATATCATATCAGATCCTTATCAGGTTTTTCTGACAACATGTTGTATGATACTGAAGGTTTCAGGTGTCAGCGCTGCCGCAGGCTGCCGAACCGGCCAGTTTGATCGAAAAAGAGGCTCCTCGTGGCCTAACAGCGAACCGCAGAACCGCAGAATATCGAATGTCGAATGTCGAAGGGTGGAATCGCTGCGCTTTGTCTTTTTTATAAAATAGATAGAATACATTACTTCGACATTCGATATTCGCTTTTTTATTTCTCTAATTTGTCGTCTCTAAGCCGGGGAAGGATTTCATCCTCTTCCAGAGTGTCATATTCCTTGTAGATTTTAATGGCCAAAGACAGCGCCACGCCGAGTGTCGCAACAGCCACAACAATGGCTGTCAGCATTAGAACGTGGGGCAGCGGATTGATGTATCGTACGGCCTGAATCGCAGTCTGGCCGGAATCATGTGCGTGCTCAATAATAGGAATGGTGGCGTTTTTTTTGGCTCCGATTGAAATAAAGAACAGGATAATCGACGTCTGCAGGATGCTCATGCCGATGATTTTTTTCATAAAGTTTTTCTTGATAATGATTCCGTACAGGCCGATCATCATCAGCAGGATATAAACCCAGTAGTTGACTCTGGAGATAAAGATAGCCAGTACCTCATCCATTCCTATAAACCTTCGTCCTGTCGGCCGGCCGATGCCAGATTGTAGTAAAGAACCACCATGACGGCCATCACGGCGATGCCCACTCCGATTTCGACGATCAGAATACCGTGGGAACGCGCACTTACCGGATCAACACCAAGGATATTCGATAACGCGCCGTAATCCAGGTAGTTCTTTTCATAGAGCATGCAAAGGGCTCCGGTTAGAGCATAGATAACAACCCCCAGGACGCATAAAAATGCGGTTAATCGCTCACCCATGCGCCTGATGGCCGATCTCAGATCATATGCGATGGCAAAAAGAATCATCGACGCTCCCAGAATAACGCCTCCCTGGAATCCTCCTCCGGGGCTGTGATGCCCGTGGGCAATGACATAGAGAGCGAATATCTGAATAAAGGGTATGATCAGCCGGCATGTGGTCTTAACGATTAAATCATAGGGGATCCAGGCGGTATCGATGCGTTCAAAATCGCTCATTTTTTCGGGGAACTTGCCTCCTTTTTTGATGCGCAGGGTTATGCCGGTTGGAATGTGGCGGTAGAGCCGGGTTTCCGGTTCGATGAGCTTAGAGGTTCTCAGTAGAAAGATACAGGCGATTCCCGCCGTAAAAATGACGATGGTTTCAAACATGGTGTCATAGCCGCGATAGTCGGCCAGCACGGAGGTAACGATATTCGGAACTGAGGTGTCTGCTATGGTGTTTTCAATGTAATAGGGCGATACATGGCTGCTGGCCGGCGAGTGCGGGTCACCCCAGAGCGGGAAATCAAGGGAACAATATATTAAAAGGCCTCCCAAAAAAACGACCAGAATTAATCCGATGGCTTTCAATCTTTGGACCTCCTTGAGGTTTGAAAAACGGCTGCTACAAACAGGACGGTGCTGATGCCGGCCCCCACCGAGGCTTCGGTAAAGGCCACATCGACCGCGCCCATGATGGCCCATAATAGACACATCATGAAACTATAGGCGCCAAACAGGATAGCGGCACTTAAAAGGTCTTTTATGGTCAATGCGGCGATGCCGCAGATGACTACAATCAACAATATGATAAATTCAATCTGCCAAATCATTCGTCTACATGTGGCTCCTTTTTCCATGGGGTCAATCCCGCCCTGATACCGGCATCGATAATGGCATGGGTGGCGGTGGGACTGGTGATAAAGACAAAAACGACAATAAGAATGATCTTTATTGCAGTGAGCAAGCTCGCCGTGCCGATCGAACTGGCGGTATACAATGCCAACGCTCCCATCGCGATGACCAGACCGGCCGTGTCAAGCTTGCCGGCCGGATGCAAACGGGAATAAAAATCAGGAAAACGGATAATGCCCACGGCACCGCCGGCGAAAAAGACCAAACCGCAGATTAAAAGGGCTGTGACAATGATGTTCATCGTTGTGAATACCCCACTAGGCCATCAATGGTTTGGTTCTGACAGCTTGTTGTCAGAGACTTGATGGTTTCAGGTTTCAGGTGTCAGCCCAGCCGCTGACCGCGGAAACGGCTAGTTTGATCGAAAATGAGACTTCAGCCTTACAGCGTCTCATAAGAGTATATAAAAAGCGAATATCGAATAATGAATATCGAATAATGAATGTCGAAGTAAGGAATTCTGTCGATTTTAATGTATCCAAAAGACCGAGCGCAACGATTCCATCCTTCGATATTCTGCGGTTCGCTTTTTGACTCTATGAAGTCTCATACGAGGTGTCATTTGCCTTCTACTTTTTGGTCCCTTCATCATACAGGCCTTTTTGTTTTTGGAAATATCTGGAGGCCGCCAGTACGGCGATGAAATTTAACATGGCGTAGGCCAAAGCGATATCCACAAACATCTCAACCCGCTGATAGATCAGCCCGATCAGGATCAATAATGTGGTGGTTTTGCTGCCAATGGCGTTGACGCCGACCAGCCGATCCAGAACCGTCGGCCCGAAAACCGCCCGGTATAAGGACAACAGCATTAGCAGACCCAGGAATATGCCTGAATATATAAATACCTGTTCCATTATTCGCGGAATACTTCGGCAATCCTTGCCTCCATGCTACCCGGTAAGGATCGGCCCGATACTTCATCAATGCAATGCACCGTAAATTTGCCGAGCACACTGACATTGACCGTAATCGTTCCGGGGGTAAGCGTGATGGAATTGGCAAAGGTGGTGCGGGAAATGTCGCTTTTCAATCTACTGTCGAATTCAATAATTTTGGGGTCGATAAGGTCTATCATTCTGGGATGGAACACAAGATAGAGCACATGAAGATTGGCCAGAAATATTTGATAGAAAAGCCAGGGGATGTAGCCGGCAAACCGCAGCCAGCGAATAATGAACGCCGGCTTTATCCCTGAAGGAAATAACAAGTCATTGCTGAATGCAGCGACGATCAGGCAGGAACCCAATCCCAGCGCAAGGTGGAAGGGATCGAATTTACCTGAAAAGAGCACCCAAAACAAAGCCAGGATGAGAAATGTCACTATAAAGGGCGCTGGGGCAAAGCTTTTTTTAGTGGGGTTGCGCGAAAGTCGGCGGCCGGATTTCCTGCGGTATTGATCTTTAATAGAGGCTTTTTCTTCCGGAGCAGCCAATCCCACCACCTCCCCTCGCTTTGAATTTTTAGTCGGATAGTATGTTATAACTTGCTGATTTATATCCTTTTATTTTTTGAATATGAAATGTAAGGATACGGCTCTCATAATTTTCGACGTATTCCTTAAGTCTCTGTTTTACATGGCGAAATTTATTACTCTGCAAATTGCTGATCAGGTTGTTGATATCCGTCGCCCGTCCTTCGCAAATAATACTGGGGCCTTCTCCGATTAAGACTTCCCATTCCCTGGCGACAGATATGCCCAATTCCTCGAGAGCGGGATAGAATTCATCTAAAGTGTAGCTGCCGTAATCCGCTTTTTTATCACTAATTATGTTCCACATCTGGTTAAACTTCACGGTATCTTCGCGAATATCGGTGGAATATGAATCTTTTTTGCCGGTTTTGACCAGAACTTTGGTTTTGTAGCCTTTCACATAATTAAACAGATCCGCCTTGGACTCCTTATATTTTTTGTTCTGCAATGCCTTTTCAAGTTGATCTAAATCATTACTGACAGTTTCGAATATAATTTCACTGTAGGCGCCGACCAGCACCGACCATCCGGCCACGGTGTGCATGCCTAACTGATTGATCGTTGGAATAAACTTTTTGATAATAAATTTATCGTATTCTTTTTTTTTGTCATGAATAATCGTCCAATAATGATTTAGTTTGACTGTCATAGCTTAACCCTCCTCATGTTATTCGACACTTGATTCGGAAGTTCTCGACTCAGTCACTACAGGCGATGATGAATTGCGATAACAAACTGATATATAGAAATATTAATAGTCTGTGACGTTTCGGGGAAAAAATCGGATTTGTCGACGCTATTTGAGAAAAAAAATAATCGTCGTATGTTTTATTTATTCGAAATATTCATCGCTGAGCCATCGCCAGCTTACGATTATTCAGCCTTTTCATTTCGGAGAATGCAGATAACGTTCTATTCAATGGAAGCTGCGCCCGTTCGTTGATCGACGGTAGCATACTTATATCACAGGGTGCAACTATTATTTGTGCGGATCCACGAGTTTGCATACCAGTTCAAGCGCCTGTTCCAGACTAACCTTGCTCATATTCAGTACCAGGTGATAAAGAAAGGGGTTGTCATAATCAGATTTGCCCAATTTATGGTAAAGATTCTTGCGGCGTTTATCTTCACTTTTTACTACCTGGATTGCCCGGCTTTTTGAAAGATCATAATTCGCCATCATAAATTGCACGCGATTTTCGAACTCATCGATGAGAAGAACATGAAAGGCGTCGGGATGGTCGTTTAAGATGTACTGGCTTCCCCGCCCAAGTATGACCACATCACCATCATCGGCCATCTGGGCGATTATCAAAACCAGATAATCCAAATATATTTCTTCATCAATATAGCCGCGCTCATCCTTTAAGACGCGATCCATCAGTGGTTTTGAGACTGTTTTTGAGATAAATTTAGAGAATTTGCCGCCAGCTTCCTTTTCCACGGTTTCCACAAAATGGGTCGAAACATTGGCCATTTCGGCCACCATTTTGATGATTTCACTGTCGGCAAATGTGTAGCCAAATTCATTGGCGACCATTTTGCCCAGGGTTTTGCCGCCGGCGCCAAATTGTCTTGATATCGTGATTACCGCCATTAAAGCCTCCCTTTTATTTTAATGTATATTGTCGATTGAAAATTGAATATTTAAGGTTCGCCTCTGGCGGATCGATTTGAAAGGGCCTCTATACAAATTGACGGAGCAAAGCGACTTCCATAATTATTCAATTTTCAATATTCAATAGTCAATTCATACCTTCTCCGGCGGTATCAACAGGGTCGGATAGACGGACTTCTCGGCAATCGAGCGTGGTGTGCTGCCAAGCCATTTTTCAACCCAGGCCGTTTTGGCCGAGGAGCCCAAAACGATCATGGTTGCCTGACAATCCCTGGCAGCTTTTTCGATCTCCGCGTCCGGATCACCGATATAAACGTGCTCCCGGGCCTTGATGCCCTCGGCTTCAAATATATCGCAGATCTGCCTAAGTTTGGTCCGGGTTTCTTTGCGAGTTTTTTGGATTGCCATGGCTGATGAGCCTTTTAAGTCCTTCTCACCGGCCACGTGCATGACCCCGATCTCCTGGACGACATTTTTCAGGCCCTTTAAATAATCAACTGCTTTTAAACTGGCGGGTGACCAGTCCATCGCCAACAAGGGCCTTTCAAACGGTTTTTCAATGGAGATCGCTGTTTCCGACAAATGCTTGTAGACCAGCACGGGAGTTGCCGACCTGCGAAGTAATTCGGTAACGTCCGAGCCGGAATAGAGGTTTTCGAGCACGCCTTTGTGCGAGCGCCCGATGACGATCAGATCGGCTTCCTCATTTTTGGCAGCCTTGATGACTTCGGAAACCAGACTGCCGACCACAATATAGACGCCGACCTCCAGGCCTTGTTCAAACAGGTTTTCGGACCAATCTATAAATCGGATATTGGCCGCTTCGCGCAATCGAATTTCTTCATCTTTGCGGTAACCCACCCGGCTCATGGCAAATCGATCCTTTTCGATGACGTTTATAAAGACAATGTGGTTTAAGTCCGCTTTTGTCAGGCTCAGCAGCGACTGGACGGCATCAAAACCCAACTCCTCGAACTTGGTGACAAAAAGTAGTCTCGTAATTTTCATGATCGCAGTTACTCTCCAATAATCTGATAATTAATCCGCAGATATTCAATTTGCAATCTTCAATTTTCAATACCGGCTCGTCCGGGTCAGGGGATCAGGCCAGGATTTTTTTTATTTCCTCGGCCAATATTTCAGGCTCGACCGGTTTCTCCAGATATACTTTGGGCTCCGGCACTTCTTTGCCGCCAAATTCGGTTAAGGCCTTCTGGGAACGCAGAAATGTTTTTTTAGCTATTCCGGATAAAATGATAATGGGGATATTTTTAAAGGACTTATCTGTTTTAAGTTCGCGGTAAAGCCTGATGCCGCTTTGTCGAGGCATCAGAACATCGAGTATGATCAGCTCCGGTTTTTCCTGCTTGATCATCTTAAGGCCTTCCTCACCGTTGGCTGCTTCCAGAGGTGCATAACCGTTTTCTTCCAAAACCGTCACGCTGAATAGCCGGACATCCGGATCATCATCTACAACCAGTACTTTTTTTGCCATGATGTATTCTCCTTGTGAAAGTACTTAGTGATTTTTTCCAGTAATCAATACCTGCTCTAATTCTTTCAACCTGGTGTGGTTTAAAATTATTCCAGCTTCTCAGTATTTATCATACAAGAATCAGAAAATAAATATTGCCACAACGGCATCAGTGCCCCGGCTGCCCTTCATCAGCTGTCGCACAAGGCAGCCTTACGGTAAAGTTAGTTCCTTGGTCCAAGCGGGAGGTCACGTCTATCTTGCCCTTGTGCTCTTCGATGAGTTTCCGGGTTACCATCAGGCCAAGACCGGTACCCCGGTGCCCTTTGGTGCTAAAGAATGACGTAAAGAGCTTTTGCAAGACCTCTTCGCTCATGCCGGCGCCGTTATCCGAAACATCAAATTTGATAATATTGCCCGGCTCCTTCTCAGTTTTCAGTTTGACGATCCAGTGTTTACTCAGGTCCTCGTCAAACAGGCAGGCATCAACGGCATTTGATGCCAGATTCAGCAAGATTTCGTGTATGCTGCCGGGATCCATAATCACTGTGCCGATGGTGTCGTCAGGTTCGATGGTGATTTCAACTTGGTTTTCGCTGGCTTTATCCTTTACCAGTTCGTAAACATCACTAACAATATTATTTGGCTCGCACGCTTCATATTCCGGTTCGCGTTCTTTAGAATATGACAGCAAGTCCATCACCAGGTTGGAAGTCCGGCCGATGTTTCTTTTTATGGTGTCCCAGCCTTTTTTTAATTTCTCGGTGTCATCGCGTTTGATTCCGATATCAACCAGATAGCTGCCGCCCTTGAGACCATGCAATATATTTTTAATACCGTGGGCCAAACCGGCAACCGTTTGACCGACGGCCGCCAGCCTTTCGGACTTAACCAGTTCCTTTTCCAGCCGTTTAATTTCTCTCAGGTCCTGGAAGAAGGCGACGGTACCCATTTCTTTGCCATTTTCCTGCAATATCGTGCCCGAAAACCTGACCGGAATGTGCCGTCCGTCCTGGGAGACAATAGCGGTTTCCCGCCAGGAGATATCTTTAAACCCGTTTTTACTGTCCAGCGCATCACGAAACTGATCGGCGATTTCCGGCGGGAAAAGCTCGGTTATCGCCATTTTGTAAATTACTTCAGCCTGGGAAAAACCGAAGATGCTCTCCGCCCCGGGATTATAAATGACAACTTTCAAATCCCGGTCGGTGGCGACAATTCCATCGTTTGAGCTTCGGATCAGCTTGATTTGGAAATTGGTTTGTCTTCTTAATTCACTGGTGGCGAGCTCGATTTTTTTTTCAAGATCGGTGGTATACTCTTTTAACTTTTGCTTGATATCAAGCTTTTCTTTGGCCCGCGCCAGGGCAATTGTCAGGGCTTCGTCTCTGACGGGTTTATTGATAAAATCGGAAGCACCGTACTTAAGAGATTCAATGGCATTGTCGATATCGCCGTGGCCGGTGATGATGATGACTTCCGTATCGGGATCAAGCGCCTTTATTTTTTCCAGGACCTCGATGCCGTCCATGCCCGGCATCTTAATGTCGGTGATAACGATGGGCGGGTTTTCTCTGGCGAAAGCCTCCAGCCCCTCGGCCCCATTGAGGGCCGGGATGACATCATAACCGTCGGCTTTCAGCGATATGCCGAGAACTCGCAGAATATCGGGTTCGTCGTCAATTAGTAGGATTTTGTTCATAGAAAAGAATGCCTAAAATGTCTAAATTGCCTAAAATGACTAAAATTAAGGATCAAGATCATTTTAATTTGAACTATCACCTGACCACAGTGAACGATCAACTATCCATCAATCAACCAATCCATCTGATCAGCTTAAATTATTTGTTCGACGTTAAAATCGCTATGCGCCGAAAGCCGTGTGCCTTGCGCCTACGCCCCATGCGCCATGCCCTCTGCGCCATGCTCTCTGCGCCATGCTCTCTGCGCTATGCTCCATGCGCCATGCGCTAGGCGCTTACCGCCGGAAACGTCAGCATAAATGTTGTGCCCCGGCCGATTTCACTTTCAATATCGATGCTGCCACCGTAGTCTTTTACGATCCCGTAGCTGATACTGACCCCCAGCCCGGTGCCTTTGCCGACTTTTTTGGTCGTAAAAAAGGGCTCGATAATTTTGTTTTTAACCTCTTCGGACATTCCGGTGCCTGTATCGGAAACCAGCACCGTGACCCGGTCCGCCTTCATGAAAGATTTTATGGTAAGCTGCATGGACGAGTCCTGAACGTCGGGCTGGCTGCTTTTTTCATCCATGGCATCGATCGCATTTGAAACCAGGTTGATAAACACCTGTTCCAGCCGATTGTGCTCCGCCACAATATCCGGCAGATCCGGGTCCAGATCGAGCTGTACACTGACATCATGAACTTTTAATTGATGCCCCAGGACCTTGAAAACATCTTTGATTGGATCGTTGATATTGACCTTGCTGTGAACAAGTTCAGATTGTCTGGCAAAATCCCGCACATGTTTGATAACGCCGCTGGCACGCTCCACATTGGCGACAATATCATTGGCCATGGTTCGCAGGTCTTCGCCGTCTATCTTGGCGCCCCGTTTTAACATTTTCAAAAAAAAGTCGGCGCATACCTGAATTACATTTAGCGGTTGATTGATTTCATGAGCCATGCCGGCCGCCATCACCCCCAGGGTGGTCATTTTGCCGGCCTGTATCAACTGCGTCTCTTTTTCGACAACTTCAGTGATATCGGTGGTTGAAACAATAATAACATTGCGTTCGCCGTATTTTGCAAAACTGATATTGATATTGACGTAAAACGGTTTGCGGCCCTTGCGGTAATGTCGCTTTTTGCTGAAAAGCAGTGATTGATCTTCTGCCAGGCTTTTTAGTGCCTGGGCCATTTCATCATCATCATTTTCTCCAATTTCGAGAAACGGTCGTCCCAGCAGTTCCTCCCGTGAATATCCATAACTGTCCTGGGCCCGTTGATTCATAGCCAAAATTTCGAAAGTCTTGCTGTTAAGAATAAATATTGGGTGAGGATCATTGTTAAACAGGGTGCGATATTTTTTTTCCGATTTAATGTACTGTTCCTGGAGCATCGCATTTTCGATGGCGACACCGATGCGGTTGCCGATCAATTCCAGAACGTTTTTCTGTTCCTGATTGAAATACATCGGCTTTCTGCTGCCGATGCGTATGACACCAAAGGTTTTCTTTTCCTTGCTGCTGATGGGAACATAGGCAATTGATGCTATCTCTTCGCGTTCCAGTGTGCAGATTTCATCCGGACAATCTTGCGGCAAATTTTCATAGATGGTGTACTCATTGCTCTGGGCCACACGATGGATGATACTGTTTTCGTCAAGAACGCTGAGTGCCTTGCAGGCGTCCTCCGATAGCCCCCGGCAAAAGCGCAGATAGTATTTGCCATCATCATCCAGCAAATAGATGCAAATACCGTCGGCAGACAAAAAATTTAACAACTCCTCGACGGCCTGATTGATTCTGGATTCCAGATCTGCAGGAGCATTCAAGGCGCTGTATATGGAACAAAGTGTGCTCAGCTCGCCGGTATGGCGCTCCCGCTCTTCTTCAGCTTTTTTATCTTCGGTTTTGTCCCAGAGGGTTTCAATGGCCCCGACGATGGAGCCGTCGTGTCCCTTTATGGGAGCGGCCGTAAACCAGCACCATTTGCCGTTTTCCCCTAAACGTGGGAAAAACACTTCTGCTTCGTAGGCCTCTTCAATCAGCGCAGACTTGCGCCATTTTTCACCGTATAATTTTTGGATTTCATCTTCACTGATTTGATCCAGGATCACATCCGCCATGGTGGGGCGTTCTTCTCCCCAAAACGGTGTCGACGGCCGGGTGGTCCCAACGATCGTTGCGGCCGGCGTGCCGGTGAGCCGTTGCATGGCCGTGTTCCAGTGGGTAACGATATGGTCCTGGTTTAATACAAAGGTTGGAATTGTGCTGCCCTCAATAATCTGTGAAAGGGCGATTTCGCTCTCGATTAATTCCCGCTCTATTTCGACATAGCGATTGCCTCTCTGCCGGATCACATCGCCCAGGCGGTCGGCAAATTGTTCGAAAAGGACATTGATGTCAGGCGTGCTGTCTTTGTGTCGACCCAGCACTTTCAAAGCTTTTCTCTTTTCCGCTTCCACCTGGAGCGATGTCCATACGGTTCTGGATTCAACATGGTCGATCAGCCTCACTTCGCCAGGCTTTATCATGCCGAAGATCACACCCAGTTTATCATCGGCTGTCAGTTCCATAATGACCTGTAAATTTTCCAGATCAAAAAGCGCTTTGTAATCGCTGGTGGTGAATATTCCTTTGCGGCCGGCATACAATAATCCCTCAGCCTGATCATCTTTATCGGCAACGCCTAAAATCGTGGGGCGTTGTTCTTCGAAATGTTCACTGTAAATCAGTTCAAGCAGATTTTTGCAAAATCGCCCGCCGCCCACAATGGCAATATTAGATTTCAATAGCTCATCAATCACGCAAGTTCACCTGTATCTGATATTAATTATGCATCTATGTCCATTTTAAACAGAATGACATATTCTTTTTTTATACATACACAGCGTTAAGCAAATTTGAACCTATGCGTTAATTGTAACATCTACCTTTTAAAGGGCATGGTGCCATTCATCGAGACGCTGTGTATTTTTAGAAAAAAACCAGATGCACCACCACAAAGGTCGGGACTAAAAATATCACGGAATACCTCAATATATAGCCGAAAAAACTCGGCATCGGTGTTCCGGCTTCTTCGGAAATGGATCGAACCATAAAATTCGGTGCATTGCCGATATAGCTGCACGCTCCGAAAAAAACCGCTCCGGCAGAAATTGCCTTGAGGTAGACGGCGTTTTCCGTCATCAGCAACGGTACCGCCTCGGCCTCCGTCAGGCCGGTATAAAAGCTTCCAAGGGCGGTGTTAAAAAATGTGAGATACGTCGGTGCATTGTCCAAAAAGCTTGATAAACTGCCGGTTACCCAGAAATAGTGAAACGGCTGGGTCACCCCGTTGACCAGCAATGATAGGGCACCTTGCGATCCGGCCTTTAATATCAGTAAACAGGGGATCATGGTGATGAAAATTCCGATAAAAAGATACGCCACTTCAATAATGGGAAACCAGGTAAAGTCATTGTCTTCACGCAGACTGACCCGGGTCGTCACCAGAGATAGAATGCCCATGATGATTAACAGCGCGTCACGGACCCAGTCCTGCACGGCTCTGTGAACCCCGAATGTATTGACTTCGCCCCAGTCCACCGTACCGCTCATCAGCACCGACCCGACCACACCCGCAAGGAAAATGAAATTGTGGGTACCCTCAAGTTTCAATGGCTGTTTGACATCGTTTTCTTCGGGCGGCGAGGCGCCCTCCTTGCGATAGTGGTAGGTATCAAGAATAAAATATATCACCAACAGTATGATGACAACCAGCAGCATGTGGGGCAGGATGTTGAAAGTCCAGAAAAATGATACGCCGTGCAGAAATCCTAAAAACAGCGGCGGGTCTCCCAACGGGGTCAGTGATCCGCCGACATTGGCAACCAAAAAAATGAAAAATACCACCATAAAGGTTCTGTTCTTGCGGTAATTGTTTGCGCGCAGAAAAGGCCGTATCAATAGCATGGCGGCTCCGGTCGTCCCCATCCATGAAGCCAGGGCAGTTCCGATGATGAGCATGATCGAATTAATTACCGGAGTTCCTCGCAGCCTGCCGCGCAATAGAATGCCGCCGGAAACCGTATACAACGACCACAGCAGAATTATAAAGGGCACATAATCTGCCAGGATAATATGAAGAATTTCGTAAAGGGCATCCCATTTGAACACGATCAGAAACGGGAGACCGAGGGCTGCCGCCCAGAAGGCGGAAATTTTGCCGAAGTGATGATGCCAGAAATCCGGCATAAGCAGTGGGCACAGGGCTATTGACAAAAGCATACCGGCAAACGGAATGCAACTCCACAGCGGAAGAATTTTGCCCAGATTCGCATGGCCTTTACCGTGCTGTCCGCCGGATTGGTCATGGGATGCATCGCTGCTGCCTTCTCTATGGAGTTCCGATTCGGCCGGTGTGGTTTCAGTCTGATGATCTGTTGAGGCCAGAATAAACTCCGGCTGTTTGGGGATTGTATTATCGAAGGCGAAAACTGATACAGAAAATACCAGGATTGCTACCGCTAAAATCGTCACAGAAATTCTCACCCCTGTCATAAGCCCGTTCCCTTTACCGCTGGTTATTCCATAAAAATGGCTTCATTGATTATAGTCTGTCATTATCAACTTGGTTCCGGATAAGACGCCATGCACCTTAGCAGAGTAAGTCCTTGTTTAAAAGCTATTTTTTACCTGAATTTTGCATCCAAATTTCCCTTAGCCACGTTGGAAATCAATTTACCGCAATTGAGTTTGCGCAATGATTTTTGCTTTAAAATTCAGGTAATAAGTTGACCTGCAGGGAATATTGCCGTATGTTATCAAGCACCTGTCAACATCGATCAAAACTTGCCCTAGTTTCAGTATTCCATTATTCGAGTTGATCGCTAGCGACAGAGCAACCATTTTTGGTGCCCGCAGGGCGGGATCATCGATGGTCTTAACACCAGAATCCTGCATGCAAATTAATGAGAATATGAAAGCCTCCGACTCGTGCAAAATTCAGGTATTGGGCCATGTTTTCGATTGCGGAAATAAATTAGAGGAGGTCTGAAACTATGAAATCCTATTCGAAAATTTTGCTTGCAGCGGCCATGTGTTTTCTCTTTTCCCCAGGACCGGCCGCTGCCGTATCTCAGCCACCGGCCGTTGGAGGCAAACTGCCTGAAATTTCGCTTGCCGCACCTCAAAACGCTGAATTGCAGTTGTATTTAGGCGTCAGCGGGAAACAGACCTTCGCCATACCTGAGATAAAAGCCGAAATCGTACTCATCGAAATTTTCAGCATGTACTGACCATTCTGTCAGAAGGAGGCTCCTTCTGTAAACGCAATGTATCGTAAACTGGAAAGCGACGAGAAGTATAAAGGAAAAGTCAAACTGATCGGGATCGGAGTCGGCAATTCGGCCTTTGAAGTTGGTTATTTTAAAAAGGTCTATAATATCCCGTTTCCGCTTTTCCCGGATGGTGATTTCGAAATTCACAAAAAACTGGGGGAGGTTAGAACCCCTTATTTTATCGGTATTCGTATCCTGCAGGACGGATCCCACAAAATTTATTATTCAAAACTCGGCGGAGCCAATGACGCCGATGAATTAATGAAAAAACTGTTGCAGGATTCGGGATTGATGTAGACGCGTTGCGGGTTGCGGGTTGCGGGTTGCGCGGTGCGGGTTGCGGGTTGCGAGTTGCGCGGTGCGCGTTGC
>Ga0209791_1000015_pt1 | contig 178374 bp, 167 predicted proteins | sample WorMetTyACAVOLI1_FD_187422 | JGI IMG/M metagenome (GOLD analysis project Ga0209791, IMG submission 187422) | Marine gutless worms symbiont microbial communities from Max Planck institute for Marine Microbiology, Germany - Olavius algarvensis... ... | reverse complement strand
CAAGAATCATCAGCCTTGTCAAAATACGGTGTCTGTGCACCAACTTATTATCCGACTTAAACTTGGCGGGAGGAAGAAACTCAGGCACGGGCTCGAAGCCCAAGGCGGAAACCTCCTCTTGCAACAAAGCTAATGGTTTTACCGAATAAAGAAAGCCTTTATTTTTTTCACCCTCGAGGAGGGCGGGGGGACACCCCCCGCACCCCCCGATTTAAATATTATTTTTTGTTTTTCTTAACCATACAAGGCGGATTGAAACTCACGGCATAGCCGGTCAAGAGCCTTCGCATTACCGACGCGATCGGGGCGACTCCTGTCCTCAATAATAGGTGAAGGTGATTTGTCATAAACGCCCACGCAAAACAGGCCGTTTTACTGTCTGACAGGATACCGCCAAGCCGATCCAAAAAATCATCACGGTCGCAATCATCGAAAAAAATCTTTCTTCGATTAATCCCCCTCACAATGATATGGTGCAGCCCTCCAGGGGCGTAAGTCTTCGCTGAAGCTACGCCGCACAGGTCTATGCGGGCTTTTCGAGGCATGTCCAGCAAGTATCAAATAAATCCAATTTTTAAACCGTATATCCGAGGAACGTCCCCTATTTCCACGTCTGCGCTGCCGAAGATTTTCGCGTCCACTCAAGCGGCTGGTTGTGCCCATTTATTCGCTCCTTTATGTGTCCTCGAACACATCTGGGTAATGTTTTTTCATGCAATCTGGGCAAACCGTGTGGCTAATGTCGGCTTCTGAATGACTATGAATGTACTCATCAACTTCATTCCAATCACCTTTAGCATCACGAATTTGTTTGCAAAAAGAACAAAGAGGGAGAATTCCTTTAAGAGTTTTGATTTCAACAAGGGCTTTTTGAAGATCGGCAATAATAGCTTCTCTCTCTTTTTCAGCCTTCTTTCGGTCTGATATGTCCCGGACAATGTCCCTGGAGCCAATAATCTTTCCGTTAGTCACAATAATGGATGAATTCACCTCAATATCCAGCCAACGGCCATCTTTTGTCTTCTGTTTGCCGATAAACTTTTCGTATTTGCCACTCTTGTGGAGCCTTTTAAATTCTTCGTCAGACTCTGAAATTTGACTAGGTGGAATGACATCCATTACATTAAGTCGTAGGAATTCTTCCCTGGAATATCCGAACAATTCAACTGCACGCTGGTTCACATCAATATAGTTTTGATCTTTGTCCAACATGAAGATGGCATCATTGGCATTTTCAAACAAATCTCTGTATTTCTCATCTGGACTCTGTAACGAATCTTTGGGAGGGAATAGCCGATTATTTTTTCGCAGAAGTCTGCAAATAAAAACGAACTGTATGGCTATTATGCCAATCAGGAAGATATGTCCGGTAGAAATAGAGTTCATTTGGAGATTTTAATTATTTTGCGGCACAACGCTGAACTCACCTGCCGCAAACGTAGTTAGAATATAGGGGACGTTGTTGACTTGGTAGACTTATTGACTCGCCTGTTTTATGATTTTTGATATGGCCGATGTCGAAACTCCCACCCGCCTGGCAACTTCGGCTAACGCAACCCCACGCCCCTTTACCAATTCAATCGCAATCCGGTTTCGAACTCCAATTACCTCCTTGCATCGGCTGCCCCCTGTTAATTCATCAATGGATCCTTTTTCATTTTTACATATTTTGCTTATATATTCATCAATTTTCTGATCTTTCTCGCTCACCGGCAATTGAAATTTAATTCTGGCTTCAGCTTCTTTGATGATCCGCTCGATGAATTCACCACTGCCTAATATCCGATCATCACTTAATTCACGTTCCCCCGAGCGGCGCATTGCCTTAACCGCCGACCAACCGCCCAAGGAGCGGATTAACCCGCCGCCAACAAGCTCAGGCCGACGGCCTTCACCAATGGCTTTTTTGACATAGTTGCGATACGCATCCTTGGCCCTGCCTTGCGTTTTGCCAAACCATTTCAAGACGTAGTCCCGATCCTGCCAGTCATTTTCAATCTTACCCAGCAATACACTATGACCACTCCAGCGATAGCGATCCAGTTGGGATAGATTTTTAATCCTATAGTTGCATAAAATTTTGAAATCCAACTTCGCTGCTGCAATGAAGACCATTGAAAGTATTGACTGATCCTGGATTCTGGTTTCTGGATCCTGGATGTCGTTGAAATTCACCGATAGTGAACTGTTAGATATCCAGCATCGAGTATCAAGCATCCAGCATCTGCCCGGAAAAAGCAACGATCTCAGACATAACGGCCAGGCTAGATGACAAGAATTTATGCAATGTTAGGGTTAACCAACTTGGCCCGCAACGGATTTAAATGAATGTATCGCACCAGTTCTGTAAAATAAGCATCTTCATCGCAGACAATCGACTTATAGCGGTTTTGAAATAAATGGCCCCGGCGGCGGTGACGACGATTATATGAAACAGCATAACCGGTCAGCAGCCGACACATGAAACCGGATAGACCCATTTCAGAGCTGCGCAAAAGAATGTGCGCATGATTGGTCATAATCGTCCAAGCATAAAAGCGGGTTTTAGTATCGACAGATAGCTCCCCGAGACGCTTTGCGAAATTTTTACGGTCGGCGACATCGTTGACGATCCGCCGTCTTTCGATTCCCCGCACCATGACATGATGCAGGGTCCCGGGGGCATCCAATCGCGCTCGAGGCGGCATCGCATCCCTCCTGCTATGGAATTTTCAACTTACATAGCCCATTTAGTCCTCTCAGTCAACAACGTCCCGTATTCCCATAGTTCCTACCAGAGAAACGTTATGCCCGGCTTCACCTTCCCTGCAGTGGGTCGCTTGGGCTCCACTTCCCCACCTTATCGGCCAGCCATAGAACACTGACCCTCGGTACTATGATCCGCTAAGACTTCCAGATGCCTGTCTCGGTTTTGTTCGCTTTTCGCTATCCGCCACCGATACCTTGTTTGCTCCTTTACTTTCGCTCCCTGGTCAGGTTAGAGCACCCCTTTCCAGCGCCTGGATTTCGCCTCATTGGCTGACCGGCACCCATCAACCGGATTGTAGTAACACAAGGAAAACACCTGGATCTCCCGAGTTCCCAAGCTACCCTCGTGAATGCATGCCCTGGTCTTCCCGCCTAGGCGGGATGGTGTTCCTCATGCTTGCCATGACGTATGCGGGACTGCTGCCTTCCGCCGCATAAAAGCGTCGGCTTTCTCCCATACGAGCGGGATTATCCCAATGACCACAACTATACATGTTTCGGGGCTCAATACACAAGCCTGTGGTACATCCCGATTCATCGGGGCATCCTTGATCCATCCGGCTTCGGACTCTCCTCTCAGAGTTGGCCCGCGGACTTCACTACTGACCTGGTGGCTAACCTTTAATCAGGTGGGATTTGAATCACTGTTGATTCTCACCCACTGGGTAACAATATCGAATTTCATCCCGCACTGCGCGAATCCCAACGACTTGAGTTTATCTCGGCACGATCATGCGGTGGTTAGGCCAAAAGGGACATCCCCCTTCTCATTCTGTCTCTTGACATATAGACAGTCCAGATCACGGTGTATCCGAGTCAATGCAGATACGATCAGGTTCTGCTACAATGCCTTCTATCCACTCAGGCTTTGTCGTGTGTCTCCTGATGACACGTGTTCCTGCCTGCTTCATTTCGTTAGCGAGGCCTCTTTGCTGCAAGTCCTTGGTGGTGGAAGATTCAGGGTTCCCAGGTACCCATCCGAACCACCACAGTGAGCGAACGAAACGCTGAAGCCACCTGGATAGCGGCGCGTGTTCTATGGCGATCACCCGACCGCTTGGACGACAGACGCGTTCAGCCTCTCGAAGAATCGACATTCTCAATTGTCGGGGCATCTCGTGTAAAGCGAGCGTGATCAGCACCCGATCGAAGCTCCTCGGTTCGAATCCGGTGTCACAAGCGTCGCCGACTCGGTAGTCCACAAGGCCGGTCCGGTCCTTCCGTTTCGCCGTGGTGATTTGTCCTGAACCAAGATCAATCGCCGTAACTTTCGCAGAAGGGATCGCGCGGATCAAGGCACGTTCCGTCGATCCTGTCCCACAACAGAGCGAGAGCACATGGTGACCAAGCTCCACTTCGAACCAGTCGACGAACGCCTTGCGGCATGCATTCTCTCCGCCCAAGGGCAGGAAACACCACCACGTCATAATATCGTAAAATGGTCCGGAAATACCGTACCAGATCTCCTCCAACCGACTCACATATCCGGAAGGGCGTACAGTCTGCGATACGGTATACTCTGAATCTTTGTGAGATTCCTTCATATCTTTGCCGACGCTCACGGGGCCTAACGAGTTTGTCGAAAAACTAGTTTTTAAACCACTTTAATTTTCGTTTGGGGCCAGGGTAAACTTGTTTTCAATCTCCCGAGCGAACTATTGGAGCGTTTTCAAAAAAAAGCGGTAATTTGATTCCTTTATAGGCGTATATTGGCCCTTCTCGCTGGCCTTTTATTCAACCGCAAAGCTTTGTCCATAATTTAGGATCTTTTCTATATTATGTACAAGGCAGTATAGCTTCCATTGAATATTGACCTTGATCTTTCCTCGCAGAGTAAATCGATCCATTCTCTTGCAAGATCGTATGTTGCCAAAGACAGGCTCAACTATCCCGATCCTTTTGCCATATATCTTTCGTCCCTCAAGCGTATCGATCTTTTCTCTCATTTTATCTGTTATGCTTGGTGGACGTTTTTCAATTAATATATGAACCTGTCTTGCTTCCGTTTTTGGTTTGCGCAGACATTTTGACCTCAGCGTGCAATCCCGGCAAGCTGTCTTTGGCGCTTGATATGCAATGAATTTGTATCCTTCAGCATTTGTATAATTTCGATTCTTAACATAGAGTTCTTGGCCGGCGGGACAAATGAGCTTGCCTGTGTCCTCATTCATCTTAAAGTCATCAACATCGAAATAGCGCTTCTTTGATTTATACTTTTGATGGCGTTTATCGGTTGAACGTCGGTGCCTGTCTGCATCTTGAAAACGGACATCTCTTTTTCGAAACTGCTGATCGGGAACATAAGCATCCACTTTTTCTTCTTCGCAAGCCTTAAGATTCTCTACACTATAGTAACTTGTGTCGGCGCTGACTTGTATGCCTTCCAGCGGTTTTTCCACCCCAATAGCTTCAAGGTTGTTTCTAGCACCTTCGAGCATCGGTGCCATGTTCTTGCTATCCGTACCAGTGCCGAACACTTCAGCGTTTGTTACGACCTGACTTTTTGAGTCAACCACTGCATTGGCATTATAGCCTTGTTGTACGCCATGGGAAGTCGCCATTTTGGCCGATTCATTATCCGTTACGTTACTCTGAATCTCCTCGCCTTTGGAGCCTATCTTGGGTTCATTATTCGCCAAAAACTCTTCAATGCGATCAGCTTGTATAGTTAATTTTTTGATCCGCTTTTCATGACGCGCTTTGTCTGTTGTGGACTGGCCGCGCTCTTTTTTGTCTGTCTTTTTATGTTCTTTGACAATTTGTTTAACTTTACGCCTAAGCGCCTCTTGTTTTTTCTTCAGGTCATCAAATTTGCCGCTCCACTCTTTGGATGCATTCGATGAGAGCTTTAAGCCATCTATACTAAAATGGGTGCCGCCAAGTAGCCCTTCTTCATGGCAAATCATTAAAACCATGGTGAATAAATCCTCTATCTCTTCATCAATAGAGGAAACGAATGCTGCTATGGTGCTATGGTCCGGAGTCTTATTGCAAGCCAGCGCCATAAAGGTCGTGATTCTTTCGCATGCATATTCTAAGTTGCGAGATGAGACCATTCCGCGAGAATACCCATAGAGCACAACCTTTAAAAGCAATTTGGGATCGATCGATTTTCGTCCAGTCTTATCGTTATTATACCGTGCGTTAAAAACGCCCATATCCAGACGATCTTCGACGATATAGTGGATTGCATATTCCAAAGTACCCGGTAGCAATTGATCTTCTAAAAAGATCGGCCCGATAACGGATTGCTTATAGTCATAGAGTTGGTGATTGGCCATCTGTGTTTCTCCAATGGGAAATCTTTGTGATTACTGACATCTCTATACCACAGATAGTCAAACTAGTCATCAAAAAAAAAGTAAAACTTTAATTTTTCGACAGGCTCAACGGAGCGTTTCACCTGCCGGCGGCGGGTAGCAACGGTAAAATTAAGACTGCTAAAACTTGGGATCTCTAAGAATGTTTCAAGCCGCACGATATAGCCGGTCAGTCTTCCGGGTAAAGGCACCGCTTACGCGGCGCCCTCCCCACAAACCCACCACATAATGCCCATCAATACCCAATTTTAGCGACGGTCAATTATCCGTATCATCCTCGGTTTGGAGAGCAGATCCAGGTTGTCGGTATCAGAAGGCACCGTGGTGAAAGTTGTTGTGTCATAGGGTTGCATGATGGACGTCGTGAATTAATACCGGAATGGATGACAAACCCCCATTGGGCAGAAATGTCGATCGTTTTATTGCCACGGCTTGATGTCAGTGCGCTTCGTAGTTTGCGTCGGTTACTAAAAAGTGACATTTTGTCCCTGCTTGATCAAGCTAAACCTGAGATAAGGAGGGATAATGAAGAATCAAAAATTTCACCAAATACAGATCATATGGCAAGATATGGCATCGCCGATATCAATTCCGAGGCAGACGCGAAATAGATTGGTCGATCTTCTTGGAAATCTTATATCCGAGTATTGGAAAAATTGCAAGCAAATCAATGATTCACAGCAAAGAGAGGATCAGAATGAAAAATAAAATAACAGCGGAGCATCTATTACGCCAGGCATCTGTGTATGTTCGCCAGTCAACCGCAAGCCAAGTAATCGAGCACCGAGAGAGTCAGCGTCTGCAGTACCGTTTGGTAGATCGCGCAAAAGAGCTGGGTTGGAGCAAAGAAAGAATAATTGTAATCGACAGTGATTTAGGCACGAGCGCAACGGGCAGTGTGAATCGGGTGGGCTTTCAGGAGCTGCTGTCGGCGGTTAGTGAGGGTAAAGTAGGTGCCATTTTTTCAATCGAAGCTTCCCGGTTGGCTCGAAATGGTCGGGAATGGCATACGCTGCTGGAAGTTTGCGGTATCATGCGAACGGTTCTGGTTGATCAAGAGGCAATCTATGATCTGAATCTATCAAATTACCGTTTAGTGTTGGGTCTCAAGGGCGAGATGAGCACAATGGAATTAAGTTTATTAAAAGAGCGTTCTCAAGCGGCAATTCAACACAAAGCAAGTCGTGGAGAGCTGTATCTGAGCGTACCGGCAGCTTTTATAAAAACCCAAGATAATCGACTTGAGAAAAACCCAGATCGGCGTATTCAGGAGGTTATAGATTTAGTATTCACCAAATTCAGACAATATGGTACCATGCGCCGTGTGTATAAGTGGTTTTTGCAGGCAAAGATTGAAGTCCCTGTGGTTTCTAATGGCCGAGGCCCGCAGACGATAGCGTGGAGGCTGCCGTCCACAAATACCATCATGAAGATCCTGGATAATCCGATTTATGCCGGGGCCTATGCCTATGGACGCACAAAAACAGAAGTTACGTTTAAAGATGGCCGCAAACGGTTGAAAAAAGGGATTCGCAAAGAGCAAAAAGATTGGGATGTATTGATATTAGATCACCATGAAGGCTATATTCAATGGGCTGAATATGAAAATAATATGAAAACATTAGCTGAAAATACCAATAAGAAAAGGCCGATTGTGAAGGGATCTGTTCGCGGAGGCGAGGCGATGCTTGGCGGATTGCTAAGGTGCGGACATTGTGGTGGGAAATTATCTGTGAAATACCAGGGACGTGATGGCAATCATAAGCGCTATCATTGTAGCCAAAAACAGGATAGCGCCAAAGAGAAGAGCTGTATGTCATTTGGTGGCTATCGTGTTGACCGGGCAGTTACAGAAGCGCTGTTCAAGGTATTGTCTCCGATAGGGTTAGAGGCGTCAGTAAAGGCGATAGAGAAGATAAACGATAAATCAAAAACTATAACCCGTCAGCGTGAGTTAGAGTTGGAAGAGGCGCGCTATGAGGCTTTACGTGCAAAGCGCCAGTACAATGCAGTCGATCCTGACAATCGCTTGGTAGCAGCTACGTTAGAAAAAGACTGGAACGATGCGCTAATAAGAGTAGTAAAGCTAGAAGATAAAATTGCTTCTTTATCAGAAGCTTCTTTTTGGCTTTCAGCAGAAGAGAAGGCTGAGATTGGAGAACTATCGCAAGATTTGCCACGGGTATGGAATCATCCGAATAGTTCTGCAGAGCTTAAAAAACGAATTATCCGAACAGTAATCAAAGAGATAGTAGTATATCTAAAAGAAGATAAGATTAGACTAATCATTCACTGGGAAGGAGGTGAGCATAATGAACTGGAGGTGCTCAAGAATAAATCCAATCAAAGAGCTTTGAAAATCGATGTTGAGACAAAAAAGATTATAACTGAGCTTGCCAGAATTATGCCGGATAAGCATATAGTTGCTTTCCTTAATCGTTCAGGGAAAACCACGGCAAAAGGACACACATGGAATCCGGTACGGCTAAGAGCGTTTCGTAGCAACAATAATATTGCCGTGTACCGGGAAGGTGAAAGGCAGGAACGCGCAGACTTTACTGTAGATGAAGCAAGCGCGAAACTTGGTGTCAGTAAAACGAAAGTCTGGAGACTTATACAGCAGAAAATACTACAAGCAAAACAAGTTTGTCCCGGTGCGCCATGGGTTATAAGCCAAAAAGATCTTGAATCAGAAGCGGTCAATAAAGCAGCTCGATCTAAACTGCCAAAACGTCCGCGTTCACAAAATTCAAAACAACAAATGCTTAATTTTCAATAACGTACGGAGGTGTGTATTATGAAGCCAGTCCCCTGCAGTGGGTCGCTTGGGCTTCACTTCCCCACCTTTCCGCCCAGATTTACCTTCCTGGACATCGGTACTATGATCCGCTAAGACTTCCGAAGGCTTTTCTCAGGTTTGTTCACTCTTCGCTATCCGCCCCTGATACCTTCCCCTTGCGGGTTAGGCCACATCCGGATCTCCCCAGTTCCCGAGCTACCCCTTTGAGAACATGCCCTGGTCTCAGACCCCGGTGGTCATCTGCACCCTTGCCAAAACGCGTCCAGGTTTGCTGTCTTCCGCTGCTTGCAAAGCGTCGGCTTTCATCCCGACATGTCGGGACTTATCCCATAGAACCACAATTATACATTTATCGGGGCTCAATACAGAGCCTGCAATCTCGCTCCATCCAGCTTCGGACCCCCGTTACCGGTTTTGCCCGTGGACTTCGCTAATGAGCTGTTGGCTAAACTTTGCTCGTGTGGGACTTCCGCAGATCCTGCTACTCAGCGCCTGAGCAAGCTCAGCAAGGAGATTTACTGCTTGATCTATTCTCCCTAATGCCAGGGCAAGCCCTGCAGAAAGGTGCATAGCTTTACACTATGTGCGGTCACCCACTGGGTAACTATATCAAATTTCATCCACCGATAGGTGGACTCCCAGCGATTCGGATTTAGCTGGGCACGACCAGTGGCATTGTTGGGCATTCGCCACCAGCATCAATTATCATTTTCTACCGATCGGACAAGATTTCCAACGATCTGGTTAAATTCTATGGGACGCTCCATATTCATCTAGTGACCGCACCCCCGCATTACATGTAGCTGCCCAATTGGTGCACTGGACGCAAGATCAGCTGTCTTCTTCTCGGTGACGATAAGGTCACAATCTCCGCATACAACGATGAGAGGATTCTCCCACCTTGACACAACATCGGCCAAATCCGGGGGACCGTGAAAAACCTTTACCGCACGAACAAGATCCTCCGTTGGCTGATCAAAAATATTCGCTTTGATCCGATCGATTTCCCTGCGGTCAGCATGGTTCCCAACGAGGTTCGCCATAATCTCTGATCATAAACTGCTGATTCCATCGGCTTCTAATGAAGCGATGTAACGGTCCCGCAATGCTGGCACTGGATGGTGTCCTGCTTTGGCTCTTACCATGACCAAAGCGGCTATCCTGCCGGGAGCCTGTCGTGCCATTTCAAGAGCGCAAAGTCCCCCCATGGAAGAACCAACAACCACAAACGGGCCATCGCCAACACTGGTCAATACGGAGGTTGCCCAAGCCTCAAGTGAGTCGTCAAGTGGATATAGGGTCGGAGTCTCCGTTCGGCCGGGTACGATCTGCAACTGGTCGTCCCACATCCGACCATCCAGCGGGAAATCATGAAGTAGGATCAATCACACTTGCATGAGAATAAGAATTTGCCCAACCTTTAGGTAACCAGCACCGGGCCAATGAAGGTGCAAAGGAAAGCGGACTGCGCCCCGCTGTCAGGTTGACCTAATTGTTGGGCACGCTCCATGATCTCAAAAACACTATCTCACAATCAGGACATAAACCGAAACCATAATTTCATGGGCGTGCCCTTTTATTCCATATGTGAGTATCTGAAGGATTTTCTCTACCTCTTCACCGAGGTGTGCAACCCAGTTGGAGGTGAGGGGAGAGGTGATGGATAGATGCAGCTCAGCTTCAAGTCAAATTCTATATCAGGATTAAGAGCTCCACCAAATTGATGACCCCACAAAATATCCTCTATGGCCCATTCAGATATAATTTTTTTTGTAGATAAAATTACCAGAGACGAATCTCCATAATCTGCTCCCGAATTGGGCGCGCAAAAAAGGCTACCATGAGCTCCATATTGATCAGGTGGAGTGATATCGTACCCGTGCTTATTAACTATTCCATCAGGGATGTTATACCTATTCTCAAATGCAGGTCCACTCACATAATCTGCGTGGAAAGAACGGTAATTAGGTGTTACGGTTATATCACTATCAAAATCGATCTCAATGGTAAATGAAACTAGTTTTCCACTAATTGCAGGATCCAAACATTTGCTGACTTTTCCAGTAAAAACATAATATCTCATCATCGCCTTATCTCCTTGTAATTAGTTAATTTTCTCAGTTTCGTGCAATTTTTCTTTTCATTCCAGTTCGATCTTACACTTCACTCGATCCCCTGCCATTTCAGGAGATTTTTCTGCCCTAACGGGCTGCTCACAGGCCGCGAGTTTCGAGCGCTCCTTGTGAAGTAGCAAGGTTGGATTTTCAAGTTGACAATCATTACTCTGCGTATTAGTATTACCGTATTACCGTATTACCGTATTACATCATACTAAATAGGAGTACATTATGCAAACAGCTATAAGCAAACTTACTAATAAGTATCAGGCTACCGTTCCTAAAGCTGTGAGAAAAAAACTCAATCTCAATGCTGGTGACAGCATCGCTTTTGAAATTGATAGCGACATAATAAAACTCAGAAAAGCAAGTCCAATAGATGTTGAGTTTCTCAGTGCACTTGGCCCCACTCTAAATGAATGGAATTCAGAAAACGATGAGGAAGCATACAATGATCTATGAACCGTTTGATGTTGTGGTTGTACCATTCCCATTCACTGATTCTGCTCAAACAAAAAGAAGACCAGCCCTGGTGCTGTCACAACATACGAACTTCGGGAATAAAATCGGACATTCCTTATTGGCCATGATTACAAGCCAGAAAAACGTTCCTTGGCCATTGGACTGCGAGATTAAGAGTAAAAAACTGTCGGGATTGGCAGCACCATCGGTTGTCAGGATGAAGCTATTTACCCTCGACAATAGGTTTATAATAAAAAAAATTGGCCATTTATCAAAAAGTGATCAAAAACAAGTCAAACAAAGCCTCTCACAAATCTTTGATTACCTGTAATCTTCAAATTCAACGTCCGCTGGTGAGCAGCGGCCCAAATAAATTTCAAACATGCACGGCCTTTACGTAAAACCGCGATCTTCACGCCGTCTGCTCCACTAGCATGGTTAGGCATTATCCGGTTATGTCAGGCTCATCAGGAAAAAGAGACCCGCCACAACAGGAGGCCATGTCGTCATGTACCTTAACCACTGTGCAAGACGCTCAATTCAATCTGTGAATGGCCACCTTGTACTCGCACGATGTTGGTATTTCTCAAGCCACCACTGTTGATTAATTTCGGCCTTTCGCCATCTGTGGCGCAGCCATTCAGTCATTGTCTCGGTCAGAAGCAGATATAGTGCCAGGGCGGATATGCAAATTGCGATCGAAAGCGTCGCGCAGACGACGGCGGATCGAAACGCAAATTTCCATATAGGAGTTGATCGAGCCGTTTTTGGAGTTCCGCATTCTGTTTCCTTAGTTGTTTTCTTCGCAATGCGAGAGTGCGTGCCTGCTCGCGTGTGGGATCGCTCGTGGCCTCAATAAGGTGTTGATTTACATTCAGTGCCTCGTGAAAAAAAACTTCCGCATCTGTTGTCATTTCGCCACCTCACCTTTTCGTGGTTCATACGTCCGCAAAGACTTGTGCCATTGAGTAGTGTGAAAAAAGTCGCAATATCAACAATGAAAATCCAAATTTAAAATTAAATAGTAAATTAATACCAATACATATATGAGTGAGTGTATTCACGCAATCCCGCAAAAGTTTCTTTTGGGGAGTCCGGCAGTGATATGTACCAATCATGGAATGCTAGTGTTGGTCGCACGACTACTATGCTTCTATCAACTTCAAACATAGTGTACTCTCTCCTGTCACAGAACATATAGATTCTGATAATTTTAAGAAAAAATGCCCGATATCAATAGAAAGTTCCGCAATACTATTTTGAAAGATGAATCCCGTCAAATCTTGATCATCGGACAAAAAATCCCACTCTCAACTTTTGAGGCGGGATATATTTATTACGCTGACTCATTCCCTATCCTTATTCAAGGGGTAAAGGACGAATGCATATTCCATATGTTCAGATAAGATTTACTGTAGCAGAAGTTCCTGATAAGTCAAGGAATACTCAACGTGTTCGCGTTGAGTAGATCGAGGTTGAAGGCTGGAAGCTCAAAGCTCACCGCGCAGAGCAACAGGTGATTCGCATTGACGAATGCTGCCTATCGTTAATTAAAGCAGTTCAACCCTACTTTTGAAATTTGAAACGCTCAACTTAGGTCATTAGGGCTCCAGCGGCGGCCGTAATGATTTTGGTATATAAACTTTTCGAAGGCCGACAAGGCGGTGCTTTATTTCCGCATCGCCGACAAAGACAAACTCCCAGTTCTGCCCATTGTTGGCCGAAGGGGCCAATTGCAGTGCCCTGATAAGCATCTCCGTGTGTTCGGGAGGGATCGATGATTCAGCATATCGGCGAATGCTGAGGCGGCTGGCGACAGCTTCTTTAACTTCCATTGATATAATTTATAAACCGTATGCGACCGAATAATTTTCAAGAAATGGTAGTCAGACCAAGAGTCCTGAAATCACTATCAAAAGACAACGCCGGCATTTTTTTGAGCTCGCCGAAAATGAGGACCCGCGTGAGGGCATCTACAAAAGAGATTTTTTTATCTTTGTTAAAAAGATTGAATACTGCGATTGCCTGCTGATGTTGGCTTTCCGTGGACCGATGAACCTTATAAAGATCAATTGACTGGTTGAAACTCAGCGCTTCAGTATAGCCATACTGATAACGAAGAACCGTCATCGATTCCGAGATGACAAACCAGGAAGTGTGAATCGCGATTCGTTCCGCTTTGATTTCTTTAAAAAGTTCTAATGCCCGTTTGTGTTTAATGTCTTTTTTTGAAAATAAGGCGACAAAAAAACTAGCGTCACAATATACGGCATGTAAGCCTTTAAGCGTTTTCACGATCACTTCCGTATAATATGGATTTGTAGTTCTCGGCCACTGGAAGCAGCTCCTGCGGTGCCTCTGGTAGGGCTTCAATCGATTCTAAAACTTGCGCGTACTTATCAATATTCCCCAGTAACTCAATCCGGGCATATGGCTTGCCCCTCTTATTGACCAGCAATGACTCTCCAGGCTTTAGAAGCTTGTCCAACTGAGTCAGCTTGGCTCGAGCCTCACTTAAATTTAGTTTCAATACGGCTTCTTTCATAATACCACCTCCACAACTTGTACAAATATCAATAAAATTAATTTATTTTGTACAGTGTGTCAAGGAAAACTATTTATATCTTTTCAACAGATATTTTACAATCTGTGAAGATCAGCGCAAATCTGCTGGCCCTGTGCAATGCGCAGACTATTTCACCGGGGTGTCCAAATTTAAACAATCAGGCAGTCTTTAAATCACGTTTTTTTTGAGCCCGCACCTTGCGCTTGCGGTTCTTCACACTGTCGACCAGGGAACAGAGCACGGGCACGACGATCAGCGTCAGCAATGTGGCAAAGCCCAGTCCGAAGATCACGGCCACAGCCATGGGGCCCCACCACTGGGAAGACTCGCCGCCGATATCCAGCGCCATTTTGCGAAAATCAAAGCTGACGCCGGTGGCCATGGGCAGCAGCCCTAAAATGGTGGTAATGGCGGTCAGCATCACCGGGCGAAAGCGGATCGATCCGGCACGCATCAGGGCATCATAGGAGGTCAGCCCTTTGGCCAATTGCTGGTTGTAATAATCGATCAGAACAATGGCGTTGTTCACCACGACTCCGGCCAGGCTGATGACACCGATGCCGGTCATGATGATGCCAAAGGCAGTTCCGGTCACCAGAAGGCCGATAAACACCCCGACCAGTGACAGAATCACCGATGTTAAAATGATAAAGGGAGTGACAAAGGAGTTGAACTGGGTCAGCAGAATCAGCAAAATGATGGCTATGGCGGCAAAAAAAGCCTTGCCCAGGAAAGCCTGGGCCTTGGCTTGCTCTTCCTGCTCACCGCTGAAGCGGTAAGCATAACCCCGGGGCCATTTTATTTTTTGCTGCAGCCGGGCATCGATATCTTTAATAATTTCGTTGGCCAGGCGGCCGGATACATCTCCGGTAATGGTAACCACCCGTTTTTGATCCAGGCGCATGATCGCGCCGATGCCGCTGCCCAAATCAACTTCAGCCAAAGTTGTCAGCGGAATCGGCTCTCCGCGGGGCCCGGAAACCGTAATGCGCTTGAGGCTTTCGATGGAGCGGCGATCGCGTTCCGGCAGACGGGCAATAATATCGTATTCATCTTTGCCCTCACGGTAGACGCCGGCCTTGACGCCGTTGATGGCGGCTTTAACGGTGTAGGCAATGGTAAAAGTATCTAACCCCATTAGGGCGGCCTTTTCCTTGTCAACCCGGACCTGGATTTCGGGCTTGCCTTTGACAAAATTGTCCTTTAAATCCACCAGTCCGGCTATATCCCGGATTTCCTTGCGTACCCGGCCGGCCAGCTCTCCCAGTTTGAGAATGTCTTCGCCGGTAATTTCAATACTGATGGGCATGCCGGTGGGCGGACCCTCTTCTTCTTTTTCGACCTGTACTTCGGCCCCTTTGATGGTATTTAGCGTTTTCTGGCGCACTTCGGTAATGATTTCAGAAGACGGTCGCGAGCGGTCGTGAAAGTCTCTGAAGTCCAGCACCACGCGGTTGATGTGGGTGCCGGTGCCGCCCTGGGAAAAGGGATCGCCTCCCATGGCGCCGATATTGGAAATCACGAAACGGATGTCTTCATATTCGGATACGATTTTTTCGGCCTGGGCCACCAGTTTGTCGGAAGTATCCAGGTTGGTGCCTTCCGGCGCTTTGATGTTGACATAGGCGCGTTTGGGTTCGGTCTCCGGGAAAAATTCAGTACCTTTGCCAAAAAGGATGAAGGCTGTAATACTGGCGATGAGCATCACGAAAGCAGACAGCACGACAACCCATCGGTGGCCCAGGCACCATTGCAATATCGAAATGTATACCCGCTTAATCAGGGGTTCTTTAGGATTCTTCTTTTTGCCCGGTTTGGCTGTCTTGACCTTCTGGTAGCGCGCGGAAAGAACCGGGTTAATCACCAGGGCCACAAACAGCGAAGCGCTCAAGGCCATGATCAGCGTCATCGGCAGGTATCCCATGAATTCGCCCATGATGCCCGGCCAGAACATCATGGGTGAAAAAGCGCCCAGGGTGGTCAGGGTGGAGGTGATCACAGGCCAGGCCACCTGATCGGCACCGATCCGGGCGGCTTCCTGCCGCGTTTTACCCTGCTGCATGTGCCGATATATATTTTCCACGATCACAATGCCGTTGTCCACCAGCATGCCCAGGGCCAGAATCAACGAAAAGAGCACCACCATATTCAACGTCACATCAAAACCGGTCAGCAGAGCAAAGGTGATAAACATGGAATATGGTATAGCCAGGGCCACAAAAATGGCCGACTGCCCCCCGATGAAAGCGAGTATGACGCACAACACCAGGATCAGACCGGAAATAATATTGTTTTCCAGATCGGCCACCATCAGCCGCACGTCGCTTGACATATCGGCCGTCAGGTCAATTTTCAGGGTTTGCGGCAGCTGGGGCCGCATTTGCTCGACGATCCGCTTGACTTCATCGGTCACCCGCACAATGTTTTCGCCACTGCGCTTGGATACGGCAATGGTGACGCTTTTTTCCTGATTGATCCGGCTGCGGGTCAGCGGATCTTTATAGGCATCCCGGATGAACGCCACATCGCGCAGATACACCGGCTTGCCATCCCGCACAAAGGCCACGATTGAAAAAATTTCAGACGGGTGCTTGAAGTCCTCGGGGACCCGCACCAGATATTTGGCTTCGCCGATATCCATACTGCCGCCGGGCATGTTGACGTTGCCCCGGGTCACCGAATTGATAATGCTCGAAAACGGCACGTTATAGGCGGCAACCCGATCGATGTCGAATTCGACGTGGATTTCGCGCTCCAAGCCACCGGTGATGCGGGCTTCCAGGACCCCGGTAATGGATTCGATTTCATCCTGCAAATCTTCCGCCAGATTCTGCAGCCGGCGCAGGCTCAGGGGACCTGACAGGACCACCCGGATAACCGGCATATCGGAAAAGTTAACTTCCTGGATGACCGGATCATCGGCCAGATCGGCCGGCAGATCATTTTTGGCCTGGTCCACTTTGTCCCGGACCTTCTGGACGGCATCATCCAGATCCACCTTGGGTAAAAATTTAATGGCGACCGTCGACATGCCCTCGGCCGAGGTGGATCGGATTTCTTCGACATTGTCGATGCCTTTGAGCTTGCGTTCGATGGGAATGGTGATCAGCTCCTCCATGTCTTCGGGAGCGACACCTTCGTAGTTGGTGGTAACAAATACATACGGGATCGTAATATCCGGAAACGACTCGCGGGGCAATGTGACGTAACAGTATATACCGGCAATGACAATGATGACCAGCAGGGCCAGAACCGTTGCCTGTCTTTTGAGCGCAGCCTGATTGAGAATCATTTAGCAATCACCTTCATGCCGTCTTCGACTTCCGTTTGTCCCCTGACAATCAGATGATCGCCGGCATTCAATCCGCTGGTGATCTGCACCCGATCCACTTCAATCACACCGATGGAAATAACCCGCGACTCGGCCACACCGTCTTTTTCCACAAAAACAATCCGCTCCCCGCCTTTGTCGACAATGGCAAACAGCGGCGCAGAAATCGCATCGGGTATGCTGCGGCGCACAAAGGCCACCCGGCCGATCATGCCCGGACGAATGTCATGATCAGGGTTGTCGATGACCGATCTTACCAGAAAGGTTTTGGTGGCGGGATCTGCTTTAAACGCCACAAAGGCAACCGTCCCAAGGATGGTGCGGTCCGCAAAGGCATCAATTTTAATCGGGGTCGTTTGCCCCTTGTGAACATAGCGAACATCAAGCTCCGGCACCCGGACATTGATCTTGATTCGATCGATATTGACGATGTCCGCAATCGGCTTGCCCAATTCCGCATATTCTCCCACATCCACGTATAGGTGGTTGATGATACCCGTAATGGGAGACTCCGGAAAACCATGGGAGTACCTGACCTTGGCTTGCGCCAGGTCAGCTGCCGCCAGTTTAAGTTGGGTTTCGCTCTGATCCAGCTCTTCTTGGGCGATAATTTTGTTTTCATAAAGCCGGCGGCGCCTCTCGCAAAGATCATTGGCCAGTTTGTAAGCCGCCTTGGCATGTTCCAGGGAGGCTTTGAGGGCGGAGACATCTATTTTGGCCAATCGATCCCCTTTTTTCACCTCCTGGCCTTCACGCAGCCCGATCCACTCCACCCGGCCACTGGTGTTGGCCGCCACCTTAACATCCTCATAGGCCTCGGTCTCACCGGGCAGAAAAACGACATCCCGCATGGCAACCGGTTTTACGACGACCACGGAAACCGGAATTGCCGGCGGTTGGCTGGAGCTGCCTTCGGTATTGGCTATACTTTCTCTGTCTTTACAACCTGTCAAGGCCATTGTTGCTAACAGTAGCGCCGCAAAAACGATTGTTAGAAAATTATTTATGATCTTCATTTGATACATATACCTTAACTTTGCATGTTGCCATTTGTTGGCTGTCAGATTAGGACTCCAACACGAAGCGTTTTAGCTATTTATCGAAAAAACTGAAAAAAGAATCATGAAAATATTTTTTTGGCTCTGATCAGCTGAAATTAAATTATAATTTCTTAAGCATTTAGAATTAAAGGAGATTTACTCTTTGCTTAATCCTTCAAAGGCAAGCCGCAATAGCCGTTCAGGACGCTGCGAGTCCGCCAGCTCGGGCAGGATCATATCCATGTTTAAGCTGAAATCCATCAGACCGAGCACCAGAAATGCGACCTCCTCTGCATCGACCTTACGGATATCACCTGATGACAAACCTTCAGCGTAGATCCGTTTAACAGCATCCAGCATGCAACGCTGAAAGCTGGCAAAATCATATTCGGGAACCCCCTCGGGGGGACCGTAAATTAGGCCATGGATCATGATGTACAGGCTCTTGTATTGATGAATCCCTTCGTAAACCCGGCGATATAGAAAAATAAATCGCTCCAAGACCGTGCCCCTGGCTTCGAAAATTTCATTCAAAATATTCTGCTGGACGGCGGCTGCCCACTCCAGGATGGCATAAAACAGCCCTTCTTTGCTTTTAAAATAATAGTAGAGAACCGGTTTGCTGACACCGGCTTTTTCAACGATTTCACGCACCGAAGCACCGGCATAGCCTTTTTCGGCAAAAAGCTCGGTGGCGGTTTCCAATAAACGTCCCCTGGAATTGACTTCCAGGGTGTTGATTTCGCTTGTGTCTTGCATAAATTAAATATTCCAAAATTTTAAAAAAGGTCTTTTTTAGATAAAGATGCCGATATTGTCAAGTAGAATTCTACCGAACGGTAGGTATATTATAACACCAGAGGGCAAAATTTCAAGGGCTCGAGCTTAACAGCCTGATATCTTAAAAATAGAATATAAGCTATTTAGGCGGATGATGCTTTTCCGAGATGTAACTATCCGTAACAATTGGTAACCGCAATGATCAAATCATTATCAATTTGCCGCGCACGACCAAGGAGCAAGTCAAGCTTGGAAAATCCGTATCATTCTTGAATGGACTCATTTTTTATTTTCATCAACTGTCAACAAGATAAACACTTGCTCGGTGAAGGTGTCGATTGGTTTTACAGTTTATTCGTTTATTATTGACCCTTAGAGAATACCAACCTCCTTGCAATAGAATAAAAATACCTTTAATTCAAGAAAGTTAGCGTTACCCCCCCCTTTTTTTCTTTCTCCAATATTTCTGGCACCGAATCTGCAATTCGGTCTCTTTAAGTTACGAAATTATTGAAGACATGCTGGATAGCAATGTTGAGCCAAAACCGTAAAAAGTTCATCACTTTGTGAGCGAGAAATTTAATGAAAACAGCCGGACGACCGGTTTGGCAGGTTAATGAATTCGCTCATAGTGGTCTTCCCCCGAGTGGGTCAAACTCACAGCCGGATAATTTGGGCTCGGAACCTAGTAAATAGTACCGGCGCATGAAGTCCCGCCAAACGATCGCTTCATGGGAGCGCGACCCACTCAAAAAAATCAGTAACTACTATAGCAGGAGTGGTTTCAAATCCACTTCTATTTTATTTTTTGAAGAGGGAGATTTTCTCAATTGAAGCAGCTCGCCCAAATTGTGCAGCATGCCATGCCCGCTATTTTGCATCGACAAAATAGGATTCAGCACTATTTTAAATATCAATAGAAGAAAGGGGTGCCGTCATGGTTTTTAAAATGGGTGATTTTATTTTGGGCATGGGCAAAGAATTTGCCCTCGAAGCCATGGAGATTTCAGAAAAATTATCTCTGGACGAAGGCGAGACCCTGTTTAACGCAGGAGACGCCGCCCGGCATTTCTATGTATTAATCAAAGGGCGTGTTGAGCTAAGCCTGGGCAAAACCGGACCGGTGGTATATATGGCAAGACATCCGGGTGAGGTAATTGGCTGGTCGAGCCTGGTCGGCCGCAATGATTTTTCCGCATCGGCAAAATGCAGGGAATCTGCAAAATTACTCAAATTCGATCGAAACAGTTTTCTGGAATTGCTGCAAAAAAACTCTGCAAACGAGGCCCTGCTTTTCAAACGCCTGGCGGAAATGCTGGGAAATCGATTGCTTGAGTTGTATCCAACCATTACCTAACCCGGATCCGCCTGCGGCGGAGAATTGAAAAATGAAGATTGAAGATTGATGGATGTCGCTTCGCTCTGTCCCTTTTAAAATCGAAAGAATACCAATTTAGAATTCACTTTTAAAAGAAATAAATACTTATGCCATTTTGATCACAATCAATTCGAGTGTTACAAACTGTTACACATATTTACATCTCAGAAAAGCATCCCACATCTGAATCATCTATATTCTAGTTAGTTTCCGAAAGAGCACGATTAACAGTGATAGAATTCCACTCCGCCTGAGGCGGATCAATCTTCAATAAAAAAAGGGAGGCCGCGGCCATGACAACTCAAACCCAATTATCTTCCCACAATCATCATGTATGCCCCTGGTGGCTGGCTTATACTTTTGATAACCCCGTTCGCAAACTAATTCATAACCCTCGTAAAATCTTTGCTGACTATATCAAGGAGGGAATGACGGCCATGGATGTAGGCTGCGGCATGGGCTACTTTTCAATAGGTATGGCGAAATTGGTCGGTGCAAACGGAAAGGTCATTGCGGTAGATCTGCAGCAGAAAATGCTGGATGTCATGCTCAAGCGAGCCCGGCGGTCCGGTGTTTCGGATAGAATCATGCCCCACCGCTGTGAAGCGGACACGATCGGAATTCGGCAGCCGGTAGATTTTATCCTGGCTTTTTGGATGGTTCACGAAGTCAGTGATAAAAGCCATTTTTTTCTGCAACTGAAATCGAATTTGACATCCAAAGGAAAAATATTAATTGCCGAGCCCAAGATGCATGTTACGGCTGAAGCGCTTGATAAAACGATTGAGATAGCGCAAAATAACGGTTTACGAGTCTGCGATAGGCCGGAGATTAGATTTAGCCGGACGGCTTTGTTTCAAAACAGCTAATCTAGTAGTCAAACTTTTCCCGAATTTCATAATGCTGTGAGCGTTCATCAAACCGAGCTAAGACCTTACAAGCCTGGGCTGGAACATATAAAAAAAAGGTACTTTACGGAACGATAACACTGTCTTCGCTTGACATACCTTTTTGAATCGGAAAGTAAGCGGCCTTAAAATTGAAAGCCAAACCAATACCCCAACCGAGGCCGGGCCATTGAAACCACCACGGTCCCGGTGTCACTATATTAATCAACAACAAAGCGCCAATCACGATAATATAGCTCCAAAGGTGGCGGTGAAAGCGGGCCTTGCGGCGCAGCAGCCGTGTTCTTCGAGCTTTTTCATTTTCGAATGCTTCTTTGTCCTTTTCAATAGCGGTCTCAAGAGTCTGAGGATCGATGCCGAATTCTCTTGCCGTATCAATCAACTCCTGATGGTTAATTGAATCCTCCTTCTTCATTCTCAGGGCCCGCCGGATAATTCGATCGACTTCATCTTTACCGTATTGTTTGGATAAAAATTCGTTCATTTGAGCAACTCCGGGATTTTAAGGATGGATTGCCAGGGCCATAATGGCGAACAAGGATATCGCAGCCACTATAGCAGCTTTTGGAAATGATTTAATCAAAAATTGACAGATCATCTCAACTTTATCGCCTCAAGGTAGGCCTTAACTTTGTTGATTGTTGAAATGAACATCTTGGAGCCGGTCATAAATGTGAATATGTCATCCACATTGCCGCAAATCCTTGCAAATTCAGGCCCGATCACAAGGGCCGGTTCCGGTGCATCCGGATTCTTGGACAGAGCAGCCACATAGGTATCCAGCCGATCTTTTAATATTTGAAAATAATCGATATTTTGACCGATCATATACGCGGTTGTTGTCGATATGCCCCGGGAGAATTCATTAATCGCCCCCCAGTATTTTTCGAGCAATTCAGTTTTCTGAGAGCTGTTTCCCAAATAGTAAGACAGGCTCCAGCCGACGCCGATAATTTTCAGTATCTGAAGCTCGTATTCAACCGTAACCGGCTTGATATCGGCTTCCGTCGGTAATCGATCCATCAGCCATTTTACGTCTTCACGATCAACGGCAAAATCCAGCAGATCTGCGCCCGCTTTCTCGAGTTCTGATTTTTTCTTTTCTGAGTTGTTCATATTAATAAGGGTTATAAGGTTCAGAGTTCAGGGTTCAAGGCTTCCTTGTAACGCGATATTTAATCCTCCCAATTCAAACGGGCTATCCTTCTGAACCATCCATTCTTCCAGCATTCCACGATTCCATCATTCCGCGGTATTCGGTATTTTTTACGGCAAAGCCAGTTTGATCAGTGATAGCTCAATGGACCAGATTCTCTAAGTTTGAATGTAATCTTCCCCCGGCCGCTCACCCTGCTTTTTTAAGCTGTCGGCAATATCAATGCCTCCGACGTCATAAAACTCGACCCGAAATCGGACCTGCCCGGTTATCGACACATGGTGATATCGCTCCGGGAAAATGACAATCGGATGTTGCGGGTCGGCATCCAGAACATTATCCGCCTCATCTTCCCAGACAAATTGCAGGGAACCTGCTTCAACCACCAGATAACCGAATTTACCCTTGGGCGCCAGGTGTTTCTTCAATATTCCGGGAACCACGGTTTCTTCGGTCATACTTGGGGTAGACCCTGCTTTTACAGCTTTTTCCGGCAGTGTTGCTTTTTGATAGTTCATTATTAATCTCCTTTATTTAATCCGGCCAAGCCGGAACCAAACAGTTTTAAAAATATTTTAGTTTATATCAGTTACATCGGTAATCTAATGCTGATTTACTCATCTAAAATAATCATTTCCTCGCAGTAATTGGAGCGAGGTCTCAATTTATCATAGTTTCTGCTGAATCGAAGCTTCGGGTGCACCTGGCGAAGCAGATCGGTCGTGGGCGCTTCGGTCAAATGTCGACACACAAAGCGGGAATCAAGACCAAGTATTTTACATGCTTCAAGGGTAGGACAAAAATTTTTAGAATGAAGGACAAGGCTCGTGTTATCACAACTTGCGATATCAGCTTGATCTTGTGTGATTCTTAACTTTTTTAGAAATACTCGATACCCGGCCTCGAGAATATCTTCGTTTGAACCGGCAAAAGATGAGCAATGATTAGAAAACCACTTCAATCTTTTTTCGGATAAATCACGGGCCAATCGCTTCAGTCTTTTTTCATCCGCACCACGTAATTGATCAATACTGCCCCTGACTGCCCTGTTATATAGTATTGCACACGCTTCATGCAGAACATTCTCGTGCACAACAATTTTTTTTGCGGCACGATTAAAAATTTCTGTTAATGATAAATCAACTCGCTTGCACCCCTGCTCGATGGCCTCTTTTATCGGATACCCATAAGCGACCTCAGAAATCCCGGCCCATAAAATGGCGGTTGAACACATTGGGCAGGGTTCATGGGTTGATACCAGTACACAGTCCGACAGATCTCCGCCAAATTCGGCAGCAGCAGATCTTATGACGTTCATCTCAGCATGTTGTGTCGGATCACCGGATGTCTTATCCGTATCGTGGGCTTTCGAGATAACGTCGCGCCCTTTGATAATAACGGCGCCGAAACCACTGTTGCCTTCTCTTAAAGAGACCCTGGCTTCTTCAATGGCTAGACGCATTAATTTCTCTAAATTATGAATTTGCTCTGAGATAATTTAGTCCCAACGTTGTAAGCTGTTCTATTTTCAAGCCAACCGTCTATTGAACAATGTGCTCAATCTCATTATCCAGCCACGAAATTTCACCAGCGGAATCACGATCCACGGTGCGGTATATCGAATCGGTTTTTTATCGATACATTTAAGCAGGTGTCTCGCGGCCCGATCGACGCCCATCATAAAGGGCTTCACATCGCCCTTTGCCATTTTGGTGTCCACAAATCCAAATCGCACATTGGATACGGTAACGCCCCTGGGCTTCAATGCGAGTGCCAGTCCTTCAAGGTAGTTCGAAAATCCTGCCTTGGACGCATGATAGCTGGGAGCTTCAGGGGACAGCATTTCATCGGCAACACTGGAAAGGCCGATGAAATGGCCCTGGCCATTTTGGACCATCGGTGGAATCACACATGATGCTGTCTTCACCATACCCATCAGATTTACATTGAAGATTCCTACCTCAGGTTCCATATTCGAAATATCCAGCAACTCACCGATTCCGGCACAGAATATACACAGGTCAATCGGTCCCTTTTCCAGAATTGAATTTAGACGGCCTACAAATTCTTCATCCTGAACATCAGCCACAATATGTTTGTAAGATGGATCTTTTATTATCGACTCGCTTCTCGAAATACCGACGACCTTCCATCCCCTTTTCCTTAGCTCGATAGTAGCTGCCAAACCAATTCCATCTGAATTCCCGATAATAAGCGCTCTGCCAGGCACAGGATTAATCCTCCATCTTCCATTAATTTTCATGCAATATTCAGGAATTATATTGCCTCATTAAATTCATATCTGTATCTCACAACCCCGGACACATCGTTCATTGTTGACGCATTTAATATCAGTACCATAAAAACCTCATCCGGAACTCCATCCCACTGGCATTGCAGCCCATATTTCGAGGCTGTTTGAAACCCGAAACGCGGATAATACTGATCATGTCCCAGAACAATCACGAATGGGCATTTCATGCGCTTGATAAGTCGAAGGCCTTCGGTTGCAAGTTCAGACCCAATCCCACGGTTTTGAAATTCCGGCAACACCGCCATCGGTGCCAGGCCCATACCTTCAATTACGCTGCCTTTATTATCTATAGTTACCGGGCTGAACAGGATATGACCCACGATTTGATTTTTTGAAATTGCCACCAAAGAAATTATTTCTTCGCATGAATTACGCAATTTATCGACAATGCGCCCTTCATCGGGCTGACCGAATGCCTGATCGTTAACCAGACGCACGGCGTCAATATCGTCTGGCTGCTCAATACGCACTTCAACCATTGCTGGGTTCCTTTCTAATTAATCCGCCCTGAGGAATCAGTACATTCAGGGTTGTAAACTGGTCTCTGAGTGTTGAATAAATCTGTTTTATCGAAGGTCAGGCGGATCAATTTCTTAAAAATAAATATAAACTCATTAACGACCAGATCGCCGGCCTCGATCGTGTTTTACCGGCGGGTGTACGGATTGGTATCTTTTTCCTGTTGTACTGTCGAGGAAGGCATCGGTCCGTAATCGTGTCCCGGCCAGACGACGGTGTTGCCGGGCAGCGTATAAATCTTCTCATGAACGGAATTTATCAGCTGCTTCATGGATCCGCCCGGCAGGTCGGTTCGGCCGACCGCTCCCACGAACAGGGAATCTCCGGTAAAAACATGCCCCTCGCTGTAAAGGCAAATACCTCCCGCAGTGTGCCCGGGGGTGTGAAGCACTTTTAAGCGGACCTCTCCGATTTGGATAATATCGTTGTTTTTCAGCAACACATCAGCTCGGGGCGAGCCTTTGCCACCAAGCACCCGGGAAAACGTGCTGTGCAACACCTTGCCCAGACGCCCGGCGTCATCGGCGTGAATCAGCAATTTGGCATTGGTGGCTGCTTTTATGGTATCATTGCCGGCCGTGTGATCCGAATGTCCATGGGTGTTGATAATGTGGGTCACCCTGTAACCCAGATCGTCTGCCTGCGCCAGGATCCGGTCGGTTTCGAATGCCGGATCAATCAGAGCACAGGTTTTGGAGTCTTCGTCTCCAACCAGGTAACAGAAATTCGCCATTTTAACCAGTCTGATTTGCTTTATTTGCATTTTTTCCTCTTATTCATCTTCGGATTCATTGACATTTATACCGATGCAACTTACGTTATCGCTAAAAAAAAACAACCATGGAAGAATCCTATATCAGGATATTCCTCAATATAATACGATTTTGGAGAAAGTGAATGTTTGAAACCCGCGAACAAGTTTTAGAAAGTATTCTCGAGCAAAAGAAACCCCAATGCCCGCATTGCGGAGAGGAAATGAACCTCTGGGAAGTTCCGCCGATCACGGTGGGAGACGGCCTCGGCTGGGGCACCCCCTACCTGTATTTATGCTTCAACGATGACTGTTCGCTGTACAAGCAGGGCTGGGATAATATGAAAGAAAACTACGCACATACCGCCTCCTATCGCTGTATGAATTATCCCGGCACGGAGCAGTTCGAGCTGATTCCAGTCTTTAGCAACCAGGGGGGCCGCGGGCAGATTATTGACGATCAAATTTTAGCCGAACAGGAGGCCATAAAAGAGGCCATCAAGAACGGGTTTTCCATGCTGGCCGAATGTTTTGTCAGAAAGGACGGCCCGACCGTACTGACAATCCTGCTGGACCCATCGCATCCGAACCGGGTTAGACAAAAAGCCGCTGAAATGATCGGCGATATCGGCGAAGTTGAAGCCATTGAGCCGTTGAAGAATGTAAAGTTTGGCAATGAACTGGTCCAAAAAGAGGTTGATGCAGCCATATCAAAGATACATGCGAAGCATTTTACCCGCGAATGCCCATTTTGTGCCGAAATAATCAAAAAACGGGCCAATGTATGCAAGCATTGCGGCAAAGAAGTGAGTGGGGTATAACCCCACGATCGCTATGCTTGTCGAAGATCCCGTCGTCTTTTACGGGGAGGAACGCTTCGCTCGAGGAGCGCTCGCCTTCGGCGAACTTAAGGAAAAATTTCATGTAAAAGCTTCCCACTGAATCTTACAATCTATAGAGAAATAAATTAAATCGTATTTTGTTTTAGACCGTGAGTCATGAACTGGAAGCTTTTACTTGACATTAATCGGTGCAACATTAGATTAAGGCCATAAAGCTTTAAAACCAATTGAGCTCTATTTGTCACTGATTTTCTTCTTAATTCAACTCGGACACCTGTCGAACTAATCTGATCTGACTCATGAATCGACATTGAATCAACATCCTGTCTTAATAATCGATCTGACCTGCCATTGCATCTTCTATCGAAAAAGCTTTAGCAACATTTGAATTTGGTGAAGCATTACCCGCGGACTTGCGGGCGTTGTTGTAGCATCTCGAATGAGGCTAAAAATATTTCCCATTTGCTCGCGGATTAATTAACCATCCAACTAATCAACTATCCGTTAAAGGAGGTAAACCATGTACTTCAAACAAGGAGACATATTCTGGGGAATGAACAAAGAATTTGTGGGAGAAATCATGAATTTAGCGGTTACTGAATTTTATAACCAGGGCGACATGCTTTTTCGCACCGGGGACCCTGCGAATCACTTTTATATAATGACCAGAGGTCAGATTAAACTCAGTATTGATGATGCCGGGAGTGTCGTTTATATCGTAAACAAGGCAGGCGAAGCTTTTGGCTGGTCAAGCCTGATCGGTCGGGAAGCATATTCAGCGACCGCCGAATGTTTGAGTTCAACGAATCTACTTAAACTGGATGGTGAAAAGCTTCAAGCGGTTCTGGAAAAAAATTCCGATAATGGACTGATTTTTTTCAAACGTCTCTCCATGATCCTTGGCAAGCGCTTGCTGCAAAGCTACAAAATGATTTCATCAGCAACCCGGGCGGAAACGTCAGTTTCTTTCGGTACCGGTCAGGTTCTTACTTCGGAGACCATCGAGGCATAGGAAAGAATCCGATCAGAATCAGTAAATAGGATTTAAGGTCACAACATTGAAATGATAAAATCAACGGATGGATCGCCAATATAAAAATTGGTATTGCCAACAGAGGCAGAAAATCATATTAAATGTGTGACCTTATAAAAAGATCCAGCATCGCTCGGTGGAGCCAGTTAATGCGCGAAAAACCTGATTTCAAAGAAATCTATAAGGAATTCCAGCCGAAAATAGTTCACTATCTGCGCCGGTTGCTCGGAAATCAGGATGCTGAGGACATCGCCCAGGAAGTCTTTGCCAAGGTTAGTCGCGGTCTTGACAGTTTTAAAGGACGTTCAAAACCTTCTACCTGGATATACCGGATTGCCACCAACACGGCGATCGACAAATTGCGGTCTGCCTCATTTAAACGTTCGTCTGAGAACACCTCACTGATAGATGAAACAATAGTTGCGGACAGAAACGACTCGTTCGACCATATGGACCCTCCCCCGGACCAGAAGGTTATCCGCAAAGAAATGAGCCAGTGTGTCAGGGAATATATCGACAGGCTTGCGCCTGACCATAGATCGGTTCTGGTTCTCAGTGAACTCGAGGGATTTAAAAACAGGGAAATAGCCGATATTCTCGAGATCTCGCTTGAAAATGTAAAAGTAAGGCTCCATCGCGCAAGAGCCAGCTTGAAAAAAGTGCTGGATGACGGTTGTGATTTTTACCGGAACGAAGCGGGCACACTTGCCTGCGATCGAAAACCGGTTTATATAGAATCAAAAAAACCTGACTAAAAATCCAATACAATTTTTCCATTTTTCTCCGAAATCTCCAATATTAGAGATGCGGCGAAACCCGGTTTTTGTTTCTACGAAGCTGAGTTTCGTTGACTTCAGGGAGGGCTGCTCGGGGATCTGTAAGGTTAAAAGGAGGTAATCAATATGGCACAGCAAAAATTCGATTTGCCCGAGGCAGATCCATTTTCCACGCTAGATGAAGAGATTGCCAGGTTGAATGCATTTTTCACTTCGCTGAGTCCAGCGCAATGGGGAGCATCAACACGTTGTGAAGGATGGACCGTCCGCGATATGGTGGCTCATTTCGACAGTGACGAGGCATACAATGAAGCCTGTCTTGATAACACGCTTGAAGCTCTGGCGGCAGGTTTCTCCAGCATAGCTGAGTTTAATCAACGACAGGTTCAAAACCGGGCCCATTTGTCCACTGAAAAAGTGCTAAAGCAATGGCGCACCCGGCAGGCTATGGTACGTAAAAAGTGGGAGGCACTGGGCCTCAACACTAAAATTAAAACAATAGTTGGACCCTATCCGCTTCGGGCGCAAATCTGGCATATTACCTCAGAGTATGCCACGCACGCAGATGACATGGGTGTGAAAGTGCCGCCCAAAGCACAACAACCGAGACTGATGTGGAGTTTCCAATTATCTGCATTTGCCGTGCAAGAAAAAAAAGACCCTCCCGGTCTTGAACGCAGAGGCAACCGGATGATTATCACTTTGAAGCAACACAACCTCTCTCTATCTATGGAAGATTTTGTTGCAGCCGTTAGCGCGCGCCTCACCCTCCCCCAAAACCAGGAAGATCGGCAAATCATTAAAGCACTTCGGGCTCTGGCATAATCAGTTGCGGGATATTTCAATTCCAGATGAAACCCCTGCAACTGTTTTCCCCCATGGCAACGACAAAATCAGAGTAATTTTCAAAGAACCGCAAATGTCTGTTGCGCCCGGTCAGTCGGTTGTATTCTATACAGGCAATACTGTAGTGGGCGGAGGTATTATTCAACATTTCCTCTGAATGCTGTCCCTATTTCAGGCTTTTCCAATCTTTACAACGATCAGTGTGACATCATCCTGGAGGTTGAAGCCGTCCCGGAAGCGATCGAGAGAGTCGATGATAGCATCAAGCAGCGCGCTAGCTTCGACGTCTGCGTTTTCTCGAATTATTCTGCAAATGGCTTCTTTCCCGAACATTTCCCCTGCCGGGTTTTGCGCCTCCCAGATGCCGTCGGTTCCCAAAACAATGATCTGCCCTTCCTTAAGTCCTTCTTTGCGATTTGTCACATATTTCCATTCGCTGTTTACGCCCAGCACCAACCCCGGCCCGGCCAGATCCTCGAAAAGACCCCTCGCGGGATCATAGAAGATCCCAGGTTCATGCCCCGCCCGTACCCATTCGAGGCATCGGCTGTCTTGATCCACTATCATATAGAAAAGTGTCATGAATTGTCCGGACTCTTCCACATCCCCAGCAATCTGGCGATTGACATCCGAAATGACTTGTGACAGTCCACCCGGCAGATCGGCCCGCTGCCGGATAAATGCCCGCGCCGTAGCCATGAGCAGGGCAGATGGAATACCGTGGCCGGACACATCGCCGACCACAATTGCAATATTTGCCTGCCGGCCTCCGTTAACTTCTATAAAATCATAATAGTCACCGCCGGTTTCATCGCAATAGATACTTTTCCCTGCAATATCAAGGCCTTTTATCCTGGGATTTTCTTTTGGCAGAAGGTTTTGCTGAACCTCCATTGCCAGCTCCAGGGACCGCTTCATCAAATCCCGCTCCTTGAGCCCTTCGGTCATTTCATTGATGACGTCACCCGTATACCCGATTTCGTCGTTTGAAACCACCTGAACCTTTTCATCAAATTGGCCCTTTCGGATCCGCTTTATCACACGGAGAATCTCTTTTATGGGTTCCGTGATATTACGGCTGCCCACCCGATTCAGCACATGGGTCATGATAAAAAATATCCCGAAAAGGATGAGGGCAAACCTGATAATTATCCACCCGTATTCAAAAGATGTAATCTGATATGCATTCACCTCCCATTGCAGTGTTGCAAGGGTGACCAGCAGGATGATCCAAGGGACGACGTTTCCCAGCCGGTTCAGAAGCTGAATCCGGCGTGAAATCGAAATACGAAAAGTGCCTTTCACGTTCACCAGTCTGCCCTGGGGAAAGAAAAAGGGAATAAGCTTTCTTCGGGAGTAGGCCTCCATGCGATGAGAGGCCACAAATGACGAAATGAGGCCGACCATACTGGCCCGTGCCGAAATAGTCACTGCCATTCGAAAATCCATCTGGTCGGTCAAATAGGCCAGAAGACAAAGAACGGCCGGTATCATGATCCACATTACCAAGTTTACGGGAATATAAATGAAAGGAATATTCAAAAGACGCCGCTCGGCTTTTTCTTTCAGGCCCCCGGGAAGGCTTCGGTCCGTTGTAATTAAATTCAGATAACTGGAAATGGGCCGCAATATGATACTCAGCATGATCCGGAAAGAAACATAGATCAATAGTAAACCGGGAAGCGGAGCGGCAATCAGTATCAGATAAAATCCAATTCCGGTAGCAAGCCCGGTTCGCCGTGACAGGTATGCCAACCTGTCGCTGAAAAAATGCGGTGTCGCCAGGTTAAGTATGCTGACTATGACAATACCAATGATGACAGAAAGCGCCCCTATGGCATAATACCCTTTCAGCGACAAGTCCTCGGCTTGGTATTGTTCTATTTGTTCGGACTGATTTTTTTTTTCATCTTCTCTATTCATCTGTGAAACGGTTGAAAATCGAGGATTTTGAAAATAAGATGCCTGTCTTCCTGCATAAGGTTTTTTTAAAAATAGCCTTCGGCAGGATAATGGGCCTGCGGCGCGCAAGTCCGGATCCCAGATCCTCCTAAGATGGACAGGTAAAATCATCTGCAAATTGCGCGTCAAATTAGTCGGATAAATGAGTGATAACAGATAATGAGCGATGAAACTTTCTTGATGTGTACCAGCATCAGGCCTGAAGCACAACCAATTTCCTAAAGGAGACAAAGGATAAAGCCAGCCCGCAAAGGTAAAGCATTAATTAAATCTTGGCGTCTTTGGGTGAGACCTTTTCGGTTCCGGTTTATCCGGGTTAGGAGTTTAACAATAAAATATTCGGTTTTCTTACCCTAAAATCCATGTTAACTATAAAAAATGATTCCGAAAACTCTTCGTCTATATATAAAAAAACAATTTTTAGAAATATGGCGAGGAGAAAGTTATGTTTAATCATTTAAGTATAGTAACTTTAGCGTCACTTGTTATAGGATGTGCAACACATAATCAACATTCGGAGGTAATGCCAATGGGGAAAATACCGACAAACAGGTCCATTGATATGAGGGGGAAAACAATCACGCCATTTATCCTGTATTATACGGTAAAAAATTTGAAAGATATGCAGGAAGGGGAAATCATAGAGGTTAACACCGATAAATTTGAAGCAATAGAGAATGATATTAACGCCTGGTCGCGTATGACTGGTAATAGTTTAGTAGAAATGGAGACCGGTAATACGTACCAAAGGTATTATATCAAAAAAGTTAACCTGAAAAAGCCTGAAAAAAAACTTGCGATGATTATATCCGATCCCGGGTTGGAAATGCTTCTTTCACCGCTTGGGCTGGCATTGAGTGCCGCCCTGAGTGGAACTGATGTGTACCTATATTTTCAAGGTCCGGCCGTCCGGGTGCTTAAGAAAAACTTTAATGCAAAACTCAGTGGAATTCAAAAACCATTCAGTTCATTTGCCAGAAAAGAAATGGCAAAAGCCGGACATTTACCCCCTCAGGATAAATTAGAACAACTTAAAGAGCTGGGTGCCCGGATCTACATATGTGGGGGATCGATGGATCCCTTCGGAGTTAAAAAAAGTGACTTGATTTTCGATGATGTCATTGTAGCGGAATACCTGACTTTTCTTGAAGTTATGGATAATGCAGATATTCATATTTTCTTACAATAGTAACCTGAATTTTGTACGCATTTAGCCTTTAGTGGAGTTCGAGGTCAAATTACCGTCAATGGCTGTAAATATAATTTGCGTATTTCAGTATTTTGCAATAAATGATATTTGTAGGAACTGGCACCCAAAAGCTGCTGTTCAAACGTGAATTTCTCTTGACATTGAAATGGCTGCCGAAATATAAAAATTCAAACAGTTCGCTGATCTGGATATTCATTCTCCCATCTGAATCTCTACCTGGCTATCAATTCTTTCTGTTAATCGTATTCGACTACTGAGCCAGCCCCTGATTTCTAGCTTACCGTTCTCACTGAAATAAATACCGGCTCCCCTTAAGCTTTCATCTGAAATCCAGACATAGGTTCAACGAATTTAGAGGAGGAAACTATGATCGTAAAAGTTAAGATTAAGAGGAAAATCAAGGAAGGTAAGTCCCGGAAAAGTTTTGCGCTTTAATATGGCAGACCAATATGTCTGCAGAAAGGAGGCAATCATGGAAATGAAAAAAGTTCTGGCAGGATGGAGCAAAATCTGCCCCGGCTGCAACATCGGGCGCAAATATCCAGATTCATTTATCGGCAAGAAGGTGAGAAATCACTGGGAAAAAGGTTGCATTTCGCATAACGCCTATGTTGAAGTGTACGGCAGCGAAGGGTCTTCGCCGAAGAAAGACAACGAAAAATCCGACGATAAGTGATTTCGCTGGCGGATTATTTGTTTGAAAAGGAAGTCACCGGAGATAACTAACCGGTCATGCCAACAAATAAAAAAGACTCCTCGTAATGCCGTATACACGAACACCCGAGAAGTCCGTTAAATGCCACATCCAGCAACGCTTTATTCAAATTTAACCTTTGGAGGCTTTAAGCAGCCATCTCTTGGTTTTAGTTTATGGTGTTGAAGCTGAGTGACATTTAAAATGACTGTATCATATTCGTGGTTCTTGTCAATCAGAATTACAGTTCGAGAGATCGACTAAATTAGCGGGATATTACCTCTAATTTTATAATAAAACGTGTTCAACAAGTGTAGCCGATCCGCCATCGCTTTCTCAGCTAAGGCGCATAAAATCCAAAATATTTCCGCTGGATCTGTATCCTTTTGCGCCGTACCTCCGTCTACGTAGCCAAAAGACCTTTAAAAAGGAGGTGATACCTATGTTCTGGTCAGAGTTTTCCGATGGTTCCCTTTGGTGGCTGTTTCCACTGGTGATGATGGCGCTGTGTTTTTTCATGATGAGAGGACGAAAAGGCTCGATGATGTGCGGATTCGGTTCCCGCGAAGAGGAGAGCCACCGCGTAAACACGTCAGAGTCGGCAATGGACATACTCGATAAACGGTATGCCCTCGGAGAAATAAACAGGCAAGCGTATGAGGAGAAAAAAAGTATCTTAAACCAGCGCAGCTGAGTTTTTTAACTTCTTAAAGACAAATCTTAAATCAATAAAATTACGGGAGGTCTAAAAATGAACTCAGGAAAAGAGGAACACAACGTCACTGAATTGCAAGCCGTAAAGGACATTCCCCAAATTGTCGATTCCAAGGTAACCATGCTGATTGCCGCCGGGGCTGCCATGGCGGCAAATTGTGAGCCCTGCCTGAACAGAGTTGTGCCTGACCTGATTGAAGCAGGAGTGGCCGAGGAGGATATTCGCAAAGCCGTAGAAATCGGTCAGTTTGTAAAAGACAAGCCGGCTGCCATTATGAAGGAGGCAGCTGATGCCCTCACAGGTAGCAGCTTATCTGAGCCTCGCGACTCTGAAGGGTGTCCGGCTGAAGCATTGAAGCAGCAGGCAGCTGCCGCCCAAATTTCCGCTTGAAGGGAAATATCCGTTTCTTTTATGCGTCTGGCAAAGATGTACATGTAGGGCCGGTCACCGTGCCGGCCTGTATCAGCCAGCCGCGATGGTCCATTTTAGGCAGACACGGTGGGCTGCCCTACAAAATAGATACTTATATGAGCGCTCATGGGGAGAATGACAGAGCCAAGTATCTCTGCCCTGCCCCAAAGGACCGGGGTGTAGATAGGCCCGATAAAAGCGAGCAAATCGAAGGCTGATCCGCCAATGCCAGACAGTGGGGCAAACTATAACCCTAATTGTGCGACGCCCAATTAGCAGGTATTGGGTATTGGCTATCAGGTATTGGTTTGGTGGCCTTGCGTAACTCATTTTATATGGCCCTTGCGGGTGATATATTAAAAATCAAACCCATTCCTTAAAACCAATACCCAGTACCAGATACCGAGTACCCACCAATGGAGCTTCACTCAATTGGGGTATAAGTGACTATCCGATTGTAACCCAACACCTTATATAGACAATCTACTCCAAGCTTCTTATATTCCATAGAAATTATGGATACAATGTTTGAGGAGTCGCAATCAGAATTCTCCCATAGTCTCTGTCCAGTATGCAAAGAAAAACGTTACTCGGAGTTCTGAAAGTATGTACTCCCTGCTGGTTTTTATTATCTGAATATTCAAACATACCAAAAGAGTAAGCATTGGGTAAAAAAGTTACACCGCCACCGATTGTCCGGCAAAAATTGTATGAGCAGCCTTCCGTGTTCATACCGAAAAACTTGCTGAGAGAGGCAAGACGACAAAAATCGATTCCCGCCGGGAAGGTCCCGTCAGTCTGTGTCCTAGACCCTGATGGAGATATTGTCGAAAACTTGTTGGATAGCAATGAGGCCCAACTCAACCCTTATTGGGCTTGTTACCACACGAATATGTATGACTTCAAGCTCAAACGAGTCAAAAGCTGATCTTTATTATGGTTTAACTGCAGTAAATTTAATGCTCACGACCTTCCCCTGTACAACAGCCAGGTCCTCTTTTGCTGGGGCTGGCGTGAATTCCTCGCCGGGACAAGAGGCCATTGCTTCCAGCTCCGGCGGTGTCAGAGTGTGCCGGGAGACAGATTTAATCTCGGCAAAACCGGCATTCTTTATCGTCTGCCAGTAGTCATCTTCGGCAAGCGCTCCCCCCAAACAGCCTGCCCAGTATTCCTGAAATCGCTCCCGCAGGCGCGGATCAATTTCCTCGGTCAAAACAACATCAGATATCGCCAGTCGTCCGCCGGTTTTCAGTATTCGATAGGCTTCCCCATACACCGACTTTTTATCGGGAACTAGGTTGATAACACAGTTGGATATCACCACATCTGCAAAACTTTGGGGAAGCTGCGAATTCTCCAAATCGGCCACACGAAGTTCAATGTCCCTTTCTTGCAATCCCGATGAAATCACGGCCTGCTTTGCCCGTTCAATCATTTGAGGGGCGAAATCCAGGCCAACTACGCGACCCTGTTTGCCAACCTTGTGAGCCGCCAGAATGACGTCTATCCCGGCGCCGCAACCGAAATCCACGACCACCTCACCGGGTTGGAGGTTGGCAAAACCGGTCGGGTTGCCGCAGCCCCGTGAAAGATTGATGCCGATTTCGGGAACCAACGAAAGTTCTTCCTGGTCATAAAGCGTCTGGTCAACCGCAAAGCCCGAACCGGGCTGCCTCTTGCTCGGTCAACAGGACTCCTGGTTGCCGCCTGTTTCAGCAAAATTGCCGTAACGCGTTTTGACTGTTCGCCTGATTTCCTCGGTTATCATTTTTTTCACCCCTTAAACCTGTTAATATTCAGATAAGTACCACACTGTTTTAATACAGGTCAAATCCTTGTTCAAATGTCGTATTTATAAAAAAATTCTTGACAATGACCGGCCGATCAATTATATTTCGATATATGTCGAACTCTCGTGATAAAAATATTGATAAATTTGCCGAAATTTTCAAGGCCCTTTCAAACCCGAATCGGCTCAAAATATTTATGCGGCTGATTTCCTGCTGTCAGCCGGGAATGGTTGCCAGTATTAACAGTACCACCGGTGAAGTGGGCTGCGCCTGCGTCGGAGAGCTCGGACAGGATTTGGGGATTGTGGCTTCAACGATATCGCATCATATAAAAGAGCTGCGCCAGGCCGGTCTCATCCGCATGGAACGGCGCGGGCAAAAAATGGAATGCTGGATTGATCCGAAGACCCTGGCCGCTTTGCGCGACTTTTTTTAAAAAAGATCCGGCTTTTTTTTAAATAATTTATTCGATAGTTGTCGAATAGTAGAAGGATATATTAACCTGTTCCCATCTTGAAATAAATGTGCTTAGATGGATCATTTCCGGATGGAAACTATCTAACAAGGAGAAAATCATGCAAATTAGAGATAAAGAAAAAATCCGGCAAGCTGTTCGAGATAGCTATGGAAAAATTGCGAAAGCCGGGAACATTGTTGACGGATTAAGCCCGGCGCCATCCTGTTGCGGACCAACGGAGACTTCCACTCCAGCAGGCTCGAACGCTTCTTGCTGTGGTGGATCGGAAGTCGCACCAGGACAGATTTCTGCACTCATGGGGTATTCAAAAGAAGATATCCAAGGTGTTATCGAAGGTGCCAACCTGGGACTGGGATGCGGCAACCCGGTCGCCCTGGCATCACTTAAACCGGGGGAAACAGTGGTGGATCTCGGCAGTGGCGGGGGATTTGACTGCTTCCTGGCGGCCAAACAGGTGGGGGAGACCGGACAGGTCATCGGCGTGGACATGACGCCCGACATGCTTAGCAAAGCCAGATCTAACGCGGAAAAAATGGGGACAAAAAATGTCGAATTCCGCCTAGGGGAGATCGAACACCTGCCGGTGGCTGATAACACAGCCGATATCATTATGTCCAACTGTGTTATAAACCTCTCGCCGGAAAAATTAAAAGTATACCGCGAAGCCCACCGCATCCTGAAACCCGGCGGGCGATTGGCCATATCAGACATTGTTGCCACAGCGCCGCTTCCCGCTGATATTCAGCAAAATCTGGCACTTGTGTCCGCCTGTGTCGGCGGTGCCGCAACGATTGACGATACTACAAGAATGCTGCAGGAAGCCAGGTTTGAGGGCATCAGGATCAAAGCTAAAGATGAAAGCCGCGAACTCATTTCACAGTGGGCGCCAGGAGAAAACAAAAACGCCGGAGACTATGTTGTTTCGGCTTATATAGAAGCGAAAAAACCGATATTGACCTGAGCTACAAGTAAGAAACAAGGTAGCCCGACATGCAGTCTGTTCTTTTCAAGTCTCTCACAGAGTTCGCAGAGCACTCTGAGTATTACAGTCTCTGTTAACTCTGCGGGCTCGAACAAAGTGGGCGAGAGAAACATCTTTTCTTTAAAAAGAGCCTTTTTGATTAATCTAATAAAGGCAGAGGAAACTAAAATGAGCGAGGACAACATCGGTATATTCAAAAAAATCAGGGCGACGATCTGTCATAATTGTCCGTTCTGCAAACACGCCCGGGAAAATCCGCAATCGACCATCGGCAAAATTTTACACCACAAGCTGCATGCCGATCATTGCCCGATGTGGAAGGCTGAACAAGAGGTGTATGGAAAGGAGATTTAATCATGGAAGTGGAATCACTTCGTCGGGAGGTAACCCAACTTAAAACCGAAAAAGCTGCTCTAAATGTTAAAAGCAAGCTCTTTGAGGGTTTTGCTGCGATGGCCAACACCTGTTGTCGCCTGCCTTCTTCAGCCGAATGGGATTCGCTGAAAAACACATTAAAAAAGACATTGGAGTTCTCCATGGATCTTACCGGGGCTGAGAACAGCAGTCTGATTTTACTTGATAACAATGGCGTTATCACTGACAGTATTCGGAGTCCCGGCGATACGGGCCAGGCTCAGGGCTGTGGGTCAAACGGCCAGGTTTTGGACAAAGGAATAGCCGGTTGGGTGCGCGACCACCGGCAGGTAGGATTAATCACCGATACACTTCTCGATAATCGCTGGCAAGCGCCCCCTAACCAGCCTCAAATGGTGCGGTCAGTGCTGGCATTACCGGTAATCAAATGTGATGAATTGCTGGGGGTTCTAACCTTGATGAATGCTAATCCAAATCATTTCAGCCCGGAATCAGTGGAACAAATGCGGGCGACTTCAGACCAAATAGCCCAGACTATTGAAAATACCAGACTCTATGCAAAGTTGGATAAATCTTACCGGTCCCTGGACCGATCCAAACAGAGAATCGACGCCTACTCAAAAGCACTCGATGAAGAACTGGAAAAAGGCCGACAAATCCAGAGGGATTTTTTGCCTCAGCATATCCCGGAGCTGCCCAACTGGGATATCGCAACTTATTTCGCGCCGGCCAAACAGGTATCCGGCGACTTCTATGACGTTTTTTCATTACCGGGTGACAACCTGGGTGTGGTCATTGCAGATGTTGCCGACAAGGGTGTGGGGTCCGCCCTGTATATGGCTCTGATTAGAAGCTTAATTCGAGTCTTTTCAGGACATATTAGTCTGCACGGATTTGCCAACTTTTCTATTATTAACGGCGTAACCAAATCTGTTATGGAGCAGTGTGCGACCACCGATCAACTAAATGCGTTAACCGCGGTCAAACTCACCAACGACTATATTGCCCATGAACACAGTAAAGAAGGGATGTTTGCAACTTTGTTTTTCGGAGTGATCAATCCGCTAAACGGTGTTTTAGCATACATCAATGGCGGACATGAACCTTTAATTATTGTAGATGCATCTTCCCGTATAAAGAAGCGCCTTGATCCTACAGGTCCGGCTGTGGGAATGATGGTTGATATAAAATTTGAAATTCGACAGGTTCAGATTGAACCCGGTGATATCCTCATCGGCTATACCGATGGCGTGATTGAAGCGCAGGCACCAAACGGTGATTTCTTCACCAGGAAACGGCTACTATCCATTATAGAGCAGACAACTTCTTCGGCTTCCGATCTGGTGGACCGCATTAAAACCAGCGTTTCCACCCACGTGCATAACGCTCCGCCTTCGGATGACATTACTATGCTGGCAATAAAACGTTTAGACTTAAATTAAGAATAACAATTTTGTTGATAATCTATTTTTGTTTTGCTATTGCCGGATGAAAATTAATCAGGCTCTCACCAGGGGGGGCTCCATATGACCACTGGCGCCAAAAACATTAAGAATCTAAAACGGCACCAGTTGAGCGTAATATCGGTTGTACTGCTTTTTACCATAGGCGCTTCTCTGGGTACTGCCGAAGTTTCGCCCGCCGCCAGAATTCTCCAGCTGACACCAGAAAAAGATCACTATTTCCTCGGTCCCTATTTGGACTACCTGGAAGACCCTGAAAAAAAGTTAACCATAGATGATGTATCTTCGCCGCAGCTGGCAGCTCCCTATATCAAACACCGCCACAAATTGCTCAACCTGGGCCTGAATACCAATGCGTACTGGATTCGATTTACGGTCAACCCATCCGAAGTTCAGAATTTAGACAGCACGTGGCTATTGTATTTTGGCTGGCCGAATACGATAGATTATGCAACTCTATATATACCCGAATCTCCTAATGCCGGTTGGTCCACTAAAGAGGTCGGCCGCTTACTTCCAACCGGTCCCGCCAGGCTGCCAAGCACCCCAGTCACTTTCCTGTCATCCCAGGGTCGTGGGCAACCATTAACGTTCTATCTGCGTATTGAGAGCTCAGATACCAAACAGATGCCATTGCAAATTCTAACCGATGAAGCCTACCAGGACCTCTCCCGGTGGCGATCCTTATGGTTCGGTATATATTACGGCATTATGCTGGCGATGTTTTTATACAATCTTATTCTGCTATTCTCCCTGCGTGAACTTAATCGTCTTTATTACCTGATATATTTGCTCTTTATTATCCTGTTGTTCCTGGCGGCCAATGGATTGCTGCTTGAGTTTTTCAACGTTGGCATCCCTCTTGGCCGTATTTTGGTTATTATCTTTATTTGTCTTGTATTCTTCTGGGGCAATTTATTCGCCAAATCTTTCCTCATAACTAAAAAACACGCTCCGTTTTTTGACAGGCTATTATCCCTAGCCATGGTGTTGTCCCTTGTGCTGGCAGTGACGCTTCCGTTCGCCAGTCTCACTGTGATGACCTTAGCCATCGCTATCCTGTCCATTGTCGTCCCTCCTGTTTTCCTGGTTACCGCTTTTATCTGCTGGCGACGAGGATTTCGGCCGGCTCGTTTTTTCCTGATTGCATTCGCCACGCTGGCGTTAAGCACCATGTTTGAAGCTTTGGTAACTTTTAATATATTACCTTATTTAACCGAGTATAGTGCCCAATTTGGCTCGGCGATTGAGGTCATTCTCCTCCAACTGGCACTGGCTGACCGGTTCAGGATCTTAAGCCGGGAGCATGACGAGTTTCGGCATTCGCTCTCTCTGGCCCGTGAGGTTCAGCAAAACCTCCTGCCCCATCAAAACCCGCAGATAGATGGATTGGATATTGCCGGTAAGAGCATTTATTGTGATGAAACCGGTGGGGATTATTTTGATTTTATCATTGCTGATACCGGGGAAGATGGACCAATCGGTATTGCCATCGGAGATGTATCCGGCCACGGTATCTCCTCGGCCCTGCTAATGGCCACGGTGCGGTCATCATTGCGGCAGCGCTCATTCATGCCGGGCGGACCCGATCGCGTGTTATCCGATGTTAACCGCCGGTTGGCGCGAGACGTGGAGGATTCGGGACAATTTATGACCATGTTTTACATGAAGATTGATCCGGCAAAAAGAGACATCCGATGGGTACGTGCCGGACATGATCCCGCGATCTTTTATGATCCGGAGAAAGACGCATTCGAAGAGCTGGGAGGCCCGGGAGTGGCACTGGGGGTGGTGGAAGACTGGGAGTTTGAGGAAAATACAAAGGAATCGCTGCAAACGGGACAAATCATTTTTCTAAGCACAGACGGTATCTGGGAAGCACGCAACCAGCAAGGAGAAATGTTTGGCAAGGAAACTATTTACGATATATTACGCAGTAATTCAGCGCTAGGCGCAAACGAAATTCTGGTTGCGATACTGGAAACTTTAGATCGTTTCCAGGAAGGCGCCAAAATAGAAGATGACATAACCCTCGTCGTCATTAAAATTATCGGATAATGTACAGCCTTTCTGTCTCTCATTTATTACCCCCTTGACACCCAAAATCCTTTATCCTATGTTGCCTTTTTTAAAAAGAGACATAGTATTTAAGTCTTAGGAGGTAATAATCTGGCGGCAATCCACAATAATTATGTAGTTGATGAAGTCAATTTTGACCGATTCACATCGTACCGGCATGATTCAAAGCTCTCATTAGAGTGGGAGTGCCTTTTCGTTTTGCCGGAATGGCTAAGGGTTTGGTGGCAGGTATTTGGCGGCGAGTCCCAGCTTCGCATTCTTTGTGCCCGGCACCAGGAGGATGTGATCGGCATTGCCCCTCTGACGGTTAACGGACAACGGGCTTCATTCATTGGCGGGGCCGATGTATGTGATTATCTGGACTTTATCGTCAGCCCTGCAATAGCCGCTGAATTTTTTAACCTGCTGCTCGACCATATCAAGCAACAGGGCATATCCGAACTGGATCTGGGCCCTTTGCGACCGGACTCAGCAGTGCTTTCCAGCCTGGCCCGGATCGCTGAGAACAGGGGCAGTAAGGTATCCCTTACCCCGCATGACGTTAGCCTGGAGTTGGAGTTGCCCGCTACCTGGGAGGACTATCTGGGCATGCTGAAGGGAAAGCAGCGCCATGAAGTAAAACGAAAATTCAGAAGGCTGTATGAAGCCGCGGACATCAATTTTAGAGTCGTCGAGAGTGCTGAGCAGGCTGCAAGGGAGCTGGACACATTTTTTAAGCTTTTTAAATTGAGCGCCACAGAAAAGGACGATTTCCTGACCGAACAGATGAAATCATACTTCCGGTCCCTGGCGCAAGCCATGGCAGATGCCCGGATGTTGAAACTTTTCTTTCTGGAGCTCAATGCCGAACCGGTAGCCGCATCCATGTGTTTTGATTTTAATTCAACCCTTCATCTTTATAACAGCGGCTTTGATCCTCGCTTCCGCTCGCTGAGCGTGGGCCTGATATGCAAAGTTCTAAGCATCAAGGACGCCATCGAAAAGGGGTGTAAAAAATATAATTTTTTAAAAGGTGCTGAAACTTACAAATATCGCCTAGGAGGCATAGAGGTGCCGCTGTCCTATTGCAAAATCAAGCTTAAAGATTGAACGTCTGTGTATTGTCTGCGTGTGCCTGCCGGGTCGAAGCCTGGTTTGTGGCTAAATTTTTAATTGCGTTTTGATGCATAACATCGAATCCGGAATCGGAAAGAACCAGAAAGGCTAAATTCAGTGAAAGATGCGGCGCTTAAGATCGCAATGTTCAGCATCCACTCCTGCCCCATCGGTGAGCTGGGGACCAAAGACACCGGGGGCATGAACGTTTATATCCGGGAACTTTCCCGGGAGCTTGGAAACCGGGGCCACCGGATTGATATCTACACCCGGCGCCACGATCCCCAGGACCCTCAGGTAATAGAAATAAACGAGAACGTGCGCGTCATTCATTTGAAGGCCGGCAAGAATGGCTATATGCACAAGCTAGACATCTACCCGTACCTATCCGAAATCACCTCTGCTCTTGAGGATTTCAGGACCCGTGAAGGTATTCACTACGACCTGATACACAGCCATTACTGGCTCTCCGGGCGGGTTGGCAACTGGGCTCAAAATTACTGGGAAATTCCTCATCTTATCATGTTTCATACCCTTGGGGCAGTTAAAAACACCACCGGCATCGGAGAACAGGAGCCTCGACTGCGCATTGCCACTGAAGGTCAGCTGGTTAAAAACTGCGATCGCATCATCACCGCCACTGAAAAAGAGATAACGGAATTAGAACGTTTCTATGGGGCCCCTGCCGATAGGATGCGGATTATCCCCTGCGGGGTTGATTTAAATCTCTTCCGGCCGGTGGATCAAACAACTGCCCGCCGACAGTTGGGATTTGATCCGGCGCAAAAGCTTTTACTGTATGTCGGCCGGCTTGAACCCCAAAAGGGGATAGAACGACTGCTGGGAGCAATCAGTCATTTAAAGCATTTCCGGAAAATCAAACTGGCCGTCATCGGCGGTGATGGACACCACGAGCCCGAATTCCAAAGACTGCTGCAGGTTTCAAGAGAGCTGGATATCCGGGATAAGGTCTTTTTTGCCGGTCGGGTAGATCAGCAGGACCTGCCGACATATTACAGCGCGGCAAATCTGCTGGTCGTGCCGTCCCACCATGAAAGCTTCGGGCTGGTAGCCCTTGAAGCTCTGGCCTGCGGAACACCGGTCGTGGCATCCGATGTCGGTGCCATGGGAAGGATTATCATAGAAAATGAAACGGGATGTGTGGTTTCACGGGCCGATTCCCGCAGATTGGCAGATAAGATTGAGGCCTATTTTAATGAGCTTCGCTTTAGGTTTGGTTCGCCTGAGACGATCCGCAATTCGGTGGCGAAATTTGCATGGCCGAATATCGCCGATGCGCTGATTGAAGAATACGTATCTGTTCTCAACCAATCCAATAGCCGGAATCTGATCGAATCAATTTCAAAACTGGAGCCTTTAATGTCCGGAAATTTGGCAAAAGGCGGCCTGGAAGCCTACGGCGATTAGGGCTTTTTCGGCATTGCAGTGTTCCGACCTGCCAGCCTCAATTCGTACCACTCGGTTTTTGAATACATCGTAAACCCTGCGGATTCGTATAGGGCCAGGGCCGCCGGATTCTGGCTGTCAACCGTCAAAACGACAGTTTCAACGCCTTTGCCCTTGAGATAAGAAATCCCCGCAGCGAGTGCGATGCGGCCGATGCCTTTTTTGCGAAAATCAGGATCTACTCCCAGCATATGAATCAGGCCTTTAATATTTGCACCGATTTTGTCATTAGCCGGGTCTAGCCGGGTCCAGCAATAACCGACCGGCGTATCCTGATAGTAGATCATGGTAACATCAGCGGGAGAGCATCCGCTCATATTGAGCCAGTATATTATTTCAGCGATAGTGTTGGGATTAAACCCCCAACTGCCGGCAAAGGAACGGTTTTGCAGCGCAGTCAACCGGTCCTCTTCTCCGCGCAAAAGGCGGCGGTTTATGAATCTACCCGGGTTAACAGCGGTCATATGAAAATTATCTGTGTCCAGCTTCAATTCAAAGAAAACCCGGATATACCTTAAGCCCAGGCGCTCCAGTGTCTTCTTGGCAGCCAAATTCGATTGCGGGATGCTGATCTGCAATGCCGTTGATCCCGCCTCGGCGGCACGTTGCCGGGCACAGGCAAAAAGCTTTGAGGCAGCACCTTGTCTTCTGTGCCGCGGGTGAATCAGGCCGGATAGCAGCGCCCGCCCGGTATCCGGCTCCAGATTGAGACCGGCATAGCCGACCAGGCTGCCGTTTGATTCCGCCACAAATACATTCTCTTGCGGAGCAAAGTTGGGTCGTTCCAAATCTTCCGAGAGACGTTGGGTTGAAAGATATCGCCCTGAACGATCAAGCCGCTCGGTTTCAATGTGCAGGCGCACGTAGCTATCAAAATCCTGGGGTCGATAGTTTCTGATCGTAAACATGGTAGCAGTCATTTTTTAACGGTAAGTCTATTTGAAACCACTTCTAAATAAGTATCATTATGCACCAGGAGGTCTAATTTGACAACACCAACCGATATTTTAGTCATCACACCCCATCCGGATGACGCCGAATTCGGTGTCGCCGGAACCGTTGCCCGCTGGACCGCAACGGGTAAACAGGTTGTTTATGTTGTCTGCACCAACGGCAACAAAGGGACCAGCGACATCAGCATCAAACCGGAGCAGCTCACGCAAATCCGAATGCAGGAGCAGAGGAATGCGGCCAAAGTTCTGGGGGTGAGAGAAGTAATATTTTTGGCATACTCGGATCAGGGACTGGAAGATACACCGGAATTCAGAAAACAGATCGTTCGTCTGATCAGACAACACCGCCCCCACACCATTGTAACCGCAGACCCTTACCGGCGTTATATCTGGCATCGCGACCACCGCATCACCGGCCAGGTAGTATTGGATGCTGTATTTCCATATGCAAGGGATTATCTCGCCTATCCGGATCTAATAGAGGACGGCCTGATGCCCCACAAGGTCCAAGAATTATTGTTCTGGGCCGCAGAAGATATAAACTATCGATCCGATATCAGTGACACCTTTGATCTAAAAGTTGAAGCCCTGCGCTGCCATGAAAGCCAGATGCGGGAGCTTGGAGATCCCAACCCCGAAAACTTCCTCAGAAAGCGCTGTCGGGATATCGCCATGAATGAAGACTTTGAGCTGGGTGAGGCGTTTCACAGAATCGAAATAACGTAAACAGCAGATAGTCTGCAAATACTGATGCGGAGATAAATCAGGAAGATGCCCATAGCACATCTCCACAAAGATTTGGTTGATGAGATCTGGCAGAAAAATCCTCAAAAGCCTTTCGCTCTTTCACCAATATCGCAGAATTGCCGTGACCCGGAAAGACCTGGGTGTCGTCGGGCAATACAAATATCTTGCCGGTCAGAGAATCCAGGATTCTCTTGAAATCAGCGGGCGATCCGGTTCTTCCCGGTCCATCCGGAAATAGGGTGTCACCGGCGATTAAGTAGCTGCCGGTTAAAAAACAGGTACTGCCCGGGGTGTGCCCCGGAGTATGTAATACGGACAGTTTTATATCTCCGAAGGAGATGACATCGCCATCACTTAACAATTGATCCGCTGACACCGGCAAGCGGCCGGCATCATCGGGATGGGCGGCGATCGGCAGATCGAGGGTCGATTTTAATTCGGCAAGGGCGCCGGTATGATCCATGTGATTGTGGGTAATTAGAATATATTTTGGACGGGTTCCTTTCAGCAGTTCCAATATTTTCCCGGCATCGGCCGGCGCATCCACGACCACACTCTCACCGGTATTGCGGCAAACTAAGATATAGGCGTTCGTACCGAAAGGTCCCAGTTCAAGTTTCTCAATTTGGATTCGGTCATCTTTTACGACAGTTGTCATGTTTATCTCCTTGATAGCAACGAGGTTGATCGGTTCAAGGTTCACAGTTTAAAGGTTAATAAATGAATATTTGCGATTAATTATTTGATATGATATGGTTTTTTGTTCATTCATTACGAATCCTTATGGTCGAGTTCATGCGGTTTCGGTGGCGATTATCCACGTAAGCGGGTCAGCTTTGAACAACCCCGCTACCCTTCAATTATTTAGAGAATTCTTTCAGGCAGATCGCAATTGCGGCGGCATAATAAATACCCGGCGCAACCCTTCCTGGAGGGATATTGCCTCCTCCGGGCAAAAACGGGAGCAGACACCGCATCCCAGGCAGGCGCCTTCTTCCCGCTGTGCCAAGCCATCTTCATTCAGGGCGATGGCATCCGTGGGGCACCATTCCACGCAGGTTCCACAGCCGCTGCAGGTTTCCTGGTCGATCACGGAAAGATGATACGTGGAGTTGATCAGCGGCAGCGTACCTTTGCGCCAGAGACCCAGCGTATCGCAGCAATCCTTGCAGCAGTTGCAGATGCTCGTTTCCGGGCTGGATTCCCTGGATCCCGGGTGAAAGGCCTTGTGAATCAACCCGGCCTGGGCTGCCTCAGCCATAATTTTGCGAGCTTCTTCTTTGGTGACCTTTTTCGCAAACCCCTGCGCAGCGGTGTGCCGGGCTGATTTGCCAAAGGTAAAGCAGTTTAATGTGGGCGCATGGGTGTTGCAGTCATCTCCAAGTAGACTGCGCCGTTGACGACAAAAACAGTATCCAACGGCAATGTCGTCAAACTTATTGATAATCTCATCAACTGTCTGACTGGGCAAAACGAATTCTTCGGAATTATCCAGGGCCTTTTGAACCGGAATTATCTTAATCGGCTTTCCGTCTTCCATTAATTTGTTCGGCACGGTTCGATCCACAGCAGGGGCGGAATTGAACAAGGGGGAAAGGGTTTCAAAATTGTCCTGGATCTGATCTTTGAGTTCTTCCAGCAGCTTTTCAAACAACCTGGCCAGGTCTTTCTCTTCCCGGCTTCCGGTCAGTTCCACCATAAACTTGTATTCCATCAGGCCGACCAGCATGAGCGGTAAAAGCCGGTAAATCATGACACCGGAGGAACTGGGTTGATTGAAAATGAGCCCCTTCTTTGCCAGGCTGGTCGCCAATTGCTCGATTTTTTCCTCTGAAAGTCCACTTGATTCTATCAGCTGTGCCAATGTTTGGGAGGGCTTGTCGTCGAATGCACTTATCAGATCGAGTTCTTCTTCGTTTTGCCCGACGACGGCTGCGATAATCGCAATTGCCGTGTCACTCACCGGAAATTGAACCATGCCCTGTTTACAGACCACGCCGGTTGCCTTTTTAAACCTATCCCTCATTGTGAGTTGCGCCATAGATATTTCCCCTTTCATAATTAATCCGCCCTGAAAAATAGCTCGTTCAGGGTTGTCGATTGTTTTTTGAGAACTGCCAATTGTTTTTAACACAATTGGGTCATATATTCCTTTGCACATTCACGTTCTCGCTGTCGTAGGTGCGAAAAATCAATTTTTCGCGCTCCAGGCGATCAGCGGGCAAACTGATCGGCTGGTACGAGTCGAGCATGCTGATAGCCGCTTCCTTCGAAGGTATGGCTGCCATCCCCGCACCTGTTTTTTTGCCGGAAACCGTATCCAGCACAATAGCCGTTTTCCCATCGGAGACCACCGCATACGGTATCTGGTAATCTTCCAGCAGCCTGGCGGCGGCAATTATTTCTCGCTCCCGTGAGCCAAGTGATCCGGCGGCACATTTAATGGCCATAATCAGCTGGTTGGCATCCGGTATTCTGACCACCAGATCTACCCGGGAGCAATAATTTTCTCCACCGATGGCCATTTCGATTTTGACATCTACCTCAATATCATCTTTCGAATATCCTTTTCCAATGACCAGATACTTTGCCACAGCCTGCCGGTTTTCCTCCGCGCCGATATTCGGAACCTCCTGCCCGTTGACAAAATCGGTGATCATTGAATAGGGTTTTAGTGTATCTGCCAATTTGACCCCCAAAATAACTTTATTGCCCGCGATCCTGAAATAGTCGTCAGCAATGAAATTTAATATGCCATGGATTTACTCAAGCTTTTGTTTTTCTTTTAGTGTCTGCTGTAGAATTGGAATAACTGCCCGATCTTTTGCACTGGCGCTCTCTTCTTTGATCTGGATCAGATTTTCAAGATTCAGCAGCCGCAACTGTAGATCGCCCACAATTATTTCTTCTGAATGGTCAACTAATTCTGTATAATCATGGCCAGACCCGATAGAGCCTAAAACATCAAGAGGCCCATAGCTGGTCATAAGAAGATGGTGGCCAGTTGAAGCAAGATGATAACTTTCCGGCACCAGGCGCTGCTCGCCTCGCCCACGGTAAAAAGCATCCATCTGATTGAGGGCACCTATAAGATGTTGGATATTTTCAGGTGCTCGGGAATGAACAATATCAAGATCAAAGGTACTTACAGGTGCACCATGCAAAACAGCGCATATACCTCCAACAACGATGAAATCCACTTCGTTTTCACAAAGGGTGTGCAGTATCTTAATAAAATCAGGTGCCCTGTTTGCCATCCCGCAACCTTAATATGGAGCGAACATTGTTTTGTAAAATCTGGAGACGTTCTATTGGGGTCATTGAAAGCATCCAACGAATAAGTGTCAAATCGATCCCGTCATTGCTTATCGGCTCTTGCTCTTTATCAATATTAATTATTTTAGCATCCATGAAACAGTGTGGTTTTAGGAGTTATCTCTAAACATCCGCCAATTGTTGAGAAGAGGCTTCAGCGTCATCTTGCTTTTCGAGTGCCGGGGTCATGATCCGCTTAGCATCGACCCACAATCCCTCCAGATCATAAAACTCCCTGACCGGCTCATAAAACACATGGATGATCACATGGCCATAATCCAGCAACACCCAGTGGCCGTCTTTGGTACCTTCGATATTTAAGGGTTTTATTTTGTGTTTCTTTAAGTCGGTTTTAATATGTTCAGCAATCGCAATAACCTGGCGGTTTGAACGGCCGCTGCAAAATATAAAAACATCAGCATAAGAGGTCATTTCTGCCACGTCAAGAGCCACTACATTCAACGCTTTTTTGCCCAGAATCGCCTTGATGAAAAGATCAAGGGGAGGGTCCATGTCCTTTGTCATAAATAAAGTCCTTTAGAGTTAATAAATTCTGCCACTTTCTGCGGCACGAAATAATCAATCGACCGGCCCTTGTTAATCAGGTTTCTAATCCGGGTTGAAGAGATGTCCAGGCTGGTCACCTCAAATACATAGACCGGTTGTTTGTTCTTTGCCCGATAGCAGTTTTTGGATTCAGAGAAAACATAGTCCGTAGATATTTTAGATGCTATAAAATTTTCCATGAATTTCCAACCGGGACCACTGGCAGCACTGCCGGATTTCGGACGGTTAATGATTATAAATGGAATCTGCAACAGCAATTCATCATAGGATTTCCAGGTGTCGATCTCCAGAAATGCATCCATTCCCATAATCAGATAAATTCGGGATTGCTCCGGTAACAAGTGCTTGAAGTGCTGAACGGTATCAATGGTGTAAGATGGGCCGGACCTTTTTAACTCAACGTCGGAAATGGTAAGTCCCGGGGAATCCTCTAGTGCCTGGTTGAGCATATGCAGGCGGTCGGCAGCATCCGCCACATCACCGGGCATTTTGTGGGGCGGCAGCGCAGCGGGTATCAAAATGACCTCATCCAGGTCGAAACCCTCTTTTACCTCCAGCGCCGCCCGAAGATGTCCAATATGAACCGGATTAAACGTCCCGCCGAATAGACCGATATGCATAAACACCCGTTAATGGTGATGAGTTATTGGAAATTAGAATGGATTTCCATTATTCGAAACAGTGAGCCTTCGTTATTCTGCTATTCTCGAATCTGCCCGCTACCTTGTACTACAAATTTGGTCGTGGTCAGCTCCTCCAGTCCCATCGGTCCGAAGGCATGCAGTTTAGAGGTGCTGATGCCTATTTCAGCACCCAGTCCCAGTTGTCCGCCATCATTAAAACGGGTGGAAGCATTTACCAGGACAACGGATGAATCGACCTCGCGCACAAAGCGTCTGGCCCGATCATAATTGCGGGTCACGATGGCCTCGGTGTGCCGGGAAGAATATTTGGCCGTGTGGGAAATGGCTTCATCCATATCTTGAACTACTTTAATTGCTAGAATCAGATCCAGATATTCCGCCGGCCAGTCCGATTCCTGGGCCTTTTTGGCATCGGGTACGATACGGCAGGTTGTGTCACACCCTCTGATCTCTACCCCGGCTTCTGCAAACCGCTGTGCCATTTTAGGCAAGAATTCTTCGGCTGCTGTCTGGTGCACGAGCAGTGTCTCCATGGCATTGCACACCCCGGGACGCTGGACTTTGGCATTGAAACAAATTTCCTGCGCCATTTCAAAGTCGGCATCGTCATCGATGTAGACATGGCAAACCCCCTTGTAATGTTTTAATACCGGAATTTTCGAATTCTGCACCACAAAACGGATAAGCCCTTCGCCGCCCCGCGGAATGATAAGATCAACAAACTCTTCCTGCGTCAACAGCGCCAGGACCGCCTCGCGCTCCCGCACCGCCACGACCTGGACGGATGTTTGCGGCAGTTCAGTGTTTTCCAGCGCGCGATGGATGATTTGGGCCAGAGCCTGATTTGAATAAAATGCTTCAGATCCACCACGCAGGATGACGGCATTGCCGGCTTTAAGACACAATCCGGCGGCATCAACGGTCACATTGGGTCGTGATTCGTATATGATGCCGATGACACCCAGCGGGATTCGCATGCGGGCCACCTGCAGTCCGTTGGGCCGAATCCAGGTCGGGCCCATGGTGCCGACCGGGTCATTTAATCCCACGACATCACTCAGTCCGCTGACCATCGCGGTGATGGTCTCATTTTTAACCGTCAGCCGATCAATCATGGCTGCGGATAGACCTTGTTCTTTCGCTCCGACCAGGTCCTTGCTATTTTCCGCTTTGATAAAAACGGCTTCTTCCTCAAGGCCGGCGGCAATTGATAACAAGGCTGTATTTTTCTGATCGGAGGACACCCGAACCAGCTGGTTGGCCGCCTCCCTGGCTGCCTGGGCCATTGTTGTGATGGTCGTTTCTACAGTGGACATTTCTTAATTTCCGATATCTTATGCTTATAAGTAAGTTTGTTCGTTCAAATTACAGATGCCGGATACTGGATACAAGATAGAAATTCTATTATTATAATTTAGCCATTTCTATGATAGCCTGATGATTACACAGGAATAAATATGCACGATTTCACCAGATGCTATTACAGGGTACCAACACTTATACCTCATCTTCAGCCGTAATAGCAAGATTGTCCCGGTGAATTATCTCATCATAGGATTTGTGACCCAGGACCTGTTTTATCCGGTTGGATTTCAGCCCTTTGATTTTGTCAATATCAGCCGAGCTATAGTTGACCAACCCGATTCCCAAAGGTTCATTACGCTGGTTTTGAAATTCTACCGCAGCACCGACGCCAAAATCACTTTTTACCGCAATAATTCCGCTGGGCAACAGACTTCTGCCGTTATTTAAAATCGCCTTGACGGCGCCATCGTCAATTTTGAGCGTGCCTTTGGGCTTTAAGGAATAGGCAATCCAGCACTTGCGGCTGGTCAGTCTCTGCTTCTGCGGTATAAAGAAAGTCCCATGCTTCTGACCGGAGAACAGCTTGAGCAGAATATTTGGCTTGTCTCCTTTGGCAATTACCATTGGCACACCGGCGGAATTGACCTTTCTGGCCGCTTTGATTTTGCTGATCATCCCCCCGGTTCCCAGAGCACCGGGAATGTCACCGGCATACTTTTCGGTGCCTTTGTTGATGCGGGTAACGGTCGCAATCAGTTCCGCATCCGGATAAACTCGCGGGTCCCGGGTAAACAGACCGTCTATATCCGTAAGATTAATCAGCAAATCTGCATCCATCAAAAGGGTGATCATGGCCGCAAGATTGTCATTATCGCCCAGTTTAATCTCTTCAACCCACACCGTGTCGTTCTCATTTATAATCGGAATCACCCGCCATGACAACAGGGTATTCAGGGTGTTGCGGGCGTTTAAATATCGTTTGCGATTGGAGAGATCCTCGCTGGTTAAAAGAATCTGGGCGACTTTCAGGTTGTGGCGGCCAAACGCTTTTTCATATTCCATCATCAAACCGGCCTGCCCGACGGCTGCCACTGCCTGCCGTTTGGGAAGTTCGTCCGGTCTGGCGGGAAGGCCGATTTTTTTAATACCCGACGCCATTGCCCCGGAAGATACCAGGATCACTTCCAGGCCGGTTTCAATCAGCTTTCCAATTTGGCGGGTGATGGACCGCATGGCTTTTAAATTCAAACCATTGTCTTCGGTCAGCACGTTGCTTCCCACTTTCACCACCACCCGTTTGGCCCCGTCAAAACTCAAGCTGCTATTTACCATCATGAAATTGATCCTGCTGTGAGATATGATTCCCGAGATATTCAACTAACTTTGACTTCAACGCTTCAATTCCCTTGCGGGCAGCAGCAGAAATCATCAACACCTGCCGGTCCTTGACCGCGGCCTGAATTATCTCTGCGATCTGCTCGGTGCCAGGCATATCCATTTTATTTAAAACAAGAATCTGGGGCTTTTCCGTCAACAGCGGGTTGTATTGCGCCAGCTCCCCGTTGATGGTTTCGTAGCTCGCAAGGGGATTTTGCGGATCGATGTTCGAGGCATCAACCAGGTGAACCAGAATCCGGGTCCTTTCAATGTGGCGTAAAAAACGGGTACCCAAACCGGCCCCCTGGTGAGCGCCTTCGATCAATCCGGGTATATCAGCGACGACAAAAGACTCTTCCTGGTCGGGTTGGACCACGCCCAGAATCGGATCGAGGGTGGTGAAAGGATAATCCGCAATTTTAGGGGTAGCTGAAGATATGACACTGATCAGGGTTGATTTTCCGGCGTTAGGCAAACCGATTATTCCAACATCGGCCAGAAGTTTGAGTTCGAGCTTGAGCTTGAAAAATTGGCCGGGTTCACCGGGTTGCGCATAGCGCGGAGCACGCTTAGTGGAGGTTTTAAATCGGGCGTTTCCCTGGCCGCCGCGACCGCCCGCAGCAGCCATAAACGATTCGCCAGGTTGGGTGAAATCTTTCAGTACATCATTGGTTTCTGCATCGCTGACCAGAGTTCCCGGCGGTATTTCGATAAGGAGGTTTTCGCCGTTTTTACCGGTTTTTTTCTTTCCCTGGCCGTGGACACCGTTTTTAGCCTTAAACTGCCGCCTGAATCGGAAGGGGTATAGCGTGCGCCGGCGCGATGTGCTTTGCAGAATTACATCACCGCCTTTGCCCCCATCGCCACCGTCCGGACCACCGCGGGGAACAAATTTTTCGCGTCGAAAACTTACACATCCGCGACCGCCGTCTCCGGACTGAACGGTAATGAACACTTCATCAATAAATTTCACTCTGCATAAACACTCACTTTTTTACGATCGCGTCCCAGTCTTTCATAAGCCACGGTACCGTCTATTTTGGCAAAAATGGTGTAATCCTTGCCCAGCCCGACGTTAATACCCGGATGAATTTTAGTGCCCAGCTGACGCACCAGGATATTGCCGGCTTTTACCTTTTCTCCGCCATAGCGCTTGACACCACGCCGTTGGGCATTGCTGTCGCGACCGTTTTTTGAACTGCCGCCTGCTTTTTTATGAGCCATGATAGTTACCCCAATAGATTATCTATTTAAATGCTATTTTATAGTCGTATAAGAATTATATCCCGCAGAGACGAAGAAATGCCTAAAATACAAGGATTGGATCATCTTAATATTTTAGGTCTCTGCAGCGTTGTTACTATTTCAAGCTTATTCCGCTGCTTTGTCCTTTTCTTTAGATTCAGTTTTCTTGGTTGCGGGCTTTTTAGCTTCGGGCTTCTCAGCGCTCGTTTCTTTGGCGGCAGCCTTTTGGGTCTCCGCTTTCTTGGGTGCTGCCGCCTCTTTCGCCTCGGTTTTCTTGGCGCTCACGATCTTGGGTGCTGATTCCTTAGCCTCGACCTTCTTGGCTTTAGGCTCAGCCTCGACCTTTTTGACTTCCGGTTTGGATTCGTCCGCTTTTTTCGGCGATTCTTTGGCCTTAACTTGCCTGGCTGCTATACTGTCGATTTGCACCGCAGTAAATTGCTGACGATGACCCTGTTTGCGGCGGTAGCGTTTGCGTTTTTTGTACTTAAAAACGATAATTTTTTGGGCCTTGCCCTGTTCGACAATGTGCCCTTCAACCGCGACATTGTCCAGCTCGGGCTGGCCAATGCTGACATTTTCGCCATCTGAAAACATCAATACCCGGTCAAACGTTACGGGGCTGCCGACATCCCCGGGGATTTTTTCGACTCTTAAAATTTCACCTTGCTGGACTTTGTATTGTTTTCCGCCTGTATTGACTACCGCGTACATCGGATGGGCCTCCTGTAGATGCTGGTTCCGGGTTTAGGGTTCAAGGTTTACCCGCCTTTGGCGGCACCGAAGGCGACCGGGGTTAAAAGGTTATCACCTGCCGATTTCACAACCTTTATAATCCATGGATCGGATTGGCCGCTTTCATCCATCGGATGAATCATGGAGTTCGACGCTGTTGAGGCGTACTACATTTCAGAGGTTCGCCAGGGTGCTTTAGCCATGAACCGTGATCGTTGAACCACTCAACCTTCGTATAAGTTAATATTTGATTCAAAATTTGCAAATATTAATCTTTTCAAACCAATTGTCAAGCAAAATTTGTAAATATTCCGCTAATTAATCCGCCTTGAAACAGCACATCCAAGGTTATGAGCTTTATAGTCTAAATCATAAAAGCTTGGAAGACGGGGCGACGGCGTCTTAATCATTTAATGCTACGCATTTTTTTTAAGGTTTTTGGCAATTTTATCATTTATCACCGTAATTATAACATCGTCGGAATAAAACAAGAGAATGATGGTTCAACCGGAAAATAAAATGGGCACGATTTAGGTGGGAAATAGACAAATGATCATTAAGTCATATATTAAGAGAGTAAATTTTACGCCCGGAATGTGGAAAAATTGGCCAGGTTGAGTGACGTTAATCAGTCATTACCTAAAAGAATATGCGTAGCATAGACTAATTAATCCGCCCGGACAAGCGTCGATTCCATCTTAAGCTTTCCAAGGAACGACCTAATCAGATTACACCCCGATATCCAAAGTTATAGGGCGGAGTAATTAGGAGGAATTATTGAATACGACGATTCAACAACAGATTATCCACTGGGACCGGAAATTCAATAAATCAAAAGAAAAGAACCTGCTGGGTGAAGAACCGCTTTCGATTCGTATTCAGGGAAACCCATACTCGGTTGTCATGCGCACGCCGGGGAATGAAATCGAACTTGTAGCCGGATTTTGCCTGACTGAAGGAATAATTGACACTCCGGATGATTACAAATCGCTGGCTTTCTGTGACGGGGAGGATACCAATACGGTTGCCGTTACACTGGTGCCGTCGCGCCGTGAACAAATATCGCAAATTCTGGATCGACGGGGATTTATCAGTCAAACCAGTTGCGGGCTTTGTGGCAAAGAAATCGTAAAAGATCTCTTTCAGAAAATTCAACCCCTGCAGGATAATGGCCGCATTGACATTGGCCGGGCGCTTTCCTGTTTGGAAAATATTACCCGGCATCAGCCCTTGCGCCAACAAACCCGAGCGGCTCACGCCGCTGTATTATTTGATTCGGAATTTGAGTTATTGGCTTCGGCCGAAGATGTCGGACGCCACAATGCCGTTGACAAAGTCATCGGCAAAGCTTTTTTGGATAGTAAACTTGATCAAACCGCCCTGCTGATCCTGTCATCCCGCATCAGCTTTGAACTGGTTCAGAAAGCAGCCCGGGCACGCATCCCCATTATATTGGCCATATCGCGGCCCACGGCCCTGGCGGTGCAGCTGGCCACGGAACTCAATATCACGCTGGCAACGCTGTCGTCGGATGGCCCCGGCTTATATGTTTTCTGCGCAGCCCAACGTCTTTTGGACGCAAAGTAAAAGCAGGCGCTTGGCGAAAAATATGGGGCATCCGTTGCGAAGCTGACGCTGGCCTGGTTGCTGGCCAAGCCTTTTGTTTCCAGCTTAATTATTGGCGCCACAAATCCCCAGCAACTGGAAGATAACCTAGGTGCCGCAAAAATAACTCTATCAGCAGAAGATGTGCAGGTGCTGGATGATTTAACAGCCCCGGCAATTCCCTATCCGATCTGGATGCAACCGATGGGGTGGGATGAGAAGGTGAAAGAGGCTTTGGGAGTTTAAGCGCTTATTTTTATATAACCATCTGCGGATAACCTGAAAATCAAGGTTTCGGGTGTTCCGCCGGCGGACAAGTACCGACTAATGAAGGTCGCTTTATATAAAAGCGAAAGAATTCCTTCATTAGTCATTCTTCAATCGTCAATCGACATTTGAGAGGGTCCCCCGGATCCTTAAGAACAATCTCAGGTAGGACCGCATCCGGCTGATGTTAACAAGTCTTCAGCATCGGGTGGATTGGAAGCGGGGGATTGGGGAGCAGCAGCCGCTGCCCGTCTGATACGGGTTTTCAGCGAGATGGTCATGCGGTAAAGCGGCTTAACCGACAAAATCAGAACCAAAAGAGCACCGACCCACTGAACCCACAGCGGCATCACCTCGGATGCCTGCCCCACCATGGCCTGGGCTGAAATCCCCATGCTGGTGTAGACTTGATCGACCGCCAGTCCGAAAAATACCGCCGAGACCGCAATCGCACCCAGATAAATTGCAGTGGCCCGTTTGCCGAGAATTCCCGTGACAACAGTCAACGACGCCACATTCGTGGCAGGTCCGACCAATAAAAAGACCAGGGCCGCTCCCGGGCTGACGCCTTTTAGAATCAGGGCCGCAGCAATCGGGGTTGAAGCGGTGGCACAAATATATAAGGGAATTCCGATGGCCAGCATGAGCAACATGGCCGACAATCCGGACCCGAGATATGTACTGAAGATGTCATCCGGGATCAAAACCGTTATGAACCCCGCCAGCAGAACGCCGAAAAGAAACCATCTTGCAATATCGTCCCACAGATCGCTAAAGGCGTATACGACTCCGGCTTTGAATTTCTCAAAAACCGTGTGGTGCCTTCTGTGAGTTTCCGGATCACAATTTTGACCGTCACAGCAGTTGTCGACCGGACAGCTCAGATCCGGTATGATCCTTTTATTTTGCCCGCTGTCGCCAAACAGATTTTCGGCTATCCCGGCGACTGTGGCGGTGACAAAGGCAACCAAAGGTCTGGCCACCGTCATGATCGGATCCAGCAGGGCATAGGTAATGGATATGGAATCCACGCCGGATTCCGGGGTTGAAATTAAAAAGGCGGTGGTGGCGCCGTTGTTGGCGCCCTGTTTGCGCAGCGACACGGCTGCCGGCAAAACCCCGCACGATCACAACGGAATCGGAATACCCAGAAAGGCTGCTTTAAAGACGGATGAAAACCGCCCCCGGCCCAAGTGCCGGATCACCGAATTCGGATTGAGAAATACCCGCAGCAGTCCACTGACCAGCAACCCGAATAAAATATAAACCGCAGCATCAAGCAGCAGATGCCAGGACTCAGATAGTACGTTAATGATGAACCCCAATTGGATCTCCTTGGCAAAATTTATAGAGAACAGAAGTCAGATGACAGAATTGATAAGGAATATTTATCTATTTTTTAATAAAAACCGCAACTTTTCGTTCTTAAAAGTCAACTGTTTATTGATTTTGTACCTTAGTCCTGTTTGTTTAATTCTCTGACTTCTGTCTTCTGACATCCGTCATCTGCCCTCTGACACCTGACACCCGACACCCGACACCTGAATTCTGTCTTCCGACTTCCGAATTCCATTTATTCTCTAACATGCTCCAGACCGAGATCTAACAACTTTGCCACATGCTCATCATCCAGGGCATAATATATGATCTGTCCTGCGCGACGCTTCCTGACCAGGGCCAAATCTTTCAGTCGACGCAACTGATGGGATACCGCGGATTCACTCAACCCGGTGAAAGCCGCCAGATCGCAGACATACATTTCAACATTTCTCAAAGCCATCACAATTTTGAGGCGATTCGGATCACCTAACACTTTGTAAGTCAGGGACAGTCGTTCCACTTCGCGCTCTGAAATGGCTTCTTTGCGGGCCTGCTCAACCCGCTTAAGGTGCACCACCCGTATTTGACAGCCGTCTGCTTGGAATAATTTGGCCTTGGCAGATCCCATGTCGCTCTTCCTTTAAATATCTGAACAGATGTTCAAATATTAAATCAATTTCTGCCTTTGATCAAGCGTTTTTGTGATATCAGAAATATCTAAAGAATGCTCCCAAAATACCGATAGACTAAGCATCGGTAATGGTCTTTAGCGAGGCTTTGAAACCATCTGAATTAAATGAATTCAGCGGGTTACCCTATTGTCGACTTGGATTTTACAAACATTTCATGAAAGATGCGTATGAACGGAATACTAAAGCAGATAGCCGGTATGAAACGAGTAAGATTTATCGTTATATCTTTGGTATTGGTGGTCGGCATCGCCACGATTGCCCTGGCTTTGACCAACCATGAGAATAAGCAGAAAATGAGAAATATCTATACCAGGGGCAACTACCTGGTCAGCCTTATTGCGACGCATCCCATCAGCAGTTTGGACAAAGACCGGCGGGAGATTGTGCTGAAAACACTTGCAAAATTTACATATCCTGAAGGGGTTGCCTACTGTATCATCCACGACGACGCGGGTCGTCCGATGATCGTTTTAACGCCCAAAGATACGGCGGCGAAAATACCGCCGGCCATTAAAACGAAATCCTTATACGCCATCGGGTTGACCCAGCAAAAGTATCGATTAAATGGGTCCCGCAAGATATTATATGAATTTTCTACGCCAATGTTTGAAAAAGGTCAAAAAACCGGAACCGTGAGGATTGGACTCAACCTGCCGACGACATCGTTTTTCTCGGTAGAGCGCATCAGCCTGTTAGCCATGATCTGCTTCTTGATTATTGCCGCGGTCACGTTTGTCTATTACGGGATCACCCAGGTGTTGCGCCCACTGACACACATCCCATCTGAATTGTCAATATCGAACGACGATTCAGCGGCATGCATAGAGAATCCGCAGGAATCCTACAGTATTCACGTCCTCGTGCAAAGACTCGGGCAGGCGTTAACCCGTTTGAAAAAAAAGCTGGCAGAGACCGAATCCGAAAACGTGGAGCTATCCACCCGGCTCGGCGTGGCGACATTCGAAAAAAATCAGATTATCAACATTCTTGACACCACCAACTACGGGGTTGTGATCACCGATATCCAGGACAACATCACCCATGTCAACACGTTTGCGCTGAATCTGATGCACAAGGAGCTCGCCGAAGTGCTCGATCATCCCGTCGCGGAAGCGCTGCCCAACAAAGACATCACTCAATTCGCCACCCAGCAAGAAACCACGCAGCCCGTCAATACCCCTAGCCATATTGAGACCACTTTTGCAGAGTTGGCACCGGATGAGACATTTCGCGTCACGTTTTCCTATCTGCAGGATGACGACGGTACGCCGATCGGCAAAATGATTTCACTCAAAGATATCACCCATGAAAAACTCGGTGAAAAGACAATGAAAGAGTTTGTGACCCAATTATCCCACGAACTCAGGACGCCTTTGACCACGATTACGGCCTACAACGAGATGCTGATGGATGGTGAAATCGAGGATCCTGAAGTCAAAAAAGAATTTTACAACACCATTAGAGATGAAACCAGCCGTCTGTCGCAATTGATCCACAACCTTCTGAATATGTCAAAAATCGAGATGGGTGGTCTGACATTCAACAAAGAATTGGTGCGCACGGACTGGTTATTCCAGGACTGTATCAATGCCGCGGAGGCCGCGGCGCACAAGAAGCAGATTAAGGTTGAAAAACTGATGCCCGATAATTTCCCGACCTTGGTCGGTGACAAAGAACAACTCAAGGTCGCCATTAACAATGTACTGAACAATGCCGTCAAATATACTCCGGAAAACGGCAGCATTACATTCTCGCTCAACGAATCCGATCAGCATGTCATCTTTGAAATTTCCGATACGGGATACGGTATTTCGCAAGAGGATCGTCCCCGCATATTTGATAAAACTTACCGGTCTTCCGATCCTCGTATTGTTGAGCAACCCGGCAGCGGTTTCGGCCTGGCGATAACCGAAGCGATCATCAATCACCACGGCGGGATGCTGGAGGTCGAAAGTGAACCAGGTATAGGGACCCAAATCACAATTCGCATACCAAAGGAGGCGTACGACCTTGGAAGCCAATAAAAAAATCCTGATCGTCGACGATGAAGCCCCCATCAGACGGGTGCTGGAGTTCAAATTAAAAAATAAGGGCTACCAGGTGCTGATTGCCAAAAACGGCGCGCAAGGGCTTGAATTGATTAAAACCCATCAGCCGGATGCGGTTATCACCGATATCATGATGCCGGAAATGGATGGCAAACAGCTCTGTGAACAAAGCAATCGGCTGAAGAAGGAACGGCCATTTTTGACCATCGTCGTCACCTGTCGGATTGCTCAGGATGAGCAACAGTGGATAGATCAAATGCAGGATACGCTGTTTATGGAAAAACCCTTCAGCCCGGCGCGGCTGGTGGAATGTATTGATCAATACCTCGGGGTAAAGCGATGATAAGTTCGGATGTGGAGCCGTTCATAGGAATATTTTCCAGTCTGGCGGCCCTCGGTCAGATAAACGTCGAAGTCTGGAATGCGACCAAGCCCGTGTTCTCGTCGGTATCAAGGCCGCAGGAGATTTCTGTTTCCAGAGAAGCGCGGGATTTTGCAGGGCGTGTCAGGCGACGAGCGACGTTCCAGCATGCCGTGTTTGGGGACCAACGGCATGTTTTCGGCATGCCGGTCAACAATGGGCAAGAACCGATCGGGGCCTTGATTGCATACCCGGCCAACGCTGATAGGGGGTCAAATTGCGCAATATTTGATGAGCAACAGGAAACGGGCGGCAAAGATATGGAGCGGTTGCTGGGCCATATGGCCGGGCTCATCGAGCAGCGCTGCGGTACCCAGACGGAGATTGAATCATTGGCCTCGGAGCTCAGCAAAGCCCTTGAAGATATTTATGTGTACTCTACGGTCGCCGGTCAGATCAAGACATTAAAATTTCCCGGTCACAAGCAGACGGATCTGGCCGAGGATATCATGAAGGCAATGCGCATGGATCTGGTCTTCATTGTGATGCCGGAACGGGAGGACAACAACGTCATCGTCAGCCGCAAAGGATTTTGTGCGAACCAGCGCGATCTGGAATCATTTGTCAAAAATCTGAACGCCGCCATCTTACGCGATACGGTCCAAGAAGCTGAAGACTATTTTATGATCAATGATTCCTCTCAAAATCAGGTATTCAGCAGGTTGCATTCCAATGCCTACCGATTTTTGGCGGTCAAGATTCAGCACGAAAACAATCTTTATGGCTGGCTGGGATTGGTATCCTTTAAAACCGATGAAATTTTCAGAAGGAGCGAATTGAGGCTCTTGATGAGCATGGCCGAACAATTGGCGCTCGTACTTTTCGGCTCGGATTTGTATTATGATTTGGAGCGCTTACTGATTCATGTGGTCAAATCCCTGGTTTTCGCGATTGAAGCCAAGGATGTATACACCCGGGGACACTCGGAGCGCGTCAGCCATTATTGCATGCGCCTCGCCGCTCATCTGGGGCTGGACGATAAAGAAAAAAAAGTGCTGCAGCTGGCGGCGCTGTTACACGACATCGGTAAAATTGGAACTCCGGAGCAAATTTTGACAAAACCGGCGTCTCTCGACAACGAGGAAATGAAGCGCATCAGAGAACATCCCCAAAAGGGATATAACATCTTAAAACCTCTTGAAAAGTTGTCCGATTCGCTGCCGGGCATTCTTTACCACCATGAACGCTATGATGGTCAAGGGTATCCTTCGAGACTAAAAGGCGAGGAGATCCCCTTCCAGGCTCGCCTTATCGCGGTGGCCGACACTTTTGACGCCCTGGCAACGGACCGGGGATATCGAGCCGCCAGATCACCCCGGGAAGCCCTCGCGATCATGGAAAAAGCAGCCGGAACCCAGTTGGATCCGCATTGTGTTGCGCTATTCAAGGAGGTTATCAACCAGGATTTGAAGGTCGGAGACAATGTCCAAGACTGTTAAAGCGATAGCGGCCGACACGCCGTCAACTCTAATCCGAATATCAAAGGTCGGCGTGCGGACGATTTTGGTCCCGAACGCGTCTCTATCCTATCAAAATATTGAAGAACTGGCCACGGTCCTCAATGACTGCACCCGGCGGCACAAAACCGAAGTTATTCTGGACTGCAAGTCTGTAAAATTTCTGGACAGCGCGGTTTTGGACCTTTTAGTTCGGGTACACAATGATTTGAAAGACAATGGTGGTGTGCTGAAGATCATCGGCCTCAATGAGAACGGCCGGGATATTTTTTACGCGACGCGGCTCATCAATGTTCTTAACGTTTTTAAAGATATACACGAAGCCATTCGACATAATCCATGAAAAGTGATTACCTGATCCAACGCAAAAAGATCGGCGAGATACTGGTCAGCGAAAGTCGCATCTCGCCTCACCGGCTGACCGAAGTACTGGGTTTGCAAAAAGAAACTGCCAAGCCCCTGGGGCAGATCCTGATCGACGAAGGAATCCTGACCGAAGATGAATTGACCTGCCTGCTGGGCGAACAGCTCGGAATTCCACATCTGTGGTTGCGAAAAGGTCTGGTAGACCCCCGCATTGTTCATATCCTGCCCAAAGAAAAGGCCCTTCGTTTTCAAGTCATTCCCATGTTCGTGGTCAACAATGTGGTGACGCTGGCGACAACCGACCCCAATGCTATTTTCGTATTTGATGAGGTCGCCAACATCACCGGAATGAGAGTGCAGCCTGTGCTTTGCCGTGCCGTTGATATTATCGAGGCCATCAACGAATGCTACCAGGAAGAGATGAGCATCGATGACGTCATGAAGAGTTTGGAAGATTCCGAAATCGAAGTCATTCAGGGCCAAGCTGAAGCCGAGATCAGCGAATTATCGGAACGGGCGGATGAGAGTCCTGTGATTCACCTGAGCAATATGATCCTGATCAAAGCCATCCGGGACGGGGCCAGCGATATCCACATTGAGCCTCAGACCGGAAAATTCCAGGTACGCATTCGAATCGACGGCCTGCTGTACGAATTGATGTCGCACCGCATTGAAATGCATCCTCCGGTCGTCTCGCGGCTCAAGGTGTTGGCCAATCTGGATATCTCCGAAAGACGGATTCCGCAAGATGGCCGCATTCAGGTCCAAATCGATGGACGTAAGGTGGATCTGCGGTTTTCATCCATGCCGGGTATTCATGGTGAAAAAGTGGTGTTAAGAATACTGGACCGCAACCAGGCCATACTCGACATCAATAAACTGGGCTTTAATCCGCAGGTCCTGGAGCGCTTTAAAACAGTTCTCAGGAGCAGTTATGGGCTGATTCTGGTTTGCGGTCCCACCGGAAGCGGCAAGACCACCACGCTCTATGCGGCCATCAGCATGCTGAGCAGCAGTGAAAAAAATATCATTACCATCGAAGACCCGGTGGAGTATCAACTGGAGCACATCAATCAAAACCAGGTCATTGACGGAATTGGACTTACATTTGCCAAAGTCTTGAAGCATGCGCTCAGACAGGATCCGGATATTATTTTGGTGGGCGAAATCCGTGACCGTGAAACAGCCGAAATCGCCATCCAGGCGTCATTGACCGGTCATCTGGTGCTTTCAACCCTGCACACCAACGATAGTGTCAGCGCGGTCACGCGTCTGCTGGAGATGGGAGCCGAATCCTACCTGATTTCGGCATCCCTCCTGGCCGTTCTGGCGCAGCGTTTGCTGCGAACCATCTGTCCTCAATGCCGAACAACGCACTATGCTGCCAAAGCCGTATTGCAGGAATTGGGGATCGACCAGGATAAAAAGATTCGTCTGTCCCGGGGCAAGGGGTGTTCCGCCTGTTACGATTCAGGATTTAAGGGGCGCAGCGGGATTCATGAACTGCTGGAAATGGACGAAGAACTGCGCTCCATCATCCTGGACGATCCGACCATTGATGCGCTGCAACGCTATTTGTGCGAAAACAAGTTTGAAGGATTAAAAGCGCTGGGCTTCGAAAAAGTGCTGCAAGGCGTGACAACCATCGAAGAGGCCAGACGAGTCATTTCTACGAGCAGCCGCTAAGGCATAAGACCATGGCGATTCAAATCAAACATAATGATCAACGTGCGGTGGCGAAAACCGGAGAGAGACAGCTCGGTCCCGGTCGGTCCCGCCCCAATAATATCTGGCAGCGATTTAAAAGGCGCATCAAACCCGAGGAGCTGGTATTCTTTTTCTCCCAGCTTTCGCTCATGCTCGAGATCCAGATGTCGTTGCGAAATGCGCTGGAAAACATTGCAATCCAAACAACTAATCTCAATTTCAAAACGGCTGTCCGGGCTGTTATAAAGGAAATTGAAGAAGGCCGCCAGCTATCCGATGCGCTGGGTCATTATCCGGCCTTTTTTAAACCTCTGTATGTCAGCATGATCAAGGCCGGCGAGTCCGGCGGCTATTTGAAAGAAATCCTGGATCGTATCGTCGAAATGGAAGAAAAGCGTCTGGCCCTCATCACGCAGATCAAAACCGCGCTGACCTATCCGCTGTTTCTGTGCATATTATCGATGGTGACGGTGGGCTTTATCATGGTGGCCGTTTTGCCGAAATTCATTGTATTGTTTGAGGGCAAGGTACATATCCTGCCGTGGACGACACGATTTCTGATAGCAACCAGCCATTCACTGCGCGAATACGGCTGGGCCTATCTGATTGCCGGCACGGGGTTGGCGGTGTTGCTGCCCTATTATAAAAAAAGTGAACAAGGTCAGGCCGTGATCGATCGGGTATTGGTCAGCGGACCGTGGATCGCCCGCATTGCCAATAAGATTTACACTTGTGAGCTAATGCGAACCCTGGGCAGTTTAATGGCGAGCCGGGTGCCCTTGTTGGAAGCTTTGGAGGTGACCCGTGGCACCACCGGCAACCGCCATTTCAGAAAATTCATTGATCAAATTGTTGCGCATGTGCAAGCGGGCGGGAAGTTTTCTCAGCCCCTGGCCGACTTCCCGTTTATCCCACCCTCGGTGAAACAAATGGTGGCCACCGGCGAGGAGACCGGAAATTTACCCAAGGTTCTGCTGCGACTGGCAAAATTCTACGACGGGGAAGTGGAACGGAATCTCAAAGCCATTGCCGCTAAAATCGAACCGCTGGCGCTGCTGGTGATAGGAGGGATCGTGGGGGTAATCGTCACATCGGTGATTCTTCCCATCTTCAAATTGTCCCAGGCGCTGCATTAACCTGCCAAGCCGGAACTGAAGTGATAAAACAAACCGGGGCTTAAAACCTGCTAAAGATTATAAATTTTTAGCCGATAACATACTTTAGCAATATCTAAATTTAAGGTGCCACATTTAAGTGAGGGAGGTGCATATTATGCGAAAACACGTGCTCACGAATCGATCCGGGTTTACGCTCATGGAAATTCTGATCGTTGTTATTTTGCTGGGGATCCTGGCCATGGTCGTGGTTCCACAAATCACCATTTCCAGTGAAGACACCAAAGCGAGTACACTCCAGTCAAACCTCGGCCAATTACGGAGTCTGCTCGAAATTTATTATGCCCAGCACAATGAATCGTACCCCGGAACGGTCGATGACAGTGACGGAGTCGGCGCACCACCAGACGCGTCCGTCGCATTTGTCAATCAACTGACCTTGTACACCAACGCATCCGGGCAGGCATCGAAGGATGATAGGACCAATTTTCAGCTGGGTCCGTACATTAAGTCCAATTCACTGCCGCCCAACCCGTTCAACAACAAAAACACCATCGTGATCGACAACAGTACGACCGACCTGACGGCCAGAACCGTGGCAGCGGCAGATAACGCTCACGGGTACAAATTTTTTTCACAAACCGGGGTACTCATCGCGTGCGACGGCGGCTCTTCAAACGGGGTGGCTCACGAGAACTTTTAACGCATCAAATGCTTGAGCGCACCGCAATGTGGCAAAGGAACCTGTTAAAGCCGATGCAAGGATGTGGATCCCAGCAGGGTTTGACCTTGATGGAATGTATGATCGTCGTCCTGATTCTGGGGATTGTGGGAATGGTTGGCATCCCGCATTTTAAAGGCCTGACCAGCGCGATCAGACTGAATGAAGCCGCCGCCGAGCTGATCTCCGGGCTGCAATATACGCGCAGCCTCGCCGTTGAGCATCAACGGTCTTTTGGTCTCAGGGCGGATTTGTCCGGCAATTGGTTTGCGGTGTTTGACGGCCGTTACCGCAGCGACCCTGGTGCACATCTGGATGACGTGCCGCCGGTAGGGGCCAACGGTGTCGTGATCCACCCGCTGAACAAGATGCCGTATACCAAAGACCTGGATACAATCTATGACGGGGTGCGGATCTCGACCGTGCCGGCCGGCGGCGAAATTCGCTTCCATCCGGATGGGCATTCCTCAGAGATCGCCAGCCTCTTTGTGATTCAATTGGGCGATGAACAGCGTATGATTTCGGTTGACGGGACAACCGGTCAGATCAACGCCCGCTAAATTTGATTGGCAACGGCGCCGCAATTGAAGAGTGAAGATTGCAAATTGAATAATTTTAAAGCGCCTAAAGGTATTGACAGCATGCGACCGAGGCTGATAAGCGACCACGGCTTTTCATTGGTGGAGATTCTCATCGCCGTGATGGTTCTGACCCTGGCCATTGTTCCGATCATAAATGCTATTGGTCCTGCCGTCAAAACCACCGCTGCTGAAACGCAATCCTCGGTACTTACCAACCAGGCCCGCGCAACCTTGAATCGATTATTGACCGTTGATTTTGAGACGCTGAACGCCCATCAAGGCGATCCTGTGGATTTGACGAGCCTATTCGGTTCCACGGCCGAAGCGGAGCTGGAAAATATCCTGTTGAACGGCCAACGCTATACGCCGACGGTGGTCATCAGCGATGCCAGCGGCGGAGCCGGCGGGCTGCTTCAGTTGGCGGTCACCATAAATCAAGTGCGCCTGACAACCCTCAAAGCCGATTACTAAAGGTTAAAATAGCGCAGCAGCGAACCATGAAAAATGCATGAACAGAAACGCCACAGCGGCCTGACGCTCCTTGAGCTTCTCGTCGCAATTGCGATCTTCAGCATCATCGTAGGGGGTCTCTACCAGGTGATGGACCACACCCTTTCGGCCTACGAAACCACCCGCAACCAGCAAAACCTTTTGTCCCAAGCTCGCTTTGCCATGGAGCGCATGGTAATGTTTGTCCAGGCATCCGATGAAATCGTATATCCCGTCAATTCTTCGGTGCAGGAGCTCACGGTCAGTGAACGCGTTCTGGATACCTATGACAACCTATCCCGTGCCTATCTGATCGACGGAGATGGAATACTGGACGCCGACAACGATGCCGACGGCTTGGTCAACGAAGGTCAGGCAGATATGGCCGAACACATCTCTTTCAGGCTGGATACAAGTAATGCAGACAACTGGAAGCTGATTGAAAGACGGCCGGACTACCGTACAGCGGATACCGCCGATCAAACCCAATGGTACGTGATCAGTGAACATGTCATCGATTTTGCCTGCCGGCGTTTCAGCGCCGGAATGGTTGAAATTCGCCTGGTGCTCAAAAAAAACGACACCGAGGTAAATCTGAAAACCCGCGCGAAAGCCAGGAACGTAAAATAATAATAAAGCGATGGATATAACCTTGAACATGACCAAAGCTGAAACTTATCGCAAAAAAGAGAAGGGCTATGTCCTGGTCGTGGTCATTTTTATAATGCTTTTGCTGATGACAACGGTTGTGGCTTTAAACCGTCGGGCGGGCTTGCAGGCCAAAATAGCCGCCAATCAGATCCGCTCCGTCCAAACCCAATTTGGACAGCTGGCCGCCATCGAAAATGCGGCTTGGCAACTGCAGCGGAATCCGCAATGGCGCACGAATGTGTCGGGGGAAGACTATGAGTTTGACGGTATCGTTTATAACCGCAAAATCTTCGATTCGACCCGCACCTGTTCGCAAGACGTGATCATGGTTTCCATCACAGGACCCGCCGGAAAACAGCCTGCTACAGCCGGCCTTCGGATTCGGTTTGTTCATGAAGACACGCTGTATATTGCGGACACCGAAAATGACAAAATCAAAAAAGTGGATCGCACGGGACGTATACGCACCGTCCCAACGCCCAACCTGGATAAACCGCGCGGTGTCGCAGTGAGCGCCGCCGGCAACATTTTTATCTCGGACACGAAAAATAACCGCATCATAATGGTCGATACATCCGGTAACCAGTGGGTTTTGGGTGTCGGATACCTGGATGAACCCCACGGCCTCTTTGTTCGAAATGGATCAAAAACAAAGCTTTTTATCGCCGACACGGATAACAATCGTATTAGAACGGTGTTGTTTTTGGACTACTACGCCTACATCTGGACCATCAGTGCCGGATTCCTGCGTGAACCCAACGGAATTGCGGTGGGCTGTCGGGGAAATTTATACATCGCCGACACGAAAAATCACCGCATCAAGGTCGTGGATAAGGCCGGCAATATCTCGATCCTTGATACCGGTTCCCTTGATACACCTTGCGATGTGGCGGTTGACGAGCGAGGCAACGTATATGTCTCCGACAAGGAAAGAGACCGTGTCATCAAAGTGGACGATAAGGGTGCGATTACGACGATTGTCGACTCCCTGGACGACCCGCGCGGTGTTGTCGTGGGGGCTTCCGGAAATATTTATATTGCCGACTCGGATGATCATTGTGTGCGCATGGTGGATCCTGAAGGCGTCGTCAGCACAGTTGCGGGTCAGTGCGGAGACGACGGCGACACCGAAGACGGCCTCCTGGCCATTAATGCGAAACTGCACAGACCGTATGCCGTCGCGGTTTACTCCCAAGCCACATCTACTGTGGCGGGGTTGGAATGGGTTTCTGAGTTTTACTAAGGGCTCGCACAACAATCATTCCTGCCGCTGATAAGCGGCGTGTCCGTTTGAGCAGTTGAAAAATTCAAGCCCCGCCACTGCTTTTCAGACCCACGCTGTTCCATTCCATGGCATTATTCTTGCATAAATTTAATAGAATTTTAGGGCCGGAACCAATCCAAGAAAACAAACTGCACCTGGGTCCCTTGTGAAGTTTGCCGGCTGACGGTTGCCGGTGCATTTGCCGGCACCGTTGCTGGTGGCGGCATGCCGTACACGCTGGGCACGCCGATGCAAAATCCGATGATTATACACATCTGTGTCAAGAGCAACGATGTTTGAAAAAAAAACCAAATATCCGATCGGAATTGATATCCAGGAACGTCAAATTTTTGCTGTCCAACTTCAATCATACCAGCACGGGATTGCAATCAAAGGACTGGCACATGCTGAAATTGACGAAAATTGGCAGGGTGATGATCCCATTGAAAGCATCGATGCGCTGCAGCCGTCGCTGAAAAAGATGGCAAAAAATAAAAGTTTTGGGGGCAAAAGGGCGGTGCTGCACGTTCCTTCCCAACACATCATCAGTTTTCCGATACGTCTTAAGCCTGGCAGGGCGGAACCCCTTGAGCAGGCCATCGTGCGGGAATCGGCAGCATACCTTCCCTTCCCCATAGAAGACGCCATCATTGATTATCCATCGCTCCAATCGGTGAACTCAGGCGATACCAGTGAATATAAAGCGGTCATGATCGCTGTGCACAAAGATCTCATCCAAAAGTATGTGGGACTTTTAAAACAGGTCGGATTTGGTGTTGAGGCGGTTGATTTTCAGGTTTCATCGTTGATACGCCTGCATCGTCATCTCTACAATGGGGCGTCAGGGCCCACAGTTTTATGCCATTTCGGAATGACCCAAACCCTGCTGGTCATCGTATCCAACGACAGCATACTCGCGCAGCGCTATGTCCCCATGGGACTGCAGTTTTTGCTTGACAAAATCACGGACAATCTCGCGTTATCTCAAGGGAAAAATAACGCGAAAGTGATGCTGCAAAAATATGGACTGGCTTATCAAGATCAACAGGGTGCGAACCGGGGCTCGATCGTTCAAAGCAGCGAAACCAAACGCCTGCAGCGTGTGATTTATCAAATATTGAGTCCCCAGATCGAAGAACTCCTGCATGAGCTGCATAAAATAATCGGATATGTGCGGTCCGAAGCACCCCATACGGTCTTCGAAAATTTATATGTTTATGGACCCGGTGTCCTTATTCACAAATTAGACGATTATCTGGCAAAGCGGCTTAGTATCCCTACGCAGCTGCTGAATCCATTGCATACGATGGAAACATCGAATGATGGGATCTTGGTCGATCCATCAGAAGGCGGCCCATTTGCATTGGCGGTGGGACTGGCGATGCGGAAGGTGGCATGGCTTTAAGAGAAATCAATTTGATCCCGGCCGGGGTCCTTCAACGCCGCGGGGTAGTTCGCCATGTTTGTTTCTGGGGTGCATGTCTTTTTGTTTGTCTTTCCATGATTTTTGGATTCTTACTGTACCAGACGCGTGTCATCCGGGCGCAACAGTCGGCTTTGCATTCCCTGGATGAGGTTCAAAAGCATCTGGGTGAGCGTCTATCGAAAATTGAACGGATCCGGACTGAACTGCAAAGGCTCGATCAACAGCGGGTGGTGCTTGAAAATATTACGAGAAACCGATCCTATTGCCAGGTGGTTTGGAAGTTGGCCGAGGTTTTCAATGATGAGACCTGGCTGACCCGGCTGACAATCGACAGGAACCAGGAAGAGAATCGTACCATTCGGTTGGGCCTGACGGGTTTGTCTTTTTCCAATGCGACACTGGGAAATTTTATAAATCAAATATCCACCGATCCCATGTTCAATGATGTCCAACTGGTCTATGCCAAAGAGGGCAAGAGAAAAATATCAAAATCCAATTCGGCCAAACTGCTAAAACTTATCCAATTTGAAATAGAATCAATCGTTTCAAACAGGTAAAATGATGCTGAACTTAAAAAAACTGGATCGGCTCTGCCTTTGCATCGTGGTGGCTATCTGCGTTATCTGCGGTTACTGGGTTGCGAAACAAGGCACCCGGCAAAGGCAGCAAATCCGCCGGGAAAATGACCTGCTCACCCGCAAACTGCAGGATTTGAACCTGACGGAGATAAATTTGCAGGGCCTGAGAGCCAGGTTGGATAGGGTTGGGGCAGATCTAAGGATCTTGAATGAAAAAGTCCCGCAAACCGCTGAGATTGGGTTATTCTTAAAAAATGTCGACGCGCTGATGACGTCTTTAAACCTGGTTATGATAAACGTTCAACCATTTCCTGCGGTCAGAGAAAAACTGTATAGCCGTATCCCCGTCCAGCTCACATTTACGGGCGCTTTTAGGGATTCGTACCGCCTGCTGTGGAAACTTGAGACGATGAATCGTCTGCTGGTGATGGAGAAGATCAACATCTCTCAACCCAATATCGATGAGCCGTGTCGGGTAGACTTAACCGCCAATATATTTCAGCGCTCAGAGCCCGTAATGCAGACAGCGGGGAAACAGCCTTAATGCCGCCTGACAAACGTGAAAAAATTAAATTTTTGATTGTGATCGCATTGGCTTTGATCATGGTAACTGTGGCCTATTTTCGCTTTTGGCACAAAAAAGGCAACGCAGCGCCTGATAAGCTTGCCGCGCCGCCCTCGCAAGCCGAGCAAGTGGCAAGGGAGATGACCATAGACCGGCAATCGGATGAACGGGTCGATGACCGGCCCACGGATGTTGCCTTGCCGTCGGTCAAACGGGATATCTTTCGCCCCTTGAAAATACCTTCGGCCGTCGCAAGCCGCACAAAGAAAAATAAAACCGCAAAATTAAAGCAGACGCCGGTTCCAAATTTTAAACTCGGCGGCACGATTGTCAGCGGAGGAGAATCGATTGCCATTATCAATGATCGCTACCTTCGCACGGGAGATTCTATTGCGGCGTTTAAAGTCGTGCGGATTGAAGAAAATAAGGTTCAGTTGGTTTCAGGAAAAAAAAAAATCGAATTGAAGATGATAAATGATGAATAAAATTACCGTCTATTGTCTATGTATTTTGGCTATACCATTCATGGGGTCCGGCATAACCGCCCCGGCCTTTGGCGAGAGTCCCGCAAAAACCCGGCAAAAAGCCTCGCAAACAACAGCAGGGTCACAGAAAACAGCCTTCAGCGCGAATCCCCGCAGCGAGGTGATTTTTCATCACCAAAAAAATGATCTGATCAGTGTCAATTTCTTTGATATGGACATCCGCAAGGCCATATCTGCCATTGCAATGGAGCGGGAAATCAACGTTTCAACGACCGCCGAGGTCGTCGGCAAAATTTCCATTCACCTGTACCGCGTAACCCTGGAGGAAGCAATGGCTGCCATCACCCTGGCCGGCGGCTGCCGTTATAAAAAGCTCGGCGATCTGTATTATGTTTATAAATCCCAGGGGGGAAACGTGGATCTCCCGATTGAAGACGTGCAAATGCGGATATATAAGCTAAAGTATGTGGACGTCGATGAGGTCCAGGAGATTTTGGCAGGCATCCCGGGCATGCGGATGATTAAAATCCATAAGCCGACCAATACCATTGTCGTGGAGGATGTTCCGGAAAACATCGCCAAGGTCGAAACCATTTTGCGAAGTTGGGATTCGCAACCCAAACAGGTGGTAATTGAAGCCAAAATATTAGAAGTCGAGCTGACCGATGACATGACCCTCGGTGTCCAATGGGATAAAATTCTGGGCGATGGCCGGATTGCGACCCGGTTTGGCCGAGCGGTCCTGCCGGAAGATGGGGGCGGTTCTGCTGTGCCGAGAGAAGGCCTGGGCCTGTTTGGCGGCCTCATCACGGGGGTCGGAACGAGCCACCAGTTTGCGATGGCCCTGGATATCCTGCAAGACAAAACCAAGGTCAATATATTGTCCACCCCAAGGATAATGGCGATTCACGGTAAACCGGCCAGGGTGCAGGTCGGCGGCCAACAGGGCTATCGGGTCACCACCATTTCAAATGGCCTGGCGGTGGAATCGATTGAATTCATTGATACCGGTACGATCCTGGACATTACGCCGCACATTGTCGATGAAGAGAATATCTTACTCGATGTCCAACCGAGCATCGATGCGGCTCGAATAGAGGAAGGCGGCCTTCCGGTTGTCAAAACGACCACCGTGCGCACCTCACTGCTGGCGAAAAACGGTCAGACGATTTTCATTGGCGGTTTGATCCAGGAATCGAAGACCAGAGTGCGCGAGCAGGTCCCCCTGTTTGGAGATATCCCGGTTTTCGGCTCCCTTTTTGGTCGAACTGTTCGCTCCGTGGGGAAGTCCGAACTCATTATCTTGATCACCCCGCAAATCGTTGACCGCAACTATATACAATTGCAGCAGCCCGCCATTGAAAAAACTACCGACCTTGAAGAAATCCTTAAGAAAGAGCCGCTCCCTCCGATAGAGGCTTTTCGTGAAATCTTAATTCCGGAGAAAGGCGGCCGCTAGACAAACCCATTGAACCCCATGCCTATTGCTGGATTTTTTTAATCTATGTTTTCAAAAAGTGTCAAATTATTGACTAGTTAGCACTCACAATATTAAGGTGGGTTTTGAGGGGTCAAACGGCGTTTTGTTGCACAGAAGAATTTGAAAAAATCGGGCAAGATAATATTTATGTCTGGAGCCCGTTGAGCATCTAAACAGCTATGGGACATCCTGTAGAACCACGGGGACGTTGTTGACCGGGGGAACCTCCAAATTACTCTTGGTTCAACATTTAATTATAAAAAAGCCAGCCATTAAACCTCGACTTGACCCTAATTCTTTATCCCAATAACCGTTTCAGAAAAAACGAAAGAAATCGCAACGCATCTACTGTGGTGCAAACCTCGGTATTCGGCGGTTTTTTCAATTGCGGCTTGAGCTGTCGCCTGTCGACAAAAGTCATTCCATCCGTGATGCTGCCTTGAGTTTCTATCTCTACGTGCATCGGATCTGGTCGATCAACGGTCAGCTTGTCTTCATATCTTAAGGGTCTAACGTGAATTTAACAGAAAATTAACTTTGTGATCACAATAAAGAAATAGTTTGCTCATGTAGAGTAAATTGATTAATACCCTAGTTGATCGTCAACACAATCGAATCGCTACTTAATTTTTTGGTATCACAGATAATTTTCAAATTATGGTTCAATTTGTTGAACAGTGAGACAAAATTATGCCAAACGAAAGAATTCTAGTTGTAGATGATGAAGAGGACATCCTTGAACTGGTCAGATACAATCTGGTAAAGGAAGGATATCGGGTTAGCGGGGCGCTGACCGGTGAAGAGGCCCTCAGAAAAGCCCGCTCCGAAAAATTCGATTTGATCGTCCTTGACCTGATGCTGCCGGGTATAGACGGCCTGGAAGTAACAAAAAAAATAAAAGCCCATGAAAAGGCCCGGCATACTCCCATTGTGATGTTAAGCGCCAAGGGCGAAGAGGCGGATATTGTCGCCGGTCTCGAACTGGGGGCTGACGACTATATCACCAAGCCGTTTAGTCCCAGGGTCCTGATCGCGCGGGTTCGCACCGCGCTGCGCCGCAAGGCCGGTAAGGCTGAAGATGATACCGCCGTTGTTCAGATACACGAATTGGAAATTCATCCCGGTCGACGCAGTGTGGCGGCCAAGGGCACACCGGTTGATTTAACCTATACCGAGTTCCAGGTGCTGTATATTCTGGCCCGCCGACCCGGCTGGGTGTTTACCCGCGGCCAGATCGTGGATGCCGTACGCGGTGATGATTACCCGGTCACCGATCGCAGCGTGGATGTCCAGATCGTTGGTCTGCGGAAAAAGCTGGGCCCCTACGGTAAATATATTGAAACCGTGCGGGGCGTCGGCTATCGATTTCGGGAGAATCCATGAAGAGAAAAAAACGATTGATATGGCAGATTTTTCCCTCATTTTTGTTGATTACCCTCCTTTCTCTGCTGGCCGTCAGCTGGTATGCATCCAGTTCGATGCGCCACTTTTTTTTAGATCAGACCGCTGTCGACCTTGATGTCAGAGCCGTTCTGCTGGAACAACAGGTTGTTGCGCATCTGTTGCCCCTGGATCCGGCTGCGGTGGACGCGCTCTGCAAGGAAATGGGAAGGCTGTCCGCAACCCGCTATACCGTCATGATGCCTTCCGGAAAAGTTGTCGGAGATTCCCGCGAAACGCCGCATTTAATGGACAATCACGCCAACCGTCCTGAAATCGCCCGGGCCCTGGCCGGTGAAACCGGTCAATCCATCCGCTACAGCAACACGTTGCTGCAGTCCATGATGTACGTGGCGCGACCCATCAAGAAAGACAACCATATCCTGGCGGTCATCAGAGCATCGATCCCGACCACGTTTATTGATCGGGAGTTGAGATCGATCCAGCTTAAAATTGCACTGGGCGGCCTGCTGATCGCCATGGTTGCCGCCGGTATCAGTCTGTGGATATCCCGCCGGATTACCCTTCCTGTGGTGGCGATGCAAGAAAATGCAGGCCATTTCGCCGACGGCGATTTCAGCCGGCGCCTGGCAGCGCCGGATACTGAGGAAATGGCCGGCCTGGCCGATGCATTGAACCGGATGTCCGCCCAGCTTGATCGACGTATTAAAACCATTGTCAGTCAGCGCAATGAATTGGAAACCGTTCTTGCCAGCATGCTTGAAGGCGTTATTGCCGTTGACAATGAAGAACGAATTATCAACATGAATGCTGCCGCAGCCGGATTCTTCAACTGTCAACCAGAAGAATCCCAGGGCCGGGACCTGCAGGAAGTCATCCGCAATTCAGCGCTGCAGCAATTTGTGCGCAAATCAATTACCAGCAAAATCCCCACAGAAGATGACATCAGTCTGTATCATAACGGCGAAAAGACGCTGCATATGCAAAGCTCGCCGCTGCTGGATGCCAATAAAGCGCAAATTGGAACGCTGGTGGTGTTCAATGATGTCACCCACTTCAGACGCCTTGAGAACCTGCGGCGTGATTTTGTGGCCAACGTCTCGCATGAGATCAAGACCCCGTTAACGGCAATTAAAGGATTTGTGGAAACCCTGCACCAGGGCGGAGTCGATAAACCGGAGGAAGCCGAGCGATTTCTGGGGATCATTAAAAAGCATGTGGATCGCTTGAGCTCCATTGTCGAAGACCTGCTCTCCCTTTCCAGAATCGAGCAGGAGGATGAAGGAAAAACGATTGAACTCGAAGACGGATATGTTAAGGATGTTTTTCAATCCGCCCTGCAGATATGCCGTCCCAAAGCGCAGGAGAAAAATATCGCAATTAGTCCTGATTGCGACGAGGAAACCTCAGCTAAATTTGATGCCACCCTGCTTGAACAGGCCGTGGTCAACCTGCTCGACAACGCCATTAAATACAGCGAACCGGAAAGTACCATTTTTCTTAAGGCCTACCGGAAAGATTCGGAAATTAAAATCAGGATAGAAGATCAGGGTATGGGCATTGCCAAAAAACATCTGCCCCGGCTTTTTGAGCGGTTTTACCGGGTGGATAAAGCCCGCAGCCGCACAATGGGCGGCACGGGTCTGGGACTTGCCATTGTCAAACATATTGCCCAGGCGCATGGCGGTAGTGTCACCGTGGAAAGCGCACTTGGCAAGGGCAGCACGTTCACGATCCACCTGCCCGTCGGTTAGCCGGTTGGCCGGTTCGCCGGTATATTGAAACAGGGCAACGGGCCAACCGACCGGTGACCCTCACTTTTCATCCATTTCTAGCTGTAATCTAATATCCGTTTAACATACGTGCCATAATTGTAACGCCAGGGGCGATCGAATTCCTCAAACAAAGTTTGTTTTCCCCATGTAGCTAGGAAATTGGAAATGAACAGGGCACCGATCCATAATTACTGGCAGCACGAGTTTAATGATCCCGCTCCCGGATCTCAACAAACATTCAGGGCGGTTTTCACTGCCATGGATCATCCCGGCCAGCTCTTTTCCATCCGGCAGGATCCATACGCCCCGGCGATATTTAATTCGGCCTCTGCCGCCATTTGTCTGACGCTGCTCGATTTTGAAACTCCGGTATGGACCGATATCGACTGGCAGAGTCCGGCCATCAGCTGGCTCCAGTTTGGCTGCAATAGCAGTATTGTTACCGAGCCCTGCATGGCAAACTTTGTGATAGTTACCGAACCGGGCACCATGCCGGACCTGGAATATTTCAGGGTCGGAAGATATGAATATCCCGAAAACGCGACCACAATGTTAGTTCAGGTGGATGATATTCTTCCGGGTGTTGAAGACAGGAATTCAAGGATCATGGTTGGCGAATTGTCTCAACTGGAATTCAAGGGCGTTCCGGACAATTTCTGGCATCAGTGGCAGCAGCTATCCAGGATGTATTCTTTCGGACTTGATATTTTCTTTACCTGTGAGGATGTTCTGACGGCATTGCCGCAAACCAAACCGACTGAAAATTAATTTCTTCCTGCCCGCTGCCTGTTTGCTTTAACCTTTCGTGGGAGGCGGGTTAAAAGCAAACAGGTCAGCAGGGCGGAAAAAATCCTGTCTTGATCAGCAAACTTCTTTTCCCAACTCCTTAATTTCTAACTGAATCCTCAATGAAAATTAACAATTGTTGTATATTATGGCGGTTAAACATACCCTAATTGATCGTAAAAAAAATAGGAATAACTAGTAGAGTTTCTAAATTGTACTTTTTGTTTCCAAAAAGAATTTAGTCTATCCTCTATGTAGGAATTATCAATCAAGGAGATTCCCATGATTTCAAGCCCATTGTCCGCCAATCAAGTGCCGGAAAAGAAAATTCGATATCGATATGAAACATCGGGACGGTGGTACAAAGGCAGTATACACCTGCACACCGTCAGCTCAGACGGGCATCTTGCCTTCGATCAAGTGGTCCAAAAATATTCATCAGAAAAATTTGACTTTATTTCAGTTACCGATCACTGGTGCCTGCCGGATCTCAACGGCAACCGGGAAACATTGCCGCTTTTGGTCATCAATGGGGTTGAGCTGGATGGATATGACAACCTGGGAACCTATTACCACGTGCTTGCCATCGGAGCTTCTTTGAAGGCGTCTTTTTTGACAAGAAACTTTTTAAAATCTCTTAGAAACTTTTATTCGCAAGGTGCTGTATTGATCTGGGCCCACCCCCATTGGACGGGAAATTCGATCCGGGAGGGGATGCGCCATAAATTCCATGGTCTGGAAATTTACAACCATTCCTCCCAATGTGAAAACGGCAGTGGATATGCACTCTCCCATTGGGATGGCATGTTGAACCACAACCCCGACTTTCTCGGCTTCGCGACTGATGACAGTCATTTCCAACCGGACCAGCCGTACTGGAAAGGCGGTTGGATTATGGTCAATACCACCGACTGCACCCAGCAAAAGATACTGGAGGGTATACACCAGGGTAACTTCTACGCCACCCAGGGCCCAAGTTTCAATTCAATCGAATATGGTGAAAATACGGTCAAAGTGGAAACTTCACCGGTAACCTATGTGCGTCTGATCGGGCCACGGAGGAAGGGCCAATGGATCCATGCTCTGGATAAAAAACCGGTTCGGCAGACAGAGTTTGAACTGCCGCCGGACTGGCATTATGCGCGCCTTGAAATCGAAGATGCCGTCGGCAAAAGAGCCTGGACCAACCCGCTATGGCAATATGAATAGCGGGCATTTTACACCGTTTATTATCGGAACCACATCCTCAATTGCCATCCGCAGATTTTAACCTCCCATATCCCGGGCCGGAAACTAATACTTCCCAAACAATGGTATCGTATTCTATGAGTTTTGACTGGATCAAAAAATGAGGCGAACATATGGAGCAAATCAGTCGATAGCTATTAGACCTGCGAAATTTGGCAAGGTCTTCAGCCATAAAAGAGGTAAATACCATGCTAAGACGTACCAAAATTATTGCCACACTGGGACCGGCAACCGATGACGTTTCGTCAATTGAGAAACTGATTCGAGCCGGTATTGATCTGGTGCGAATCAATTTCTCCCATGGCACGCGGGCCGATCATCAAAGGCGGGTAAATGCCGTCAGAGAGTGTGCCGCCGCCCAGGGCCGCGAAGTCGGTATCCTCGGGGATCTTCAGGGTCCCAAGATAAGGATCGCGCAATTTCAATACGGCTGCATAAACCTGGAGCCGGGTCAGAAGTTTGTTCTGGATACCGGGCCGGAGGAGTTTGAAGGCACACAGGAATCGGTCGGAGTTGACTACAAGCAGCTTCACGAGGATGTCAACCCGGCAGATTTGCTGCTGCTTGACGACGGTCGCATCGAACTGCAGATTGATAAGGTCGACGATTTGAGGATAATCTGCACAGTCAAAACGGGCGGGAAGCTGTCAAATAATAAAGGAATCAATCGTAAAGGCGGAGGCCTTTCGGCCGGTGCCCTGACGAAAAAAGACCTTGAAGACTTAAAGACGGCCGCCGCAATGCAGGTGGATTATATCGCTGTTTCTTTTGTACGCAATGCATCAGACATTCGGTTGACCCGCAAGATTCTTCAGGAAAATAACGGAACGGCAGGAATTATCGCCAAGATTGAAAGATCAGAGGCAATTGAAACGATCGATGAAATCATCCAGGCGTCCGACGCTGTAATGATCGCGCGGGGTGACCTGGGCGTGGAAATCGGCGATGCCGAAGTGCCGGCCATTCAAAAACAAATTATTGAACGGGCCCGATCTTTGGACAAACCGGTAATCACGGCAACCCAGATGATGGAATCCATGATTCAAAGCCCGGTTCCCACCCGGGCCGAGGTGTCGGATGTGGCCAATGCGGTGATCGAGGGCACAGATGCGGTCATGCTGTCCGGTGAAACTGCGATCGGCAGGCATCCGGAAAAAGTTGTCACCGCCGCAGAGCGCGTCTGTCTGGCCGCTGAAAGACAGCCCAGCACCCGCATTTCCAGGCATCGGATGGATCGCCGCTTCAAACGGGTCGATGAGGCGATTTCGATGTCTGCCATGTACGCGGCCAATCATCTGGACATTAAAGCGATTGTGGCTCTGACCGAGTCCGGTTCGACACCATTGTGGATGTCACGGATTCGCACCGCCATCCCCATTTTCGGTTTGAGCCGTCATGCTGAATCTCTGGGTAAAATGACGCTGTATCGAAACGTATATCCGCTATTTTTCGATGTTACCCATTTCCAGCGGGATGAAATAAAGCGCGAGGCGATCAGGGTTTTAGAGTGCCGGGGATTGCTGAATACCGGCGATATGGCAATCATCACCAAAGGTGATCAGGACGGAGTTTATGGTATGACCAATGCAATGAAAATAGTGGAGGTCGGTCAGGTGGTATAACTGCTTAATGGATAAGGAATAATTAGAGACCGATTAGCTTTAACATCCCTCTATCGCTTTTAGCGCCTTTTCTCGACTGATTTCAGCAGAATTTAGCCGCACATTCCGCTTGGTTTCAGGATTATTGATTTCTACAGATTGATTACCGTCCAATCTGTAAAGTTTAAACAAATTCGTGTCAAATAAATATGTAATTGCGTCATGATGAAAAAACAATTCCGCCATATACTATCTCCTCTTTATGATCTTATGCGATAAATTTCCGTCTCTGCAACGATCTCATTCCCCTGCAGCATTTTCGTTATAATCGGGGTAACCAGATAATAGGAGTCCGCCAATCTTTCAAGGACCATTCTCTCCGGTATTTCCTGCCATTTTTCTTCTCCAAATTTCCTAACTTCAAAGCATGTCAATTTAATTTGCATTTTTCCCCCTTCATAAAAGTCAATTCTACGCGTATTCACTTTGAATCCGCTTATAGTTTTGTAGCGCTAAAATAATAGGAATACTGGTTTAGGTTATTATTAGAAAAATATTAGTTCTTTATTCAAAACTTTGAATTCAAAGCAGAATTGTCTTATGTTTTTTAACAGTATGATTTTAGCTTTTAAATATTAGCATGCCACGAATCAGCGGGAATTAGCACGAATTATGGCCATAGACAAAAGCATGGTCACTCAGAATGAAAATTCTGTTCATGAAAATTCGTGTTAATATGTGGCTTCAAAAAGGATATATGATAATGGCTACTTACGATATCTTGCCGGATACAGATATTAACGGCTCAGGCGTAGTCTCCAAGGAATTTTTACGATTGGGTGTCAGGGGGTTCATTAACGCTTGTCGCTATGTTCATCAACTGCCATATGGATACAACAGCGACCGTGATGACCTGTTGATTTTGTTCAAAGAGGGCAGGGGAAGCTGCACGACAAAACATGCGGTGATTGCCACCCTGGCAGAAGAACTTTCCCTGCCGATCGTCAAGAACCTCGGCATCTACCGCATGACCGAAAACATCGTCACCGGCACGAAATATATCCTCGGTAAATTCAACCTGCCTTATGTGCCGATGGTGCACTGCTTCCTGGTATTCGAGGATTATCGCGTCGATTTGACGGAGGGAAACGACAACGGAAAGAAACGGCCGGTAGAACAGTTCCTTCACACCGAAACCGTCATACCCAACATTTCAGCGAAGGATGAATACCTGTTGTATCGAAATGCATTAAAGGATCGCATCGTTTTGCGCGAGGAGCTGAGAGGCGCTGGCGTTGGTATCAAGCGAATCCTCCAGGCGCGCGAGCAGGGAATCAAACTTCTAAGATCAAAAGTATAAAGAAATCCTGCACCGTCCCTGGCCGGATGAAACAGGTCGGAGATGATGACATCGTATTTGGTCCTGTCGGATCTGAATGAATATCGAAAGATTGACCAACCACCTCTATTAAACCTATTGGTGTAGCGTTTTACCACCCTGGTAGTCGAGTTTGTGTCATCAGTATAAGCCGGATCATCGCTTGGATCTATTGGTTGTGCGAATTCGCCGGCGATCAAATCGATATACCTCAATACAGGCTTGTTTAAGGGTGCGGAAATCCCGACTTGAGCCAAAGAGGGATTATCCATATCCAGCGGGCAAAAGTTTGTACCGAAAGGATCGTGTGCCTTCACGACAAGGGTGACAATCTGGCCCGCTTTGACCTCCAAGGTCTGTCCCATCGTTGCCGCGTCACCTCTCCAATCTCTTGCGATGAAATAGAGATTGTCGATCAGATTGAGTCCTGTCTATTTGGGTATATTCAAAGAAAAATCAAAGCGGTTGGCATCAGAGGGCTTGAATAGGAAAAAATCCTCATCTTAACAAAAAGCTAACATTTCAGTGGTATTGCTGGGGCGGTAAAATCGGAAAATTTCAGCATGACCGGTCTATTTGTCCGGCATAACAAACAATTGCAGCGTTTGAAGCTGTCGGTGAGTCAAAAGGAGCCGTGGGTGTTTTACATAAAAAAAAGCTCGAAGTATTGGATTTGGGGTTCAATCTGTATAATTTTTATGAATTTTATTTTTTTTATTTTCCGGAATTTTGTCCACGAAACCGTTTTATTGTGGGTTGTGATTCTGACACCGGTTGCATGCCTGATCCTGTATCCTTTTACACGACTGCTCGGCAAAGACAGACTGTCCGGCAGTAAAAAAGGTTCATAATGCCTCCTGTTCAATCCTTTCAAGGTCTGGGTATTTCAAAAGACTAGTGCGGTAATCGATGATCATTTTTCTCGCAAACAGAATCAAAAAAATTGATATCCTCTTGTCGCAGTCCCCTGGGTCTGGCACCGTATCTTAAATAAAATATAAGCTTTTTCAGGCTGCTAACGTATTCGGGCCCGCAGATTTGCCTTTCAGATATCTCGCTTTTGGGATTATATAATTGTCTTTCGACAGCAGTCGCCTCTTTGTCGAGCAGATAAATCATTTCAAAAAAATCTTTGTTTTCCAGCTCCGAAATGAGTTCCCGAATATCGCAGTTCACTGAAATCATATTAGCTCTCCTTCAAGATTATTCAGTTGAAAATAATTAGGCTTCTCGATCCCAAACGAAAAATAGGCCTGTTGGCGAATTGATAAAGTTGAATCCTGCAATGGATTCAGACGTTGAAAAATAGGTTCATGGTATGAAATGGAATGGCTATTATGTTCATATTTTGACGTTTATATAGAATAGAATTGTTAGGTTTTTGTTAGGAGAGAAATAAAATTTAACACATCAAAAAATAACTAAATTTTAATAATTAAGAAGGAATCCCCACCATGGATTAAATCCAAGTATTGTTTATCTGCGGACACAACAGCGGCCGAAGCCAGATGGCAGAGGCGTTATTAAAGGATCTTGCCGGTGATAAAATTCATGTTGAGATCGCCGGGTTGGCGCCCAACCCCATAAACCCTCTGGTTGTGGAAGTTATGCGGGAGCTCGGGTATGACCTATCCCAAGCGGCATCCGACAGCATGTTTGACTTTTTCAAGGAAGGTCGTCTTTATGACTACGTCATTACGGTATGCGATGAGACTGCCGCGGGGCAATGCCCGGTATTTCCGGGAATCACGAAACGCTTTCACTGGCCATTCAGCGATCCGGAAGAATTAACGGGGACGCATGCCGATAAGATGGAGAATTTGCGCAAAATACGGGACCAAATCCGGGAGAAAGTGGCAGATTGGGTCCAGACGCTTGAGCTTTGAAAACCGGCCCGATGTTGGAGTCATACTGCCGCAATACGGATATATTTTGGTAGCCATCCCCGTCACTCTGGCTTAGCCTTCACTGATTTGGAAAACAATATTCCTAACCTTGAATCCAACGACATGTTGGATGCGTTAAATAAGTACCTACTATCGGTGCAACGAAATAAATCCATATTTAGCTTTCTACTCTAATTCTTTTTGATTGAATGGTTTCCGGATATATCTCTCCCAAATTATTAAAAACATAATCGGGTTGATATGGGAACCGGTTCATGTCATTTTTGGTGGTTACCCCGGACTGGACCAGGCAGGTGGTCATCCCGGATTCCAAACCGCCCACAATGTCCGTATCCATCCTATCACCAATTATAAAGCAGTTTGCCGAATGGACCCCTAATTTTTTCCGTGCCCAGAACATCATGGCCGGATTTGGCTTTCCAAGGAAATACGGGGCAATCCCGGTAACTTTTTCTATGGGAGCCACCAAGGCACCGCAAGCGGGCACCGGCCCTCTCTGGCTGGGTCCGGTTAAGTCCTGATTGGTGGCGATGAATTTGGCGCCTTCTTGAATCAGCAAAGTAGCCTCAATAATTTTCGCATAATCATATTCTTCGGTCTCGGCGACGATGACATAATCCGGTTTGTTGGATGTTATTTCAATATTCGCATTTTCAAGTTCATCCAAAATGCCCTTGCCTCCTATCACATACGCCGAGCAACCATTTGGCCGCTGCACTTTAAGAAAGCTGGCGGTTGCCATGGCCGAGGTGTAGAAATAGTCTTCAGGGACATCGATTCCCATGTTTAGGAGTCGATTGCTCAGCTCCAACGGAGTATAATATGAATTATTCGTTAAAAATAAAAATTTGTAATTCCCCTTGGCTAACCTGTTTACAAACTCATTCGCCCCGGGAATCAATGTTGAATCGGTGTACACCACACCATCCATATCAAGTATAAATGATTTTTGGTAGCTTCTGTTATCCAAGTTAATACCGTTGCCTTTGTTCCGATGCCTGCCTTTGAGTGTTTTTCTTTTAGCTAGCTTAAAATGGGGTTTGACGCATTGCAAGTGAATTGTAATCTTCGGTGAGCAAACTGCCAGTCCTCTCGAGCTGGAATTCACTCATTAAGACGATTTTTTTTACCGGAAAGTATTTTACGTATCCAACCGGAACTATGCCAAAGGCACATTTCCATCAATATAGGTTTTGCCGTGTTTGATGTAGTGCACATTTTCGGCGATATTGGTGATGTGGTCGCCGATGCGTTCACAGCACCGGCCAATAAAAATTAAACCGGTATATGATTTGATATTTTCAGAGTCTTCTGTCATTCTCGCCCGCAAATCGCTTAACAGATCTGCATAGACGCTATCGATATGGTCATCACGATGCCAAACAGCAATCGCATTCCGGACATCTCCATTTGCGAATGCCTCCAATATATCCATCAACATAGCCTTGGCCTGTTCTGCCATTTGCATGATAGCGGCTGCTGGCTGATCAAGATCAAGCTGATGGTGCAAATCGGGAGTATGTCGCGCAATGTTGGCGGCGTAATCGGCAATCCGTTCCAGTTCAGAGGCCATTTTCAATCCGGCAATCACCACTCTCAGATCCTGTGCAACCGGTGACCGGGTCGCAAGGATTCGAACGCCAAGTTCCTCGACCTCCTGCTGACACACGTTTACCTTTTGATCGCTGACAATAACAAGTTCTGCCAGTCCGCCGTCGCGTTCCAAAAGCGCCTGGGTGGCTTTGGAGATCTGATCCAGCACCTCGCTTCCCATTTCCAGAAGCTTTGACTTAAGCAGACCCAGATCCTCGTCATAGGATTTTACAATATGCTTGATAGGCATCAATAACCTTTTCGTTTCAGGGAAGACGGCCTAACCGAAACGGCCGGTGATGTAATCTTCGGTTAATTGGTGCTTGGGACGGGTAAAGATCTGGGCCGTGTGGCCGACCTCGATAAGATCGCCCAGATGAAAGTAAGCCGTGCGTTGTGAAACACGGGAAGCCTGCTGCATGGAGTGGGTAACGATGACGATGGAATACTGTTCGCGCAATTCATCGATTAAATCTTCTATGACGGCCGTGGCAATCGGATCCAGGGCCGAGCAGGGCTCATCCATCAGAATGACTTCCGGATTCACGGCAATCGTCCGGGCAATGCACAGCCGTTGCTGCTGTCCGCCTGAAAGTCCGGTGCCGGGATGATCCAACAGATCTTTTACTTCATTCCAAAGACCGGCTTTGATCAGGGATGTTTCGACGATTTCATCCAGTTCAGCCTTGTTGGGGGCCAAGCCGTGGATTTTGGGCCCATAGGCAATATTGTCATAAATCGATTTGGGGAAGGGATTTGGTTTTTGAAAAACCATACCGACCTGGGCCCGCAGCGGCACCACATCGATATTTTTACCGTAAATATCAACGCCGTCGAGTGCGATTTCACCGGTTATGCGGCAGCCCTCGATGGTATCGTTCATGCGGTTCAAGCAACGAATAAAGGTCGATTTGCCACAGCCCGAGGGGCCGATCATGGCGATCACTTCGTTGTGACCGACATCCAGCGAAACATCTTTGATAGCCTGCTTGCTGCCGTAAAAGACATCGACATTGCGGCAGGTCATGCGCGGATGGTCTACCGTGATATCGCCAACCGTCTGGCGATCCTCACGACTGACAAGATCCCGTCTTTCCGGGTTGCTGTCTTTAGATTTGGTGTTTTCTTGCGGCATATCTCCCACGAAGCCTGCCTCATTCATTTCTGTGAGCGAAATCATGACACTCCTTTAAACAGCTGTGCCCGGAGATAACCAATAAACTAACACAATTTTATAATTGGTCAATTTATTTTAAAAAATAGTTGATCCGTCGGGGCATCGTTTCTGAAAATCAAATAAACAATGAATGGTCCAGATAAAAAAGCAGCCCGGCGTTAGAGAACCGGGCTGCTGCTGGACTGGTTTATTACTTGAGTGACATCAGTATCTGCAGTTTCTCAATGTTGGCGCGATAGGTCGAACGCTCTTCATCTGGCATGGGGATCATACCCTTTTCAGCCAGGTAGCCGTCCTCGCCCCAGGCCTTGTCGCTGGTGAATTCTACCAGATATTCCTTGATACCCGGGATGACACCGACATGGGCCTTTTTAACATAGAAGAACAGGGGACGGGAAACCGGGTACTGGCCGTCGGCGATGGCGTCAAAGGTCGGCTGAACGCCGTCCACATAAGAGCCTTGAACCTTGTCCATATTTTGATCCAAAAAACTGAATCCAAATATGCCGATTGCATTGGGATTGGCTTCCAGCTTCTGTACGATGAGATTATCGTTTTCGCCGGCCTCAACATAGGCCCCGTCTTCACGAACGGTATGGCAAGTCGCTTTGTATTTATTCTTGTCCGTCTTCTTCATGGCCTTGATCCAGGGAAACGTCTTGGCGCCGCCTTCCATTGCCAGTTCCACGAAGGCATCCCGTGTACCGGAAGTCGGGGGCGGTCCCAGGACCTCAATGCTTTTGGCCGGCAGCGCCGGATTGACATCCTGCCAGGTCTTGTAAGGATTGGGGATTAATTTTTCAGCACCGCTGGGATCCGGTACATCCTTAGCCAGGGCCAGAAAAATGTCCCTGCGGGTCAGCTTCAAGGGAGCGGCTTTTTTAGAGTTTGCCAGCACAATGCCGTCATAGCCGATTTTTACCTCGACGATCTCTTTCACACCGTTGGTCGCACAACGATCTAACTCGGACTGCTTGATGCGGCGGGACGCGTTGGTGATGTCCGGATGTTCCACTCCGACACCGGCGCAAAAAAGTTTCAATCCGCCGCCCGATCCGGTGGACTCGATTTTGGGGGTTTTAAAGGACGTCGATTTACCAAATTGCTCGGCCACAACCGTAGCAAAGGGATAAACGGTGGAAGAGCCCACGATGTTGATATAGTCTCGAGACGATGCTGCACCGGCCACACCAAATGACGCTGCCATAAACAGGGTGATGAGTAATAGTACTGCTGATTTTTTCATGCTAAAATTCCTCCTTCGATAAATAGATTAATGATTTATTTGGTCCACTGTTTTATACGTTCACTATTATTTAATGCTTGAATATTAGCTAAATGTTAGCAACATGTTTGAATTTAATTTGGTTGCAGCGATAACCCCGTACGCCGGATAAGGGATTTTTTTGGCAAATTAGTTGGTTACCAGCGCCGTTCAAATTTTCTCCTCAATATGACCGCTGCTGCATTCATGGTAATCAAAAAGGCCAGCAATACCAGGATAGCGGCCGAGGTGCGTTCCACGAATGCCCGCTCCGGACTGTCAGCCCATAAAAATATCTGAACCGGCAGCGCAGTCGATGGATCCGTGAACCCGGCCGGAATGTCGACGATAAAAGCCACCATGCCGATCATCAGCAAAGGTGCCGTCTCCCCCAGCGCCCGTGCCATGCCGATGATGGTTCCGGTCAGCATGCCCGGAATGGCCAGAGGCAAGACATGATGGGCAACCATCTGCATCTTGGAAGCACCAACCCCCAGGGCGGCTTCACGAATGGAGGGCGGTACCGATTTAAGTGCCGATCGGCTGGCAATAATGATGGTCGGCAGGGTCATCAAGGTTAAAACAAGCCCACCCACCAGCGGTGCTGATCGAGGCAGCCCGAAAAAATTGAGAAACACCGCCAGACCGAGCAACCCGAAAACAATCGACGGTACCGCGGCCAGGTTATTGATATTGACCTCGATCAGGTCGGTCCACCTGTTTTTAGGTGCAAATTCCTCGAGGTAGACAGCTGTCGCCACGCCGATGGGAAAGGATAGCATCAGTGTAATAAGCAGGGTAAATATGGAGCCGACGGTGGCTCCCCAGATACCGGCTGATTCAGGTTCACGGGAATCACCGGTTGTAAAGAATGTTTTGTTAAATTTCTTCTCAATCCTATTCTCTGCAGACCATTGATCAATCCAGACCAATTGCTTATCTTTTAAACGTCGCCCACCTTCCTCAACCTCACGATCGATATGTCCTTTGATCAGCATATCGACATCATCATCGGCCGGGATCCAAACCGCCTGGGTTCTTCCGATAACATCCGGCTGCTTCAGCACCATATCGCGCAGTTGAAATGAAGCACCCGAGCTGACCAGGCCATAGAGCATGCGCTTGTCCCGGCGTCCCTTGACATCGGGGAACATATCGCGCAGGGTTTTCTTTACCAATCCCTGATAATTAGCGGTGGCCAGTGATTCCTGGCGCAATATTTCCGGATCGAAAAACACATCCAGCTTGATAAACGTCTGGAACAAAGCGCTATAACCTTTGGCCCCGATGCTGATGAAAAGCAGGCATAAAAAAATCAAACTGACAGCAATGGCCAAAAGCCCGTAAAATCGAAACCGTTTTTCGGCCCGGTAACGCCTGGCGAGACCACGGTTAACAATATCGAGGGTTCTTTCGTTTTTTTTGAAAGATTTTGATTTTACGGTGTTCGTGTTATTCATACTGCTCACGATATTTGCGCACCACATGCAGGGCGATGACATTTAAAATTAGGGTGACGACAAACAGCAGCAAGCCCAGTGCAAAGGCCGCCAGGGTCTTGGCACTGTCAAACTCCTGATCGCCAACGAGTAAGGTAACGATTTGGACGGTCACCGTGGTGACCGCCTTTAAGGGATTGACCGTTAAATTGGCCGCCAGGCCGGCCGCCATCACCACAATCATGGTCTCACCGATGGCCCTGGAGACAGCCAGAAGAACGCCCCCAACAATGCCCGGCAATGCAGCCGGCAACACCACCTGCTTGATGGTTTCCGACCGGGTGGCCCCCAAACTGTAAGCGCCGTCCCGCAGAGCCTGGGGTACGGCATTGATAAAGTCGTCGGATAGAGAAGAAACAAAGGGAATGATCATGATTCCCATCACCAGACCGGCGGCCAGGGCACTTTCGGAGGAAACACTGAGTCCCAGGATGGAGCCGGTGTCGCGGATGAACGGCGCGACGGTCAGGGCGGCAAAGAATCCGTAAACGACTGTCGGGATGCCGGCGAGAATTTCAATCAGCGGTTTTGCCACAGTTCGAAATGTTTTATTGGCATACTCGGAAAGATAAATGGCGGACATCAATCCGATCGGCACCGCCACAACCATGGCGATGGCCGAAATTAAAGCCGTACCTAAAAAGACCGGCACGGCGCCAAAAGCACCGGAGGAGCCGACCTGGTCGGCCCGAATAGCGGTCTGGGGGCTCCACTTCAGTCCAAAGAGAAATTCGGTTATGGGAATGGCTTTGAAAAACAAAATGGCTTCATACAGCACGGAAAGCACAATGCCGATGGTGGTGAATATGGCAATCGTGGAGCATGCGATCAATATGTACTTGACAACCTGTTCGACAATGTTGCGGGCCCGCAGTACCGGTTTAATTTTAGCGCGGACAATTAACATGCCGAGCATCCCCAGCGCAAATGCAATGACCGCCAGGGCGGCCTTGCTGGTGGCCATGAGGCTGCGGTAGTGATCGGCGGCGGCCTGCATGGCCGGATCCATTTTACCGGAAACGATGTTGCCGCTCACCAGGTTTCTGATGTCATTGACGACCAAATTCAGGCGGGCCGCTGGTAAAGTTCGGATTTCTTCGGGCAGATCCGCGACCACCAGTTGGGTGACGATACTGGATTCAAAAGCCAGCCAGAATCCGAACAGGATCATGGCCGGAATACCGCACCAGACCGCCGTCAGGGCGCCGTAATATGTGGGACGCGAATGCAGGTGTTTGATTTTGGCGGCCCCGCCGGCGACCGCAACTGCCCGCCGCCGCCCCGCGTAATAGGCGAAGCTGGAAAGGGCCAAGAGGATTATCAATAATGTTGCAGGAGACATGGTGTTAAATATTTCTTTTTCATCAACGGTATTGCTCAGCGAAACGAATTTCTATTGAGCTCTTTGACAGTCTAACATTAACGCGCGTTTGTTAACTTCGTGCAACGATTGTGTTAGGTTTTTGTTAGAAAATAATTAGACCGCCAAAAATTCAATTGCTAATTTGCATGTCGGTGGAGATGTATTAATATAGTTTAATTTCTAACAAACTCCTAATGATCGGCTAACAATATGCTAATTACGGCGCCCTAATACTTAACATTAGCAGGTTCGGATAAAGCAGCTGGGTCCGGATGAAACTGTTGATACTTTTTGAGATTATCCACCGACCAGTGAGTTCGGTGCTTAAATTTATTGTTTTTGCATTTTTGATTAATAATTTTCTCGCGAAGCCGCAGCGCGGCCAAGGGTAACGCATTGTTTAAATCTTGGCGCCTTGGCGTGAGATCTTTTAGATTTCGGTTCATCCGGGTTAGGAACCAGGCAATGGAAAAAATGATTCGCAAACATTTCTCAAGAGAGCTGGAAAAAATAAAAAAGCAAATCCTCTCCCTGGGTGCTCTAGTTGAGGAACGGGTGCGCATGGCCCTGAATGCGGTCGACAACAACGATGCCGAGCTGGCCCAGCAAATTATCAAGCGCGACTATGAAATTGATGAAATGGAAGTCGACATCGAAGAGGAGTGCCTGAAAGTTCTGGCGCTGCATCAACCCGTGGCAGTGGATTTGAGGTTTCTGATTGCCGTCATTAAAATCAACAATGATTTGGAGAGAATCGGGGATCAGGCGGTAAATATTGCCGAGCGCGTCGATGTCATTGCCAAGCGCGACCTGTCCGACTTTTTCTTTGATTATGCTTCCATGGGGGAAAAGGCTGAAAAAATGTTGAAGATGAGTTTGGATGCCCTGGTAAACATGGACTATGACCTGGCCTTCAAAGTCGTCATGATGGATGATGAAGTCGATCAAATAAAAAGCGAAGCTTATGACCGCATCAAACAGGCCATGAGCGAACATCCCGATAAAATCGGTTATTTAATCAATCTGCTGCTGATCTCCCGCCACATCGAACGACTGGCCGACCACACCACCAACATTGCCGAAGAGGTAATCTACATGATCGAAGGGGAAATTATCCGCCACGCGCAATATGAGCGGGTGTAGAAAATTACAACTTGTAAACCAGATCCATATAGCGTTTTAAAAAGGCATCCATCACACCTTTAATCGGAATATTGGCGGACATGCCGTACAGGCGGCCGACGCCGTCCGTCTCCTTGTCCGGATCGGCTTTAACCCTGGCGACGGCATCGTTCAGATCGGCAATGAATTTTTCAGCAAGACCGGCCTGGCTGTGGCGGTGAGTCAGGCAGATATGAACCCCCGGCGGGTTCTGCAGACCGTTCAGGCTCCACTTTTTCTCGCCCATAACATCCATAATCCGGTATATATTCAGGGTCTCCGAACTAAAGGCGATGTCCCACAAGGGGTCCCCGAGAATGTGGAGTTCCGGAATCTCCTGGATTCCTTTTTTAATGACTTCCGCAGTCTCCAGTATTTTTTTGGCAATCTCCAGGTAGCCCTGCTCACCGATTGCCACCATGGCGGCCCAGGCAGTGGCGCTTAAAGCGCCGGCACGGCTTCTGGCAAACGTCGGCGACAAGTACAGACCGCCGGGCCAATCCGTCGTGGTGTAAAACTGGTGGCGGCGCAGCTCTATACTGCGATACAAAATGACGGATGACCCCTTGGCGGCGTACCCGTATTTGTGGGTGTCAACCGAGATGGACGTTACGCCGCGCAATCTAAAATCAAACAGTGGAATATCGTAGCCCAATTTTTCCGCCCAGGGCAAAATGAATCCCCCCAGACAGGCATCCGTGTGAAACCCGATGTCCGCCTCGCGCGCCAGTTCGGAAAGCGCCTCGATGGGATCAATCGTACCATGCGGAAATGAAGGGGCGGATCCCACGATGACAATCGTATTCGGGGTTATGGCATCCCTGGTTTTGGCCACATCCGCTTTGAAATCGGCGTCAACCGGTATCCGGATCATTTTTATGTTGAAATACTGCGCGGCTTTGTCGAAAGCCGCATGGGCCGTGATCGGGACGATCATTTCAGGCTTGCTGATGCCCTTCATGTCTCTGGCCCAATCCCGATAAGTTTTCATGGCCAGCAGGATGCTCTCCGTTCCACCCGAAGAAACAACCCCGCAGACTTCATCATCCAAATCCGGATCTTCGGTGACCTTGTCCCCGTTCAGCATGTTGGCCGTCATGGAAACCACTTCGGCTTCGTATTTCGTGATGCTGGGCCAGACATCGGTGTGCAGCGGATTGGTCTGTGAGTTGATGGTATAGACCCGATTCAAAAAATCGATGTGCGCTTCATCGCCGTGGTACACGGCTCCTGAAACAAAGCCGTCTTTCCATTTGGATTCTTCTTTGGCTCTTAACGCATCCATTTCCGCGATAATCTCTTCTTTGTTCCGACCGGTTTCCGGCAGGCGCAAAAACGTAGTATACGCATCCTGGTAGGGCTTGATTGAACGCGCCACATCCGCCATCATTTCTTCATCGCTGACAATAACCACCGTGTTGTGCGGGGGCAGGGGCTCTTCGTAGAAGAACCTGGCCAGTCGATCATCGGCCTTGGTAAAGCCGGCTTTGCGGTTAAATTCCCGCTCGGCTTTTAACACCCGAATTCCGAGCGCTCTTTTGTCAGCCGATGTGAGCCGGGTTCCGAATTTGGCGTAAATCATGGTCAGCAGCGCTTCGGCAGCCTTGGCATTGGTGTTCACAGCAGAATTGGCAAATACACACAGTCCGGTGCAGTCAAAGGCTGCCACATCGATTTGATATTCTCTGGAAACCTCCACCTGTCCTTCCGCTTTCAAGGGATTCAACGACCCGCCGAATGAATCAAGATTTTTGTCGATAACGTTGCCGGCTGTGTGGTCGGCGCCCATGGGGGAGGTGGCATAGGTCACGCCCATGCCCTGTATAGCACGCGGATCGTAAGCCGCGATGGACTGGTTTTTGACAACCGGCACCCGGTGATGCTTGAGGTGCTTGCCGACCGCCGCCGGGCCGTTGCCGAGAATCCGGCCGAAATCCGTACCGTCGGCAATTTCTTCAACCATTTCAATGGCAGCCTTACGGTCGCCGAAGCTCTTGTAGCCGGCATCCATGGCCACTGCCATGGCAACTCCCGTGTTCATGGTGTCGACGCCGATGTCATCAGACAAAAAATCCAGCCTGGCAATCGTGTCCAGATCATCAATCCCGCACATGCCCCCCATGGCCCAGATGGTTTCATACTCAAGGGATGCGGTTACATAGTTGCTCTGGGGATCTACAAATTCATTGGAACAGTGAATGATGCACTGGGCGCAGCCCATGTGGGTGGTCTTGCCGCCGCGTTCCTGGAGTGTTGCGGCCAGGGCTTCTCCGCTGATTTTTTCCCACCCGTCAAAGACGCCGTTGGTGGCATTATAGCTCGGAAAAGCTCCGGCGGCGTTGATCGGTGCAACCAGCACGGCCGTGCCAAGGGGCGGCAGAACATAACCGCTGAACATATCTTCTTTAACTGCTTTGGCAAAAACCTTGGCCGCTTTTTTAAACCCAGCGGGATCGGTCATTGCGTCAGGGCTTTTTCCGTTGCGGTTCACGATGAGTGCTTTAAGCCCTTTGGAACCCATCACGGCACCCAGCCCCCCCTTCCGGCAGCGCGGCAAGGACGGCCATCTGCATCAGAAGACTGAATCGAAGCACTGTCCAGCTGATATTCACCGGCCGGACCGATGCACAGCACGGCATGATGGTCGCCGGCTTCACGGAAAATTTCTTCAACCAGGGCATAGGTCCGTGCCCCTTTAAAATTGGGAGCCTGAACCAGTGTCGCTTGACCGCTTTCATCGATCTTTAGAATAAACAGCTCGCCCTCCGGTGCCTGGCCTTCGACGACAACGGCCGTAATACCCAGGCGGCCGAGCGCTGCCGCGACGGTTCCGCCGACGTTGCTTTCTTTAATGCCGCCTGTCAGGGGGCTTTTGGCACCCACCGACAACCGGCTGGTATTGACCAGCGTGGTCCCGCTGAGGGTGCCGGGTGCAAATATAAGTTTGTTTTCCGGACCCAGCGGATCACAATTCGGCAGTGCTTCATTGTTAATTAAAACCGACGTCAGGCCCCGGCCGCCCAGTCCCAGGTATTCTTCAGCAAGGTCTTCCACGGCGATTGATTGGGTGGACATATTTACTTTTAATAATTTCATGGATTACTCCTAGGCATTCAGCCGTTTGAAAATGGCTTTATTGTGTTTATAAATATTGAGGAATTCTGCAAACAACCGGTCATATATCTTGCGGTTTTCCGGATTCGGCTCAAAGGTTTTATTAATCTGGATGTAATTCGGAATATCGTCAAAGGTCATATATCCCAAACCGACTGATGCAATAAAGGCCGCGCCGCGGGCGTTGGTCTGGACCGGGTCTTTAACTTGTTTGATCGTGCGGTTTAACACATCCGCGTGAATTTGGCACCAGATGTTGGAAATTGCTCCGCCGCCCACCATGTGGATGGGGTTCATTTGGCGTCCCATGAATTTTTCTACATATTTCAGGGCCCACCTCTGGTTAAAGGCCACGCCTTCTAAAAAGGCCCGCACGATGTCTTCCCGCGTATTGTCCAGCGATAAATTGTATAGGCAGGCCCGCACCGAATTGTTCTCAACCGGGGTCCGCTCACCATTTAACCAGGGGGTAAAAATGACTCCGTTGCTGCCGGCCGGAACGGATCCGGCGATTTTATCAAAAATCTTATACACGTCCGGCAGAGCCTCTTCTTTGAGCAATTCGTCCTGGTGATATAAAATATTTTCTTTCAGGTATGTCAATACCCCGCCGGCGGTTTCCTGTTCATTTACGATCATATACTTGTCGGGAATCGAACAGGGGATCGAGGCGACGCCGTGCAGGACATCCGTCTTTTTAAACGGCACGTGGGCAACAATCCAGGAAGATGTTCCCACATACAGGTGGCCTTCAAAATCTCGCACCGCTCCGGACCCGACGGCGGCCGCCTGTATGTCCGGCGAGCCTATCATGACCTGGACGTCTTCTCTGAGCCCCAACTCACGGGCGACGTCCTTTTTTAGCGGGCCCAGAACGTCGATGGACCGCTTGAGATCGGGCAGTTTCTCTCTTTCAAGGGCGTACATTTTCAGCAGCTTGTCACTGTATGAGATATTGGCTATGTTCCGGTTGTCGGTGACCCAATGCACGGTGATCGAATCATATGAGGCCGCGAACTTTCCGGTGAGGCAAAAATTGATATAGTCTTTGGGTTCGAGGAATTTGTACGTTTTTTGGTACACCGCGGGGTATTCATTTCTGATCAACAGGATGTGACCGACGGGGTCCTTGCCGGACAGACCCGGAGCACCACCCGTTAATCGGATCCAGCGCCATAATTTAGCGGGGTCATAGCCTTCAATTTTAATCGGGCCGCCCGCCATTTCAGCCACATATTTTGCCCCGCGCATGTCCATCCAGATCACGGCATTCATCATTGGTTTGCCGGCCTGATCAACAGCCACCGTGCCGGCCCACTGGGTTGATGCACAAACGGCCATGATATCACCCGGGTTAACGGTCGCCCTGCCCAGCAGACGCTGGGAGGTGGTTATGATCGCATCCCACCAGTCACCCGGGTTTTGCTCAGCCCCGCCGTTGGGCAGCAAATGCAGCGGCACGGCCTGGTAGTCAAAATCAACCACTTCGCCCTGGGTGGACACCAGGGCTGTTTTGCTGCCGGATGTCCCCAGGTCAATTGCCAGGATGAATTTTTCATCTTTTTTTGACATGTTTATTTTTCCTGTCCGATCCGGACAACCGTATCGGGCTGTCACTGCGCAAAACCTTTTATAACCTCCACACGACATCCTTTTTTCCTAAACGGACCCGCCAAGAATATATTGGGTAAAAAGCAACCGTGTCAAACGAAAAGAATTAACAAGATTTCAACAAATTCAGCTATCTTTATAAGACAACTTGGATTTCCAGGATAAACAAACAAAAATTTAGGCTGGATGTGATTTTTTACATATTGCGCAGGCAGTCGTTAAACACCAAAGGCGGTTTTGCCGAACTTGACATAAAAGGTTTATTGTTATAATAACCGTACAAATTATTTGTATCGCTCTATCCTTGGCCAGGAAGAGTTTCCCGGCCAAGATGTCCCGGCTTAATCATCATCCCGCTTTGATAACAACAAGAATCGCAATTTATCTTATCCGCAGATGCCGTCTAAACGGATTTTGTATTCAGCGCCCAGTTCGCTAAACTTAATTCTAACCGCAACCGATTGGCTCTAAATCTGAAATGTTTACACAGGTATTTCTAAACGGACTCTATTCAAGCAGTGTTTATTGTCTGGTTGCCCTGGGTCTTACCATCATATTGGGCGTCATGGATATCGCCGACTTCGCCCAGGCCGGCCTGTATATGCTGGGGGCTTATGTGACGTTTCTGGTAGCGGAAATGCTGGGACTTAACTTCTTTTTTGCTTTGCTGCTGGCGATTATTGCAGCGGCCATGGTCGGAATTGTTAATAATTTAGTGGTCTACCAGCCTGTCCTTAAGCGGGGTGCCAATACGCTCATTGCTGCGCTGGGAATCCTTTTGATAGTTCAAAATATAGCCTTGCTGGTGTTTGGACCGGATTATCAAACCTATCAACTTCCTTTTGGACAGGGCAAACTAACCTTTGGGGAAGGCAGCATAACCCGCTACAAAGCCATGATCATTTCAATCGCATGTCTGCTGGTTCCGTCGGTTTGGCTTTTTCTGGCAAAGACAAGGATCGGTAAAGCGATTCGGGCCGTGTCACAAAATGTAGAAGGTGCGGCCATAGTCGGGATCAGCAGCACAAAGGTCTCCGTGTTTACATTCGCTCTCGGCACAGCCCTGGTGGGATTGGCCGGGGCACTGGTTTCACCCATTTATGCCTTTGATGCCCATTTCGGGTCCGATATCATTGTTAAAGCATTTACGATTGTAATCTTTGGCGGGTTGGGTTCATTGCGAGGGGTGGTTGTCGGCGCGCTGATTATCGGAGTCGGCGAGAATATGATGGCCGGTTTTATCTCGACCGAATACAGCGACCTGGTTACCTTCGTGTTATTGATTTTGATACTTTTTGTCCGACCCCAGGGGGTCTTCGGAAGGAAAGCGATATGACGCCGGCGCAGCGCAAAATCATCTGGGGATCAGTTTTGGTCATTCTTGCGCTCATTCTCCCCTTGCTGCTGACCTCTAATCTGCTGCGACATTTTCTGATTTTAATCGGCATCAACATCATTCTGGTAATGAGTCTCGACATGGTTGTCGGCCACACCGGGTTGACTTCTTTAGGTCACGCCGGATTTATGGGAATCGGGGCGTATACCTGCGCTTTGCTGGTTATGAAGCACAATTTTCCGTTTTTCATCGGTCTGGCGGCCGGAATGTTGCATGCCGGAATATTCGGTGCCCTGGTGGGATACCCATCGCTGCGGTTGAAAGGGCATTATTTTGTCATTGTGACCTTTATATGCGGGATTGTTTTTAATCTTTTTTTTACCAATCTGGTCGGCATCACGAAAGGGCCGATGGGACTGCCGGGAATACCGCCGCCTCAGATCGGATTGGGAGAAAACTTTTCCATCCGCATCGCCTCCAAATTGCCGTACTATTATCTGGTCCTGGTGTTTATCTTCCTTTTGGTTTATATCAAATACCGCTGTTACAATTCACGCCTGGGCCGGGCCTTGCTGTCGATTCGAGAAGACGAAGATCTGGCCAGGTCGGTGGGCATCCGCACCCACTATTACAAAGTCACCATTTTTGTCATCAGCACCGCGTTTGCGGGACTTGCCGGTGGTCTTTATGCTCATTATTTTCGATTTATAGGACCGGAATCGTTCACCATGCTGCATTCATTTGATCTGTTCGTGATGAATCTGGTGGGTGGGGCCGGAACGATATTGGGTCCGATTATCGGTCCTTTATTACTGACGGTTATCGACGAACTATCCCAGCTTTTTAAACCCGAGTTAGCCAGAATTCTATTCGGTGTTTTTTTGATTCTGATCATTCTATACATGCCGAAGGGGATAATGGGTCTGATCCGAGAAAGGGCATTCAACAAGGGCAAATGACACGGCCGCCACCCATACTTTTAAAGGTTCAAAACCTCGGCAAACGCTTCGGGGGCTTTGCCGCCGTTTCGGGTCTGAGTTTCGAGCTTGAAGCCGGCCGGATTATGGGCCTGGTAGGACCCAACGGTGCCGGCAAAACAACCACTTTCAATCTGATTTCAGGCTTTTTAAAACCGACCACCGGAACCGTTGAATTTCAGAGTAAAAACATTACGCAGATGCGCCCCGATGACATCTCCCGCAAGGGACTGGTCCGGACGTTTCAATTAAACAAGCTCTTTTCCAATTTGACGGTTGAAGAAAATATCCGCAATGGCTGCCATCAATTTGAAAAAGGAGGTATAAAGCGGTTCTTGATGCGGCCGCCAATTTCCGAAAGGCGGGCCCTCGAAGATAGAGCAACCAAAATCCTTCAAATGGTTAAACTAGAAAAGCTGAAAGGACAAAGAGCTGAAGACCTGTCTTACGGCGATCAAAAGCTTTTGGGCATCGGCATTGCCTTGGCCACTGATCCGAAACTCCTGATGCTGGACGAACCTTTTGCCGGCATGAACAATACCGAAACCGAACGGTGTGCTTCGCTGATCAGACAGATTGTCGACAACGGGACGACTATTTTTCTGGTAGACCACAATATGCGAGCCATCATGGGTATTTGCGATCAGGTGATCGTGCTGAATTTTGGAGAAAAAATTGCCGAAGGCGAACCGCAGAAAATTCAATCGGATCCGAATGTGATTGCCTGTTATTTGGGTAGAAAATCATATGCTTAATTAAAGGAACCTTTTACTTTGCTGTCTCTGGAAAATCTCTCGACATTTTACGGCAACTTTGAGGCCATTAAGGGTATTTCCATGTCCGTTGAACAAGGGGAGCTGGTTGCGGTCATCGGCGCCAATGGTGCCGGAAAAACCACCCTGATGCGAACGATCTGCGGCCTCCACAAACCGAAGATCGGCAGGATCATGTTCGCAGACATCGATATTACCAGTCTGGGTCCGGTTGAGCGCGTTAAAAAGGGAATCGTTTATTGCCCTGAGGGCCGCATGCTGTTTCCGGAAATGAAGGTGTCGGACAATTTGGAAATGGGAGCATATACCTGCATCGATGATTTAAAGAAAAATTTCGACAAAGTCCTCGCCCTCTTCCCGGTTTTAAAAGATCGGAAAAACCAGCTGGCCGGATCATTGAGCGGCGGCGAGCAGCAGATGCTGGCCATCGGGCGATCCCTGATGGGCAACCCGAAACTGATCCTGTTCGATGAACCGTCGACCGGCCTGGCTCCGATAATTGCCGAAGAATTGATGCAGGTTATCAAGCAGCTTAATGATGAAGGCAAAACCGTCGTTCTGGTTGAGCAAAATGTCCATCTGGCGCTGGAAATCTCTCAGCGGGGCTATATTATCGAAAATGGAAAAATCGTTTTGGAAGGAGATGCGCTCGCCCTCAGAGAGAATGAAGAAGTAAAGCGGGCGTATCTGGGCGGGTAAGTCTCAAGTTGCTAATAGGGTCTTTAAAAAAAAGTCGGAATTAGAAACCCATTAATCAAGGAGGTGTAGTCATGAGAAAAATAACAAATTTTATGATGATGTGTGTGTTTTGCGTCGCAATGCTGTTGGCACCAAACGTTTCTCTGGCGGATATGCCGAATTCCGTTAAGATTGCCATCGCGCAACCGCTAACCGGTTTCCTGGCGCTCAATGGCAAGGAAGTCATGGAAGGCGCGCAGCTGGCTGAAGAATTGGTAAACAAAAATGGCGGTATCAAAGGCAAAACCAAAATCGTATTAGTCGAGGGGGATACGCGCTGCAATCCTACGAACGCCGTCAATGCGACCCAGCGATTGATCAATCAGGGCATCGATTTTTACGTCGGCAATTACTGCAGTTCCGCCTCTTTGGCGACCATGCCGATACTGGAAGCCGAGGGAATACCGCAAATCGTTCTATCTTATGCGCCCAGCATTACGGCCGAAGCACGCACACCAAACTCGGTCAGGATCGGTCCCTCAGCGCCCCTGGAAATGTCCCCGCTGGCTAACTATGCGATTAAGGTCAAAGGCGACAAGACGTTTGCAGCCATCGGGTTGAATAATGATTTCGGCCGGGCCATGACCGAAGAATTCTCCAAAACAGCGGCTAAGCTTGGCGGCAAAGTGCTGGACTTCCAATACTTTAAGTTCGGCGCCGACTTCTCCACCTACCTGGCGAAGGTTAAAAATTTGAACCCGGATGCTGTCATGGTAATTGCCATGGGCAATGATACGATCAGCTTTACCAAGAGCTATTATGAACTGGGGCTGAAAATGAACATCTACTCCGGTGATAATTTTGCGGACACCCAATATGTAAATAAGCAAACACCGAAACCTCAGAATTTGTACTATCCGTATATCTACCAGGATGCTTCACCCAAAGCCGCCGGCGTGCCTGATCGCGACACCTGGACATTGAAATTTGTCAACGAATTTAACAAAAAATACGGCAAAGAGCCGACCCGCAATAATGCCTGGGGATATGCATGTGTCATGGTCTTTGAGCAGGCTGTCGCCAGCACGGGCACCACCGACAGAAAAAAAATATCAGAATATCTGCATTCCGGAGCAGAATTTGAGACACCATTCGGTAAGTTTGGATTCCAATGGTGCGGCCAGTCGGTGAACAAGGCCGGAATCGGTATGTTTAAAGGTGACGCAAAGTATTATTTGAAATCGATGGACTGGGGTGATGACGTCATTGGAGATCTTTGCCCGGCGAAATAGGTAATCCCAATCGTTAGAGGGGCTCTTACTAAGCCGGACATGAACCATTAGACACGGATTCACCGCCCGAGCTTGCATCCCGCTCCGCGGGGCTTCGCTAGAGTCGCAGAGACCGCAGTCCGCCGGATTGTTCTTTATGTTTGCCGTCCTTCCTGTCCGCCGGTATTTTTGGTTTTGGAGGATCAACGGCAAACATAAAAAAACTTCTCTCTGCGCACTTTGCGACTTTGCGGTGAATTAAATATTAAAAATGGACACAGGATGTCTAATTTTAAATAATGACTGAAACTCAAAATTCGGAACAGTTTAAAGCGGCAGCCCTGGTAAAACAATTTTTAAAGGCCATGGAAAACCGTGATTTAACGGCTGCCGGTACCATGATGGCAAAGGACGCAAAAATTATTTTTCCCGGCGGCAAGTCATTTAAAAGCCAGCAAGATATGGTCACCGCCGCCCGCGACCGCTATCGGTGGATAAAAAAGAAATTCGAACAAATCGACACCGCGCTATTGCCCCGGGACCGTGTCGTTGTATATGTAATGGGCACCCTGGATGGTCTCAATAATTTCGGTGTCGAATTTTCCGGCGTCCGTTATATCGACCGCTTTGAGGTTGAAGACGGGCTCATCGTTTCCCAGCAAGTCTGGAATGACCTGGCGGAATCCGGGGTGTTAGGCCCTTAGGGGAGCTTTAGCGACAATTTGTTGTCGATAATGATTGAGTTGTTGTATTGTAATCAGAATATAGTGGACTAAAATTATGGAATTCTATCGTTTTAAATAGATCGCATACCTTAATTTTAGGCAATTTAGGCATTTGTCACTTATGATCAACTATCCGAAAGAAGTCGTTATAGAAGAACAGGGCCTGCGGGACGGTCTGCAGAGCGAAAAAGCCCTGGTTCCGAAAGACAAAAAGCTGGCGCTAATCAACGCGGTCGTTGATGCCGGCGTGAAACGGGTGCAAGTAACCTCTTTTGTCCATCCCAAACTGGTTCCCCAGATGGCGGATGCCGAAGACGTATGCCGAGGATTGAAACCGACGAATGGTGTCATTTTCAGTGGATTGGTCTTGAACACAAAAGGCATTGAACGGGCTGCCAAGGCCGGTCTCAAGCATGTAGCGGCATCGATTTCCGCCAGCGACACGCACAGTCGCAAAAATGCCAATGCCTCCCTGGCGAAAGCCAGAAAAGGGTTTGCCGAAATGGTAAAAGTCGGCCACCAACTCGGTCTGACGATCCGCGGCGGGCTCCAGTGCGTTTTCGGATGCCGCTTTGAGGGCAGAATAGACCCGGCTGTGGTTCTGGATCTTATCAAAGAGCAGCTGGATCTGGGCATCGATGAGGTTGCCCTGGCTGATTCCACCGGTATGGCCAACCCACATACCATCCAGCAAATTTCCGCTGAAGTTATCGAATTGGCCGGCGGTATGCCTGTTTTCCTGCACCTGCATGATACCGAGGGCAAGGGTCTGGCCAATGCCCTGGCCGCCCTGCAGGTCGGGATCGCTCATTTTGATACGGCTTTCGGCGGCATGGGAGGCTGCCCGTTTATCAAAGGCGCTTCAGGCAACATCTCCACTGAAGACCTGGTGTTTATGCTCGGTCAAATGGGAATCGAATGCGGGATTGACATCAATAAAATCTCCGCCGTCAGCCGGTCGCTGGAAGATTTTTTTGCCAAGCAATTTTCCGGTAAAATGCACCGCGTGCTGGCCAGAGACGACATCCAAATCGTCCGCAATTACAGAGAAGGACACAATTAAGCAGACATAAAAGCCGTCCAAGCCTGACACCAGGTTTTCGCCAATTAAGAAGAGGCATTCGGCGCAGGGCTTTCGGCGCAAGGTGAAAGTTGACTTTCGATTTTATTTTCGGCTTTATGTCTAATGAATTAAGCTCGTGTTAGTATTAACCAGTTGGAAGTTATTCGTAATTAGTTAATGGCTTAAAAGGAATGAAATCTGTTTTTATCTGTCACTGATGATCGAACTATAAAATAAGGTTATCAGCCAATTCTAATAACGGATAACCAATAACAAATAACGGCTAATTGAGCGCTTTTCGCTCAATTAGGGGTAACACATCAGGACAAATAAAATGGGTCAAACCATTGTTGAAAAAATAATTTCAGCCCATGCCGCTAAAAAAGTTTACCAGGACGACATTGTTATCGTTCCGGTTGACGGCGCCATGGCCTCTGACACGACGGCGCCATTGACCATCAAGGCCTTCCGGGAGATGGGGGGCAAAAAGGTTTGGCGGCCGGACCGGTGTTTTCTTGTCATCGACCATGCCGCACCGGCACCGAATGAAAGAATTGCCAACCTGCACGTCATGATGCGTGAATTTGCCAGGGAACAGGATTGTGTTCTTTATGAAGCCGGCATCGGGATTTGCCACCAGCTGATGATTGAAGAGCACATTGTCAGGCACGGACAGATTTTTATTGGCGCCGATTCGCATTCAACCGCCTATGGGGCGGTCGGAGCCCTCGGATCAGGGGTCGGGTCCACCGATCTGGCGGCAGTGCTGCTGACCGGTAAAATCTGGCTGAAAGTTCCCCGCAGCATTAAAATCGAGCTGATCGGGAAAATACCGCCGGCCATTCAAAGCAAGGATCTGATTCTGAATGTCATCGGGCAAACCGGGATTGCCGGTGCGACCTATCTGTCCATGGAATTTGCGGGTGAAGCCGTGTCCGAGTTGTCTCTTTCCAGCAGAATAACCATGGCCAACATGATGATCGAAGCCGGTGCCAAAACCGGGTTTGTTCATCCCAACGGGCTAGAGCTGCCTTATTCGTTTTCGCCGATATATCCGGATCCGGATGCGACCTATCAGCAGACAATCACCATCGATGCCTCCCAAATGCAACCGATGATCAGCCAGCCCCATTCACCCGACAGTGTCATACCCGTTGATCAGATAGCCGGCAAAAAGGTCGATTACGCCTTTATCGGTACCTGTGTCAACGGCAGGCTGGAGGATCTTCAGATCGCAGCCGGAATTTTAAAGGACGTCAAGGTCCATCCGCAAACCCGGCTGGCCATCGGCCCGGCCTCACGGCAGGTCTTCCTGGATGCGGTCAAAGACGGCACGGCAGCCATTCTGACTGAAGCGGGCGCGACATTCATCCCACCCGGCTGCGGCCCCTGCGTTGGCACCCACAGTGGCGTACCCGGCAACGGTGAGACCGTAATCTCAGCCGGCAATCGTAATTTCAAAGGCCGGATGGGCAATCCGAATGCCATGATATATCTGGCATCACCGGCGACGGTCGCTGCTTCGGCCAGAGACGGTAAGATAACCAATCCGATCAAATACCTTTAAATATTTGGAGCTCCATGGAACAATCAAAGATAACCGGCAAAGTCCATGTTTATGGCGATGATATTAATACCGATGCAATCATCCCCGGTAAATACACCAAAACACTGAACATTCAGACGTTTGCCGAGCATGTCCTGGAAGACCTTGATCCGGAGTTTAAAAACATCGTTCAGCCCGGAGACATTCTGGTAGCCGGTGATAACTTCGGCTGCGGTTCTTCCCGCGAGCAGGCTGCTTTGGCACTCAAGGTGGCCGGCGTTTCAGCCGTAATTGCCAAATACTTTGCCCGTATTTTTTTTAGAAATGCGATCAATATCGGTCTGCCGGTACTGGAAGTGAGCGAGTTTGATATTGTTGCCGGCGACGAACTGGCCCTTGACCTCGAATCCGGCAAAATCGAGAATCTGACCCGGGCCAAAACCTATACCGCCACCCGGATGCCCCGGGTCATGATCGACATCCTCGCAGAAGGCGGTCTTGTTAATTATCTAAGAAAGCACGGTGATTACCGGATATAGGAATGAATAATGACAAATGATGGAGCGAAGCGACTTCCACAATTAGTCATTCGTCATTATTCATTTCAAATTGGGGGATCAACATTATGAGCGACTCCGAGAAAAAGTTGCCTTTAGAAGATATCAAGGTTCTGGCATTCACGCATGCCGTGATGGGTCCGTCGGCCGGCCTTGTACTGGCGGATTTAGGGGCCGAAGTCATTCATATCGAACCGCCGGCCGGTGATATGACCCGCAGACTCAAAGGGTTTGGGATTGGTTATTTCTCGTTTTTCAATCGCAACAAAAAATGCCTGGCGGTGGATCTCAAAGCGGCCGAGGGCCGGGAGATTATAATCAAACTGGTGGAGAAGGCCGATGTTTTAATCGAAAATTTTGGACCCGGCACGATGAACCGATTGGGTTATGACTACGACTCATTATCCAAAATTAACCCCCGCCTGATTTACTGCTCTCTCAAAGGTTTTCTGCCGGGACCCTATGAAAAAAGAGTGGCCATGGACGAAGTGGTTCAAATGATGGGCGGACTGGCTTTTATGACGGGCCCCCCGGGACAGCCGTTAAGAGCCGGCACGTCAATCATCGATATTTCCGGCGGTATGTTCGGCGCGCTGGGGATTATTACCGCCCTTTATGATCGCGAAAGAACCGGCCAAGGGACATTTATTAGAAGTGCCTTGTTTGAAACGACGGCTTTTATTATGGGACAGCACATGGCCTATGCCGCCATGACTGAGGGTCCGGTTCCGCCCATGCCGGCCCGGGTAAGTGCCTGGTCCGTTTACCGCCTGTTTGAAACCAAAGACCATGATCAGGTCTTCATCGGTATCATCAGTGAAAAGCATTGGCAGCAGTTTTGTGAAGCTTTCGATCGCACGGATTGGTTTAAAGATGAACGCTTGAAAACCAACAACGACCGCATCGGACAACGGGACTGGTTTCTACCCGAAGTCGAAAATATGATCAAGCGATACACCAAGCAGGAAGTCATCGACATCTGCGATAAAGCGAAGATTTGCTTTGCCCCCATCGCCCGGCCCGAAGATCTGTTTGACGACCCTCAATTGAACCAGGGTGACTTCGGACTGATGGAGACGACTTTTCCTTCCGGTGAGAAAACCAAAATGCCGCGCCTGCCGGTCCAGATCGGATCCTATGATTTCGGCAAGCGCAGCGATCCGCCGGCTGCCATCGGTGCCCACACGCGCGAGGTGCTGGAATCCATCGGGTATAGTTCCGAGTTAATCCGGGACCTGGCCGACAAGAAGATAATTGCAGGCGTAGATTAGAACCACCTTAGAATCATAAAGCGATTTTCATAAATACGTACGGTTTTACTCCGCCTGAAATTTAACGCTTTACATTGCTTTTCAAAAAATTGAAAACCAGTAAAAAAAATTCTATTTCTTAAAAAGGTTCTCAAGTCCGCCGCAGGCGGATCAAGCCCAAACCGCCTCCGCGGGCAAAGTTCTGAATTCTGTCTCCTGCCTTCTGAAAAAACATGCGCCCGCAGCTCGGCTGGATAGAGCGCCGGACTTCGAATCCGTAGACCGTGTGGCAGGTTGAGCGTCAGCGAAATCCCGCTGCTTTTCAAGCGGGGTTCGCATCCTGCCGGGCGTACCATAATAAAAATAGGCACTTACGAGATAGTCGTGAGTGCCTTTTTCATTTTACATAATGTGATCAACGATCCTGTCACAAAACATCATACCGATAAAGATTATGAACACTTGCAATTCATGTTCTTTTCCACCTTGCGGCTCAATTTAATGGGGTTTAAATCTCTTTACGGAATGCACGCCTTACTATTTGACTTGTTAGATCCAAAGCTGTTAAATTAAATCAAAATGGCCAATTTCTAAAATTTTTTTCGGTATATTAGATGAAAATTCGTTTTTACATTGACCCAGAAACTCATTTGCCACATATTTACAATCACGAGGGGAGGGAAGATGAGGTTGAGGATGTCCTCCGCAAGCCCGGGGAGGATCGGCCGGGTAAAGAAAATTCTCGAATTGCTATCGGGCAAACGAAAGGCGGTCGATACCTACGAGTGATTTACGTTCCTGATCCAGAGCCCGATAGTGTGTTCGTTATCACTGCATACGAATTAATGGGAAAACCCCTTAAAGCATATCGGCGTCGAAGCCGAAGGAGAAAATGACGATGAAACAAAGTAGGTTTCCAAAAGGTTGGGATGAGGATCGCGTCAAGCGGGTTCTCGACCATTACGAATACCAGACTGAAGATGAAGCGGTAGCTGAAGATGAGGCCGCCTGGGAAGATACCTCCCACACATTTATTGAAGTCCCAAATGAATTAGTTCCAACTGTGCGAGAATTGATTGCCAAGAAGGTTGCCTGATTATTTTATGTGACCCCAATTATTTTTAAAAAGTTCGAAAGGGCAGATTAGCCATTCAGCGAGATGAGGCAGTATCTATTGAAGATCAGAATAAAGAATAGATCATGATAATACGGTCTGTCTCCTTAAGAAATAATCTCAGACGACTTCAGACAATCGCTTCAACGAATACATGCCCTCCAAGCCCTTGATCGGTCTGGGCTTTTTTTCATGCTTTGAGTAAAATAGATGTTTAAACCGCTGGTAATTTTCTGCCACAAACTCCTTTGATCCGATGATGCCCGAATCCGTAAAATAGCGGGTGCGGTACCGGAACCGATCGTTTCGGCTGAGTTCAAACTCCCGGTTACGCTCCTTTTTAAGTATCTTGTCGCCAATTACTTTGGTTTTCCCCTTCTCAGGCCGGTTAAGAGCTCCGGCTTCATAAACATACCGGCGATACCTTCTGATGCGCTCCTTTTCACTTTTGAGACACTTGTCCGCCGGAGGAGGATTGAATTCTTTTAATCCAAAATCGGTCGAAAGAAAGTTGTCCCGGTTGTTGGTCTGCACATGGTCGCCAAGGGAATTCCAGCGGTATTGCTCAGGGCGCTCCACCAACCCGGCACGCAATGGATTTAAATCTATGTAGGCCAGGCAGTTGATTAGCGTCTCTCCGTTTTCAACAATCACGCTTTTAAACCGATCGCCCCAAAAGTAACCCAGATGGAGTTGCGCCATGATCTTCAAACAAAAGTATTTGATATCGTCAACCTCTATATCAGGCTGCGTTATGGACGCGGTGGGGACAGCGATGATCGGAAGCGCTTGAAGGCTATGGTGAGACATTTTAATCCTGAAAGCGGATAGAATCCAAATTTAATCATTAATCAAGATTCGACGCCGTATCTTTTGTCTGCATTGACTTACTTTTTTGCCTTCCGCATTATTCTAATAACGATGGCTTCGTTTGATTTAGTGAGTCGCACGCAACTCTTCTCTAATCACACGTCGCAACGTCTCCTCATTCAGCGGCGCTTGCTTTTTATCCAGGTATTCCCTCAAGACCCTATTGATCGAGGTTTGGTAATTCCCACCGCCGGCTCTGTGCACCTGCTCTTTAAAATAGTCAACAATATCTGCATCAAGCCGAATTGTAATTCGCACCTTGTTAGGATCCGGCTGAATTACCGGTCCACGTTTTCCTTTGCTGAAATCATATTCTTTTCTCATAGGTTACCCCCGAAATATTTCTGCTCACGCTTTGTAGCTTTTCGAGCTGATATTAAGCGGACATTTTCTCCCCGCCATGTGTAGACAACGACAAGTAAGCGGCCTTAACAATCCATCCCGATAGTAACGAGTCTAGGTTCGTCACGGTCTGGATCATCAATGGTAATCGCGTTGAGGTCATCGAATACCGTCACCGCATCCGCAAAGTCAATGCGATGCTTTTTAAGATTGCTGGCTGCTTTCTCACCATCCCATTCGAAACTCATTCTTGGATTGTATGTACAAACTGCGTACAAGTCAAGTGCTTTATGAAATAGGTGAAATTCTGGCCATAAAATTATATCTTTTATAATTTTATGGGCCCAATCTTCCAATCCAAAATCCCATCACCCAATATAATAAACACAAGGATCCGTGCCTTTCTCCGGCAGCATTTGCCATCCGTCGTGTTTTTTAATCAGAGTGTTCACAGTAGCGGCATCGTCGGACAAATCCCCGAATACCCGTGCCCCGGTCGGGCAGACTTCGCAGCAGGACGGTTGAATTCCCGTTTCCACCCGGTGATAACAGAAATCACATTTGGTGGCGACCTGATTCAAGATTTTTTGATGAACGGGTTTTTCAATAATCGTAATGGGGGACGTTGGACTGAGTTGACTTGCCGACTCGACCGTTTAATCATTTACGAAACGGCCGAAGTCGAAAAGCCCAGTCTTTTGGCAACTTCAGCTTAGGCAATCCCGTATGTCTTTACCAAACCTATCGCTATTTGAGCTCGAACCTCACTCGCCCCCTTGCGCCGGCTACCCGCTTTTAAATCTTCATTGTGGTTTTGGTATTGGCTGATAGCTCTCCAAGACGTTTGACAAAATATTATTCGCGATCAAACCACCCGCTGTAGTAGCGTCCCGCTCTGAGCGGTATGCCCGCCGATACTGGTCGGCACGGTGGCCGACCCGACTTCTTCCTGACACCTGAAACCTGGAAAGCTTGAGCTATGTCACCAACCACATTGATTTACACCCTTATACAGATTGTTTTGCCTTTGGAAACAATTTCGCGATGATCACCAACAGGACGATAGTCACCAGGGCCAAAACGATATAAAGCCCCCACGTCTGGTCACTGAATGCCCGGGTCAGCCGGGTTTTGAAACCGGCGCGTTTAAATACGGTGACCTCCCCGATCTCGGCCCGTTGGGGTTCAATGCCTATCAGAACATCCTGAACCAGTGACAGATCGTAGGCCGGTGAAGATGCATCCGGGTGCCCGCCCATAAGTTCATACCTTCCGGATTCAGCGGCCAGAAAAATGAGGCTGCGGGCCGGATAAAGCGCCTGTATCTTATTGATTTCAATGGGTTGGTTGTCGCCATGCGCCATGGATATGCGAAGTTCGGATCGATCCGTCGGAAACTGTTTCATATCGATTTTAAATTCTGAATCCATTTTTGCGCGACTGGACCAACGCCTGCTCTGCCACGGCTGCCAGCCTCTGCCGCCGCGATTGCGGGTTTCAATGACAACCTGCCGGTCGAATATTCCTTTGGCACTGAGCACGACGGCATTCCAGCGCGGGCCTATGGGCGGAAGTTTCAGAAGCCAGGTCGTGCGGTTGCTTTCCCGGTTGTAGGCCGGGTCCATCTCAATGGCTAGTTTTTGGACTTCGCGTTCGGCCTCGAAAAAAGGCACCTGCCGGCCGGCTTTAACCAGTCGGATCCCGGGCGGGTTGGGTTTCATGCTGATCTGCCGGTTAAATACCAGCCGAAAGAGACCGGGCCCGGAGACCTGCACCGGGGCTTTCCACGTATACCCGTCCATGTTGAAGGGGCCGCCCATAACGGCGAATTCCGCCACGTAATCCACTGGACGCCAGGCCATATTTGCTTCAACGGGCAGAAAATTCAGTACCCGGTCAATGCGGCGTTTGCGGTCGCCCGCGAATTTAAGAATTCCGGCCGGTTTGTCCAAGCCGGTCCTGGCCGTATATGCGCCCGGTTGATCGGCCAGGAAAACCAGACGCGGGAGTCGGGCCTTGACCCGCAAAGAATGAATTTTGCCGATCAGCCGGCCGCCGGCATCGAGTTGAATTATCAGAGACTGTCCCGACCATGGGCGTCCGATTTTGACAGTCAGTTTTTTTTCGTCCCGATTGACCGCAAATACATTGCCACTGTGCATTGCCTGAAACTTTTTACGGCCAGCAACGATGGTCTCCCTGCCAATGGTCCATGTCCCCTGGAATTGGGCTTGAGTGGTTAACTCGATCTGTTCCAACCAGATACCGGAGCCGGGAAGAATCGTTTTGATCTCGATTACATTCTGGCGGGTTTCACGCTTAAATTCCGGTGTAAAATAGTCAACCGCATAACCGCGGCCTAATTTTGTTCCGGAAACCACAATTTTTTCAATGGGCAGGGGTGTCTGCCGCCAGCGCTTGTCATATCCGAAAAAACGGAATCTGAATCTCCGGTAATTGCCCGGCTCGATATTGATGTCGGCCAGGGTCTGGTTGCCGGTATTGTAGATCGCGGCGTTTTGGGCGACGAGCTGCCACTGGTTTAGAGCACGCGCTTCGACATCGACCTTTCCCATGCCCTGCGGGTCGGAAACGATTACCTGCAGATGTTCGGCACGGATCATATCCGGTATTGAACCTTGCCAGACCAGCCCGTGGTCATCGCTCAACTCCACCGTCTCTGGCTTAAGCTTGACGGCAACCGGACCGCTTTCTTCGCGCCAGTACAACTCGAATGAACGCCGCCGGTTATCCGGTCCAATCAGGTCAAGATCCATCTGCTGGCCCTTACCCACCGCACCCCTCCCGGGGCCCAACATAAAATGCAGGTCCGGCGGCAAAACCGCCTCGACAATGCCGGGAGTTGTGATTTCAAGCCCGGCCTGCTTCAGCCAGTTGTCATCATCGGCGCGTGCTGAATTAAAAAATCCGAAAACCAGGAGAAGCAGCAGTATACCTGTCCGAGTTCTTTGTTGCATCATCATCCTCATGGGTTAGGAAACGTTGGTATAGAAAGGACACCAGTATCAATACGAACGCCAGCCCGACTAATGACGCCACCCGATACAATTGCCCGAGTTTCCACAGGTCCATTAAAAATATCTTCAACGACGTAATCACCAAAAGAAACAGGGCCGCCCAGCGCACCCTTACCTGCGCCAAATTTATCCCCACCACCAGCAGCCCGCTGGCATAGACCAGCCAGCTCAGGCTGTATCCCAGTTGGTGAGCCAGGCTGCCATGGGTCAGCAAACTGAAATGACGTCCCGGTACACCAAATGCACTGGCGATTTGAATATTCATGACAAAAAAAGACATCACCGCCAGAAGGATGCTCCAAAATGCCTGGCGGTTTAAACCCGGGAGGGGCCAGTTTTCGTGTGTTTTTTTCAGTGCCAGTGCGGTCATTACCCCCAGAATAATCAGATACACCAGGGTGGGCGTATTTAAAATCGGGGTGATGGCTGCAAACTCAACCTTGAAGCGAAACGGCAGAATCACGGCTTTACCCAGACCGAGCAGAATCAGCCCGAATCCCGCCAACCTGAAGTACCGGTCGAGCCGGCGCGGCCACATGAGCAGACCCAGTCCGTAGGCCAGCCATCCGACAGCCGATGCCGCCGCCATGGACAGGGTGTGGCTTTTAAACAGGGTAAAGGTTTGACCCGGCTGAAGAAATGTACCCTTTTCCAACTTGATGAACAGAAAACTGACGACCAAAAGCATCACCAGGAAAAGATTTTTGACAGAGGCCGAGTTTTCCCGCTCCGGTTCTGTTAAAAACAGGACCAGTAAGACGATCATCAGCGGTAGATAGGCCACCAGGCCCAGGTTGAACAACGGCCGCATTGCCGGAACTGCGTGGGGATAAATAAACGGAAACAGGATCATCCCGGCGGTCGCCAGGAGCAGGAGGTTCAGACCGACCTGACGCATGGCGCCTGTCAGTACTCTTATTTTCCACAGGATCGAGCCAAATGCGGCCCAAACCAGAAAGTAACAGACGGCCTGCAGCTGATTATTACCCGGCAGAAACCTGAAACTCGTTGCCGGTCCGGCAAATATGTCGGCAATGACCAGATTGAGCAGCCCGAATCCGGTTCCCAAAACCAGCCATAGAAAAAAATTCGGAAGATCCATTTTTCGTAAGAGACGTTCCGGAAAGCCGCTCAATTTAACCGCCGCAGCCAGTAACACGATGGCTGCCGCCAGAGACAACACCGCAGCGTTAAAGATGACAAGGCTTGGCGGGTTTTTCATTTGCGGCAGAAAGGCAAAAAGAAGCATCAGCCCTGCCGGTGCCATAAATGCGGCCACCCAGCGCAGCCCGGGATGCGCCACCCTGCGGTTAAGCCAGAGCAGGGCCGAGGCTTCACAGACCAAGGTCAGTCCGATCCAACCGTAATCCAGAAGCAGCACCGGAATGGCGGATATGTAAAATAACAGCGCTCCGCCGTGGAAAGCGATGATGGCGTTTTTCTCGGGTTTGCCCTGCAGCCGCTTGAGCATGACAGCGACACACGGAAGCTTGAGGAGAAAGAGGATCATCGGCAGCCATCCTGAAAATTCCCGCGGCCACAGGCAGTCGCCGGCCCAGATGATAAACAGCCCCTGAAATACCTCAAACAGCGCCCATGCCATCCAGACCCGGTTCCATGTTTGAGGGGAGCGAAAATATGCAAACGGCATGATCAGGGCTACCGCAAATAACGGTCCGGCCCATTGCAGGGCTGCATGATGCAAAACACTGTCAATCGGTGCCAGCATCCATATCCCTTCCGTGAATACGGCCGCCAGCAGGGCGACAATCCCTAAAGGCTGAAAAGACAGACGTTTACACAAAAAGAGCGTCAGACCCAGAAAACAGATCATGGTGACCATGCCCGGGTGCGGATCGAGGTGTTTTTGAATCATAAATGAAGCGGCCAGCAGTAAAAACCCCCCCACTGCCGGCGTGGCAGTCATCCATTCGATCAGTCGTGGGTTGCTCATGTTGGGGTCGACAAGTTTTTTATCGAGTTTCAAAGAGCCGATCCAGGCGGGCAGTTTACGGATGACAAAAAACACGGCCATACAAAGCACGGCGCCGGCAAATAAAAGAAATCCGTAAAATCCCGGTCCGATTAATTCTGAAGGCACCCGCAAGATCCATGTCAGCCCGCTGATAACAAAGATCAGCACCAGTGCGGCGACTTGAACGACGGCACCAAACAGCAGGCTGATCCCAATCCCCAATACCTGCAGACCCAGGGACATGGGCCAGAACCAGAAAGTAACATTGGGTTGCTTGAATACCGCCGCCAGGCTCAATCCGGCAATGGCGAGCGGGAAAACCCTGAACCAGTATAGAAATGATTTTTGCAGACCGTATTTTTGAATTAAAAAAACCGGTCCGCACCCGGCAAAGACGCCGTAGAGCAGGAAAAGCAGGAGGCCCCAGGACACCATCCGGGGCTGAAAACTCACCAAAACCCAGATCATAGCCACTGAAAATGTGATCACAGCATAGGGTATCACGCGTTGATGCCAACCCGGGTTTCGCATGGCCAGAATGATCGCACCCACGGCTCCGGCCGTGCAGAGCAGCAGGCTGGTTTCGTTGCGCTGCGGCAGCAAAACCAGGGACAGGAGTATCACCGCAAGATACAGGATATTCCCGGTCCAGGATACCGCCGCAGACCGGTCGGGCCGGAGTTTCGTCAAATCGATAATGACGGTAAACAGCACCAGGTTGGCGATCCACACCCAGGCGATGGTGAAAGACGGTACCATGCGGCCGCCCATGAGCGAACCAAACGTCAGGGACACCAGGGTGCCGATGGTCGCGATCAAAAGCAGGATGGATGAATTCAGGCGTCTGATCACCTGATAGAGTCCGGCGTTGACAATCGTCAGGTAGACAAACAGCATGACCAGGCTGCCCTGGCCCGGATCGATCAGAATCGGCGTGGCATAGGCGCCCAGGGCTCCCAGCACCGAGACGGCGATCCCCCGGTGATAAAGTGCCAGCACAAAGGCAGCAGCCGAAACGACGGTCAGCAAAATGAAACCCACCAGTTCTGGTAAAAAGTGATAATAGAGGGTGGCGGCAAATATCACCGTGTACAGTACCCCGATACCGCCCGCCGCCAGGGTCTGGCGGGTGATATCATAGCGCACGCGTCGTAATCGCCCGGAAGATATGATAAGACCCAGTCCCACTAAAGCACCGATGGCAAGACGCATTTCAGGGGGAATCAGGTTTCTGTCGATTGTGTATTTAACAAAGAAACCGGCCCCGATAAACAGGGCAATCCCGCCGAGCCAGGCAAACAGTTTAATTCCTGTAAACTGCTCCCAGTCCACGTTTTCCCGAAATTTTTGCCACTGCCTGGACCATTCGCTCTGCCGGCGCGGGCCGGGTTTTGGGGTAACTTTGATTGATTTTTCCTCAGCCGGTTCAGCCGTCACGGGAGCCGGTCGAGATACCGGCAACGGCGGCGGTTTTTGCGCAACGGTCACCGGATCGGGTTCGATCTTCTTTTCATCAATCAACTCCTGCGGTGTCGTTATTTCCGCGCCAGCCGGTTCGGTTGCTTTTTGCGTATCAGCTTGCGCTTCGGCCGTTTCTTCTTCGGATGCTGCACGGAACGACGTCTCGATGTTTCTGATCCTCTGCTTTAGATTGGAAACAGCCTGCTCAAGACTGTCCAGCCGCCAGGAAAGATATTTTCTCAGGCGGCTGAGCTTAACAAAAAGAACGATGATCAACACAATCAGAATTAATAATATGCTCGTCACGGCCCCTCCATGTTTTCCTAAAACAATTACGCGTTCACCGGTTCAGCGTTCAGGGTTACGCTTCTTCCGTTGATCACACTCGCAGGCTACCCCGCGAGGCGTATGGCGGGATGAAACCTCCAAAAGCAGAGCGCCCTGTCAGAGTCCCCTAAACCGGTCAAGGTGCGTGGGGCATGATCATACACATCCTGAAACTCTGTCCCGCCGTGATGCGGCACTGCGGCGGCCGGTCAGAGCTCATGAATAAACAGTTCCTAACTGATGTGAACCCGTGAACGGCTACCAATGCGCTGTACCGATACGAATAAAGCAAGTATCGTGCCGGAATTATATTTTATCTTATCCATCTGTTTTTATGTGAAATCCGGGTGGAAATGCCGACCGGTTTGAGGTGCAGTCCAGTACTTGCAGATGTCAAATTGGTAGGGTGTAAAGATAGAAGGCGGGTTCGGGCCGAGCACGGGACGCTCTATATCCATCTTCTGGAAATGATAGCTATTTTTTACGATCGGTTATCAGGGTGCCAAATCGCTCAATAAGAACACATCGGCTTCTTGAACATGCCGAAGATTGAGGGTCTACGTTTGACGCTTGTAAAAAATGTCAAAGGCCAAAGGTAGTCCCTCAACCTTGCAGCTGCGTGGTAGCCGCTTCAGTGATTTTGACTCTGAAGTCCAAGGCGGCAATTGACGTCGACTTGGAAACCGCTTCCGCGATTGTGGTATAACGGGCTGACATCACCTCAGCGTTGAGAAGCGCCCCCTGTTCAAGACCTTCACAGATCCCAGATCTGAGGGGCATTAATAAGCGGGGTACACTACGCGGCCAACTTTTCTTTCGGAAAATTCAGCCTCTCAGATGGCATGGAGCTTCAAGAAATCATTCTCTTCATGAAGTTCATTGACAATTTGGTTATAATAGAAGAGACCGGTACTTAAGGCGCCAATTAGCCTCGCATTACATCATAAGTTGCTGTATGTGGTTTTCATTAGGAACCTGTCCCCATATGTCCCCATATATCCCATATATTGTCCCCATATATGATGCGGGCAAACCCAAAGATTTTTATTGCCCTCGCAGATAGTTGACGCACCTCGGCCGGGTAGACGCTGCCCCGCAGTACCGGCGTCACCTCGATCTTGACGTTGGTGTCATCTTGCCATACCAGCAATTTGAAGCGCTTGCCCGTGCTCTGCAATATTGACGCCTTTACCCCGGCACGTGGATTGTGACACACGATATCAGTAGTGATCGCCTCAAGGGCTGTATCGATGGCGGCCAGGCTGGCATCGCGATCTTCCACTGGCAGGTAGGCCAGGTCGATATCCACTGACAGGCGCGGCATATCGCGTAAGAACAGATTGATGGCCGTGCCACCTTTCAAGGCAAAACACGCTTGCTTGGCCACACTGGGCAACAGGGCCACCAGCAGGCGTACCTGCTCAGTAAAGGGATTGTTCGCTTCCGTCGGCCATCTCCCTGGGAACGGTAATTTGATAGGTCGCATCATAAGCGCCGCCCTTAATCAGCATGCGTTTGCCCCGGCCCAAATCGATGTCATTGGTTTCGAGCACCTGGCGCCAGTCATGCCCGTGGCGATCACTGAACCACAGAAAAAGGCGTTTGGCTTTCACCTGGGTGCAGGTCCGCAGCAAGGCGCGGAGCATTTCTGGCCGCAGATTGACCGCCGCCTCGAATAGCTTGTTAACCACGGAAAAATCCGCTGCTTCTCGCACACCGGCCAGCAACTCCAACAAGGCCAGCTCCGGCGTACTATGGGGGATGGGCCAATCCCAAGCCCCAAAGGGTTTGGGTTCCACCGCCATTTCGGGCAGCGCGTCAAAGATTCGTCGATTGTAGATTCCAAACCTGAATGGCGCTGGAAAATCGATCACCCAAGCCGGCACCTTGGCTGCGCCGTAGAGGCCGATCCGCCGGACACCGCCCGCCGGCAGATAGTGGGCTAGGCCTTGCAACTCCAGGGCACTGCGGCCACCCACACGCACAGGGCAGCTCATCTCGTTCAGGGAGTAGACCACATGCTCCCATTTGAGCGGCGGTCCTGGCCGCCGGTAAACCCCACGGGCCACAGTTTCCAGCTTACCCGCACGCAAAGCATAGTCCACCCTAAAACGGCTGAATCCGCGCGCCAGCAGCCAGGCACGGTTCACCAACTGCCCTTCGGGCAGGCATTGTTCCAGGGATGGTTCGGGTTTGGGTGACATGGTTTATGAAACCTTTTTAATGCATAGTTTATATATGCATCAAAAAGTTTTTGCAAACCAATTGTTTAAATTTTATTGGATTTGCATAAATAAACGCTGCAAATATTAATTTATGTAAACCCTGAGCCTACTTTTTGGTAAGTTAAGGTGGTCAAAGCATGAATTGTGAATTAAAGCTCAAATTTTATAAATAACGGTACAATTCTTTCTGAAAGCTTTTCGAGAAACATCTGACATCTAAAGATAAGACATTGCTTTTTCAAAGTGGATGAATCGAAAACGGTAAATTGTGTGTCGGCTTCAGCTGCAGGCCAACATATTGAGGCGGCAATTAAACGGAACCATTACCCAACCTGATAACGGAAGCGATCTTTCCTGTCAACATTGATTTTTTGAGGAGCTGCTCATCCTCGATAAATGAAAAAAGGGGGCATCCTTTAATTTTTTAGTTTTGTCTGATAAAAGTTGAAATAGGTAGTCATGGCGGCGGTGCCGACGTAATAATTGAAAGCATCTCCTTTCAGAAAATTTAGCATAACATTGGTATCCAGAATATATATTAGATGATTGGATACTCCGCGGCAGCTATCCGGTAATCAGAAACAATCCCCAAATTTCGATAGCTGAATTGTTATTGGTTCCGTTTAATTGACGCCTCAATATGCTGCGTTGCCTTGTCCCGTCGCAGCTCGAAGAGCGAAGTCGGAAGCTGATGCCAATACACAATTCACCATTTTTGATTCATCCGCTTTGAAAAAGCGACTTCAACTCTCCAATCCGTAAATCCCATCACCCAATATAATAAACACAAGGATCGGTGCCCTTGTCCGGCAGCATTTGCCATCCGTTATGCTTTTTAATCAGAAGACTTACCGTCGAGGCCTCATCAGACAAATCTCCAAATATCCGTGCTCCGGTGGGGCAGACTTCGCAGCAGGACGGCTGAATTCCCATTTCCACCCGGTGATAGCAGAAATCACATTTGGTGGCGACTTTATTTAAAATTTTTTGATGAACCGGTTTTTCAAAAACCGTCTCACCGTCGGCATACACCGTGCGGCTGTCCTGCACCAGCGTTCGCACCTGATAGGGGCAGTGCTCGATGCAGGCGCAGCAGCCGATGCACATCTCATAGTCAATCATGACCATACCGTTCGGCCTCTGATAGGTGGCCCTGGTGGGACAAACATCGGCGCAAGTGGGCTGCTCGCAATGATTGCACAGCACGGGCAAGAAAATTCGGTTGGTATGCGGGAATCTCCCCACTTCCTTCTCGAGCACGGCGGTCTGAAAAATCCCCGCAGGCGTATTGTGTTCAGACTTGCAGGCGACCACACAGGCATTGCAGCCGATACATCGCTTCAGGTCGATCACCATACCGTATCTGGCCATAGGTCGTAACTCACGGTTTTGGTCATTGATTATTGTTATTTGAGATTTATTTGTAATTTGGTGCTTGAAATTTGAAATTTTAGAAGTTTGGGCGCTGCGCTGCAAATAAATTAAAGGTTTATCAGACCCAAATTTCTTATTCCTCCACTTTGGATATTTTCACCCTGACACACATGTCGATCTGTCCGCTCAACGTATCGATTCTGTCCAAAGTCGGTTTGGGCAGCAGCGCATTGTGCAAAACCCCTTTGTTCTTTGAAATCGGCATCCCCTTGGCCCAGTGCCCAAAAGTACCACAGCAATTCACGCAAGCCGGATGCACCAACTCGGTTACTTTCAAACGACCGGTGTATTGACCGTATCTCGATTCGACACAGACCCGGTCGCCGGTCTTAAGATCCTTTTTTTCCGCTGTGGAAGTATGAACCATGACATTATAGGTGTACGGATTGTCCTTGGAAAGCTCGTCAATCCAAATATTCTCGGTCGTGATTGAAAACTGATGGGTGGGAACCTTGCTATTGGTGGCAATCAGATCGTAATCCTGATCCTCTCGATGCGCTTCGCAGGGAATCCAGACTGGAACCGGACTGTAAGGGGTCAGGTCCCATTCCAGGTCCAGTTCTTCCAGGATCTTTTTAACGTCTTGCTTGTGGTCCAGATAATATTCGAGGTAGATGGGCACCCGGGAAGGCATAAACATCCGCGGAAACGCTTCCTTAACGGTTTTTCCCCTCAGAACGACGCTTGAACTGTCCGTGAAGTCTGCCAGGTCGAGATTAGGCCCGAAAATGGTTCGAGCCTGACGTTCGGCAATATCCCTGACGGTATAGTTTTGACCTTGCGCCAATTTTAGTTCATCACTCAGATGCCACATCTCGTTGCCGAACTGGTACATATCGTCCAGGATTCCAAGATGCTGGGCCAATTCCAGATAAACCTGCATCCAGGGGGTGGCCTGCCCGGGGGGCTCCACCACCGGCTGTCGCAACAGGAAATACCAGGATCCCTGACCCGGTGAGATAAAGGCATAGGGATCATTGGCCGGAAACATATCCCATCGCTCAAAATCATGGGCATCGGGCAGGATGATATCGGCAAATTCCGTTGTTTCATCAATAAACATACTGATGGAAAGTTGAAACTTCAGCTTTTTGAGGGTCGTTGCCATGGCCTCGGGACTGTGACTGTTCATCATGTGATTGGTCCGGCCGTGGATCATGGCCTCCGCCTGATAGGGAATGCCGAATTTTTCGGGATCGTCAATACCCAGGGGATAAAGCCCCCGGGTAAACAGCGCAGTCGGAAACAGCTCCTGAAGATCCAGCGTCTGGGGCACCCGGGCTTTTCTGCCCGGGTATGGCTTATTATATTTGGCGATAAAATCCGAGGGGATAATCAGGCCGTCTTCGGACACGCCGGCATCCCAATAGGGCCCGACGGGATTGACCCCCCTCTGTCCGCCGGGAACATCGACGGCACCCAGCAGCAGATTCAGCAAGTGGATGGCAAAGCAAGTGTTCATGCCGCCCTTATGGGCGGCACCGCCTCTTTTGTAGTCAATTCCAGCCGGGCGATAGGGCAGCGTGTAGCCGTCGATCTCGATGGTGCGGCCGATGCCGGCGGCTTGACAGAATTCACGGGTTACTTTTCGGATTCTCTCCGGCGGGATGGTGCATATCTGCGCCATCTTGCTAACATCAACCGTGCTCAAATGCGCTTTTAGCACCTGAAATGCCGGGTTGCCGGGTTGTCCGGATATATCATATTCACCCTCGATGGCGGGATCTTTTAAGCTGTCATCGTCAAAGGTCTTGGCCTGACCGTCGTTCCGATCCCAAAGCAGCGGCTTGTTGCTGGCAGGGTCTCTGAGATAATATCCATCGGGCTTAAGGAGGTAGGGCCCGTTGGTCTGCTGCTTAATAAATTGAACATCGTAGATGCCCAGTTCGTTTACCATCACATGCAGCATGGCCAGCGCCAAAGCGCCGTCGGTTCCCGGTTTGACCGGCAGCCATTCATCGGCCTTGGAGGCCGCGTGGGAGCAAAACGGATCGATGACCACCAGCTTGGCCCCCTCGCGTCTGGCCTCGGCCATTTCAGACCCGGCCACCAAAGCAATTGTGTTTACCATATGGCCAAGTTGGGTTCCCCATAAAACCGCATATTTGCACCGGACAAAATCTATCTCGGAATTCAGGGTCCCGTTGGTAATCAGCCAGGCCGGATGGGATGCGGAGCCGCAGTAATCAGCCCGGTTCCAGTGCAGATTATGGGTGCCGAAAGCCCTGGCAAAAGCGCCGCTCAGCCGGTAACCGGAAATGTCAAAATGTGAAATAATAAGCTTGCGCGGATCTTCCTGCCGGATTCGTTCCAACTCCTTAACGGCGGCAGCCATGGCCTCTTGCCAGGAAATCTCCACCCAGCCCGGATCAACACCGATACCTTTTTGGGGATTGGTCCGTTTCAAGGGCCTCGTAACCCGGGAGGGATGATGAACGTCCAGCGTGCGTCCGATGCCCTTGGCACAAATGTAGCCCCTGGAATTGGCCGCCTTGGGATCGCCATTAACTTCGACGACTTTGCCGTTTACCCGGTGCACTTTAATGCCGCAGCAGTTGTAACATCCGGCACAAACGGTGGGCACCCAGACGTCTTCGCCCTCGATCATATACTGCTTATCGTCAAGCATCTTTTGCCTCCGATGACGACACCTTGCGGCTTCCCAACTTGGCGGCGGACATTTCCCCGCTGTAAGTCAGCATGGGCGAGTATGGGATCGACTGCTCAATCCGTTGCATTCTTCTTTTGCGCACGGGACATTGCTCATGGCAAATCCCGCCATGCCGGCACCCGTCCAATTCGATCATCTGCCGGTTGGCGGCCGCTGCATGGTTCTGGTATGGTTTGGCTACCTCCGCAATCACGAGACTGACAGGCGTGCTGATCATGTGAAACATCTTGCTAAAGGCCAGCATGGCCAATCCGAAAAAGCAGGCCAGAAAATGTAAATATCGTACGGCGGTTCTGGCTGCGATGCGATCCAGGCCCAGGGCAAAGGGTTTGATCAACCGCGATAACGAATAGGAGAAAAAGGCCGATTGGGGCCGGGAGTGACAGTCCAGGCAGCTTGTCTCGTGCAGCTCCAGGCCTTTTGCGAGCGTTTGACTCGACACCGGTGCAACAACGGTTGGCGCAACCAGCCCATACTTATCGACCCAGTAACTTTCAAGCGCCAGTCTATCAGCCGGGTCATCAATATCTGAATATTCTGCGACCATACCCTCAAACTCGGCCCGGGAGGTAATCTTTAAACTTTCCAACAAAAACCCGGATCCGATGATCACGGCCAGAATAGTGATGGCGTAAACATCCATGCCGGTGGTTTTGATCCGGCCCTTCATGGTAAATGTCCGGCGTATAACGGCAAGCACCAGGCCGGCGACCACCAAGACACCGCAAAGATTACGCAAAAACATAAATGGATTCAGCGTGGACTGATAGTCCGGATAGACGGCAACCGAAAAAATGGGGCCCAGGGCATGGAAAACGAGCAGGAAAATGAAGCCGGCAAAAATAAAAAAATGCATGACCCAGGCCAGGATATCGTTTTTATCCTTGAGAATTCTGAATTGAAGCAGCCCATCAACGACAAGCACTTTTAATACAGAAAACAGCCGGATGCTGAAAATCATTGCAAGAATTGACTTTGCGCCGGATGCAATCCGTTGCGACACGGCAATGTTGCGGTCACCGGTGCCGACGGAATTAACGAACCACCTGCAAATTTTATAGGCTATTCCGAGAATGAAAATAAATAGTGCGGTATAAAGGGTCGCCTTAAAGAACATATAATGATTGGCCTTTTGGAATATCGATTGACGCTTGCGATCAATAGTAAAGAATCCAAGCCCAGCGGGCCCGGCTTTAATCCACCCCGGAAGGGTATGCTTTAACCCCAACGGAATATTGCGTATTATGCAGATCCCCAGGCGCCTGAGTTGCTGTTTCGCTTGCGCTTGAGGTTGACCGTATACGAATACTTATCCGCGCGATACCACACCGAAACGTATTCGATTGGTTTTTTCCGAATGTCAAAAACCGTTCTTTCGGCTTTTAGCAGCGGATCGCCGACACGTATTGCTAAAAGCAGGGCCACCTCGGCATCAGCGACGGTCGCCTCCAGGGTCTGTATCGCCCGGTCCGCTCGCATACCCAAATCCTCTTCCAATATCATGAGCATCGGCTTGGTTGACACTTGGTCCCGCGGAACTTTTTCACCAATCTCGGCCGGCAAGTAATTCAGAACATAAGAAAACGGGCTGTCTTCAATGTGCCGGACTTTTTCAATGCGCAATACTTTGGGGTCATCGGGCACTAATTGCTCCCTGACATTCTCAGGCGGCTCGATCCAGCAGATGTCGATGACTTCCGTAAGGGTCTGTACCCCCATGGAAATCAAATCCTCTATGGAACCGGTCAGCTTGGGGGGGCTAAAGGGCACCCCTTTGCCGGAAACAAAGGTTCCCCTGCCCCTCTGGCGAATAACAAGCCCTTCCTGCTCAAGAGGCGCGAGTGCCTGCCGCACCGTAATACGGCTGACCTCGTACTCCGCTGCCAGGGTATCTTCGCTGGGCAGGGGTTTTTCTCTGGAAAATTTGCCGGCAAAAATCTTACGCCGCAGGATCGTTTCCAGCTGATAGTAGAGCGGTATGGCATTATCGCGCTGTATCAGAGTAGTTTTCTCCCTTCCCAAGTCTTAGCTGAATTCCGGATAGTGCAGCTTTACCGGTCTTTTAATGTATTCGCCCTGGCCGGGGTGACCGGTGAGCTCGCCCTTTTCAAAAATCACCTTGCCCCGCAAAAGCGTACATTCAGGCCATCCCTTAAATTTCATCCCCAGTTCCGGACTGAATTCTTGTGCCGTGTGGAGATTTTCCAGCGTGACTTCTTTTTCGGCGTCAATGTCGACGATGGCAAAGTCGGCATCGCTTCCCACCATGACAGCGCCTTTTTTAGGGTGCAAATTATGGTAGATCGCAGGATTTGCAGAACATATTTCAGCGATTCTATGAAGGGGTAGACCGCGTTTATGGTACCCTTCTGAAATCAATATCGGGAACATGAGTGAGGTTCCGCCGAATCCGGGCATGGAGGTCCACAAATCGCCTTGTTTTTTTTCCGAAGTTGGGCAGGCATGATCGCTGGCGACAGTTTTAATGGTGCCGTCAATCACGGATTGCCACAGGTAATCAACGTCCTGCCGACTTCGAATCGGCGGATTCACCTTGGCACTTTGCGCCAAATCCATGTCGTTGGACAGTCCCAGGTGATGCAGGGTTGCCTCTAGCAGAAAGTCAATGTCAGGGTAGCGATGGGATACGTCCTTGCCGGCTTCCACCGCCAGCCGGCTGCTCAGGTGCAGCAGGTTGACCGGGCAATTCGTATGTTTCGCCATAATCGCCGTTTCGTTGATCGCCAGTTCTTCCTGCCAGGGCGGCCTTGCATCACTGTAGTCTTTGAGGAGAACGTCACCCGGGTTTGCCTGAACTTCCGCCTGGGTACCCCGGATGACTTCCGGGTTTTCACAGTGCACACTCAGGCTGATGTTGCCGTACTGATTATAAAGTTGATTCACCCGGCTGACTTCTTTCATAAATTTATACAGGAAACTGAAATCAACCGTGTTATCGATCATTAAATAGTTCTGTGCTTCCGGAGTTGCCCCGGCAAGGGTCAGCAGTTTGTAAAACATGTAGTATTTCAGCGTCGAAACACCGCCCTCTTTTACCAGCCATTCGACTTCACGGATATGCTCTTCGGTAAAACAAGCGATGTGGTAACCATAGTCGGTCAGAAATGAACTGCTGGAAAGCTCTAAAAGCTCGGGCAGAATTTCTTTATAGGGTCCGATTTTATTTAAGTAATCTTTCCCGGTTCTGAAATAGCTTAGAATAGTAGTCACGCCGCCGGATGCGGCTGAAGTCGATTCGCTCTGGGCATCATCCTTTAACGGTCGGTAAATCCCCACATGAAAGTGAGAATCGATGGCCCCGGGAAACACGTATCTGTTCGAGGCATCAATGACCGTCCCGCAATTTGCGGCCGGGATATCCCGGTCAATGGCGGCTATCTTTTCGCCTCTAATTCCGATGTCTGATTTTTGGATGCCAAAAAAAGGGACGACCAGACTCCCGCCTTTGATAACCACATCATAATTGCTCAAAGTTAACCTCCTGATTCCGACAGGTTGGAAATTCCTTAAAATTTGTATTATCATTATGACAATGGATCTTTTTTGTCAAATAATTAAGCCGCCCTATAAAAGGCGACTCAGGGTTGCGGCAAATACTTTTTTGAAAACTGAAGATTTCTAGAAGATGAAGTCCCGGCGGCTTAATTATTTAATGCTTCGCATTTTTCTTATTTTTTTATCAGCTACTTTTACCTAAGGAAAAAAATTGCATTTATAATCGGATCTTTAATTTTTCAAGATGAAGTTTTAACTTGAAGGGGTCTTTATCGTTCATTAAGGGATTAAAACCGGGATGGAATAAACTACATTTTCTGGTAGTCAAATGATTAGTAAAGGGAGCATTTCCCACGTAAGGCCTCGATTGAAGCAGAGTGGATGATCGCCACCGAAAACGGATGCTGTCTGAGACCATTAGGGATCGTTTTGAATGAACAGTGTAAGCCGACGTACTTTCAGTTAACCATTTATCCCGGCATCGAGCATAATATTTCGATATCATATTGATTACTGTTCATTCATTATGAGCCCTTATGGTCGAGTTCATGCGGTTTCGGTGGTGATTATCCACGCAAGCGGCTCGACTTTAAATATCTCCCGGACTCCTCAACTCGTTAGCAGCGACCTAGTATGGTCGACTCAGGTACCGGCCACGAGGTTCGCCGATCACCTGCCCATCGTCATAAATCCGCCGGCCCCGCAAAAAGGTCGTTTTAACCCGGGCTCCCAACTGCTGGCCTTCGAAGGGTGTGTAGCCTTGCTGAGACTCCGACTGCTCTGCCTGAACAATCCAGTTTTCGTTCGAATCGACCAGCACAACATCCCCATCCAAACCTGCGGCGAGATCACCCTTCTGATTCAATCCGAACCGGCGGGCTGGATTGAAACTTGTCAGCTCAGCCATGCGGTTATATGACAGCCCTCTTTTCCGGCCCTCGCTGACCAGGGCGGCAAGCAGGTATTCGGTGCCGCCGAAGCCCGATTTTGCCAGCCAGATATCGCCGGGATTTTCATGATCCACTTTGAGCTCGTGCTTGCAGCAGGCGTGGTCACTGCAAACCCAATCCAGCTTGCCATTGAGCAAGTTCTCCCAGAGAAATTCCACATCCTCCCGCGGCCGGATGGGCGGATTCACCTTGGCAAGATTTCCGGTGGGAGCGTCGATGTCCAGCATCAGGTGTCCGATAGTCACCTCGCGGCGAAAATCAATGTGCGGGAAAACCTGCGCCATCTGCAGGGCCGCCGTCAACGCCTTGCGCGAGGACAGATGAAGCAGATTGATATTCGGCAATTCGGTCTCGTTGGCCAGATAGGAAGCAATAAAGATGGCCAGTCCCTCGGAGTGGGGCGGCCGGGCGGCATGATATGCGGGCAAACCCTGCAGCTTTCCCTCCTCTTCCACTATTTTGGTGTAGGCCGCCATGATCTCGGCCGTCTCGCAGTGCAGGCTCAAGCTAATCTGGTGTGCTTTAGCGGGGCACTGTTGCATGGCACCCTGCAGACCCCGCATGACGAATTCAAAATGGGCGTAGTCATAGCGCTCATCCTCACCAATCATGAGAAACTCGTGCTGGTTGGTTGAACGGCCATGCAAACCGTGGCTGCCGTAAAACATGAAGATTTTAAATGAAGTCACGCCAAATTCATCAATGAGATCCGGTATCTCCTCGATATGCGTTCGGTCCATCGGTGCCAGGTGATAGGCATAATCCACGTAGAAGCGTCCTTCCGAAAGCGCCAGCACCTCCGGAAAAAAACTGCGGTAAGGACCGCCCTTGTTGAGGTAGTAGCCTCCCGTGCGCATGTAGTTCAAGCTCGAGGTCACGCCGCCCATGGCAGCCGCGCGACTCTCGCTGATCGCATCTTCCGGCAGCGGTGAATAGATTCCGGTGTGCATATGCGCGTCCACCACGCCCGGAAATGCCAGGCGGCCCTGACCATCGTAAATCTCTGCCGACGCATCAGTATCGAGGCCTGGACCGACGCGCATTATCTTACCATCTTTTACAGCAATGTCCGACGCTTGCACCGAATCAGCATTGGGTCGGACAATACGTACGTTTTTAATCAAAAGATCATATTGCTTCTTGTCAGCCATGGCTTTCCTCTTATATATTTAGGGATGGTTTAATAATAATGAGAGCTCACTTTATCAAAAGCATATCGTACCGAAATCTAATTTCCATGCAGGGTCCGGGAGTTGCCCGAGGTATAGCAACGCGAAATCAGTGGAAAGGATGATATCCAACCCCAATAACAAAGGGTCGTGTGGTTGTCAAATGATTCGGGTTTCCATTTGACACATGAATACATTTATTTCTATACCTTAATATTATCAAAAACTTTTGCCATCGAGTTTCATCATCCAACCCAAAAGGGGGAAAAATGAAAGACTTCACCAGTCGTGTGGCCGTGGTCACCGGTGCCGCCAGCGGCATCGGCCGCGCAATGTCAAAGAGTTTCCTGCAAGCCGGAATGAAGGTGGTTTTGGCCGACATCGATGCAGAACGATTAGAGGATAGCCTGCATTCGATGGCGGACTTCGGCGACAACCTGCTGGGAGTGCATACGGATGTGTCGCAGGCAGATCAAGTTGAGGACCTGGCCCGCAAGACGCTTGAGGCGTTCGGAGAGGTCCATGTGTTGTGCAACAATGCCGGGGTCGGCTACGGCGGCCGCAGCAGTTGGGAAATACCTTTGGAGGGCTGGAAATGGATACTGAACGTCAACCTCATGGGCGTGGTCCATGGTATTAGCACCTTTATGCCGATTATGCTGGATCAGGATACCGAGGCCCACGTGGTGAATACGGCATCGGTGGCAGGTCTGATCAGGAATATGTTTTCGATCCCCTACGGTGTCAGTAAGCATGCGGTCGTCGCTTTATCGGAGTCCATGCATCTCGAATTGCTGCAACGCAATTCCAAAATTAAGGTCAGCGTCTTGTGCCCCGGGCCGGTCAGCACGGATATTTTCAAGTCATCGGAACGAAATCGTCCCGCAACGGTACCGCCTCCCCCGGAACCCACCGCAGAGGAAGCCTTTTTCCGAAAGGTCTATGAGACTTATATCGAGCGCGGCCTTGATCCTGCTGAGGTTGCCCGCCAGGTCCTCGAAACTATCCGCGAAGAACGCTTTTACGTGATTACCCATGATTTCAACAGCCAAATTGAAATGCGTATGAAAAATGTACTGGCCTCGGAAAACCCGGAAATTCTACCGCCACCCCAGGAATTTATGGAGATCTATCAGGAATTGATGAACAAATCGGGAGGGCAATAAAAGTGCAAATTAAAGACAAAGTCGTGGTCGTTACCGGCGCTGCCAGCGGCATCGGTGCCGCCTTGTGCCGCCGTTTTCACCGAGAAGGGGCCCGGGCCGTCGTAGTAGCGGATTTGAATGGCGACGGTGCACGGCTGGTGTCACAGGAGATCGGAGGGATAGGTATCCAGACCGATGTCGCCGTGGAATCCGATCTAATCCGGTTGGTGCAGGAAACGGAAAATCAGTGCGGTCCGATTGACCTGTTTTGCTCCAATGCCGGCGTCAGTTACCGGGATGAACCGGACGGGACGGCCGCCAGCTGTTCCAATGAAAACTGGCAGAAAGCATGGGATATTAACGTAATGGCCCACGTTTATGCCGCCAGGGCGGTGTTGCCGGGCATGATTGCCCGGAAAAATGGCTATTTGCTCAACACGGTTTCAGCGGCCGGATTATTGAATCAAATCGGTTCCGCGTCTTATTCAACCACCAAGCACGCGGCTATCGGGTTTGCCGAATCCCTGGCGATCACGCATGGAGATGACGGCATCAAGGTGTCGGTGATTTGCCCCCAGGCCGTTGCCACCCCCATGCTGGGGAACTTTGAGGACGGGGGTCCGCAAGGCGTGGACGGTATTGTAACACCGGAGGATGTGGCCGACAGTGTTGTTGCCGGTTTGGCGGCGGAGTCATTTCTGATTTTGCCCCACGAAAAGGTGCGTCTTTACACACAGCGCAAAATATCCGACTATGACCGCTGGCTGAATGGCATGCGCCGTCTGAGACGCTCATTTGCTAATTAATCCGCCTTGAGAAATAACGCATTCAGGGCGCTATATTGATTATCGATAACTGAAGAATCTAGTTAAACCTAATCGGCGGCGGCTTAATTACTTTATGCTGGGCATCTTTTTTATTATAGTTGCATTTATGATCAACGGCTTTCACACAAACGAATTAGCCAGAAATGAGATATTGGAATGAACATACAATCCTTGTTGTTAATTGCGCCGCCGATTTTGTTGGCCTTAACCTTTCACGAATATGCCCATGCTTATGTTGCCCACCGCTATGGCGATGATACCGCCCAAAAAAACGGCCGCTTATCTTTGAATCCGTTGCGCCATTTAGACCCATTGGGCACCATCATGATTTTCCTGGTCCAATTCGGCTGGGCCAAACCGGTGCCGGTCAATCCGTATAATTTGAGAAACCCCAAAAAAGACATGCTCTGGATCAGTGCCGCAGGCCCGCTTTCCAATATGTTTTTGGCGTTTGTCAGTGGCCTGCTGTTCAGGTTGTTTTCAGAGGTTGCCGTGACACCCGAAAGGAATACAATCGCAGGGTTGATGGTATTAATGGTATTTTTGAGCATGAAAATTAATCTGGCGCTGGCAATATTCAACATTCTGCCAATTGCACCGCTGGACGGCTCAAAAATTTTATATGGCATTTTACCGCCCCGGTTTGGCAAAATGATTTTCGCACTCGAACGCTACGGCCCTTTTATCCTCATCGGACTAATCATATTCGGCCGGGCAACGGGAGTGTCGATTCTGGGAGGGTTAATCTGGCCGTTTGTGGATTTTTTCAGCCACCTGTTTGCGGGGATTTGAGTCCGAGCAGGCTAGCGGTGCGTCCCACCGATATCTTTAAAAAGGGAAATTGTGCTAATTTATGGATGTGCTATATTTCAGGGCGGATTAATTCGGGAATAATTCGGGTTATACCATGTTGATGATCATCATCAGCACCGGTAAAACCACTACCAGCATGGCGGTGGTAAAAAACCAGCAGGAGTTGGCCAAATCCAGATCCAGGTTATATATGGACGGCGGTATCAGGGCGTTGAAGGCTACCGGCATGGAAGAAAGAATAAGGACGACCTTCAGCGGCAGCCCGTTTTGGATGTTGCCGTATCCCAAAAAATACGCCGGCAGGAACACCAGCACCGGAACCAAAACAAATTTGATCAGTGAAATCGACACGCACTCGCGCAGATAGGCACCTATTTTACGAAATTTCATGGCCATCCCGATCGATATCAGCAATAAAAGGGTCAACAGCGGCACAAAAACAGAAATGATGATTATATAAAACTCCGGTCGTTGAACACCGCTGATGTTGAGCAGTCCACCGATGGTTATGGCGCACACGGCCATGATAAGGTAGGGGTCTCGCACCAGATGCTTTAAAAGCCCCCGGGCGGGAACGTCGTGCCGGCTGCTGCCGAAATATTTTGCGATGGGAAATCCAATGGCATAATAGGCAATTTCTTGAAACAATTTAAAGATGGCCACCAGGGCAAAACCGGCCTCCCCTAGGAAAATATAGCAGATCAGGGTACCGATGGCGCCAATATTGGTGAAAAAGCCGCAACCGAACAGCGCACCGGCCCTTTTACCATCCAGATCCAGCAACCAGGAGGCCCCGACAGCCAGGGCCCCGCCGATTAGATAAGTACACAGTCCGATAAACGGAAGGGCGATCAGTGTGGCATTATTTAAATTTACAATCCAGACTGCCCCCACGATGGCGACCGGATTGACAAAAAGAAGCGCCGCTTTCTGCAAGATTTTTCTGAGATCGTCAATTGAAATCTCCAATTCGATGCGCCGGCGCCGGACGAGTATTTGAGTCACATATCCCAGCAGCAATCCCATAAAAACAATCGCAAACGAATAGATAAACTTCGACATATTAAACCTTCATCTTGAAATTCGGCAAGCGCTAAAATAGCCTCAAGGCCCTCGATGGCTTATCAGCACCACTTACCCGTAAAATACCGAGAATATAAGACAGAAATGGTGCGATACAAATTTTGGCGAGGGACCTTACCTGGCGATTGGCAGCAAGTACGGGAATGGAGAGGCCCGAAGGTTTACGAGCAGACGATGCCCTTATAAATAAACGTTGGCCGAAGTGATCTTGACGGATCGACCGCCGGCAGGTTCTGAGGTAAACGGATAAAAATTCAAAAGCCGGGGGGGCAGTTCACCCCTGAAGGATTGAAAAGTTTGCAGCCACAACAAATAATTGCCGGATATTATCCGGCTGCGCTCATTTTGGCCTATTTTTTGAGGAGCGGGGAATTGGGGAGTTGAATTTGAGCAACCAATTAAAATACTTATCAAAATTAAGTAAAATGATGTGAATATAATTTTTGATTGCATTTCAATCGACCTTATTTCGTTTATCAATACTTCAACTGTTTTTTTATTTCGGTTTGATTGTCACAGCACCAGGCATTGGCCGCATTAGGAATGAAACAGTAAAAGCGGCAAATGCCGCTATGAGAAAACGGGCACCGATCAGAACCCACCAGTTGGCACCCAGGGCGATAAATACCACGGTGTCTTCAATAATACTGTGGCAGATGCCAAGAAAAACCAGCACCAGCTCGTGGCAACAGGAAAGAATAACGGCCATAATGGTTATCTGCCAGGCGGATAAACCCAGCGCCAGAATGATTCCAAGGGCGGCATAAAAATTAAACAGCATGCCCGTTACCACCGCCAGGGCCGCTTCTCCGGGAAGTCCCACAAAACGCATCAATGGATCGAATATGATCGAATATCTTAGATATCCAAACAATGACAGGGGTGTGCTCCAGCACTTTAATAACCGCGAAAACGGGGAGGACGATCTTCAAAAGGGAGAGCGCGGTTTTTAAACCGTCTGCCAAGCCTCACCTCCAGGTATTTTTGGTAATCACTGATCTTCACCTTAACTCGGATAAACCGGAATAGAAAATTGCAGGTTGAATAATCAATCGAAAATATTCAATTAAAAAGGGAGTCTTCCGGGTTAACTGGAAAACTCCCTTATTCAACGGGGTTCTTATTGGAAGCGTTTATATAAAAAAACAATTAACAATAATGTGCAGCATTATTGTTAGCCATGTACTTCCTCTTTGACACCCACTGCGATTTTATACAGGGCCGTCAGCACCAGAAAGCCTAAGGCCCACACACCCAGGGCAATCAGAATTTCAGGTATCGAGGGAATGTACTCATTGATTTCATGCAGCGGTGAGGGGGTAAACCCGCCGGCAATCATTCCCAGCCCTTTGTCGATCCAGGTCCCGGCAAAAATGAGAACACAGGCCACCGCCAAAACCCCCTCATTTTTGCGGGTGTAAGGGTTGACCGTCAAAACAATGCCGGCGATCATCAGGGAAAATGACGCCCACATCCAGGGCACGTAAGCCCCATGACCGTGCAAGCCGACAAACAGATATTTTATGTGATCCATGTGCTCCGGAATATTGCTGTAAAATGCCACGAACACTTCACACAAAAAGAAAAACACGTTGATGCAAATGGCGTAGGCCACGGTTTTGGCCAGGGCTTGAATCTGTTCCCGGCCCGGATCGAAGTCGGTCACGCGCCGGATAATCAGGCACAGCAATATCAGCAGTGCCGGCCCGGCGGCAAAAGCCGAAGACAGAAAGCGCGGCGCCAGGATGGCGGTCATCCAGAAGCCTCTGCCCGGCAAACCGCAGTACAGGTAGGCGGTGACGGTATGGATACTGACGGCCCAGGGAATTGAAATATAGATCAGGGGTTTGAGCCATTTTTGATAATGAATGCCGTTGCGTTCGGCCTCCAGCACATTCCAGCCGATAACGATATTCAGGAACAAATAACCGTTTAAAACGATGGTGTCCCAGAAAAGCACGGAATTGGGCGAGGGATAAAGAAACACGTTTAAAACCCGCGTGGGCTGACCCAGATCGACCAGGATAAATGTTACACACATGAGAACCGAGGCAATCGCCAAAAACTCACCCAATATAGTTACTTTGCCATAGGCTTTGTAATCATGCAGGTAATAGGGCAATACCACCATGACGCCTCCCGCGGCCACCCCGACCAGAAAGGTGAAATTGGCGATATAAAATCCCCAGGAGGTATCGCGGCTCAACCCGGTTATACCCAGACCGAAATCGAGCTGTTTGAGATAGTAGAAAAAACCTAAGACGACAATGGCCGATAAAAAGGCCATCCAACCATAGTATTTTTTACTTCCTTTAATCGCTAATTCAAGCATAATGACCTCACACGATGTAATAAACAGACGGTTCTGTTCCCAATTGCTGCTTGCGACGAATGGTGTAATGGGTTTTGATGAGTTCCCGGACTTCCGACTCCGCATCATACAGGTCGCCGAAATAAAGTTTACCCTCGGCGGCCTCGACACAGGCCGGTAGCAGGCCGACAGCCAGTCGTTCGGCACAGAAATTACATTTTTCGACCACACCCTTCATCCGTGTCGGAAATTCTTTGTGCGTGTTGGCGATAAACGGACGCGGATCCCGGTAGTTGAAACTGCGGGCGCCAAAGGGGCAGGCGGCCATGCAGAAGCGGCATCCGATGCAGCGGTGAAAATCCATCAGCACAATACCGTCCGACTCCCGCTTGAAGGTCGCCTTGGTCGGGCAGGCCCGCACACAGGGCGGGTTTTCGCAGTGGTTGCAAAGCACGAGAAACGGCTTGTGTTCCACCTCTTCACTTAAAAACCGGCCGGCTTTGCCCGGGAAAGCGTTGTGGTAATGGGCCCCCCAGATCCATTTGATCTCATGGCGTTTGTTCGCCAGATGGGGCACATTGTGAATTTTGTGGCAAACTTCCACCAGCGGTTCCAGGTCTTCTTCCGAATGGAATTCCCGCGTATCAATGACCATGGCCCATTGTTTTGCTTTTAAGGCCTTTTCACTCTCTTTGATGACCGCTTCGGGTTTTTCAGCGTGCCCTTGTTCTTTGGCAAACGCATTGAAAACGGGCTTGGCCGTCAGAGCCAGAGACGAAAGTCCAAGTAACTGCAAAACGCGTCGTCTGCTGCTATCCATCACGTTTTCTCCTTCGGGTTATCGATATGACAATCCCAGCAATAGGGTCGCACCGAGGCATAATTGTGACATCTGTCGCAAAACTCGGCTTTGTTGGAGTGACAATCCAAACAGGTGTTGGACAGACTCATGTTGTATTCCTGGCCGCTGGGACTTACATAAATCCGATCGCCGCGCCGCACCACCGAATCTCGCCAAAGATCCAGCAGCTGCATGTGTTCGGCCTTCATATAGTCGGTGGAGCGCACACACACTTTGGCGGCTTTTGCTTTTTCCGTCAGTTGAAGCTCCGGTGCGGGAGCCGCTTTTCCCCGGTTATACCAGAAGGGAAAAGTAGCGATAACGATGAAAATAATCACACCGGTAACGATTAATTTTTTATCCTTCATCAGTTTCTTCCTCCGATTCACCCGCTAATCCCGGAATTTCCTCACCACGCAAATCGGTGGTTCTGTCATTTTGCCCTTCCAGGTTCAGGGCGTTGGCCACCAGTTCATGCACCCCGGCGACATCCACTTCGGGAACCCAGTATTCCGTCAGGGCCGGAAGTGCCGCCCGGTCAATCGCGCAGATTGTCGACAGCATGTTCACCCCGTGCTTTTCGTGGACATATTTGACGGCATTGGCCCGGGGCAGTCCACCGGTCAACCTCAGTTCCATGTCTTCCCCGGCGTTTAAACCTGAACCGCTGCCGCAGCAGAAGGTTTTCTCCCGGATGGTGTTTTCCGGCATATCATAAAAATGGTTGCAAACATTCTCAATCACATAGCGCGGCTCGTCAAATAACCCCATGCCCCGGGCAGGGTTGCAGGAATCATGGAAGGTGACCTTCAAATGATCGTTGCGGCTGGGATCCAGATCGAGCTTGCCGTGCTTGATCAAATCAGCGGTAAACTCGGTGATGTGCACCATTTTGGTTGATTTGGCATTTTCAAATGCTGTCCCGGTGATGGGATTGACCGGCACTTCCATGAAATCGGCCGGACCGTTCATGGTATCCATGTACTGGTTGATGACCCGCCACATATGACCGCACTCGCCGCCCAGAATCCATTTGACACCCAGCCGCTTGGCCTCGGCATACATTTTGGAATTGAGCCGCTTCATGGTTTCATGGGAGGTAAAAAAGCCGAAATTACCGCCCTCGGAAGCATATGTGCTCCAGGTGATGTCAAAGCCGTATTTTTCCTTTAAAAAATGGAAGAGCATCATATAGCCTGCACAGGTGTAAGTGCCGGGATCGGCAAAGACATCCCCGGAAGGCGTTATGAATAAAATATCGGCGCCCTTTTTGTTAAACTGCGGCTCCATCCGTACACCGGTAATTTCCTCGATGTCATCAACAAAAAAGTCGAGCATATCCTTAAAGGCATGGGGCTGAATACCCAGGTGGTTGCCGGTGCGGTAGCAGTTGGCCACCGGAGTCGCAATCCAGTCGATGTTCAGCCCGATCAGATTCAACAGCTCGCGGCCCATGATGGTAATCTCGGCCGTGTCGATCCCGTATGGGCAAAACACCGAGCAGCGCCGGCACTCTGAACATTGAAACAGGTAGTACCACCACTCTTTTAACACATCCAGCCCCATGGGCCGGGCACCGTTGAGTTTGCCCAGGATTTTGCCGGCCCGGGTAAAATCATTGCGATAGACCGAGCGCAACAGCTCGGCTCTGACCACCGGCATGTTTTTGGGATCACCGGTGCCGATAAAATAGTGGCATTTGTCGGCACAGGCACCGCATCGAACACAGATGTCCATGAAAACCTTAAAAGATCTGAATTTCTCAAGGCGCTCTTTAAAACCATTGTGGATGATCTCCTGCCAGTTTTCAGGCAGTTGCCAATCATCTTCGACCGGGTTCCAGGGTCGGGCATTGGGCAGCCCGACATATTCAACGCTTTTCGGATTCGACGCGTAGCAGTAGATCCCTTTGCGAATATCAATCGGGGTTTCCATCCAGTCCGCATTGGGAGGACGGTGGTCGATCTGGATGAGCTCTTCAGGTTTGGGTATTTCGTCTGCCATATTTTGCTCCTTATTCTTCCGCTGGCTTTTCTTCTTCCGCGGCTGCCTCTGCCGGCTCTGCGGCAGGAACTTTTCCCGGCATCTTATCAACAGGCAATCCAGCCTCTATCATTTTATCGCGAAATTCATCTTCATATTCTTCGTAAGTGTGAACCGGAACCGGGTAATTCCAGGGATTGACATGTCGGTTGGCCCGGGTATCCGTGGTCAGGTTGCGTGTCGGGCTCAGAAAGATTCCCCCCAGGTGCATCAATTTACTGAACGGAAAATAGGCCAACAAAATGCTGACAAAAAACAGATGGATATAAAAAACAGCTCCCACACCTTCGGGAATGGTGGGGTGCAAGGTCACCAGGCCCATGGTGAGTTCTTTGGCGGCGCTGACATCGATTTTAGCGACATAGCGCATCAGAATACCGGTCAGTGCGATACCGAATATCAAAAACAGCGGAAAATAATCACTTGCCAGGGAGATATAGCGAACCTGGCGGATAAACAGGCGCCTCGAAAACAGGTAGGCCACGGCCGCCAACAGGACAATGCCGGACAGGAAGACACCCGGCAGGCCGAATTGAAGGCCCGGATATAAAATTTCAATCCGGAAAAAACTGTCGACGTTTTCCACCAGGGTAACGAAAAACGGCACCGGATCGGTAAAAAACCGCAGGTGCCGCACCAGGACAGCCAGAAACGCGTAATGGAAAGCCAGGGCCCCGACCCACAAAAATATCTCCAGCTGATAGGAAATTGTCGCGCCTTCTTTTAACCGCATGCGTGTATTGCGAAACAGGGACCTGAAGGTCAATATTTCCAGTGCCATGCGTGCAGCCACCTGCCAGCGGGTCGCAGGACAATCCAGCATGGAATGCTTAATCCAGGGCAGTGATTTCTGCTGGCCGCCGGTGGTGGGAATACGAAAGGGTACCGCCGAGCGCGACCAACCGATGACTTTGTAGGCAAAGCCCACGATAAAAGTGAGCAGTGCCAGGTAAGGAATAATAATTCCAAAAACAACCTGCAGTCCTATCGCCGCACCCGCCCATGCAATTAAAAACAGCGCAATAACAACGATGAGTGAAAACATGTACCTTGCATTCATTGGCCAGAACCTCACTTGAAGGCTTCACGTTATCTAAACTCGGTCCGAAGCCTCAATCTGTAATTAACATCTCGAATTTGCCGCCGTAAGCGTAATTACATTCCGGTGGCTTCCGATTTGCCGCAAAAAAATAAAGGGCATCTGGAAATTTTGAAACTTTTCGGTTGTAAATTATCTATTTAAGGAATTGATTAATCAGATTTAAGATATAGCGGAGCCATCCGCCTCGGGCGGACCATAGTTCGTCAATTCTTGTCGGACTATGGCGGGTTCAATCTTCAATATTTATTCCCTATGGTCCCTCGAGTGTCTCCGAAATCAGACCGGCTCGTTCAAATGCTCTAAATGTCCGGTTTCTCGTCTCATTTGCACTGATTTGAAAAATCTTTTCCCTGCACTGCATATATATATCAAACGCCATCAAACATAGCTGGTCGATTTTAGACTCGAATGCGGTTAATTCTGCGGCAAAGTTGCTATCGCGGAGCTCTTTGGTCAGATTCTCCCGAAGAACCTTTTTTAAAGATAAGATGAATGCGGTGGCTTGAGCGGGGGTAAAACTTTGAGCGGCCCGAATCCTGATGATAGGATCCAGATGGGAGGTGATGGTCACAGGATCCATGCTGTGTATGAGTTGGTCCAGCAATCCCTTAAGACCATTTAACATGGTGCCGCCAACCGGGTTGGCAAACTGATCTTTATTGCTTTTAAGAAATTCAGCGGTATCCGGCGCATAGGTTTGGGCGGCTAAATCAAACCATTTTTTTACAATGACAGATTTTTTTTGTTCTAAAATTTTTTCCAAACCTTTACCCATGAAAACTCCAGCCGACCTGACCGTTTATTATGATAGCGCTGCAAAAAACTATTTGAGCTTGATGGTCAGGCCGAAGTGGATACGTATAAACGACTTCGCATTTCCTGTCAAGGATAAATGATTCGGGCATGGAGGATCTTGAAACAAATTTAAAATAGTCGCATTAGATGGATATACAAAACCAAAAAATTCCAATTCTCAAGCACCAAATAACAAATAAATTTCAATCTACAATATTCAATGACCAAAACGATGCTAACAATTGTATCGCATCATATCGCAAAGCCTGGTATCTCGGTGTTGATAATAGGGCGAAAGACAGCTGAATTATCATTTGTTTGGCCTGCGACGAGCTCAGTCGTGTCGATTTTTGAATTTGGGTAATTGGGATTTGTTTGAGATTTGTTATTTGGAACTTGGATTTTTATGGTTTCCTTCAAGCAAGCAACTATTGTAAATTCAGCCAATTACAGGTATACATGAGGAGCTTATTCGATAGGCCGAAGGGTTCTGGCTTTGAAAAGAGCGCCGAACCGATCCGATTATTATTCAACAATGCCCAGCAAGAGTGCCTGGTCATCATCGGCCGGATGATCTCCGGCAAACTGCTCAACATCCCCCATGATCGCAGCAGCAACATCCTACGGGGCGGCGGCATTGTCGGTAGCAAGCGGTTGAAGGAGGCGCTCCTCGCCGTAGGTTTCTCCATCCGCATTGAATCGTTCGGAAAGTCCGTCCGTATAAACGAGAAAGCGATCTCCCGGCATCAATTGAATTTCCGTTACAGGGATCTCTATATTATAGGGCTCTATGCCCAGCGGATAAACACCGGGGCTGTCCAGCTCGAAGGCCTTTTTTTCGGATGATCGGTAGATCATCGGCAGCGGTTGGCCGGCCCGGGCAATTCGCATGGTTTGCTGACCGGCATCATAAACCGCGTACAGAGCGGTCATAAAACTGGGATCGGCAACTTTGCAAAGATGCTGGTTGAGGTATTGCAAGACGGCGGCCGGGTCATTGGGAGAAGCTGAATAGGCCCGAAAGAGGGCACAGGTCATGGCCATCAAAACCGCGGCGGGAGCACTGTGCCCCTCTGCATCGGCAATCAGAAAACCCCAGCGATTGTCCGGTATTTCGATGATGTCATAATAATCCCCGCCGGCATAACGGCTGGTTTCATAGTGCGCGGCCAGCTTGAACCCGTCAATTTGCGGCAGCTTTTTGGGCAGCAGCTTGCGCTGCACTTCGGAAACCACTTCCAACTCATGCTCGAGCTGATCTTTTTGGCTTTCGACTTCACGTTTGAGGCGATGGATGGTCAGGTGGGTGTTTACCCGGGCAATCACCTCGTCAGGTTGAAAGGGTTTGGTAATATAGTCGACAGCTCCCAGATGCAGCCCTTTGACCTTGTCTTCGGTTTCCCCCAGGGCTGAGAGAAAAATCACAGGGATATCCGCGGTGGCGGGATCGGCCTTTAATTGGCGACAAACCTCATAGCCGTCAATATCGGGCATCATGATATCCAGCAGGATCAAATCCGGCAGCGCTTTGCCGGCAATGGCCAGTGCCCCGTTCCCGTTTTTGGCAATCAGCAACTTGCACCCGACACCCTCAAGGGTCTGAAAAAGTACCTGCAAATTGGTAGGATTGTCGTCAACCAATAGGATGGATTCGGTATCTGAGCTATTGTTTCCCATCAAATAGACTCCCGGTGCAAAATGGCCGATACTGTTCGATTAAGTCGCCCGGCCAGAGGTAACACCTAAAAGCACTATGAAAGAACTTCAACTCCTGATTCGACGGAATCGGCGATCGGGATTAGAGATTGAAAACCGCTGACTTCAAATATTTCCTTCACAAACTCATTCAGAGAGCAGAGGACAATTTTGCCTTCCCTGCGTCTCATTTCTTTGGCGGCGCTCAACAGAACCCTTAGTCCGGCACTACTGAGATATTCCAGGGCGCCTAAATTGAATAGAACGCGGGTTGTTTGCCCCTCAAGCGCTTCCTTGACGACTTTTTCGGCTTCCGGAGAAGAATCTGCATCCAATCGCCCTTTTATGGCAATCGAGACAATTCCGTTTTCCTCTTTCTGCGTAATTTCCATTTCCAGATCCTTTTGATAAACGAATTAATAATTCCTTGCTTTTTTTCAGCTTAAATTAATATTAATAATTCATTTATTACTTTAAATCAATATACTATTTGACCTGATTTCGAAAATTTCCTATTTGATGCTGCCGCATTGGATAAAATCCCTTAGAGGATAATTAAGTCACAGCTAATTACTCCGCCCTGGAAAAATAGCATTATAGCGAATTAATTAAGGAGGAAAATATGTATTTCGACAAACCCGGAAAAGACAACACGGACCAAACCCTGAAATTTGCCGCAGACAGAGGCAGAGAACTGGGATTAACAGAAGCGGTGGTGGCAACTTCTAGCGGTAAAACGGCCTACAAAGCCTTGGAAGTGTTTGATGGCTTCCAGGTGACAGTCGTAACCTATCATTGCGGCTTTAAGGAGCCCTTCAAAAACAGAATGGAAGATGAAGTCAGGAAAGATATCGAGGACCAGGGAATTCGAGTCATTGCCTCCAGCCATGCGCTATCCGGTGTGGAACGCTCGGTGGCCAAAAAGCATTCCGGCATTTATCCGGTGCTGCTGATCGCCGACAATTATTTGACAATTGCAAAAAATTGCATAAAAGGATTATAATGAAGGTGAACAAAGAAACTAACCCTAAGCCTCTGAACCTGGAATTTGTGAACGCTTACAATGTTCTTTATCGCCGGCATATCCCCCAAAACAAAAATAATTGAGGATTACCCTCAACGATGTACTGTCTGTGGTTTGCAACAGGCCTTTCAAACCCGGATTGACCATTACTTGAACATATTTTTTATCCCGGTAATGAGGGTCAAAAAAGGCGAGCCATTCACCATTTGCGAGCGTTGTCACAGAACAAAAAATGAATTCAGACGGGAACAATCGCCTTATCAGGAAGAAACCGGGCTTCTGTGCAAATTCTGCGGGAATCCGGTCCACAAGGGGTTTTTCTATTGTCCATACTGTGGGAAAAAGCTGTAAAAGAGGTTGAAAGGTTCAGTGTTCAACGTTTAGGGTTGAAAAATCCCTAAACTGATCATATTAAAATGATTCTGTCTTCATCGGATTTGTAAATCTTTATCACTCCACGATTTTTTGGGTGTTTATCGAAATAGTGAACATTACCTTTCGTTTTTAGCCTGTGAACCTTGAACCCTGAACCTTGAACCTATAAGTTGGAACCAACCAGCTTGTTTATTAACACAAAATTTGAATAGAAACCTCCCGCATACCAATAACCTCCCCTTTGAGCGCCACGTTGTCCTGGTTGCGCCGCAAATCCACTGGAATACCGGCAATATCGGTCGTACCTGCCTGGCTACGGGTGCCGACCTGCATCTCATCAGGCCCCTGGGTTTTTCGCTTGACAGTCGTGAGGTAAAAAGAGCCGGACTTGATTACTGGGAAAATGTTAAGCCGGTGGTCTGGGATAATTTTAACGATTTCCTGGAAAATACGGCGCCGCAACATGATGAGGTGGCGGTGTTTTCAAAAAGGGGATCAAAATCTTTCTGGTCCATGATCTGTCCAAGGCGGCAATTTCTTATTTTCGGATCGGAAACCCGAGGGCTTCCCGACAGTATCCTGTGCAAATTCTCCGATGCTACCTATCATATACCCATCACATCTGAAATTCGGTCGCTAAACCTGTCTACCGCCGCCGGAATCGCATTGTATGAAAGCCTGCGCACTGCCAAACCCTTTCATGGCTGGCCGCAGGATAGATAAAGAATCGTTCAAAGGTTCAAAGTTTAGCGTTCAGGGTGTGGATTAGTTTTCCACAGTTTTATGTATTATGTTTCATAGATAGCTAATACATATGCTAAATAATAAACGGTTCGGAAGACTCCACCTCAGTGGCTCGAACGAACCGGCAATGATCCCAAATCAAATATCCATAGATAGGGGATAGTCAGCAAGGCCTGTGCGGCCTTGCTGTATTTGTTTTTATTACACAGACAATGGAAATCGTAATCGTTTCCCGCTAAGTTCGCTGGGAATGTCAAAATACAATTATGCGCCTGCGGCAGCCGCTTTTTCCTGCAGAGCCGTGAATTCATTCCCGTTGCCGTCAAGCTCCGCCAGCACAGCGTCCAGCCCGGCAGCCAGATCCGTCCTATAACCTTGCAGCGCCAGGGCCCGGCTAATAGCAGGGATGAAAAAAAGAAGGTTGTCAGCGGAAGATGAATACCCCATCAGGCCTACGCGCCAGACCTTCCCTTTAAGGCGTCCAAAGCCGCCGCCGATGTCCAGTCTGAATTTTTCCAGCAGGTAACGCCTTAATTTAATATCGTCCACACCTTGCGGGATCATAACCGTATTCAGCGTCGGCAAGCGGTATGCCTGATCCACCAGCATTTTGAGACCCAGTGCTTCCACGCCGGCCACCAGCGCTTTATGATTTTTCAGGTGACGGGCAAACCGTTTATTCAGTCCCTCTTCGTGGATCAACAGCAGTGCTTCCAGTAATCCGTAATTTAAAGTACTCGAACTCGTATGATGGTAAACTCTTTCATTGCCCCAGTACTTTTCAATCAGTGATATATCCAGATACCAGCTGCTGACCGGGGTTTTGCGCTTTTTTATCATTTCAACGGCCCGGTCGCTGAAAGTTATGGGTGAAAGCCCTGCTGCACAGCCGATACACTTCTGGGAGCAGCTGAAACAGCCATCTATACCCCACTCATCGACCTTGATTTCAATTCCACCGAGTGAAGAGACCGTGTCCAGCACAATCATCGTATCATATTGTTTGGCCAATTGAGCGATGTCGTCTATGGGCTGAAGGACGCCGGTGGATGTCTCGGCATGAACCAGCGCGATCAATTTGTATGAACCCTGTTTCAGCTCGGCTTCCACCCGTGCCGGATCGATCGGTTTGCCCCAGTCTTCTTCAATGACCGTGATCTCAGCACCCTGCCGTTCCGCCATCTGGCGGATACGATCACCAAAAAATCCGGCAACACAAACCAGAATCCGATCGCCGGGTTCGATCAAATTGGCTACGCAAGCCTCCATCCCGGAAGAACCGGTGCCCGGCATGGCATTGGCAAGACGGTTTTGGGTGCCGAAAAGCGGCGGCAGCAATTCACTGATTCGGTCTAAAACCTTGAGATACACCGGATCTAGGTAACCGATGACCGGTGAGGATAATGCTTTGTATACCCGGGGGTGGACATCTAACGGTCCCGGCCCCATCAATCTGCGCAACGGTGCTTCCTGTCGTTGTAAGTTCAATGCTTCCATGTATCACGTTCCCCTTTTCGTATATTTTTACTGGATCGATTCAGCAACCGAAGCGTGGACTTATATTGGAATCGGTCCGCAATGTCAAGTATATGAAAAAGAGGGGCGCACGCAGCACATAACGCTAAGGTCAAGGTAAAATCTTAACCGGATGAAATGATAGATAGATCCGTTGTTTGAGATTTTGAATTTGAACCATTGGAATTTATTTGGGATTTGAAAATTGGTGCTTGAAATTTATTCTGTACCGCCATTGGCTATCAGTTAAATTGGATAATGCCTTTAGGCTGCATCGGTAGCGCGTTGGCGGTTTTCGAAATCTTTTTTGACATGATTAAAAAGCAGTGCGGCACTGTCTTTTACAGGTTGGTTCCAGAATTTTTCAACCCGTTGGGCAATGCGGACAATGTTATCAGCAGCCAGACTATTTCGATAATTGGGTAAAAATGGATGGCGTTTGCGAATCGAGGATAAAACGGACCGGTCTTTGTATACGAAGCCAAAGTAATCGGCTTCAATGGCAAGAATCTCCCCCAAGATCTGGCTGATTTTAGAGGCCATTTTGGAGTCATCCGGATTTTCGCCCATGTTGATGACAATACGGGGGCGGCATTGTTGAAAAATTCGGCCGACTTCTTCTCCGGCCTGGGGGTCTTCATCAATAATTTGTTGATGAACATCTTTAATTGAGAGCGCCTGTTCGTCCATCGGTCGCTTATACAGTTCGTGCAGCATTTCCCGCACGGCATAATTGCGAACCATCTGTCTTTCGATTGCACGCAGCAAAAAATTCTTCATAAATACCAGCATCCCCATCACAGCCGTCGGCTCCGGTGTCGTCACCAGCAGTCCATTGGATGAAAGACGGAAAAAGTCGAGGGTGTTGAACGATGCGCCGGCGCCAAGATCCAGCAAAATGTATTCCGCCGGCAGTCTATGGATGCGGGAAATAAGTTTAATTTTTTGTGCATAGGCCAAGTTGGCCATAAAGGGAGTCTTGCCCTCGCCGGGTAAAAAGAAAAGATTGGGATTGTCGGAGGAAACCAGCAACTCGTCCAGTTCAGCACTGCGGGCTTTGAGAAAATCTCCGACACCGGGATGACGATTTGAAAGTCCCAAAAAGGAGTGCAAATTTGCCCCGCCAAAATCCAAATCCACCGCAATAACCCGATGTCCCATTTCAGCGAGAGCAATTGCCAGATTGGCCGACATGAATGATTTTCCAACGCCGCCTTTTCCGGAGGCTATCGGTATGACGATGCCCTGGGAATTGTTGTTCTGGTTTTTTTTCGGCTTTAAATATTTGAACGGATCCATGTCAACCGATTGACGCCACTTTATAATTGAAGATTGAATAATTAAGGGATGCCGTCGATTTATAGAACACCCAGCATCCCGATACCAGTATCCATAAGTCAGTAGCCAGCGACCGTCAGCCAGAAACCAGTCCCGACAGCCGATACCAGCCAACCTTTGCCCAGTAAGGTTTGACAGTGGATAGAATATGTTTATATTTCTGACCGCAAATTTTAGACCAATTAATTACTCCGCCTTAAAAACTAGGGCTGCCAGGTGCGGATTAATTATAGGGGAGAAAAATGATGCGCTTTGACAAATTCACCATAAAATCTCAGGAATTGATTCAAAACTCCCAGGCGCTGGCATCCCAGTATAACCACCAGCAAATTGAGCCTGAACACCTGCTGGCAGCGATGCTCGGGGTACCGGAAGGAATTGCCGCTGCCATGCTCCGTAAGCTGGGAGTTTCGCCGGATAAAATTTCGAGCGAGATAAAAACCGCTGTCGAAAAATTACCGAAAGTCAGTGGTGGCGGTATCGGTGAAGCCCATCTGTCTCCGAGGGTCAAGGCCGTGCTGGAAGCTGCTTTTGCCGAAGCCACGAAGATGAAAGATGAATACGTCAGCATCGAACATATTTTTTTGGCCGTTGCCGAAGAAAAACAGGGAGCGGCTGCCGGAATTCTCTTTCGTGCCGGTGCCACACGGGATTCGATCCTGAAAGTGCTGCTGGAAATTCGCGGTACCCAGCGCATTACCGATCCAAATCCTGAGGAAAAATATCAGGCTTTGGAACGTTTTAGTCGAGATCTCACCGACCTGGCGCGTCTGGGCAAGCTGGATCCGGTGATCGGCAGAGATGATGAAATCCGTCGAATTGTCCAGGTTCTTTCCAGACGAACCAAAAATAATCCGGTCCTGATCGGTGAGCCGGGTGTCGGGAAAACAGCCATCATTGAAGGCCTGGCCGGACGCATTGTGGCCGGAGATGTTTCCGAAACTCTCAAAAACCGGCGCCTGGTAGCCCTGGACATGGGGTCGCTTATCGCCGGAGCAAAATACAGAGGCGAGTTTGAAGATCGTCTCAAAGCGGTTTTAAAAGAAGTGGAAAGTGCCGAGGGTGAGATTATACTTTTTATCGATGAGCTGCACACCGTCGTGGGAGCCGGTGCCGCCGAGGGGGCGATGGACGCCTCAAACATGCTCAAACCGGCCCTTGCCAGGGGCACATTGCGCTGTGTGGGGGCAACGACCTTAAACGAATATCGTAAGTATATTGAAAAAGATGCCGCTCTGGAAAGACGGTTTCAACCGGTTTTGGTCAAAGAGCCCACCGTGGAAGATACCATATCGATTCTGCGCGGATTAAAGGAAAAATATGAGGTGCACCATGGGGTCAGGATCAAAGATTCGGCCATTGTGGCCGCGGCCACACTTTCCGACCGCTATATTGCCGATCGCTTTCTGCCGGACAAAGCCATTGATTTGATCGACGAGTGTGCCTCCAAATTGCGCATTGAAATTGACAGCATGCCGGCGGAAATCGATGAGACTCAACGAAAAATAACCCAGGCCGAAATCGAACGCCAGGCCTTGAAAAAAGAAACCGACCCCGCTTCCCGCGAACGTTATAAAAAATTGGAAGCCGATCTGGCCGATATGAATGATGAGTTTAAGTCCATGAAGGGGCACTGGCAAAATGAAAAAGACACGATCCAGAACATTCGTAAAATCAAGGAAGAGCAGGAGCAGCTGAATCAGGAGGCACAACTGGCAGAGCGGGAGGGCGATCTGGCTAAAGTTGCCGAAATCCGCTACGGCCGGACCACGGAACTTCAAAAGCGCCTTGAGGAGGTCAACCGGATACTTTCCGAACTTCAGGCCAACAGCAAAATGCTCAAAGAGGAGGTCGATGACGAGGATGTAGCCGAAGTAATCTCCCGCTGGACGGGGATTCCGGTCAGCAAAATGCTCGAAGGAGAAAGGGAAAAACTGGTCCACATGGAAGCGCGGCTTCACAAACGGGTGATCGGGCAAGACGAGGCGGTGGAGGCGGTCTCCAATGCGGTGCGCCGTGCCCGCTCCGGCCTGCAGGATCCCAACCGTCCGATCGGATCTTTTATATTTATGGGACCGACCGGGGTGGGTAAGACCGAGTTGGCTAAAGCATTGGCGGCATTTATATTTGACAGTGAGCAGGCCATGATCCGAATCGACATGTCCGAGTTTATGGAAAAGCACTCTGTGGCGCGACTCATCGGGGCGCCTCCGGGTTATGTCGGATACGAGGAAGGCGGTTATCTGACCGAAGCGGTGCGCCGTCGTCCGTATTCCGTGGTGCTGTTTGACGAAATTGAAAAAGCGCATCCGGAGGTCTTCAATGTTTTGCTTCAAATTTTAGATGACGGCCGCATGACCGACGGTCAGGGCCGTACGGTGGATTTTAGAAACACCCTGGTTATCATGACGTCGAATATCGGCAGCCAATGGATTCAGGAATTGGCAGCCTCCGACCGCCAAGAAATGGAACAACGGGTCACTGAAGCTTTACGGACAAATTTTAAACCTGAATTTTTAAATCGGATTGATGAAAAGATAATTTTCCGGAATCTGGACCCGGAACAAATCGTTGAAATCGTTAGAATTCAAATCAATAAACTGCGTGATCGCTTGGCAGCTAAAGATATTGAGCTGGCTTTATCGAATGGTGCCGTTTCCTTAATTGCCGAAAAGGGGTATGACCCGGTGTATGGTGCCCGACCACTAAAACGGGTGATTCAACAATATATCGAAAACCCTTTGTCCCTGGAAATATTAAAAGGCAATATTGCCGAGGGTTCCCGGGTAAGTGCCGCGGTTGAAGGAGAGCGGATCGTGTTTAATTAAAAATTTATTGTAATCGCGTTGAACTCATCGTAAGATCCCTGGCACAAAATCGGAAATTAGCCTTTATGACACTTTCAATCTCTGAAAAACTACGCCGTTTCTATGATCAATTTTCGCGCAATGATCATGTCCTGGTTGTCATCAATGCCGACCCGGATGCCATTGCCAGTGCCATGGCGGTCAGCCGATTGCTGTGGCGCAGGGTCGTAAATGTCACCATTTCCCCGGTTAATACGATCAATCGGCCGGACAATCTGGCGATGCTAAAACTGTTGAGAGTCGTTCTGGTTCCCCATACCGATATCGATCTCACACAGTACAGCAAGATTGTCATGGTGGATTCCCAGCCGGATCATAATGAATTCATGGACCGGCTTACCCCGCATGTCATCATCGATCACCATCCAGAAACCAGTGCCAAGGCATCCTACTTAGATATCCGGCCCAATTATGGCGCCACAGCTTCGATCATGACCGAATACCTGCGGGCGGCCAGAATAAAACCATCGGTCAACCTGGCTACCGGCCTGTTCTACGCCATTAAAACAGACACCAACGCCTTTAAAAGACAGACCGTGATCGAAGATGTCCGTGCTTTTCAGTATCTTTTTCGCTATGTCAATATCCACCTGGCGCGTAAAATCGAACAGGCTGACCTCAGACTCGATTTTTTAAAATATTTTAAAACCGCGCTGCATACCATGAGGCTGCGCAAAGGCCGCGTCTTTGTCCATCTGGGCCCGGTCGTTAATCCGGACGTTTGCGTTATTATTGCTGATTTTTTCATGAGAATCGTTTCCGTCACCTGGAGCATTGTATCCGGTACGTACGACAATAAACTGATTGTTATCTTCAGAAACGATGGCATTCGAAAAAATGCCGGTAATGTCGCCAAAAAAAGTTTTGGTCAATTCGGCTCGGCCGGTGGGCACAAAAATATGGCCCGCGCTGAGTTTGCTTTATCTGATATAGCAGAGCAGGTCGATATTCGGGATGAGAAAAAACTTTTACGGTGGCTGATTAATCGGGTGGAAAAACGCGCGGGCAAAAAGTGATAAGTAAGCTAAGTTTCTGAAAACTTGTTGTCAGAGCAATCCCGATAAGGGCTTAAGGTAAATGTCATTTGATAAATCCAGTATAAACGTAACCATTCTCGGCTCCGGCACCTGCGTGCCGTCGCTGCAACGAGGATCATGCTCTGTTCTAATGCAAATCGGAACCACCCACTTGCTTTTTGATTCGGGCCCGGGTACCATGCGACGGCTTCTGGAGGCCGGAACAACTATTTTTGATCTGGATTATCTATTTTACAGTCATTTTCATCCGGATCATAGCGCGGAATTGGCTCCCCTGATTTTTGCCACGAAATACCCGGATGGCAATCGCCGGCAAATCCCCCTAACTATCCTTGGCGGCCGGGGATTGATCGATTTCTTTGCAGGACTTAAAGCTGTATATGGATCATGGATCGAGCTTGCTCCGGGATTGCTCAAATTTCTGGAATTTGACAATACCACAAGAGATTCAAAAAATTTTAATGACTTTTCCATAGAAACCGCACCGGTAGAACACAATCCTGAAAGTATTGCCTACCGCATCACGAGTGCCGACGGCGGTTCGGCAGTTTATTCCGGTGATACAGACTTTAGTGAAAACCTGGTCGAGCTGGCAAAAGATGCGGATCTATTAATATGTGAGTCAGCTCTGCCCGACAGCATGCGGGTAAAAGGGCACCTGACCCCGTCGATGGCGGGTGAAATGGCAACCCGTGCCGGTGTGCACAGGCTTGTGCTCACTCATTTTTATCCGGATTGCCAAAACGCTGACATAACGCAGGAATGCCGGAAAACTTACAGCGGCCCATTGCTCCTGGCAGAAGATCTTATGCAAATAGAAGTTATACGTTAATGCGCTATTACCCCATACATTTAGACATTCAAAATAGAAATTGTTTGGTCGTCGGCGGCGGCGGCGTGGGCTCCCGCAAAGTCACGACACTGTTAAAATGCGGTGCCAGAGTCACCGTAGTCAGTCCCGAAATATCCGAACGACTGCAGAAACTTGCAGATTCCGCACCGCTGACGCTCAAGCCTCGTCCGTACCGAACCGAAGATCTATCGGGAATGTTTCTGGTGATCGGAGCCAGCGATGATGAAACCTTGAACCGACAAATCAGCAGTGATGCCGAGCGTCGCAACATCCTGTGTAACATCGCCGACCGGCCAGAAAAGTGCAACTTCATTCTCCCCTCGATTGTTCGGCGAGATGATCTGGTCATTACCATATCGACATCCGGCAGAAGCCCGGCATTGGCAAAAAACTTGCGCAAAAAACTTGAGAGCCAGTTTGGCGAGGAATATGGGGTTTTTCTGCAGCTCATGGGTGCTATCCGCAACAAGCTTTTAAGTCAGGCCCACGAACCCGAAGCCCATAAGCCTCTTTTTGAGCAGCTGATCGAAAGCGATTTGATGACAATGATACAGGAGGCCAAAACAGAAGATATTAACGCCTTGCTGTTTAAAATATTAGGCGCTGGGTATCGCTTCGAGGAATTAATACGATTGTAAAAAGGCCGGATAATGGAAATTTTGATCATATTGACGATTCTGTTTTACATGTTCAGCAGTGCTGCATATTGCGCCTATTTATTTCTTCAAAAAAACGTTTTGCAGCGCAGTGGATTTTTTATCCTGACCGCCGGATTTTTATGCCACACAGCAGTCTTGATTTACCAAATTGCCGGCACCGGTCATCTGCCGATCGGCAATTTGCATGAAACGCTGTCATTGGCGGGATGGTCCATCGCCGGCCTATTTCTAATCATTCAAATCAAATTCAATCTGAAAATATTGGGCGTATTTGCCGCGCCGTTGGTGACCCTGGTTATGATCATCGTTTCCCAGTTGCCCAATGAAACGGCTCAAGTAACCGCTATATTTAAAAACTTCTGGTTAATTTCACACGTGGTGGCCATCTTTATCGGCGAAGCAGGCTTTGCCCTGGCATGCGGTCTGGGTCTGCTATATCTTATACAGGAAAACGCGATTAAAACCAAAAAGCGGCGTTTCTTCTTTAGAAGATTGCCGTCGCTGGACCTGCTCGATGCCACAGGATATGCCTGCATCGTGGTGGGATTTACCATGCTCACCTTAGGGCTGATCACCGGTTTTGTATATGCCAAATCAGTCTGGGGTCGATTCTGGAGTTGGGACCCCAAAGAAGTCTGGTCCGGCATCACCTGGCTTTTTTATGCTGCTTTGCTCCACGAGCGGCTTACGGTCGGTTGGCGCGGTCGCCGCTCGGCCATCATGGCAATTATTGGTTTTGGGGTGCTTTTATTCACCTTCCTCGGTGTGAATTTGCTGCTGGAAGGACACCATGCGGAATTCACCAAGTAAGAGTCGATTGAATACTGAAGATTGAAAATTGAATATTTATGGTATTCTATCGATTTTATTTTCGCATCCAATTAAATTCAACAAGAACATCATTAAAACAGATTGAAATCCTTAATTATTCATTCTTCAATTTTTAATTTTTAATTTTTATAAGCGCCGTTATGCCCGAGATCGTACTATTAGGAATAAATCACAAAACAGCCCCGGTGGAGCTAAGGGAGTGTATCGCCTTTTCCGGTGACGAATCGATAACTGCGCTCCAAAGGCTTCACCGGCAGCCTGATATTAATGAAGTACTTCTGTTTTCCACCTGCAACCGTGTTGAACTTTTATTGGTGACCGACGATAAACGCCGTACCATATCAGCCACGAAGGACTTTATTGCCGAATTTAACAAAATCCCGCTCGAGCAGTTTGATGACGCCCTCTATATCCATGAAGGCAACGAAGCGGTGCGCCATGTATTCAGGGTTGCTTCCAGTCTGGACTCCATGATGGTCGGCGAACCCCAGATTCTCGGCCAGATCAAGGATGCCTATCGAATGGCCACCGAGATGAAGTCATCCGGGGTTATTTTGAACCGACTGCTGCACCGAACTTTTTTTGTGGCCAAACGAATTCGAACCGAAACCGGTATTGGTGATCGAGCCGTATCCATAAGCTATGCCGCGGTGGAACTGGGACGCAAAATATTCGGCAACCTGGCAGGAAAATCAGTCCTGCTGGTTGGGGCCGGAGAAATGGCGGAACTGGCCGTCGAACATCTGATCCGCAATAAAGCATCTGAGATTTATGTGGCCAACCGCACCTTTGAAAATGGTGTCGAACTGGCCAAAAAATTTAACGGAAAAGCCATCCGGTTCGAAGAAATCACAAGCTTTTTGGAATTCTCAGACATAATCATCAGTTCAACCGGGTCTCCCGACTTTGTGATCACCCGCGACCAGGTAAAAACCGTTATCCGTAAACGGCGCAATCGGCCGATATTCTTTATCGATATCGCTGTTCCCCGGGATATTGACCCCCGGATCAACCGGCTGTCGAACTCATATGTTTACGATATTGACGATCTTCAAGGGGTGGTTGATGACAACATCGAAGATCGTCAGCACGAAGCCATCAAAGGAGAGCGAATTATTGATGAAGCGGTCATCAGCTTTCGGCAATGGTATGACAGTTTGGAGGTCGTACCAACCATTATCGCACTGAGAAATAAAATGGAAACGATTGCCGCAGCCGAAATTCAAAAAACGCTGCAGTCCCATAATATCCACGAAGACAGTGTTTCAGCAATTCAAAAAATGGCCGGATCCCTCATTAATAAGATCCTGCATGATCCCACTATATTTTTAAAAAAAGACGGTATGATGGAGGATAAATCCCTATATATCGATCTAGTAAGGAAACTATTTAAGCTGGATGGATAAAAAAACGGCGGACGGCAGAAGGCGTTCGGCGCACGGCTGAGGATGACTGCGATTTAAATGTTGGTTATGGGAAGGGTAGTAGGATATTATTAACCTGCTATTTTTAGTTTTCTCATGAATCGCTTTTCCCTATTTATTTTTTTTCATGGTATATACCGCAGTGTTCCTTCGAAGTCGTGCGGTAAATACCAAAAACCATATTATTTATGGAGAAAATGTAATGAAAAAAGCAGCGTTTTTATTCCCTGGGCAGGGTTCCCAGAGTGTTGGAATGGGTGAGGAATTTTACCGGGAGTATGACATTGTTCGTGAAATTTTTGATATGACGGCAGAAATTACCCGAATCAACATATCCAAACTCTGTTTCAAAGGACCAATGGAAGATTTGACCATGACAGTAAACCTTCAGCCGGCCGTGACAGCGGTCAACCTTGCCTGTTTGGCCGTAATTGAAAAAGAATATACCACTTATCGGTTTTGTGCCGGCCACAGCCTGGGTGAATATGGTGCCCTTTGCGCAGCGGGTGTCAATTCAAAAGAAGATATTATCCGTCTGGTGTATAAAAGAGGTGAATTGATGCATCGCGAAGCCGGCAAGCATCACGGGGCAATGCATGCGATCGTGGGCCTTCCCATCGAAGCGGTCTCTGAGCTTGTTGCCGAAGTCCAAAAGGATGGCATTGTATCGGTTGCCAACCACAATACGCAGCTCCAAATCGTAATTACCGGAGCCCCGCCGGCAGTTGAACAGGTATCATCTATGGCAGTAGCCAAAGGTGCCAAGTCTGTTCCCTTGAAAGTAAGCGGTGCCTGGCACAGTGAGCTGATTAAAGGCGCCCAGGATGAATTCAAAGATTATCTTGATACGATAGAGTTTGACGCCCCGCAAAAACAGATCTTCTTTAACGTCACCGCAGGCCCGGAAGAAAATCCAGCCGAAATCAGGAACGTCATGGCCCGTCAGTTGTGCAGCCCGGTGCGCTGGTACGACACGATGAACAAATTAATGGAAGAAGAAGTTGAGGTCTTCGTTGAAGTCGGACCGGGCAGAGTGCTTGCCGGGCTGCTGAAAAAGACCCTGCCCAGAGACTATCCCGGCAATATTTACAATGTTGCGAACCTGAAGCAGCTCGAAAAATTTTTAAAAAACGCATAAAAAAAATTATTTACATTATTTTTTCTCTATGTTATCTAAATAGGCTTTTAATGATAAACTTACTATAATTTTATAAGGTCGGGTCATGAAAAAGAAAGATAAAGAATTTTTCAAAGAATATCTCACCGAACGGCTGGAAGATCTTTTAAATCAGGCGGATAACACGGTCTCCGGTATGACCGAGACCAAAGAAAACTTTCCGGATCCAACGGACCGTGCGGCACTGGAGGCCGATCGTAATTTTATGCTGCGTATCCGCGATCGGGAAGCCAAATTGATAAAAAAAATCAAGTCGGCCCTGGAACGGATTGAAAATGACACCTATGGCGTTTGTGATTCCTGCGGTGAAGATATATCTCTCAAAAGGCTGAAAGCCAGGCCCGTGACCACTCAATGTATTGATTGTAAGTCCAAAGAGGAGGCTTTAGAAAAAGCCCTTGGATTATAGCGAGCAGGTCGGGATCGATCTTCATATACACACAACGGCTTCCGATGGTACCTTGACGCCATCGGAAGTTATTTCCCAGGCCCTCAAGCTTAAGCTTAAGGCAATCGCTATCACGGATCATGATACCCTTGCCGGGTCAAAAGAGGCTTTGCAAGCCGGTATTCCCTCTCCCCTGAACTTTTTAACCGGTGTTGAAATAAGTGCCGCACCTCCTCGGTTTTATGCCGGCTCCGGCAGTTTTCATTTGCTGGGGTATTCAATCCGTCTCGATAATCCGGCGTTGAATCATGCCCTTGAAAAACTCCAACAGGCCAGAAAAAATCGCAACCCGACGATTGTAAGCCGTTTAAATGACATCGGGATAATGATCACGCTGGATGAAGTCCGCCAAGAAGCCGGCGAAGGGCAGTTGGGCAGACCTCACATCGCGACGGTTTTGGTAAAAAGGGGTATTGTCGGATCTATTGATCAGGCATTTGATCGATATCTGGGCACAGATGGACCTGCCTATGTTGATAAATTCCGTATTGAGTGCCACAAAGCGATAGAGCTCATTCTGGCCGCCGGGGGAATTCCGGTCCTGGCACACCCGGGGCTGCTTAAATGCAAAACAAGCGACCAGTATGTCGAATTAATTGCAGGATTAAAGGAACTCGGAATCCAGGGGGTTGAAGTTTTTTATCCGGAGCATACGCCTGAACAAACTCGGCTCTTTGCTGAACTGGCGCAGCGTCATAATTTATTGCTGACAGGCGGTACCGATTTTCACGGCTCCATTCACCCGGAAATCACAATCGGATCTGGCAAAGGAGATCTGTTCGTTCCTTATGAATTGTATGAAAAACTAATTAATCCGCCCTGAAAAACAGCACCCTCAGGATTGTAAATTGTTCATTGAAAACTGAAGAAATTTAATAGTTCGAAGCTCCGGCGGCCTAATTACTTTATGCTTCGCATTTTTTTCTTTTAATTTAAATTCAGCTACTGGCATATTAAAAAAACAACCGTAATTAACAGACTGTACCCTATAGTTGCATAAAATTTTGAAATCCAACTTCGCTGCTGCAATGAAGACCATTGACAGTATTGACTGATCCTGGATTCTGGTTTCTGGATCCTGGATGTCGTTGAAATTCACCGATAGTGTCCTGTTAGATATCCAGCATCGAGTATCAAGCATCCAGCATCAGCGCGGAAAAAGCAAGGATCTCAGACATAACGGCCAGGCTAGATGACAAGAATTTATGCAATGTTAGGGTGTAATCTTTTACAGTTCTTCAGACTATGAATAATTATTAAAATGGAAGCAATCGATCCATCAGGAATTGAACAAATACTACAGTACGAATTCAATGATAAGAATCTGCTGCAGGAAGCCCTGCGGCACAGCTCCTTCGTCAACGAGCTCGGGGAACCTCAGCTGCGGGATAACGAGCGGCTTGAATTTTTAGGGGATGCGGTTTTAAATCTTATTGTAGGTCACATCCTCATGCGCTGCTATCCGGATTTAAAGGAAGGCGACCTGTCAAGGAGTCGTGCCAACCTTGTTAATGAATCTCAGCTGGCTAAAATGGCGCGCTCGTTTAATTTGGGATTGTACATCCAGCTCGGCAAAGGTGAGATTCAAACCCATGGCCGGGATAAAAACTCTATTTTAGCGGATACCTTCGAAGCGCTAATGGCTGCCATCTATCTGGACGGTGGATTCGATGCAGCTTTTCAAATAATTGAAACTAACTTCCAGCCGCTGATCGAGTACCTGCACAGCACTGCCAATAACCATGATTATAAAAGCCAGCTGCAGGAAAAAGTCCAGATCGAACATGGTTCGATGCCGGACTACAGTATCGTCCGGGAAGACGGCCCGGATCATGATAAAACGTTTTGGGTTGCGCTGAAAGTGCTGAATATCGAAACCCAGGGCAGCGGGAAAAGTAAAAAAACAGCCGAACAGGATGCAGCCAGACTGGCACTTGAGATTCTGAATAAAGAATCTTGATGCTGGATACTCGATACTGGATGCTGGATACTCGAAAGTCGATGGTTAATGGTCGGGGATAGTCACTGGTCACTTCAGGTTGGGCGTATAGTCGCTTTTCTGCGGCTGTTGAACATTTTTATAATTTGTGACAGACTTAATAAATATCGACTCAATGGATTAGAGCATCATGTATAAACGCAAGCTTTTATCTTTCTCATATGGTCACCACCCTGACGAATCAGACTCAACATGAAGACCTCCAAAAACCATATGATCAATACCAGTAAACATCAACCAGCATCCAGCAACCAAATACCAGAAACCAGCATCCAGCCTCAAGCATCCAGCAGCCGCCCCTTTATCATCCCAATTTTTCTCCCCCACGCCGGTTGCCCGCACCAATGTGTCTTTTGCAATCAGGTATCGATTACCGGTCGTATCCTAAGGGCAGCCAATGCCGACCAAATCCGTTCTCAAATTCATCAATTCCTGGAATATAAAAACGGCCGGCGCAAGCCTGTCCAAATCTCATTTTACGGCGGCAATTTTCTGGGCTTAAAAATTGATGAAATTAAACTATTGCTTGACCTGGCCAGCGAATTTATCAGCCGGGGCCATGTGGACAGCATCCGGTTTTCGACACGCCCGGACACGATAACCCCTGAACGCCTTGATATCATTGCAGCGTATCCCGTCGAAACGGTTGAGCTCGGTGTGCAATCGATGGATGATCCGGTTCTGGCGCTGGCCAGGCGGGGGCACCGTGCTGCGGATACGGTGCGGGCAGTTCACCAGCTCAAAGAGCATAAATATAAGATCGGATTGCAAATGATGGTGGGACTGCCGGGTGATACTGAAGCCCTATCATTGATCAGCGCTGAAAAAATGGCCGCATTGCACCCGGATTTTGTGCGCATATATCCGACGCTGGTTCTTAAAGACAGCCGGCTTGCAGGATGGTATCGAAATGGGACCTATACACCGCTTTGCCTGGCAGAGGCGGTAACCCAAGTTAAAAAACAATACCTGCTCTTTAAGAGGCACAACATTGGGGTCATACGCATGGGGTTGCAGGCTTCAGAGGAACTGGCGGATGACTCAACGGTTCTGGCGGGTCCTTATCATCCGGCCTTCGGACACATGGTCTATTCAGAAATCTTTTGGGATAAAGTCGTAGAGGCAATCGAATCGGCAACAGGCGTTAAAGACCGGCTGAGCATCTTGGTGAGCCCGCGCTGTATCTCAAAAATGCGGGGATTGAAAAACAAAAATATCGATAAGCTTAAAAAGCGCTACCAGTTTAAGTTCATCGATGTTGTGCCGGATAATTCTCTTGCGCCAGAGGAGTTGATGGTGCGGTAAAGCGCCTAAAAAAACATTAGAGCGTTTGGACCAAGCTATATTAGATGTTGTTAATACCCAAAAAACATTCAGTAACTGACTGTATCGGAATATTATTATGACAAACGCTCTAATCACAAAAGCAATCTAGCATTTCTGTCCTTTTTTCAGCAAATCTACAACTTCGTTGACAACATCATTTGCCTGTTGATCCAACTCTTCGTCGTTCAGGTTTGCGAACCACATGCCTGCGTTCATTCTTGTCCGTTGCGGCTACCGGTCCGGGCATTCGACCCGATCTTTTGATTTCAGCAATGGCACGTGCGGCATGCGCAAAAAGGTGTTGTTTCACTTCAGACTTGGTCCAGCCACCGGCTTTGAAGACTTTCTGATGTTCCCCGGCCAATACAACCACGACATCCTGCTGACCAACGATATTCATGGAACCCAGGTTTGACATCGCATCGGCCATCGTAATGCAAAGCGTATCCGGATATCCTCGTAATGAAATCCAAACCACCGGATAACCCGACGACACAACCAGTGCCGTCGAGCCAAATTAACTAATTGAAAATCAATGTAATAGATGTTAAACGAGGAGTTGTTTAGCTCTTTCCCTACCAATTGTTTGACTAAATATGTCAATCGAACTCGATTGAGTATTGCTATCAATCGGAACATAAACGCGGTCCGGATTCTCCACGACGTGGAAGGCGTCGAGCATTTGCGTTCGGTTAACCGCAATCCATTCTACGGAATAAAAATGATTGAAGAAATAATCCAAAGAAACGTATTTGAAATTGTTGACTTAAAAGATGCTGATGACTCAAATTATTGGCATGGCAGGGGCCCAATCGAAAGAGTTGAAGCAATCGAATTCATGAGAAAGGTAATGTTTGGTAATGATCGAGTTTCCAAAAGACTTCAAAGAGTTCTTACAGTTGTTGAACTCAAAAGAAGTTGAATACCTTGTTATTGGAGGTTATGCTGTCGGCTATCATGGTTATCCACGAGCAACAGGGGAGATGGATATATGGATTTCTATGAATGAGAAAAATGCGCTAAAGATGGTCAGTGCGTTAAAAGAATTTGGATTTGATATACCCGAGTTAAAAAAAGAAATGTTTTTAAAAAAAGAAAAGATCATAAGAATGGGGGTTCCCCCCATGCGATTGGAAATCATTACAACTATCGATGGTGTTGGCTTTGAAAAGTGTTTCAAGAATCGGGTGATTGCTGATTTTGAATCTTTTAAAGTTAATTTTATTTCAAAAGGTGACTTATTGGTTAATAAACGTGCAAGCGGTCGTCCCAAGGATCTTGTTGATTATAGCAAGTTGCAGGATGAATAGACCGTAGAACAACGCCTTGAAGAAGGACGGAATAAAATAATAGTGCCAAGTCCACGTTTTGACCTTTGACATTTTTTAACAAGAGTCAAACGTTGACTTGACCCCCAATCGAAGACACCACCTCGAACATTTAGATATTGAAATAATAGAGTTTAAAGGCTCCAGTGGGCGGGGATAAACCGCCGCCCCTACATCATGATAGAAGCTATTCACGAACTTATCAGCTTATTAGCTTCCCTCCTCAGGCAGCCGCACCACCAGCACAGGTTTGCGGGATCGCCGCAGCACGCGCCGCGCCGTGCTGCCCATCATGGCATCCGCCAGGGTTCCGTGTCCGTGGGTTCCCATCACGATCAGATCGCAGTTTTTTTCTTCAGTATTTTTTAAAATCTCCTCAACCGGATTGCCCCTGACAACAATAATATCATCGGTGACAAACCCCTCGCCTTCCCGGCTTTCCTTCACATTCTCACTGAAGTGATGCAACGCATCCCTGATAGTCAAGTGGTCGCGTCTTTTCCCAATAATAGCTTCCCTGGCTTCCTCAACGTTCTGGGATTTAATTTCTTCCCATCGTTCTTCACTGATATATCCGATTACCCTTTTGTCTAAACGACTCGGAACTTGGGGCAGTACATGAATAAAGGTGATGGTGGCATTATAAAGATCGGCCAGGCTGGCGGCGTAGGCAAACGCATAGCGTGCGTTTTCTGACAGATCGGTTGCATAAAGAATTTTGTTGATGTTGACTTTCGGTAATTTCATTTTTAACACCTCTAATGCAATACGAAAGGGAGTAAAATTAATCGTAATCTTTTGTCTTTTAAAAAAGTTAGCCACGAATTAACACGAATAATCACGAATTATTGCAGGGCAAAAGCAGGGGCTTGTAAAGAAGAATGAATTTCGTGTAGATACGTGCTAATTAGTGGCTTCTTTAAAACATCAAGATTATTTCCCGCGATCTAAGTTCATTCACGACTAAACCCGTCAACATATCAGCTATTCAACTGATTTCAACTGGCCGGTGCTTTCTTAGAAAGCCCCTTCAGCTGCTTGATCCAAATACCGCTCAGCAGCCAGGAGTAGGCGTAAGTACCAAAGAAAATAAGCACAAATGCCTTGATGATATCCCATCCGCTGCCGTTCAAGGAGAAGCCCGGGACATAGCCGAACAAAAAGGGCCCCAGATACAGGAACTTGGCAAATTTAAAAGCGGCAAAGGCGGTGCGCCACATGTTGGCCTTGGCAATTGTGGCTCCGGCAAAGGCGGCAATACATACCGGCGGTGTAATATTGGAATCCTGTGACAGCCAGTAGACGATCATATGGGCGGCGATCTCGTTAACCCCCAGATGAATCAGAGCCGGCACTGCAACGACCGCCGTAACCAGGTAAGCGGCGGTCACCGGCACCCCCATTCCCAGAATCAAGGAGGCCAGAGCAATCAAAAAGATGGTGGCCACCAGCTTGAAGTCGATACCAAAAAACACGGCACCGCTGGCAAGTTCAATAACAATATCGGCAAAGGTCAATACCAGCCCGCTATAAGTCAGCACGCCGATAATAATACCGATGACCCCCACGGTGGCGCCTATTTTAAGGCTGTTTTCGGTGCCGGTCCGGGAAGCTTTCACAAAGTTCACCAGTTCGGTTTTGACATCAGCTCCTTTGGATCTCCGATAAAAAATCATGATGCTGGAAAAAATCAGCCCATAGAGCAATAAAAGCTTTGCAGAAAATGCTGTTTTAATAAAAACAATACCGGCCTCCCCCATCATGGGTTCGATGATTCTGGGCAAAAGCAACTGGCCAATGAGCAAAAAGACCGCTATCCAAAAAACGGTTAGATCGATTCGTGTGTCTTTGGATTTGTGGCTGACAGCAACACAGGTGGCCAATCCCAGGATGGCGGAGTAGGCTGGCGAATAAGCGCTCAACATAAAAATGGTAATAACGATCAAGGGTAGTGTGTAAGCCCATTGTTTTTTCAGAATTTCCATCGCGCTGTGTTCGCTTTTCTCACCTTTAAGGTTGTGCATCTTGGCCTCGTAATGCACCATGATAAAAACGCTGAACACATACATGATCGCCGGAAATATGGCCACCAGCATGATCTTTGAATAGGGAACGCCGGTGAGTTCGGCCATGATAAAGCCGCCCGCGCCCATGATGGGGGGCATGAACATCCCTGAAATGGAGGCCGCCGGCTCGATGCCGCCGGCAATATGGGGTCGGAACCCCGCTTTTTTCATCATGGGAATCGTAAAGGTACCGGTGGAAACCGTGTTGGCAATGGCACTGCCCGAAATGGAGCCGAATAGGCCGCTGGCAATAACCGAAACCTTGGCCGGCCCGCCGATTCTGTGCCCCACCGCTGCCAGGGGAAAATCGATGAAAAATCTCTGGGCGCCGGATTTTTCCAGAAAGGCCCCGAAAAGCACAAACAGGATGACATAGGTCGCCAGGACATTGGCCATGATGCCGAAAACGCCGTCACTCTTGTAGAAAATGCTGGTGCACACCCCCGGAAACGTGTCCCCCGCATGGGCAATCAGGTCGGGCGCATAATCCCCGTAAACCCCAAAAAGCAACAATACGGCACCCAGGATAACAAAAACATTACCCACCACCCGTCTGGCCAGCTCGATGCCGATGAGCACGCCTATGACGGCAACGAACATGTCAAACGGCGTTTCTGCCCCCGTACGGTAATTGATGACTTCAAAATTGAGGATCCAGTAGCCGACGCTGAAGATGGAAGAAAATATCAGGATATAGTCAACAACCCGCATGATGCGGGACTTGGATTTGTATAATAAAAACGCCAGGACATAGGTAATAATGACATATATGCCCCGGTGATACTGGGTGGATGCGGGTTGTAAAACTGCGGAATAGGAGTAAAAAAGAACCAGAGCGACGGATAATACGTCAAACACTATTTTCTCAAAGCGGTTTAATTTGTCATACACTTTTTTACCCCTTCCCTATGAATTTTATAGCTATTCATACTTACCCAATTCCTTTAATGCAACAAAAATGGCTGCGAGATATGGCAGACGGCATCCGATAATCGCCGCAACCATATCTCACATCGCTTAAAACGGCAACGCCGCAATCGATAAAATCGCGCAGCGATTTTATTTCAGCATCCCTTTTTCTTTCCAGAATTTTTCGGCACCGGGATGAAACGGGGTAACGATGTTGGCGGCACCGGTTTTCAGGCTCATGTTTTTAAAGGTCTTTTTCTGGCCGTACATGTGCTTGAGGCCCTCGTCGGCATAGATCAGGGTCAGCAGCTTGTAAACGACATCGTCGGGAACCTTGGAATTGGCAACCCACAGCGCGCTGTCCTGGAAAGAAGGCGCGTCATAATCCACACCTTTGTAGGTGCCGGCCGGAACCGCGAGTTTTCCGAAATAAGGATACTTTTTGTAGAATCCGGAGGCCTGAGCATCGGCATCCAGATCCAGCAGGGCAATTTTGTTGGTCTGGGCCGCCATAATCACCGCACCGCTCGGAAAAGCGGTGAACAGCCAGAAGGCATCCAGCTGCTTGTTACCGAAGGCTGCCGCGGCATCGTTATAACCCATGGCATTGCGCTCGATCTTGTCCCAGACACCCATGTGGCTGAAGAACAGTTCGCAGTTGGCAAAGGCACCCGAGCCGGCGTTGCCGACCCCGACCTTTTTGCCGGCCAGGTCTTTAACGCTCTTTATCCCGGAGCCGGCACGAACCACCATCTGACCCGGTGCGCCGTATAACCAGGCGACTGCCAGTACATTTTCATATTTTTTGGTGTCATTTTTCATCTGGCCGTTGCGACCCAACCAGACATGACCGGAATAGACCACGCTCATCTGTTGCCTGCCGGCGTTGGTTTTTCTCAGGTTTTCCACCGAACCGGCTGATGTTTGGGCTTTTACGGAAAAATCTTTTTCAGCTTTAACCGGCTTATACACCTGAATACCGTTGGCAACGACCTGAAACGTACCTCCGGCAGGTCCGCCACCGAAAATAACTCTCGTTTTAGCAAACGACGGCGCCGAAAAAGCAACCGTTATAATTAAAATTGCAAAGACAGCAATAGCAGCGGTAAATAAATTTTTTTTCATGATAATCCTCCATCGTGTTTAGATTGAACAAGACGCTCAACAGAAATTGAACATCCTAAAGTTAATGATATAGATTGTTGCATAAATCTACCCTTGTCTAACCATAAGCCAAATTTTTTGACTTTCACCTCCTTTCATATCTCATAATTTTAAAAATTTCTGATTTTTTATTTTTCTTTAATCGAAAAAACTGATTCGCCTGTATTCGTAAACATGCAATTTCAGGATAGCCGGCTCCGCAAAAAAAAATCGCTAATTATCAGCAGCCGACTTCTTTGAACAATATCGTAAAATGAGCTGATGCTCCCCGGAAAACCTGCTGCGTATCGTGATTCACATTCGGCGCAAAAGGACTTCTTTAAATTAAGGAAGCTTAGACAACCTACTTGGAAGCGAAAAGAATGTCAACTGGACTATTTCTGATTTTGTTGTCAGTATTTTTCTTACAGGATGGGAATCGCACGGCAATCGGAACGCCGCCCTAGCCGCTTGGGAGCCAAAGGACTGAAGGTTGATTTACTTAATAAAATCAGGGTTCTATCAGTCGGTTTTGGATGGCAAAACGCGACAGATCGGCATTGTTGCGCAGGTTAAGTTTCTTTAACAAACGGGATCGGTAGGTGTCCACGGTTTTGATACTGATATGGTAGGCCCTGGCAATCTCGCGGTTGGTATGCCCCATGGCCAGGCGTCGCAGCACCTGAAGTTCCCTCATCGATAGAGAATCCAGCGCAGACTGCCCTTGCGCTCCCCTGGCGATTCGCAGTGCCAAAGCTTCAGCAGCGTCATCGGTGACATAACGACTGCCGCTGTGCACCCTGCGGATGGCCTTTACGAGTTGTTCCGGTGCGGATTGCTTGGTAAGATATCCCATGGCGCCGGCTTCTATCGCCCGCACAACATATTGACCTTCCTCGTGCATGGTCAGAATGAGAATCGGCAATTGGGGGTAATGATTGCGAAGCTGGCTGACGACTTCCAAGCCATCCAGACCCGGCATTGAAATATCGATTACCGCCACATCGGGCAACGTTTCATGAACCTGATCGATCGCCTCCCGACCATCGGCCGCCTCGGCGATTACCTCCATCTCCCCGCTTTCCTCCACGATGCGGCGCAATCCGGCGCGCACAATGCTGTGATCATCTGCCAACAAAACCTTTATCATAATTCAATCTTCAATTTACAATCTTCAATTCGGTGTCCTGCCAAAGGACCGGAACTTTGAAATATACCCGGGTTCCATTCTCCGGCCGGGATTGAACTTCCAGGATGCCGCCGGCCAGACTGGCCCGTTCACGCATTCCAGCCACTCCCAAACCTTGGGATTCAGAAAGCTCCAGAATGTCGAAACCGCAGCCGTTGTCTGCCACCAGCAATGTCAGCTTTTCCCGTTGTTGCTTAAGGACAACATCCACGTGACCGGCAAATGCATGGCGCGCTATGTTGGTCAAAGCTTCCTGGGTGATACGATATGATGCTGTGGCCACTGTATCGTTTATATCGGACACCTGGTTATGCTCAAAAATACAGGTGATCCCGGTGCGTCTTTCAAAATCGGAGGTGTACCATTCCAGGGCGTCAACCAGGCCCAAATCATCCAGCACACCGGGACGCAATCGAAAGGCCATACTCCGGACGTCCTGAATGGTCTTGTCAATCAGATGATCCATTACCTTGGCCCTTTCGGCCGCGGCGGGATCGGATATTTTCAACCGTTCCTGCAGCCAGGCTGAATCCATGCGCAGCGCCGTCAGCATCTGGCCCAATTCATCATGCAGCTCGCGCGCAATTGCCGAGCGCTCTTTTTCCTGACTGGTCATGATACTGCCCGAAAGACGACGGAGTTGATTCTGCGCTTTTTTGACAGCGGTGATATCGGTTGAAATTCCGCACACCCCGCTGGTCGTATCCGAATCATCATACACAGGAAACTTTACCGATAAATAGGTATGATCGCTGTCATTCAATGGAATATGTTCTTCCACCTGATATGAACTGCCCTGGGAAAGGACTTTCAGATCGTTGTGCCGGAATTGGTCGGCGACATCCGCCGGGAAGATGTCATAATCGGTTTTACCGCGCACCTCCTCGTTGCGCATGGCAAACAATTCCTCAAAACGGGAGTTGACGAAAACGTATCGTCCGTCCCGGTCTTTAATAGAAACGATGGCCGGGGTGTATCTGAGGATACTGGTTATCTCCTGGGTCTGCTTTTTGACCAATCGCTCCAGATCTTCAGAATAGCGCCTGAGTTCTTCCTTGGCAAGTTCAAGGGCCTCTTCGGCATGTTTTCGTTCGGTGACATCGATGGAAACGGCCAGTGATCTAGCCGGCTTTCCGCTGGCATCCCGATCGCTGATGGCGGACAGCAGAATATCAATCTCGTCACCATTTTTTTTAACAAACCGGTAAGAAATATCCTGACAAAACCCGGCCTTAAAAAATTCGGGCAGTACAACCTCCTCGGCGTAGCGACGGGATGATTCAGTATAAAAATCGGTCAGTTTTCTTCCAATCACTTCATCGCGTTCGTAGCCAAGAACCTCCAGCCAATAATCACTCACGCTGACCAGGCAGCCATCGGTATCTATCGAATGCAGCATGGCCGGTGTGTGGTGATAAAGGGATCGGTAGCGCTCTTCACTTTTACGCAACGCTTTTTCTGCCGAAAGCCTTTTGAGAATCTCGACACTTGCCTTGCGGTAAAGCAAAAAAACCGATAATCCGATCAGAACACATAAGGCCAAAATTAAAGGTCCGGTAATCTTAATGAGCGGATCCAACACCGTTTTGGAGATCGCCTTAAGGCTGCGCAGGTGAATGATTTTCCATCCTGAATAATTATCCAACGCCAGGCGGTGCAGGAGGTATTCATTGCCGGAACTGTCAGCGGCATACTTTTCGCCTTTGGTCGTAAGCCCGGTCCAGATCCACGGGCCATGGCCAAATTGAATGGAATCTTCTATGCGGGATTTTTGTTCCGGGGTAAGCTTCATCAAAGAATGGTAAAGCCAATTTTTGCGATTGGATATAAAAACAATCCCCTGGGGATCGGTGACCAGTACGATTTCATCCGGTGCGGCAACCAGCTCTTTTTCGACCTGCTCGATGGAGGCTTTGATTACCACAACTCCGGCAAATGTGCCGGGCTCTATTCCGGGAATCGGATGACTGAAATATGCCCCTCTTCGGCCCGAGGCCGTGCCCAAAGCGAGATAGGTGGCCGGCTTACCGTGGATGGCCTGCTGGAAATAGGGACGAAAATCAAAATTCATACCCACAAAACTATCCGGGGCATTGCGGTTGCTTGAAGCAATGGTGTCACCTTCGGGAGTCATCAGATAACAGACCTCGGTATCCAGGGTCTTATTAAAATGGTCCAGAACGGCGTTGGCATTCACCATAGCATTGAGATCAATCGGCTGAATCAGGACCTGCCTGAGTTCTTTCATCCCGGCCAGTGCTCTAACCGGTTTACGATTTTCCGACAGATAGAAAGAAAGATTTTTCTTTATGGTTTGCACTCGCGCAACGGCCTGCCGCTCAGCCTCTTTGAAAGCTGATTTTTTCAAAGAGGCGTAATATAGGTAGCCGCCGGTTGAAGCCGACAAAAAGGCTAATAAAGATAGGACCAGCAATATAACGCGCAGTTTCATGTTAACTTCTCGCTTTTTCCAATACGATTCGCATATAACGGCCAACATTATAACGGAATAAAATTGCAAAGCAAGATTCTTGTATAGCAGATTTTATGAGACAACAGGGCAAACGAGATAGATAAAGAGGCGTTTTAAAAAGCTGATATCCGGGTGTATCGCTTGAAGGTTGGCGGTTGGTGATCGATGGTTTTCAACTGATTTCCGGTGGCCGGCACCCGGCATATGGTTGATACTGACAACCAATTTTTCAGCTAATCTATTTCGGCAAAAACCGGGACCCGGAAATAAAGCTAGATGTCCTTCTTAAACAGATCTTCGGTCTCGCGGGCTTCATCGGGCCTTTTGGTATACTCGGTGGGAACCGTTCCTTCCTTAAAGCATTCGAAAACCACATTTTTGGATTCCGGCACCGGCAGCAATCCGGTATCCGCATCGATTTTGGCAAACTCGACGCCTTCTGGGGCCTGAAAAACCTTGACGGGTTTACCTTCAAGCGCTCGCTTCATAAAACCGAGCCAAATGGGGCTGGCCGCCCTGGAGCCGGTTTCTCCGTAACCCATCGGGGCCTCTTCATCCAAACCGACCCACACCCCCGTGATATACTCAGGGGTGTATCCGACAAACCAGGCATCAAACAGGTCATTGCTCGTACCGGTTTTGCCGGCCACCGGTCGCTTTAACGCTTTAACCCGCCTGCCGGTGCCGTATTTGACGACACCTTCCAACAGGTTGGTCATTATATAGGCCGTATTTTTCTCAATCACTTTTTTTCGCTCGGGCGCCATTTCTTCCAGAACCTTGCCGTTGCGATCAACCACTTTCAAGACAAATACCGGTTCGACCAGGTAGCCCTGATTGGCGAAAACCGAATAGGCCCTGAGAAGTTCAAGCAGGGAAGTACCGGATGATCCAAGCGCAATCGACAGATCCCGGCTCAGTTTGGACTCAATCCCCAGTTTTCCGGCATATTCAATGGCGTAATCAACGCCGATATCCTGTAAAATTTTAATGGTTACCAGATTGCGGGATTTGGCCAGGGCCTTGCGCAAAAGGGTCGGACCATAAAAGGTTTCTTTGTAATTATGGGGCTTCCACGTGTGATCGCGTTCTTCATCCGTGTAGACGATCGCTGAATCGATGATGGTGGTCGCCGGGGTGTAGATTTTTTTCGGATCTTCATATTCCTTATCCAGAGCTGCCGAATAAATAAGGGGCTTAAAGGCGGATCCCGGTTGACGTCTGGATTGGGTGGCACGATTGAACTGGGTTTGCCTGAAATCACGACCGCCGATCATGGCCTTTACCAGACCGGTTCCGGCTTCGATGCTCATCAGGGCGGACTGGGCGATGGGCATTTGCTCCAGAGCCAGCAGCCACATTTTTTTACCTTCTTTTTTGCCCTTGACCTTAACCAGAATGACATCCCCCACGGCAAGCGCCTGTGAGGGCCGTTTCAGTTTGACCTTGTAATAGGCAACTTCCGGGTCGGGTTTGCGGGCCCAGATCATGTCCTCGAGGGCAATGGTGCCCTGCGAATTTCCCAGGCGAACCGTTACCGTTTTCTGGCGGTCATTGACGGCAATCACCACACCCTTGGCCGTGGCCCCCGCCTCCAATGGTTTTTTATCGAGTTCAACCTGCAGCGTTTGGGAATAGGATTCAATCGCTTCGGGTTTTATCTGTTCCAAAGGACCGCGGTAACCCTCTCGTTTATCCAGTTCGAATAACCCCTTTTGGATTTCTTCCCTGGCAATTTTCTGCATCTCCAGATTAACGGCCGCATACACCTGCAGCCCCTGGGTATACAAAGCATCGGTTCCATATTTTTTTTCAAGATGGCGCCGCACATGCTCGGTATAAAAGGGGACTTCTTCGATGTACAGGTTGCGTCGGGGTTTGATATCAAGTTTGGTGTTAATGGCTTCCGTGGCCTGGATATTGGTTATGTAGGACTCGGCCACCATACGGTTTAATACGTAAATCTGGCGCTGTTTGGCCCGTTCCGGATGTCTGAATGGTGAATATTTGCTGGGTGCCTGGGGCAATCCGGCCAGAATGGCACATTCTGCAAGATTTAGATCTTTCACGGATTTGCCGAAATAATTTTCAGAAGCGGCCTGCACCCCATAGGCCCCGTGCCCCAGATAAATTTGGTTGAGATACAGGTACAGGATATCTTCTTTGGAGAAGGCTTTATCGATACTATAAGCCAGGATGGCTTCCCTTAATTTTCGTTTATAGCTTCGCTCCGGAGTCAGCAGAAACGATTTGGTGACCTGCTGTGTGATCGTACTGCCGCCCTGCACGATGGTACCGGCTTCAAGATTTTTAAAAAACGCTCTGACAATACTTATGAAATCAATGCCTTGATGTTTATAAAATCTGGAGTCTTCAGCCGCTACAAAGGCATCGACCAAGGTACGGGGCATCTCCTTTAAGGGAATGACAATGCGGCGCTCTTTAAAGAATTCGGCAATTTTACGATTGTCATCGGCATAGACGGTCGTAATAATCGATGGGTGATAATCAGCCAGCGAGGTTATTTTGGGCAGATCTTTGCTGATGGAATAATAAAGGGCCAGGCCGGCCCCTGCGCCGCAGAAAACCAACATTAATCCCAGCAAAAAGGACCATAGCATAAGGGTTTTAAAAAACCCCCTTTTTTCACGCCGGACATGATTTTTTCTAATATCCGATTTTCGTTTTTGTTTAGACATATTTAAATAAAAAAGGATTTGACAATAATTTCCTAAGTGGTTACTCAAGAGGGTTTAAAAAACTCTTGGCAGGGCTCAGTTTCGACAGGACAAATTTCCTGAATGAATAGTTTATAATAGCGTCTTATAACGACAAATTCAACATCATAATTACTCCGCCCCGAATAATTGCGACATCAGGTGCAGCTAACATATCGTTGTACTTTAAAATTTTAGGCGCAGCATTAAGTAATTAATCTGCCGGATTAATGATCAAAAAACATTGTACAGTTGTCAAAACACTATTTATCACCCTGGATTTACTATTTTCAGGGCGGAGCAATTAAATGATCCAACTCGATTTTAAAAAAACAGGCGGGCTGATTCCCGCCATTGCCCAGGACTATGCCACCGGAGAAATATTAATGCTGGCCTATATGAATCAGGAGGCCTTTGATGCCACGCTGTCGTCGGGCAAAGCGACTTACTACAGCCGCAGCCGCCAAACACTCTGGATTAAAGGTGAAACCTCCGGCAATGTGCAACGGGTAAAAGAAATCCGAATTGACTGTGATGATGACACCGTGCTTTTAAAAGTCGAGCAGCTCGGCGGGGCGGCCTGCCATACCGGTCATCGCAGCTGCTTTTATAAGAAACTTGAAAATGGTTCCATCCGGGTAATCGGAGAACCGATGTTTGACCCCAAGGAGGTGTATAAGAAGTGAACACACAATTGAAATTGGGAATTCCTAAGGGAAGTCTGCAAAACGCAACCATCGCTTTGTTCAAGCGTTCCGGTTGGCATATTAATGTCAACGGAAGAAGTTATTTTCCCGAAATCGATGATGATTCGATTAATTGTGCTATTTGCCGGGCCCAGGAAATGTCGCGCTATGTGGAAAGCGGTACGCTGGATGCAGGACTCACCGGCAAGGACTGGATCGCAGAAAACGAATCCGATGTGCACATCGTGACTGATCTGGTTTATTCAAAGGTCAGTTCCCGGCCGGCACGCTGGGTAATCGCGGTCCCCTACGACTCACCGATAAAGAAACTGGAGGATCTGACGGGAAAAAAGATAGCCACAGAACTCACGGAATTTACCCGGCGTTATTTTGCCGAACGCAAAATTGCCGTGAAGGTCGAATTTTCCTGGGGGGCCACCGAAGCCAAAGTGGTGTCCGGACTTGCCGATGCCGTCGTAGAAGTTACGGAAACCGAAAGCACAATAAAAGCCCATGGTCTGCGCATTATCCATGAATTGATGCAAACGAACACCCAGCTGATCGTAAACCACGAAGCCTGGCAAAACCCGCATAAAAAGAAAAAAGTCGAGCAGATCGCTTTGCTGCTCCAGGGTGCACTGCTGGGTGAAAAGATGGTGGGAGTCAAAATGAATGTCCCGCAAAACCGGATGGAAGAGATCATCGCAATGCTGCCAAGCCTAAATGCCCCGACCGTAGCATCTTTGTATCAGTCCGATTGGTATTCCGTAGAGGTCGTGGTCAGCGAAGAGACGGTGCGCGAACTCATTCCGCAGTTGATTAAGCATGGGGCGGAAGGGATTATAGAATATCCGCTTAACAAAGTGATATAGATTTACGCGTTGCGGGGTGCGGGATACGTGGCGCGGGGTACGGGGAGCGAGTTACGTGTTTCGGGTTACGGGGTACGAGTTAGGCGTTACGGAGTGTGAGGTTCGAATTACGGGGTGAGAAGATGCAGGTAGCGTGTTAAAAGGTGCGGCGTGGTTTTGAACATAGATGATTTTAGTTGGCAAATTGATCCCTAATCGTTTAATCGGCCATTTCGACTTTAAAACAAGCGATTGAACATAAAATATGTATTAACTTGTATCCAAAAACATGAAACTCGTAACCCGTAACACGCAACTCGCAACACAAGGTTTATTATTATGATTTCAAAGAGAACCTCTGAGATGACTTCTTTCATTGTCATGGATGTCCTCGAACGGGCCAATGAAATGGAACGCGCCGGCAATCACATCATTCACCTCGAAGTGGGTGAGCCGGATTTTGACACCCCCCGCTGTGTCAAAGAGGCGGCCTGCCGGGCGTTGGAAAATGGCCACACCCACTACACCCATAGCCTGGGAATGTTCGAGTTGCGAGAGGCTATCTGCGAGTACTATTTCACGACCTATAATGTATCCGTCGAGCCGAATCAGGTGATCGTGACATCCGGCTCGTCCCCGGCTATTTTCCTGGTGTTTTCAGCCTTGCTTGAAAAATGCGATGAGGTGATCGTATCCGATCCCCATTATGCCTGCTACCCCAATTTTATTAAATTTGTTCAGGGAATACCTGTCACCGTCCCCGTATACGAAGAAGACGGCTTTCAATACCGGCCGGAGTTGATCAAAGAGCAAATAAATTCGAAAACCAGGGCAATTTTTATCAACTCACCATCCAATCCCACAGGAAATCTGCTGGCGGAAAACCGCATGAAAGCAGTCGCCGATCTGGTATCCGCGCCGGAATCTCCCCTCATCGTATCCGATGAAATCTACCACGGTCTGGTTTACGAGGGAACGGAACATAGCATACTGGAATTTACCGACCGGGCATTTGTGTTAAACGGATTTTCAAAACTTTTTGCCATGACCGGCCTGCGGCTGGGCTATGTCATAGCTCCGCAACCGTTTATTCGACCCATGCAAAAACTGCAGCAAAATTTTTTTATATCTGCCAACGCCATGGTTCAAATGGCCGGTATCGCTGCGCTAAAAGAAGCCCGGGACGATGTCTCACGAATGAAGGGTATATATAATAAACGACGTCGGTTCATGATAGCCCGATTAAAAGAAATCGGTTTTGGCATCACGGTGGAGCCCACCGGGGCTTTTTATGTTTTTGCCAATGCCAAACACCTTGCGGACGACTCCTATAAGTTAGCCTTCGATATCCTGGAAAATGCCCGGGTCGGAGTGGCACCCGGTATCGATTTTGGCCCCAATGGCGAAGGCTATCTCAGATTTTCCTATGCCAATTCACTGGAAAATATAGCGGAAGGGATGGACAGGCTCGAAAATTACCTCGCGGAGCGTGCGAAATAAATCGAAATTTTTAATCAATCTATACGACTATCTGATTTCAGCATAGGGCAAAGGGCATGGTGCATAGCGAAAACCTGAATACCGGCAAGCCGTCTACCATCGTTCACTCTGCTCTCTGCTCTTTGCCCTATGCATTTTGATATAGAGCATTAACATACATGGTAACGTAACCAATGCTTGATGCCCGGATCCAATAACCATGAAGATAACGTCGGCTGAATTTATCACCAGCGCCACCAAGCCTTCGCAATATCCGCCGGAGGGGTTGCCTGAAATTGCCTTTGCCGGACGCTCCAATGTGGGCAAATCCAGTCTGATTAATGTTCTTGTCAATCGTAAACGTCTGGTAAAAACCAGTTCCACGCCCGGCCGAACCCAGCTGGTTAATTTCTTTGACATTAATGATTATATTACCTTTGTTGATCTGCCCGGCTACGGATACGCCAGGGTTCCGGCCTCCGTTAAAAAAAAATGGGGCCCCATGATTGAGACCTACCTGTCCGGCCGCAACACTCTAAAAGGTGTGGTTGTAATCCTGGATATTCGGCGCACGCCCCGGCAGGAAGAGCATAGTCTGATCGCCTGGCTTGGGCACTACGCAATCGCCTGCATATTGGTGCTTACCAAAACAGATAAGCTCTCAAAATCCAAACTGGCCAGACAACGTGCTGTCGTAGCCCGAACGCTGGCGCTGGATGCCAGCGACTTAATCCTGTTTTCAGCCAAATCCCGCAAAGGGCGCGAGGATGTCTGGAAAGCAATTGAATTTATAATTACTCCGCCCTGAAAAATACAAGTAACAGGCTATGATAAAACAAAAAGGTCAGTTTGAAACTGATGAGACTGTTTTGATGTTGTCCGGGCGGATTAATTATTAAATTATAAAAATAATGGCTGACGAAGGCATATAAAAAAGGCTACGCTCGGAAAACGCGACTGCCGCCGGGCAGTTTAAGAGCAAAACAATAGGTGGCAAATGTTCGAAATGCTTATTAGATAGTTTCTCGTCCTCGTTCTCGCATTCGGAAAATAGAGTTGATGAAGCCCGTTGCCAAACGGATCGAGGACGACATCCCAGTGAGATATGCCTTTCCAACACAATACCTTCAGTTTCTGCCAACATGTTTTAGGACCAACCGATAAGGGCATAATATGCAAGATATTAATGATCAATATAAAAACTTCAAAGCCGGCTATGTTGCCATTGCCGGTACGCCGAATGCGGGCAAATCGACCCTGCTCAATCGGATGCTCGGTGAAAAAATATCCATCACTTCCAAAAAACCGCAGACAACGCGAAACCGGATCCTGGGAGTACTGCATCGCCCCGAAATTCAAATAGTTTTTTTCGATACACCGGGAGTATTTGAAGCCAGGGACAAATTAAACGTTCGAATTGTCGATGCCGCACTCTCAGCTGTCGGGGATGCCGATTTAATCCTGGTTGTCATCGATGTCTCGCATTCGGAACCAAATGCCGAACGCTTTCTGGTAAAACAACTCCAGAATCAGACCAGACCGGTAATATTAGCCCCGAATAAGATTGATCTGATTGATAAATCCCATGTGCTTGAAAGCATCGATAAATGGTCTAACGTGTATGAGTTTGAGGAGATCGTCCCGATTTCTGCGCGGGATGGAATTCAGATAGACGAACTGATTTCAGCCATGGCCGGCATACTGCCCCCCGGTCCACCGTACTTCCCGGAAGACACGCTAACCGACGTTACCGAACGGTTTATTGCCGCCGAGTTGATCCGCGAACAGGTATTCCGGCTGACCGGTGCGGAACTCCCCTATGCCACGGCGGTAACCATAGACACTTTCAGAGAAAAAAAGGAAGGGCACCTGGTAAATATCGAAGCGACTATTCATCTGGAACGCGACTCTCAAAAAGGAATGGTCATTGGAAAAAACGGCAGCAAACTAAAGCAGATCGGCACCCGCTCCCGCGAGCAGATCGAGAAAATGCTGGGATGCAAAATTTACTTGAAGCTCTTCGTACGCGTCCAGAAAAACTGGCGCAAGGACACCAAAGCCATCCGGCGTTTCGGCTACTAAATACCGGTCCTAGGCGGTTATATTGTTTGGTAGGTAACCCTTCTCATGTTTGATCAGCCATTCTTTGCGCCATAGGCCTCCGCCGTATCCGGTCAGACTCCCATCGCTTCCGATGACCCGATGGCAGGGAATGATAATGGCGATGGGATTTCTACCGTTGGCATTTCCCACCGCCCGGCAGGCCTTTGGTTTGCCGATGATACTGGCGATCTCGCCGTAAGAGACAACCGCACCAAAAGGTATTTTTTCAAGCTGCTGCCATACCATTCTTTGAAAGATTGTCCCTTGAGGATCAAGCTTTAGTAAGAACTCTTTTCTTTTGCCACTAAAATACTCATCGATTTGCTTGAGGCAGGTTTTTATGCAGAACGGCAGGTCGGCATCTCCCGGCAGCATATCCTCCACAAAGTCCACAGATAAGATGCTGTCCTGCATCCCACTGATTTCAATGGGTCCCAGGGGCGATTTGTAATAGGCATTATAGGTTTTCATGACCGACCTTGATCACTAATCAAAGTTGAGCGAATGTCGCGGCTGCCGTAATAAAAGGAAGATTTTGGTCCGCTTTGGTTTTATAAGACAATAAAATCCCAAATTTCAAGCACCAAATTACAAATAAATCACAATTTTCAATATTCAATGACCAAAACAATCAATATTTGCGGTCTAATCATTTCCCTCTACATATTTTTTTACAGTTCTGCGGTCTATATTGAGACGCCGGGCAGTTTCGACATACGACCCGACGTTGGCGTACACATGGGTACAGTAAAGGCGACAGAGTTCCTCCAAGGTCAGGGTCCCTTCACGGAAAGACAACAGTTGCACGGCATTCTGCCCGCTGGCCTGATCAGCGGCAGGGTGGTATTCCTGGCGGATCATGATATTGCGAACACATTGCTCAAGCTCGCGAATATTACCCGGCCATGGGTAATCGATGCCAAGTGTATTTTGAATCCATGACAGCACCTCGCCGGCAACCGCTTCACCTTCCGACCCGGCTACTTTCTGGCAAATATAGGCGACCAGATCACCAAGAACTTCCGGAGCCTCTGAGATTTGCTGCTGGAAAGAAGGTGTCGTGATGATGTCTGAACACAGCCGGTAATAAAAATCTTTCCTGAAATCACCATTTTCCATGGCTTGATGGATGTCGCGATGGGTGGCCGCCACGATCTTGCCGCGAAACACCGAATCCCTTGTTGTCCCTAGGCGTTGAAATGTCCGGGCCTGGATCACTCTGAGCAGTTTCACCTGAACCAGGGGATCCAATTCTCCGATCTCATCCAAAAAGACGGTACCTTCGGGTGGGCAGACCTCCAGCCAGCCTTTGCGGTCTTCCAGGGCACCGGTATATGCCCCGCGCCGGTGGCCGAACAATTCTGATTCGACCAGGGTTGAGGGCAGCGCAGATAGGTTAATGGGAAAAAAGGTTTCTGAAAAATCTCTCTCAAACCTCAGCGATTTATGATTAAAAGGGATATACCGCGAAAACCCGATCGCACGTGCGACAAGCTCTTTACCCGACCCAGTCGGTCCGATGATTAATGTGGAAAAATCTCCCATCCGCTGATAGAAGGCCCGGCGATAACGGCGCATGTCGTGGGTGAAGATAGAATTCCACACCATGGCTCTCAGGTTCGCCGCCACTGTCGAACGCCCGACAATGGCTCTGAATATATAATAAAAGGCACGGCGCACCTGAAAGAAACAGGCGAAAATGTGAGCCGCCTCCGTTTGGAACGGTAAATTGTCGACGGGAAGCTTGAAAAAGTGTCGCCAATAGTGGGTGAATTCCTTGAAATACTCGTAGGTCTGATCCTTTTGGGGCTTGACGATGATATCTTTAAATCTTTGGGCATAATAGTAATAAAGTAAAAATAGGATGGTATCTTCGTATAGTTGGAGCTCTTGGCGGTCGCCCGCCGCGCCTTTTTTCAATAGCTGCTGAACCCCTGCAACAATCGAATAGGCTCGTTCCGCTATTTTCCGGGTGTTGACCTGTTGCGTCTCCGGATCGTCTCCCAGCAGATTCCAGTTAGCCTGTGATTCGTCAAATTCGGAGCCCAAAGCCCGCCGTTCATAATCAATGCGTTCGGCCAGAAATGGATTGGCATAGCTGACCTCGGCGACAGATTCCAGAAAACGAAGATCTTCAGCATTTAAAATGGCCATTGCATAATCCGTTGATGTAATCGGTCAAAAAATCAACGTTTCCACCGTCGTCTCTAAAAGCAGTACAGGACTATGGCGGACAAGCAGAGTTCCCCTCCTTCGCCTTTCAGGCTTCCGACTTCGCAAAAGCTTCGACGGGACAAGACGGACGGCAGGCAGGGTTCAGTATTTGTGGGACAAAAAAGCTCTAAGTACAATTTATGTATATAACTTTTTAATTAATTGAATATATTATTAAAAATATTTATTTTTGAGGACTATTCAACTCTAATTTTCTCTTACATCATTATTTAATTTTTAAAATAATAAAATATTCTTAATCAC